>OGQH01000821.1_pt1 | contig 33553 bp, 23 predicted proteins | sample 1553181 | NCBI WGS metagenome assembly OGQH01 (sample SAMEA2579946, study PRJEB22360) | human gut metagenome | biome: human gut; feature: human-associated habitat; material: faeces | place: Denmark | collected 2008/2010 | reverse complement strand
AGGTGTTGTTGAACACCGGAGCCTTGCCGCCCTCGTAGGAAACGGTGGCAACCAGGCTACCCTCGCCGTCGTCCTCAACGGCAACGGTAACTGCGTAAGCCGCCTCGTCGTAGGTTACGCCAGTCTCGCTGCCCTTCACTTCGGAAAGGGTGTACTGATACGTGCCCGTTTCGCTGTACTGGATGGCGGGGAACACTACCATGCCGTTCGCATCGTTTCCGGCAGTAAGCCGCGTGCCGTCTTCGCCCTCAAGCGCGAAGCTGAACTCGCCGTCCTCGAGGCTCTTACCGTTGAGCACCTTCGAGGCGCCCAGCGTCACCGAGGTGGCTGCCGGCGCATACGAATTAGTGAACCCAACCGCATTCGCATCGTTGTCAACCTTGTGGGCCACCGACAACGTGCCGTTGCCGTTATCGGTTACGGTCGTGGTCACGGCGAACGCGCTTCCGTCGTACTCAACGCCAGCCTTATGAGTGCCGCCGCCCACCTCGCGCAGCATGTAGCTGTGGGTGCCGGGCTTGGTGTAAGTGATCGGGCTCAGCGCCACACTGCCGTCTGCACTGTTGGTGCCCGTGGCCACTACCTTGTCGCCTTCAAGCAACTCGAACGCAAACTCACCAGCGGCCATATCGCGTCCCGTAAGCTGCTTCGTCACCTTAACCTGGTCGGTCACGTTAGAATCGGTCGGCTGCACGGAATACGTGTTGGTGAAGGCGAACGCCGGGTCGGAGACGGCTCCCAGGCGCTCCACCGTCAGCTTGCCGTTGCCGTCGTCGGTTACCTCGAAGCTCACTGTTTTAGTGGCTTGAGCGTCGTTGGCCACGCCATCGGCAGAGCCGCTCTCCGTCACCTTGTAGGTGAAGGTGTGCGAGCGGGAAACGCCAGCCCTGGTGGAAGGCTCGCTGCTCTGCGCAGATGCCTGGTCGGCATCTTCGGCGCCAGCAACCTTATTTGCAGCCGTCGAAACGGAAGCTCCGCCCGTGCCTTCACCCGTCACTACTGCAGCGCCCTGGCCCTGCTCGGTGCCATCAGAAGCTGCCGCGTTGCCCTGCTCTTCGCTATCGGCACCTGCAGCACTTCCCTGATCGGACGTACTCTGGCCAGCAGCACCGGTGGCAGCCTCCCCGCTGGAAGCTCCCTTCGTTTCATCGTCGGCATCAGCTGCGCGCGTGCCGTTCGAACCCAACGCCTTGTTCAGGTCATCGAGCGTAAATTTGATACTGCCGAAATCAACGTTGCCATTGGCGCCGTAGCGTGCTCAGGCTTAGGAGCCGCTGGGTCGTCGGGCGTTACCGTGAAGGTGAACTTGTCTTTGATGCTTGCGGGGGTCAGACCAGCATCAGACTTCAGAACCTTCTTGCCAGAAAGATCAACCGAAACCGGGTCGCCCGTGGAATAAACATTCTGGAACTTCAGCCCGTCGCCCGTATTAGCCGTTGCGGCAAGTGTTCCGTCACCGTTATCCACAACCATCACCGTGAACACAATCGGCTGCGTCTGAGCGGAAACGCCACCAGGCAAGACATCGGTTTTTTCGTAAGCTACGTAATCAATCTTCCACGCAGGCTTACCGTCCTTCACCGTCTTTACGGCATTGTGATCCGTTACCAGCTTGGCAAGGCCTTCGGTGGTGTATTTGATGCTGCCAAAATCAACGTTGCCACTGGCGTCGTTGGTTGCCGCAGCCACATCTTCAATGCCGCTAAAGTATTTCAGCGCAAAATCGAACTCGCCGTCAGTCAGGCTACGGCCAGTCAGGCTCTTGGTAGCAGTAATGCCTACTTCGCCCGAAGCTGCATAGCTGTTGTTGAACGGTACAACTGCCGTTTCCTGGGGGGTGGCGGCGTTGTTGCTGTACACATACGTCTTGCTGTGCTCAGGGTCACCAGGTACAGACACAACCGTGGTTGCCTTCAGCGTGCCATTCGCAGGATCGCCCTCAACGGTAATCGTTACCGTGCGTTCTGCCGTGTCGTAGGTGTAGCCACTAGGCGCCGTGCCTTGCTCAACCACCTTATAGCTGTAGGTTTTACCCGCGTCTCGCTGCGTTAGCACTACATCGCCAGTCAACGCAGACTTCATAACCTGCGCCCCATCTTCAGCCGCAGGCATCGGAACCTCACGGCCGCCCTCTGGCAAACCGAGCAGGCCTGCCGACGCCTCGTCATTAGGCGTGATCTTAATGGTGAACTGACCATCAGTCATATCGCGGCCAGTCAGCGTCTTGGCAAGGTTCAAGCCACCCGCTGCCGTGTAGTTCAGCTCAGAGGAATAGCGGTTCACAAACGTGCCATTCTGCGTGGTGGCAGACGCAACCAGCTTGCCCTGGCCATTGTCGCTTACCGTTACCTCAACAACGGCCTTGTTGTCGCTGTGCTGAATACCAGGCAGATTACCGGCGTTTTCAGTTACCTCGTAGGTAAAGGTGCGCTTATGACCAGGAGCATCCTTCACCATATCGGACGTAAACTCAATCTGACCAAAGTCGAACGATACCGAATCGCCATCCTTCGAATTGGGCGACTTCACCGTTGCGGAAGACACTTCGCTGCCATCGCGCTTAGGCATCGGCGCGCCATCAAGCGCGGTGATGGTGAAGTCGAAGGAATCGCTGTCAAGCCAGTCGCGGCCCTGCAGGATCTTGTTCAGCTGAGCATTTGCCGTATCGAACGAAACATTCTGAGCGCGGTACTTGTTGGCGAAGGAAACTACGTTGGTTTCCTGGTCATCGACCTTGGTGGCTGCCGTCAGCACGCCGTTGCCGTCATCGGAAACATCGATGGTCACAACATGGTTTGTCCCGTCGTAGTACAGGCCTGTAGCCTCAACGTACCAAAGCCCTGATCCCTGGTCCCGAACTGCTCCATTGGGAATTCCTTCCTTAACCGTGAACTCGAAGTGCTTACCATTGTCCGCCTGAGTGAACGTGTGTCCCGAAAGCTTTGTCATCACATCGGCAATGCCCTCGGCGCGATTATTCGGGTTGGTGAACTGCTTGTCGCTATCAGCAAGAAGTGCCGCAGAAGCAGGGTCTTTGCCTTCAATAACGAAGTTGAATTCTCCAGCCTTCATGTCGCGGCCGGTCAAAGTCTTTTCAACCTGAATGCCGTTATAGGTGCTGCTCGTAGCGTACTTGTTGGCAAACGCCACTGCACCATTGGGGTAGGTTACCTCGGCCTTGAGCGAGCCGGTATGGTCGTCGGTCACCGTTACCTTCACCGTCTTGGTGCTGCGATCGAACTGCATGCCGTTTCCGTCGGCAGCAGGAACCGCTTCGCCATTCCACTTCGCCTCGTTCACGTTAAAGGTGTATTCGCCTGGCTTTTTGAAGGTGATCTCGCCAAACTGGAAGCCCTTCACTTCATCGGCCTTGGCACCCGATACAGTAGCCGCACCGGGCAGCGTCACAGTGCCCGCCGTTACCGCATTCTGCGTAGTTTCGTCTGCAGCGGAAAGCTCAAATCCGAAGGTTTCGCCGTCCGCCATGTCGCGGCCCGTCAGAGTCTTGGAGCCTTCAATTGCTGCCGTTGCGGGTGTGGGGTCATAGCTGTTTGCGAATTGGAAGGAAGCCCCCTGAACAGGAACGTCACCTTTCAGGTACTGGACACTCAGCACCAGCACGCCATTGTCGTTCTTAAGGGTTACGTTGACGGTCCAAATCGTCGGGTCGTACTTCACTCCTGCCGAAACATAATCCGAGTCTTTAAGGGCGTCCTCCACGGAGTGCCAATTGCTGCCATCCCAGACCACTTCCATGATCTTGTAGGTAAATGTCTTTTCAGTCTGCCCCTGGCCCAGGTTGCTGTAAGTATATGTTGCTTGCGGGAATGTAATGGCACCGTTCGCGTCCACGGAAACTACCGCGCCGCGGTAGGTTACACCGTTATGTACGCCCGAAATCTCCTGATCGTTATCAAGCTTGGGCAAGGGTGCAGTTGGACCATTCGTGCAAGCAATTACATGGAACATACCCTGCTCAAGGGGACGCGCATCAGTCGAATCAGTATACTTCTTCTCTCCAACGGGCGCCCACTTAACCTCCTGGGTGTCGTATTCGTTCACGAAAGACGCAGAGGGCACCGTCGTTGGCGGTTCTACCTTCTCGCCATCGTCGGAAATCAACTTCTTCATTTCAGCAGAAGTTACCGTCAAATTGCCGGTATGACCTTCGTCAGCAACCGTTACCGTAACCTCATACAATGCCTCCGATGCGCTTACGCCAGGATTCAATACGCTGAGTGCTTCCGATTCACGAATCTCATAGGTATACACGCCCGGCTTGGTATACGTAATGTCGCCAAAGTTAAACGGAACCGGAGTATCAGCCGGAGTTCCGTCAGGCTGGGTCACCTCAACGGTTGCTCTACCGCCGATGGCCCCTTCAGGCATAGGAACACCGACGGAGCCTTCGGGTGCTTCCAGAAGGAACGTGAATTTATCAGTACTGTTCCATTCGCGGCCCGTAAGCACCTTTTCGCCCTTAAGAACCTGCGCTCCTTCAAGCGTGCCCGATGCGCTATAGGTATTCACCACTTTCGCATTTACCGTTTGACCAGCTACAATAGCGCCCGTAAGGTCTGTTCCGGCCGGAGTGAATCCAGTACGATCGGCCTCAGAAACTTCATAGCTCCAACCGCCGTCAAGGCCGTATACGTACAGCGTTTCGCCTGCCTTCAGGTCGTGCTTTGCCTTGCCCTCTCCGTCGAACGTCAGGGTAAACGCGTCGCCAACCTTATCGCCGTTGGCATTCTTCACCACAGCGCTAAAGCTCTTGGTTGCGGCATCGGGCATATTAATAGTGAACTCGAACGAATCGTTTGCGAAGTCGTCAGCACTGTACCCGTCGGGCACATCCAACTGCTTCGTTACCGCCAGCGTGCCGGGGAGGTCAACGCTCAGCTTGCCGTTGTTGCCCAAGTAGGATCCAACCTGGCCCGCGCCAACCCACTTCGGGTTCAGCACGTCAATGGCAGTCCCGGTATCATTAGAGGTTTTTGCCTTGTAAAGCTCGTTAAGATACGTCAGTCGAGCAGTACCTGCCTTGAAGTAGGCACCCTGGCTGTCCACCCCGATGGAGCCCTCGATGGCCTCGGCATCAGCGCCGCTGAAGCTTATGACCTTTTCCTTCTCCTCCACGGCACCGCTACCCGCATTAGTCATTTCGTAGTACGAATATTTGTACCAATAGGTATTACCCTTAACTACCTGGTGAGCGCGCTGAGTACATGCCTCATCGGTGTAGATGGGCGTGTCGCTGGTGAAGTAATAGTAGCGGTTGTCCTTTGAAGGCTCGAAGTTTGCAACGGTTTTGCCCAGATAGCCCTGCTCCCAGTCGTTGCTGTAGAACGAGGTCTTGCCGTCCTGGTGGTTCGCCTGCAGGTACTTCGACATGGCGTCATCGGGGTTTGCCAACAGGCTTTCCACCCCAGGTTTCAGGCTCGACGTGTACACAACATTAATCGGCTTGGTGTCCGAAACTGTCATGGTCATAGACTTTTGGTCCACGTTGTAGCTATGCAGGGGGATCAGCGCTGCCGGCACCTTCACCTGAACCTTGTCGCCGACGGCAAGGTCGTCAGACTTGGTTACCGTGATCACCACGTTGCCCAAGCTTACGTCATTGCTGCCCATGGTTACCTTGCCTTCGAAGGTGTATGTATCCACATTACCTGCAGTGGTTTTTGCAGTGGTTTTCGTGGATTTTTCGAAAGTCTGCCCGTTCAGCGCAATGGCCTTGAAGCCATCGACCTGCATATAGGCGCCCAACGCGTCATCGATGGTAATGTAGCCGCTCGTATGCTCAGCGCCCTCAGTGGCGTTCGTTGGGTAGCCCGACCCCTTAACTATCTCGGAAGAAATGTCATCGAATACCTTGTCCAGATCAGCAGCGTTCGAGGCCGACTTGTAGAAGCCGGAACCTTCATGCGTACCCAGGTTCCAATTCCAGCCGCTCCAGCTCTGGGTATAAGTGGCATTGGGGTAGTTGCTGGAAACCGCATGCATGAACTTGTTTTCGTTGCTCGTCCTCTGGGCAGTCGGATCCGCGGAGGGATCTGCATCGCTGAAGATGCCGATGGTATACACGGTGGCTTTTGCATCCTTCATGGCTTTCGCTGCCGATACCGCGTTGCTGGCAACCCCCGACTCGAAACCACTATAAGAAGTAGGCGAACCGTCGGTGAAGAAGATAACGATCTTCTTGGCATCTTCGCGGTTAGAGGTTTGGCTCTGGGCAAGCTGCAAGCCGTAGTCGGCACGCGTGGCACCGGCGGGGCTGATGGAGTTAATGGTGCTCGTGAATGCGGCCGCATCCGTACAAGGGGACATAGCCTTCATAACCTGGCTGTAGTTGTATGTGTATCCATCTTCGCGGTACGTGTCGTTGCCCACTGCAGCAGATTTTTTGCCCGAAAACTTCACGATGGAAACCTGATGCTGCTTTGATGAATCGGAGATGCCCTGGTTCTGCTCGGCAATCGTGGTCACGAAGTCATTTGCCGCCCTCTTCAGTGCATCGATGCGCTTCGTACCGTCATTCATGGGATCGTCCATCGACCCCGAAGCATCCAGCACCAGCACAATGTCGAGCGGCGTGGTGGAAGAGGATGCCACATTCGAAGTGGACGAGAGCGCCGAAAGAGCCGTTATGAACGCTGAATCCCCGCGATTAATGACGCTTCCGCTGCTCGTGGTAATTGTGTCGGTTGATACGGTTTTGTCCGTCCATATTCGACCGATGTTCGCGGTGTTAGGCGTTTCGCCGCCAAGAATCACCGCCCAATCGTCCATGGAAGACGGATCTGCCACGGAAGCCGCCCCCCCCCGCATGGAACGGTTACCGCCCTCGTCGTCTGCAAAGGCGAAGCTACCGCCTAAGCATACAAGAGCAAGCGCTAAGGCCATTGCCAGTAATGGTCGTATTCGCTTCATCTTCGATCCCCAATCTTGCTTTCGTTTGCTAGCAAATGCTTCCCCCGATGCTGCCGAGTTTCGACACCAGGGAATATCTACGCGCATTCCAGCCCCGCTTTTGCCGTGCGAAGAAGGGCGCTTCAACTGAATCGTCGCAGATAATAGGTACGTTCGTAACGTTCGTATATACGAACCCCTCTCTCTTTATAACAGGGAAAATGGTGCATTCGCCAAAGGAATTGGGCTACGTGCCATATTTTTTGAATTAAAGACCAATTCACGCTATAAATGGAAAATAAAGAAAGGTGCCGGATCCCACTAAAAAGGGCCGCCGGAAGCCCGACAGCCCTAAAGCATTCATTATTAGAAGTGGCCTGAAGCCGAAAATGGGAATCTGGTACCTGGCCCTATTTCCCCACTCGCTTGTCCAAGAAGCTTTGCGTAAGGTAGCCTGCAACGAAGATGGAACATACGGTTGGCACCACGAAGAACAGATACGGGATATAGCAAACAGCGGTAAGGACAAGCGTTCCTATCACGCCCGCGCCCAAAGGTGCCATGCCCTCGAACAAGCGGCGCCCCAACACGTAACCGGCAAACGGGATGGAAAACATCCACAGCACCGCAATGAAGATGAATATCAGCGCAGAAATGGGGGCCGTAACAAGCGGGAACAGCAGGAAGAATCCCAACAGAGGCAGTACGAAAAACACCACAAAGCCCAACATGAACATGCGCGAAAGCTTCGTTTCCGTAAGCTTGACGGCACTTTCCATTGCTCCCTTAATCAAGAAGAAGAACAGCAGCACCAGCAAAGCATGTGCCATGCACGAAAACAGCAGCGGCCCAATCACGGAAAACGAGCTCTGTTCCGATCCTTCGGAAACGGTAGAAACCAGGGCGTCGTCAACATAGCTTATGTTGGGAACGTTGGCGCCTTCTTCGATGGTAACCTGCGCATTGTTCGGCACCCTCAGCGTGCCGCCCACCGTGGTGCCTCGCGAAACGTTAACCGTGCCTGCGGAAATGTTCACGTCACCTGCATAGGAGCCAGCCAGGTTCACCGTGCCCGCAGCAAAAGCCGCACCCTGGTAGGTTCCCGATACACTCACATTCGAACCAGCAGCATACACACCGCACGCAGAAACGTCGGATGCGATAGACACATTCTGGCCCGCAATGGTGATGTTGTTCCCCACCGTCGTCGAAGAAACGTTGACGGTCTGGCCCGCCGCACGCAAGCTACCGTGAATAGTAGAAGAAGCCACATTGAGCGTACCGCCAGCCAGCAAAGCGCTGCCACCGGTTCCGCCACCTACTTCAAGGCCCCGAGCGTTAAGCGTGTCCCCCACCCAATATAGGTCGTGCCCAACAGTAAGGTTCAGCGCATCGCGCTCCATAAGGAAAGCATTGCCCGTATAGGAGTCAACGTAGCTCGTGCTTTCCGCCGTTCCCTTATCGAACGCCGAATTGGCTGCAAATGCCATGGCGGGCATGCAAAGCACTAAGGCAAACGCGGCAACAACAACCAGCAGCTTTTTTCGCATGGCAAAAAACACTATCCTTCGGTGGTAACCGTTACTTCGTCGATCGCAATGGACTTCAGGTACTCCTTGTCCAGGATGCAGCCGAGGCCGACGGGGTTCTTGGGCGCATTCAGCACCAATTCGCCGTGCTCAAGCTCCAACGGGGGAAGGGCGGTATCGTGGGCAAAATATGCCGAATAATCCGAAACATCGGGCGGCAAATCCATGCCTGGCAAGGTTGCGAAAGCCGCGTGCATGCGCTTCGAAACGCCCGTGTCGAACATGCCGCCCATCCAAACCGTTTTGCCAAGGCTGCGCATCCAGTGGTAGAAGTCGAGCGTGGGCTGAATGCCGCCGAACTTCGCAATCTTCAAGGCATAGCAACGAAGGTTGTCCAACCCCATGGCTGCTTCCATATCGCTTGCGGTTACCACCGATTCGTCCAGACATACCATGGTTTTCAATTCATCCTGCAGCAGCGAAAGGCGCACGAATAGGTTGCGCTCGCCACTGTTGGGAACGTAGTTCGGATTGTAAGGTTCCTCGATGCATGCAGGGTTCAATGCGTCGAGCTTATACAGCACGTTCAGATACGATTCGTCGAACGACTGGTTGGCGTCAAGCATCAGCGTCAAGTCGGGATGGTCGGCGCGCACAGCAGCCACGCATTCGAGTGCGGTTTCCGGCTCGATCTTCATCTTCACACGGGTGTACCCCTGGTCTACCAGGCTGTCTACCGCCGCACGCACTTCTTCAACAGGGGCAATGCCCACCACGGCACCGCCCAAAATCTTCTCGGCATTCGAGCCGCCAATCATCTTCGAAAGCGGCTGGCCGATGATCTTGCCGTACAAGTCCCAGATGGCAGGCTCCACCGCAGCTTTCGCCATGGGATACTTCGCCAAACCGGGGAACGTGGCAAGCGAAGCGGACACTTCGCTGGGATGCAGATAGCGCTCACCTAACACCACAGGGGCAATGGAGTCGCGCACTACGGCGTAATCTTCCCCGATGGTTTCGGGCAGATACCAATTGGTGGCAAACGAAACGCACTCGGAAATACCCGTGCGCCCAGCCCAGTCTTCCACTTCCACGAAGAACGATTCGCGGAAATCGACGTTGCCCTTGGCCGTCTTCACGGGATGGGAAAAGGGCTGTTTCACGCGATACAGGGTAAGCGACTTGATGTCGATGCGCTTGTCGTAGCGCTGCTTCAGCGCACGTCGATCCACCTTGCCAGCGATGGTGCGCGGGAATTCGTTCATCACCAAAATATGTTTGGGATGGTGAAGCTTCGACATGCAACCATTCAGGTAATCGTGCACCATATGGGCGTATTCCTGCGGGCACGTTGCCGGACGAATGCAGCTCTGAGCAGGGTCGATACCAAACTCTTCTTGGTCGCGGGCGATGGCTTCGGCGGAATAGTCGGCCTCGATGAACGCCACCGGGCGATACCCCCAGGTTTCGTCGGCGGTGCCGAACACATAGGCATCCTTCACGCCAGGAATGCCCAGCAGAACATCCTGAACTTCGGCCGGGTAGATGTTTTCGCCGCCCGAAATAATGAGGTCTTCGGTGCGCGCGTACACACGCAAAAGACCGTTACGGTCGATAGATGCTCTGTCACCGGTAACGAAATAGCCATCGGCGCTCATGGCTTTGCGAGCATTCAGGTAGCCCTCGAAGATGCCGGGGCCCGCAACGTGCAGCTGGCCAATGCCATCGGCATCGGGGCTTACGATGCGAGCATCGTAGCCGGGCAGAAGCTCCAGCCCGCCATCGAAACCGCGGATCACCGGAGCCGTGGCAATGAAGCTGGAAGTTTCCGTCATGCCGTAGCTGGAGTACAAGTTTGCTTTTGCGCGCAAAGCCATGCGCAGCGTCTTTTCGTTCAGCGCTGCACCGCCCAAAAGAATACATGCGTACTGCCCGATAACCTTGTCGCGATCGTTTTCCAGCAAATCGGCCAGAATCTTATCCACTACAGAAATATGCGTAACGCGGAAACTCAGCACGTCATTCAGCACACGCACGGGGTTGTAGCGCTCGTACACGATGAACGAGCCACCGCTCAGAAGAGAGCGCACCATGATTTGGAAGCCGCCAATGTGGCACATGGGCAGCACCATCTGCCACACACCACGGCTTTCCAGCGCCAAAGCGCGGTTTGCCGCGGTGGCGGCACCGGTGATGCAATTCCACGGCAAAAGCGTGGCCTTCGGGGTTCCCGAAGAACCCGATGTGAACATGACAATGCCCGCCTCTTGGCCATCCCACGCCTGTTCGCATTCGCGGGCGAACGCTTCAAACTGCGTGGCGTGAGGCACAGAGCCTTCCGGCAAAGCGGCAAAATCGGCAAGGCCGTAGCCCGTCGCATCGATCATCAGGCGCTCAACCGCAGACTGTTCCAATACGTCGATGCCGGCTTCGCCCGTGGCGTTTTCCAACTCCACGATGCGCAGCTTGCGCTCTTCGTAGGAAAGACGCGGATTCAGCAGCGCCAACGTGAAGCCGCCGTACGCCGCCGCCAAGGAAAGAATCACGATTTCGACGCCGTTGTACAGATTGCACGCAAGCGTGGTGCCACGACCGTAACCGCGCTTGGCAAGCTGCTGAGCCAAAGCCGCAGCAGCAAAGCGGGCGCGGCGATAGCTAAACGTTACCGAGCGCGCATCTTTCTGCACGCAGAAAAACATCTGACCGGCCTTGCGGTAGGCCATTTCCGCCAGTTGGGCAATCATTGCCGTCACATCCTTTATCAGGGAATTTCAGATCAGGGGAATTTCGGGAACTTGTCGAAGTCGGGCTTGCGCTTTTCCTTGAAGGCGTCACGGCCTTCTTTCGCTTCGTCAGACGTGTAGTACAGAAGCGTGGCATCGCCTGCAAGCTGCTGCAAACCGGCATAGCCGTCGGTAGCAGCATTGAACGATGCCTTCAGGAAACGCAGGGCTGTAGGCGAAAGCTGAAGCATTTCCCTAGCCCAGGAAACGCACTCGGCTTCCAGCTCGTCGAAAGGAACAACCTTGTTCACCAGGCCCATATCCAGAGCCTCCGCTGCCGTGTACAGGCGGCAAAGGTACCAAATCTCGCGAGCCTTCTTCTGGCCGACGATAGCAGCCAAATACGAAGCACCGTAGCCACCGTCGAAACTGCCAACGCGCGGGCCGGTCTGACCGAACTTAGCAGTTTCCGCCGCAATGGAAAGGTCGCACAGAATATGAAGAACATGGCCGCCGCCCACAGCGTAGCCGTTCACCATAGCGATAACAGGCTTGGGCACTACGCGGATAAGACGCTGCAGGTCAAGCACGTTCAGGCGCGGAATGTTGTCCTCTCCTACATAGCCACCGTTGCCGCGCACCTTCTGGTCGCCGCCGGAGCAGAACGCCTGGTCTTCGTCCTTGCCGTCGTGGTTAGCGCCGGTAAGGATGATAACGCCCACTTCCTGGTCGTCGCGCGCAAGGGAAAACGCGTCAAACAACTCGACGTTCGTCTTCGGAGTGAAAGCGTTGCGACGCTCGGGGCGATTGATGGTGATTTTGGCGATGCCATCGTACTTTTCGTAGATGATCTCGTCGTAATCTTTAACTTTTTCCCAAGGAAAATCGCTCATGGATGTCCTTCCTTATTGTTGATGCCCGGAACCTTCTGGGGCTGCACCCCTGGGTTCTATGCCGGACAAAAATTCCTGCACTACTGTACCGTAAAGAACGGGCGCTTCTAAGTGTACGTTGTGCCCCGTTCCAAACGAGGTCACGTCGATGCCGTCGTGTTCCAACTGATGCGCTACCGCTTCGCTGCCGCAGTCATCGTAGCCCCACAGGTACTTGACGGGTACCCAGGTGCTTGCCACCACGGCGAACGCCTGAGAAGCATCGGGCATGGCATGCTTTCCCGCGCCTTCCAGACACAACGCCATCGATTCAGCGTCGTTGGCCAAACGCTCGGGGCGAAGCTCTTCATCGAGTCCCATTTCACGCTGCGATTCGAAAAGCGGCAGCGTCTCCCAGTACTCTACGAATTCTTCGATGCCGTTATTGCGCAACCGTTGCGCCCAGCCAGCGTTGCGCTCTTCTGCGGCAGCGCGCTGCTCATTGCCCTCAGGCCCAAAATTGCAGCTTTCCAGAATCAGCGAATACAGCAGGTCTTTTTCAGAAGAGGCCAACCCCAGGGCAATGCGTCCACCCATGGAATAACCCATAACGTGGGCGCGGCGCTTGGCGCCTTCATGCCCCACACACGCAACCTGCTCCAAGAACGATTCCACCATACGCACCATGGCGTCGTAGCGATAAAGCTCAACGTTGCTTGGCTTACTGCTTCTGCCATGCCCCAGGAAATCAAGCGCGTATGCGCAGTGATTGCCTGAAAGGGCGGCGGCGATGATGCTCCAACTTAAGCCCGTCTGCATAAAGCCGTGGAGCAAAACAACAGGGATGTTATCGGCCTTGCCCCACTGATATACGTGGATCTTCTGGCCTTCCCAGTCAAAGTCGAATTCGCGCGTAGGCGGCACCGTTTGTTCCTTGGAAGTTTTGCCCAGCATGCTCCATGCTGACGCCAGAGGCTCAACTTCAGGCGAGACGTGATGAGCGCCGCACGCGCATACTTCGCCGTGATCATGTTCGTGGGAGCCGCAGCCAGCATCCCCTTCGTGGTGACCGCAGCCACAAGTGTGATTGTGCATCGGTTGCTCCCCTCAAGCACGTGCGCACATGCGCATTACCAATACTGATCGTAGCGCTCCCGCACTCCCGTCAGGGGCAAGGGAACTTCTATTAAGGATATACCCTGTTCACCCAAGAACCCGCTAAATGCCTGCTTGAATTCTGCCACCGTATGCACCGTAGCTGTGGGTACCCCAAAGGCACCCGCTGCGGCGGCAAAATCAACCTTCTGAGGCGTTAGGAACAACCTCTCGAAGTACGATTCGTCAGATTTTTGCGGCAGCATGTCGAAGATGGCACCGCCATTATTGTTCAAGAGCACGATAACGATGCTGGGCCTTGGCGAGCCTTGGCGTTCACGCAAAAGCATTTCCCCTTGCAGCGCCAGCGAATTCAGGTCGTGCAGCAAGGTCAAATCGCCCGTGACCATAACGGTCTGCTTGAAGCTTTGCGCTGCGCCCAAAGCCGTGGAAACGGTTCCGTCGATGCCGTTAAGGCCGCGGTTTGCCAGCACGGTAAGATGCTTCGCTTGGCTTACGTAGAAGGCATCGAGCGCGCGGACCGACATGCTGTTTGCCGTGAACAGCAGGCTTTCTGCGGGAATTCCTTCCAGCACCGCACGCAGGTAAGAACCTTCAAACTGGCTATCGGCAGCGAAATCGGTTTCCAATATGCGTTCGGTTCGGGCACGGTCGATAAGCCCCCACTCGTGAACATTCTGCGGCAGGGGTGCGTAGGCCATAGATTCTTCTGGATTGGGAACGGTCCCCGCTTCAAGCAAAGCCACTACGAAATCGAGCGGGTTCGCCGCCACAAACGTGGTGGTCTGCGAATTGAAGTCGCGTGTGGTCAGCGGATCCACCACGATCTGTGCGGCCTGGCAGGCTTCGATTGCCTGCGTTGCGCGCTTCGACACCGGATAGCGCCCAAAGCGAACCACCGCATCGAAGGCAGGCATTTCATCCGACCCCATAATGCGATCGTATCCGCAGATAACGGCAGGGGGGTGGCCGTACGTGCGCAAGTGGGAAAGCGGGTCGGCAAGCAAAGGGGCATCGAAACGCTCGGCAAAAGCAAGGAGCGCCTGCGCTTCCCTGTCCCTGCGCGTGCTGTCTGCAACCGCTTCAGCGGAAAATGTTCCTTCGCCGGCAAGAACCACCACAGTATGGGAATCAAGGAAATCCACCAGCGAAGCCGCATCGCGGGAAGAAAGCTCGTGTTCCGTACGCACCAGGGCGGGAAGATCGTCGGCGGCGGCAACACGACCCGCATCGAACAGATCGGGCATAGCAGTGTCGGGCACCAGCGGCTCATCGAACGGGAAATTCACGTGCACGGGAGCCGAGGCATGAGTCCCCGGAGCTGCAGCAATAACTGTTTCACGTGCAACCTGGCGCACATGGGCAACGTACTTGGGGCTATCGCTCGGCTCGGGCATGGCGAAGAAGCGGCGCACATGGTCGGAGAGCGCCTTGTTCTGATCGCACGTTTGCGGAGCGCCAAGCCCCTGCAGGCGCGCCGGCCTATCCCCCGAAAGCACAATAAGGGGCACGCGGGAAATCTCCGCTTCCATCACCGCAGGATAGTAGTTTGCCAGCGCCGTACCCGATGTGCAGATAACGCACACGGCACGCCCCGTTGCCTTGGCAATGCCCAAAGCAAAAAAGGCGGCACCGCGCTCGTCGATATCCAGATACAAGTTGAACGCCGAGCCAAATCGCGCATGAGCCTCGTGGGCAACCATCGAAAGCGGGGTGGAACGCGAGCCAGGGCTTACCACCACATCGCGCACGCCAGCGCGCATCAGCTCATCGAAGAACGCACCCACATAAGTGCCCAGCGCACGCTTCTTTTGCGCAATGGCAAGCTCGGGCGCATCGGGTGCCTGGTCCTCTTCGTCAACCAGCAAATCCTCTTCCTTTTCCGCCATGGCCTATTCGTCCCCTTCGTCCTCGGGTGCTTCAAACGCACTCAAGATGGTTTTCAGCTTCAGATCGATCTCGTTGAATTCCGCAGCAGCATCGCTGCCCTCCACAATGCCGCACCCAGCATAGAGCCAACCACGCTCACCGTCGAAAACACCCGATCGGATAGCCACGGAAAATTCCCCATCGCCATCGGCGTTCACGTAGCCCACCGCGCCACCGAAGAAGCCACGATTGTAGCCCTCGGCTTCACGCAGCGTCATCAGCGCTTCGCCCACCGGGGTACCAGAAAGCGCCGGGGTGGGATGCAGCTGGCTGGCAAGGCCCATAAGCGTGGTGCCCTCCATAACCTGCGCCGCTGCGGGCGTATGCAGATGCTGCACATGTTTCAGCACCTTGATCTGCGGCGTTGTGGGGATATCAACGTTATAGCAGTTGCGGGCAAACACTTCGCGCATGAATTTCACTACGTATTCGTGCTCGCGACGGTTCTTTTCGCTACCAAGCAGTTCGTCTGCCAAGTCCTTCTGCTCTTCCGGCGTTTCGCCGTGCGGGCACGTGCCAGCAAGGCACATACTTTCCACGTGTGTCCCCTTCTTGCGCAACAGCAGCTCGGGCGTGCAGCCGCAGAAGAACACATCGCCGTAACGATACAGGAACACCGTGCCGCGGGCGCTGCCGTCGATCAGGTTCACCAGCACATCCTTCGACGAAAACGGCTGGTCGGCCGTAAGCTCGACGCGGCGCGAAGGCCCGAGTTTCTCAATCTTGCCCGACGCAATGCGGCCAAGCCCCATGTCCATGATGCGTTGCCACTCGTCAAATGAGTCGCGCTGCAACGAATATGCCATGGTGCGATGGGTGCGGGGTTTTGCTTCCTCGGCATGGCGCACGAAGCGATCAACCCTGCCCTGATACACGGGCCCCAAGCTGTTCACCTGCAAGAACGACCCCTGCTCGTTTTGGATAAGCACCAATTCGGGCAGCATCAAGCGCAAACGCGGGAAGGCTGTCATCATGTCATCGGCAGGCTTGGGGTTTTCGGCATCAAAGCGGTTGAACGAAAAGAACACCGGCGCAAACCCTGCATCCTGGCTTACCACATCGGCTTCGCCCAGCGTTGCCAAGGCGATGCAACGACCCAGGCCCAAATAGCGTATGGGGCGTTCTTTGTCGTAGTACACAAACTGATCGGTAAAGCCCTTCTGAAGCACGCAGAAGGCGTCAACGATATCGGTGTTCAGCGCCACCGTGCGCGAATAGAGTTTAGTCATGGGACGCTTCACCTACGTGCAACATCTTGGCCTGATCCCACAGTTGCTGCATTTCATCCATATCCAGTTCTTCGATGCGCTTGCCCTGACCCCATGCAGCGCCTTCCATAAAGGCCCAACGCTCACGGAACTTGCGGCACGTGGCACGCAGGGCCGTTTCGGCATCGATGCCTTCTTTGCGTGCCACGTTCACCAGAGAAAACAGCACATCGCCAAACTCCAGCTCCTTCGCCTGAGCGTCATAGGAGCGGCATGCCTGCTTGAATTCGGCAATCTCTTCTTCCACCTTGGCCCACACGTCTTCGACGGTGTCCCACTCGAACCCGGCTGCAACCGCCTTACGGGAAATCTTGTAAGCTTGGAGCAGCGCTGGGAAGCTAGCGGGCACGCTGTCCAGCAACCCCTCGGGCTCTTCAGTCTGGGCATCGGCGGCGCTCTTTTCGGCGAGCTTCACGTTGTCCCAAATGGAAAGCACGTCTTCGGCAGAGCCCGCAGCTGCTTCACCGAACACATGCGGATGACGGCGAATCATCTTCGCATTCACCTCACGGCACACATCCGCCACGGTAAATTCGCCCGCATCGGCGGCGATCTGGCTTTGCAGAACCACCTGCAAAAGAACATCGCCCAGCTCTTCACGAAGATGCGTCGCGTCGTGCTGTTCGATAGCATCGACAGCCTCGTACGCCTCTTCGATCATGTTGCGGGCGATGGATTCATGGGTTTGCTCGCGGTCCCACGGGCAGCCGTTCGGAGCGCGCAGAGCAGCTATGGTGTCAACGAAAGCAGCGAACGTTTCACCTGCCAATGGCGCACACGAGGTGCCTTGCTGCGTTTCCCCTGCGCTCGTCTGACAGTTTTCGCTCACTGAGCTTCGCCTCCTGTTTAGATTTTGTACATGAACTGGAATACGTCTTCGCGCTGAACAATTACCTGAACGCCCAGCTCTTCGCCTTCCTTGGCGAGTGCTTCCTGAACCTCGTTGAAGCCAGCGGTGTCGGTATCAAGACGAACCAGCATGGTCATGCTGAAGATGCTATCCAGAATGGTCTGGTTGATGTCGTCGATGCTTGCGCCCTTTTCTGCCAGGACGCCCGAAATGCCAGCTACGATACCGGCGCGGTCTTTACCCAAAACCGAGATAACACAACGCATGAAAGATTCCTTTCGCTTTGCTTCCGCTCCTTGCGAAAGCTTCGGCCTACCTGCGGGAACTTAGCGTCCCATCAAAAGCGACAGCGCCTCTGCGCGCGTCGCAGCATCTTCCTTGAATATACCACGCATGGCATTGGTGACCGTTTTCGCACCGGGCTTCTTAACGCCGCGCATGCTCATGCACAGATGCTCCGCTTCCATAACCACGGCAACGCCGCGGGGGTTCAGCTGCTCTACCAAAGTATCGGCAACCTGCGAGGTAAGGCGCTCCTGTACCTGAGGACGGCGGGCATACACCTCAACCAGGCGAGCCAGCTTGGAAATACCACAGATCTTGCCCGATTCGGAAGGCAGATATGCGATATGGGCCTTGCCGAAAAACGGTACCAGGTGGTGCTCGCACATGGAGAAGAACGGGATGTCGTGAACGATCACCATTTCATCGTGGTGTTCGTCGAAAAGCGTTTCAAAATGAACGGCTGGGTCTTGATGCAGACCAGCAAAGCATTCTTCGTACATACGGGCCACGCGAGCTGGGGTTTCAAGCAGCCCCTCGCGATTCGGGTCTTCGCCAACGCCCTCCAAAATCAGGCGCACGCCCTGCTCGATCTTTGCCAAATCCATATCGTTACTTGCCATCATTGCCTTCCAGCCAATAGAAAATGTATCGAACCATTGTAGCGCGTCTACCCGATTATGCGCTACAGCGAAGAGCCATGCCTCATATTGGCACGAGCATGGCGGCCCCGCTCGAAATCGATTCGCGGAGAGGAAACCGCCCGGAGCAGGCCCGCCCCATCGCGCCACAGCAGGCCCGCCCCGCACGTTGGAGCCACCGCCGCAGGCCCACCCCGCACGCCGCATCGGGCCCATCTCGCTTATAGCACCGCCCTTAAGCTGTCCCTGGGGCCCAGAAACAAAAAATCGGCCCAGACTGCAACTTTTTTGCGATTAGCAATTATTCCAAACTCTCCAATCGCGAATCGCGGCATAAAAACGCAGGCAATTGGCCGTACTGCGGCCTATTACCACCCAGCGGCGACGAAAAAAGAGCCCCTAATCGCAAAAAAGTTGCAAAAATGCCGAGATTTTTGTTTTTGCGACGGGCAAAGCCGCCGCAACGGGCCGAACCGCCGTAACGGGCTGAACGCAACAGGCCAAACCTACAGATCCAATTCCACCGAAACGGGGCAATGGTCGGACCCCATGATCTCGGAATAAATGTTGGCCATCTGCACCTTTTCACGCAGCGCTTCGCTCACCAGGAAATAGTCGATGCGCCACCCTGCGTTATTGGCGCGGGCATGGAAACGGTAGCTCCACCAGGAATAGGCGCCTTCGGTTGCGGGGTTTAAGTAGCGGAACGTGTCGATGAAGCCCGCATCCAAAAGGCAGGTAAACTTGGCACGCTCTTCATCGGAAAAGCCAGGGTTGCCGCGATTGGAGCGCGGGTTCTTCAAGTCGATTTCCTGATGAGCCACATTGAAGTCGCCGCACATTACCACAGGCTTTGCGTTTCCCGTCTGACCATTGGGAAGCACGCCTTCCTCCAGGCCTTTGCAGATATCGCGGAACCTATCATCCCAAGCCATGCGGTGGTCAAGCCGTGCAAGTTCGCTTTGGGCATTGGGCGTGTACACGTTTACGAGCCAGTACTGTTCGAATTCACAGATCACCACGCGGCCCTCGGTGTCCAGCTCTGGCACGCCTACCTCATGAATTACCCGCAGCGGCTCCTCCTTGCAGAACACCGCCGTACCGGAATAGCCTTTGCGCTCGGCATAGCTCCAAAACTGATGGTACCCAGGAAGATCCATCTCAATCTGGCCTTCTTGCAGCTTTGTTTCCTGGAGCGCAAACACATCGGCATCAAGCTCATGGAAGGCGTCCATGAACCCCTTCTTCATAACAGCGCGCAAACCGTTAACGTTCCAGGAAACCAATCGCATAAATGCACCTTTCAATCAAAGTGGCAAAAGAGGTTAACCCCCTTTTGCCACTCCTAGCGAATCTGAATAGGAAAAGGGGCAAAACCCCTTTTCCGTCAAAGCTATTTCTTCTTCCTGTTTGCCTTCTTCTGGGCTTGGCGCACAGCCTTGTCGTATCCCTGCTCGCGCAGAGGACGCAACTGATTGGTGTCGATGCGCATTCCCATGAAGAAGAAGAGCCAAGAAGCAATCATCAGGCCAATTGAAATGAACGGCTGCTGAGGAATAAGCAACGAAAGCACGATGGCAACGATCATGCCCACGAAGCCAACGCCCGAATAAACCATGCGCTTTCGGTTCAGGCGCTTGAACTCGGCCGTATCGGGAACGAAGCGGTTAACTTCCTTGTTGCGCTCGCGGCGAGCCTCACGGTCGGCGCGCTTAACCTTCTTGTTGTGCTTCTCGATTTCCTTCTGCTCTTCCTTGGAAAGCGAGGGGGCTTCTTCAGCCTTAGCCGAAGACTGCGCAGCCTTGGTCTTCTTGGGAGCTTTCGCGGGGGCCGGCTCCTGTTTCTTGGAGCCGCCGAACAACCCCTTCTTCTCGGGCTTGGACGATGTGGTACGCACCGAAGACGCAGCCTTCGAAACCGGCTTGGCAGAAGCTGCGCTCTTACGGGTAGCGCCATGTTTCTGGTCGCTGGTGTATCGCTCGTTCATGGGGTTTCGCTGAGACATCCCTTGATTCTCCTTGTTGTGTTTTCGTCGGGGCCTACTGGGCTACAAACGTCTTGCCCGTGATTTTCTCGTAAGCCTGAATGTACTTTTCGCTGGTCTTCTTGATGATATCTTCGGGCAGGCGCGGCGGGTTGCCAGTGCGGTCCCAGTTGGCATTGAGCCAATTGCGCACAAACTGCTTGTCGAAGCTGGGCTGTTCTTCGCCAACCTTATAGGTGTCGGCTGCCCAGAAACGGGAAGAGTCGGGGGTCAGAACCTCGTCGCCCAAGATGATCTTGCCGTCGTATACACCGAACTCGAACTTGGTGTCGGCGATGATAATGCCGCGTTCCTTCGCGTGGCTTGCAGCCGTTTCGTACACCTTGATGGTCAGGTCGCGGATGGCAGCAGCATCTTCGGCTCCGATAAGCTTTTCGCACTGCTCGAAGCTGATGTTCTCGTCGTGGTCGCCAATCTCGGCCTTCGTGGAAGGAGTAAAGATGGTTTCAGGCAGCTTGGAGGAATTTACCAAGCCTTCGGGGAGCTGAATGCCACATACAGCGCCCGTCTTCTGATAGTCCTTCAAACCAGAACCGGTAAGGTAGCCGCGTACAATGCACTCGACGGGGAACATGTTGGCCTTCTTTACCAGCATAAAGCGGCCAGCAAGCTTATCGGCATAAGGCTTGAACTGCTCGGGGAGGTCAGCAACGTCGGCTGAGATAAGATGGTTGTCCACCGCATCGGACAGAAGGTCGAACCAGAAGCAAGAAAGCTGCGTGAGCACCTGGCCCTTATAGGGGATTTCGTCTTCCAGAATATAGTCGAAAGCAGAAATACGATCGGATGCGACCAACAGCAGCTTGTCGCCCAAATCGTACAGATCGCGCACCTTTCCCTGTGCATCGGGTTTGATGTCGATTACAGACATGACCGTCCTTCCGTCTGAGTTTGTTGACAGAACTCTATTATGGAACATCTTGCGCAGCAACGCATGAAAAAGAAGCAGTACTTGCGCCGATTCACAACTACTGCGATTAATGCCTGGGTGCTGAACGCACAAAAGCCCCGCAAATCCCCAGCCTCAGAAGCGCAATCGCCTAGCCAAGACCCGCCCAACTTGGCCTGACCCCTTTGTTGTTGCAACAATCCATACAATCACTCAGGCAAGGCAGGCCAAAAAAGATGGCCACAATCCAAACCCAAGGCTAAAAAGAAAGGCGCCCGTACAGGCGCCTTCCAAAGCTAGTTCGTTCCAAAGCGAGGACGGTTGCCCTTCTTCTTTTCGGATTCACTGGTGTACAAGGGCACGTAGACGGTAAAGCATGCCCCTTCGTTAGGACGGCCCTCAACGCGCACCCAGCCATTGTGCTGGTCCACGATTTCCTTAACCACAGAAAGGCCAACGCCCAAACCTCCCGTTGCGCGAGCGCGACCCGAATCGGCGCGCCAGAAGCGTTGGAAGACCATCTTCGCTTCTTCTGGGGTAAGGCCGATGCCCGTATCGCGAACACTGATCTGCCCCATTAGCTCGCCCTTGCGAGCCGTGATGGTAATGGTGCCGCCTTCTGGGGTATAGCGAACGGCATTGGAAATCAGGTTCGCCGTAGCCTGGCGAAGCAGGTCGGCATCGCCATACACGTACACGTGCGGATCGTACTCGAATTCCAGATTCAGCCCCTCTTCGTTGATGTATGCCTGATGCGTTGCCACAACCGCCGACAGCATTTCGGTAAGATCGACCTTCTGACGCTCGATGGGCTTGGTGCGGCTTTCCAAGCGTGAGAGTTTCAGCAGCGCATCAACCAAACGGGAAAGACGACGCACCTCGGAATTCAGCGTTTCCAGACGCTCGGCATCGGGCTCGAACACGCCATCGATCATCGCCTCAACGGTAGATTGGATGGCCATAAGCGGCGTACGCAACTCATGGGCAACGTCAGTAACCAGCCTGCGTTCCAGCTTGCGGTTCTGCTCCACGGAATCTGCCATAGCGTCGAACATATTGCCCAGGCGGGCAATTTCGTCGGTACCCTTCATGCCGGTACGCGCCGAATAATCGCCCTCTTTCAGCGCCTTAGCCGTATTCGTAATGCGACGAATGGGGGCGACAAGCGCACGGGAGAATAGCACTCCCACCACAATAGAAATGGCCATCGCGATGAACGCAGCGAAGATCATGGCCTGGTACGATTTTTCACGGAATTCGGCATCGGTCTGGGTTAACAGCGTATCGGAGCCGTGCACCCGCACGAACACGGTGCCAACCTGATTGCCGTCGACATTGATGGCCGCCTTAGCCACATTGCCGCTCGATTCCTTCATGGCCGCCGCGCCCAAAGCCTTGTCGGCGGAATCGTCGTACACGATAGCGCCATTTTCGTCGCGCACCTGCACGTTAATGGAATCGTACAGAATGCTCGCCGACGACGCAGCGTTCAGGGCTCCGCTATACCAATCGCCATGGGCGGCCTTGTAGCCCTGGGCGATAGAATCGGCGGTGGAATCGGCAACGCGCTGCACATTTTCGCGCGTATAGGTTTGGAAGTGCTGCTCCCATACAAAGGAAAGCACGGCAATGGAAGAAAGCACCGTGATAAGGGAAACGGCCAGCATCACCAGCACGATGCGCTTGTTGAACGAAAGGTTCAGACCCTTCTTCTTTCCCGAGTTTCCATCTGGCTCCTCGCTATTCGCTTGGGTCCAGGTGGCATCGGTTGAATTTGCAGCCATCAGCAACTCCTTTCTGTGGCGGCCCCCATAAAAAAGCGCGCCCCGCCCGAAGGCAGAACGCGCTGCAGGTTCAAAGGAAACTAGTTGGCCTTCGTGGGATCCTCAAAACGGTATCCTACGCCATGCACGGTATGAAGCCACTTCGGATTACGCGGATTGTCACCAATCTTGGCGCGAAGGTTCTTCACGTGGGAGTCGATGGTGCGCTCGTAGCCCTCGAAGTCGTAGCCCAGAACCTTTTCAACCAATTCCATGCGCGAGTACACACGACCAGGGTAGCGGCACAACGTGGTGAGCAGCTTGAATTCGCTGGCGGTAAGGTCAACCTCTTCGCCGCTTACGAGGATCTTATGACCCGAAATGTCGATGGTGAGCTCGCCGAACTCCAGCACTTCGCGCTGAGGCTCAGACTCGGAATGCACGCGGCGCAAAAGGGCGCGTACGCGAGCAACCAATTCGCGAGGGCTGAAGGGCTTGATAAGGTAGTCGTCTGCACCCAGTTCGAGGCCGATAATGCGGTCTTCCACTTCACCTTTGGCGGTGAGCATAATGATGGGCGTGTCGGAGTTGTCGCGGATAACGCGGCATACACGCTCACCGGGAACACGAGGGAGCATCAAGTCGAGCACAACCAGATCGAAGTGATGCTTGGAAAACTCTTCCAAAGCCTCCTGACCGTCACCCACGGCAGTTACCCAATAGTTCTCGCGTTCGAGATATGCCGCCACCGCATCGCGGATGGCCTTTTCGTCTTCCACGAGAAGGATACGACGAGTGCTTTCGTTCATTGAAGAAGTCATCAATGCCTCCTGACAGGTATCGAAAAGCCCGTACGGGCTTTATCTGCACATGCAGCACAGTCAAAAAACGACTGCGGGCTCTGGGGCCAACCGGCACGATGCGCTGTTGCGCATAACGCACTAGAGGCACCAAGGCGCCATTTGCAATTATTGTATCAATTGCCAGAACAGGAGCCATAAGCGGACACCCAAATGTCACAATACCCCTCAGCAGTACCCGTCCAACCGTTGCGCGGGAAAGCACCACATCAGGAGAATACGTGCCCACAAAACGCAGTCAAAATATCCCCGGCAAAGCCCCTCGCCCCTCTCGCAATTCGCACAACCGCAGCGCAGGGGTTCGCGGAGGCAGCACGCGCGGCGCTCATTCCGCCCGCAAAGCAGCTCCACAGGGCTTTTCCACCTCTGCGCCCAGAAGCCGCTCGTCGTTCGAGCCGTCTGCGAAAACGAAGGGCAAAGGCGGATTCTCCAACGCTTCCACCCATGGCTTCGGCCCCGCATTCAACCAAGTGGCCAGCGGCGTTTCTGCAAAGAAATCGGGCCCCGAAGTGCTGCTTACGCGTAGGAACCTGCTTATTGGAGCAGGCGCCATCGCAGGCGTTGCCGCTTTGGGCGGCGGGCTTTCGCTTGCCACCAACGCGCTAGAGGGCAAGAAGGAAGCCACTGTGGAAAGCATCAGCGTCCCTGAAGATGCGGTGAATGCCCTTTCGGACTACAGCCAAGCCGACTACACACAGCACGTGAAGGCTGCTGGAAGCTACAAACTTGCGTACGGAACCCTGGTATGGGCCGACAACGACACCGTTGCTGCCTGCCTGGTGCCCGGCGAATCGGCAAGCCCGTTAAACACGATAAGCCTGCTGTACCTTTCCAACGGCAAAACCGCTTCGGCGCTTTCCGCTGCTCAAGGCGCCGACGAAGGATTCGAAATCGTCGATGTGCGCTGCAGCGAAAACGGCCTTGTTTGGACGGAATCAAGCGCCTACGAATCTGCTTGGCGCGTATACACCGCAAAGCTTTCCAACGGCAGCGTCACTTCCATCACCCAGGTTGACCAGGGCGATGGCAATTGGCTTATTCCTTCTATTGCCGCCGTGGGTGAAACCGCCTTCTGGCAGGTATGCCCCAACACCTCGGGAGAATCCGCCGCCGAACGAAGCGCCCTCAAAAGCGCACGCTTCGGCTCTGGCGATGCGGCTGTTCCCTACACTTCGAAAAAGCCCTTCGCCACGCGCGTAACCGCTGCCGACGATGGCGTGGTAATTACGCCGCGCGCCGAGGCCCAGGGCACCTACTACCAGCTCACCAAGATTTCAGCCAAAGACAATTCCACCGTCGACCAATACCATGCTGTCTTTTCTCACCGGAGTGAATACACCGGGGATGGCCATGCTGGCACGCATCGCAGTAGAGAGTACGCCATCATGGAATACGATCTGGTCCCCATTGACTACATTGCCGCGTTCAGCAGCGAGCGCCTACCACTACAACAACCTGCAATGGTTCCGTTTCTCACGCTCGCCCATCACCGCTCCTTGTTGGTCGGGCGAATGGTTTGTGGTGAAATCCACCACCGCCCTGTGCGGTGTTAACTTTGGCAGCAAGAGCTACTTTGCCATCGACACGCCAAGCGGCTGCGACACCTACGGCGAGCACCTGGTTTCCACAGGCACCCGCTCTTCGTTCGTGGGCCTCTCGCAAATCACCGACGACAACGACAGCGGCAACAACCACGCCCTCGTGCGCGTCTTCACGCCCATCAAGGGCAGCATTGACAACGCATTTTAGGCGTCCATGGCGATGCGGCGCGGTGTTGGTATCCCACAGCCTGCCCCGGCAGCCCGCTACAAAAACAAAAATCCCGGCTTTTTTGCAACTTTTTTGCGATTAGGGGCCCTTTTCCGACCAAAAAAGCTGGGATCGGACCGCAATACAGCTAATTACCTGGTATTTTGCGTCTCAACCAGCAATTGGAAAGCTCTAAGCAATTGCTAATCGCAAAAAAGTTGCACTGCGAGCCGATTTTTTGTTTTTGATCCTCTGGTGACGGCTTCAAGCCGAGCCCAGGGTAATCCTGAGACGATACTGGCGGGGCAGCTCGGCACGAGGACGTTTTCGGAGCGATACCAAAGGTGCGGGAATCAGGGCGGCAACAAAGGGTAAGACCAGGGCGATGCCCAAGGGGCGAGGGCCAGACGTAGCGCCGAGGGGCTTCAAGAGCAAACCACGAGGCAGCGCCTCGATCGATCCCGCACTACTTCTGGGCCAATCCTTCAGGACGGTCCTGCGGACTGGCGATGCGAGATGGCCTCAAGCTGTCTCGCAAGGCGCCCGTCGCGACATAACAAAAAAGCGAGGGCATCCAGCTCCGAATGCCCTCGCTATGTTTTCAAACGATGGTGCGCCCTACTTTAAAACTCAAGTTCCTTCAGGCGATCAAATACCACATCTTTGCGCGTAAGGAAGTCCCACGGGTCAAAGATCTCGTCAAGCGTTTCCTTGGAAAGCTTGGCCTCGGGGTCGGCTTCCAAGTTCTCGCGGTAAGTAGGACCATCGACAGCGTTCTGGATGTCGGCCCATACCTTCATGGCGTTACGCTGAACGATAACGTATGAGTCTTCGCGCGTGATGCCGGTCTGGACCAGGGCAAGCAGCACCTTCGAAGAGAAGATAAGGCCCTTGGTGCGCCACAGATTGTGTTCCATCTTGGCAGGATAGGTCTGCAAGCCGTCAAGCATCCACTGCATCTTGCCGAACATGTAGTCCAGTGCAATGAAGCTATCCGCCATGGCAACGCGCTCTGCGCCAGAATGGCTGATATCGCGCTCGTACCACAGAGCAACGTCGTCAAGCGCTACCTGAGCGTTGGACTTAACCACACGGGAAAGGCCGCATACACGCTCTGCGGTAATAGGGTTGCGCTTATGAGGCATAGCAGAAGAACCCTTCTGGCCCTTGGCGAACGGCTCTTCAGCTTCAATAACGTCAGACTGCTGAAGCAGGCGCACCTGCATAGCGATGGACTCCAACGTGGAAGCGGTAACAGCCAGCGCCGTCATAACCTGAGCATGGCGATCGCGTGCCAGAACCTGCGTAGAAAGCGGGTCGGGCGTAAGACCCAGCTTTCCACAGACGTACTGCTCTACGAATGGGTCGATGCTGGAATAGGTTCCAACAGCACCGCTGATTGCGCCCGTTGCTGCAACCTTGCGAGCCTCCTGCAGACGCGTCTGGGCGCGCTTCAGGGCCCAAGCCCAGCTGCCGAACTTCATGCCGAACGTCATGGGCTCAGCATGGATGCCATGGGTGCGGCCCACGCACAGGGTTTCCTGGAACTCGAAAGCGCGACGCTTGCAGGTTTCACCCAGCAGGGCGACGTCCTTCAGAATGATGTCCAGCGCCTGGGTAATCTGATAGGAAAGAGCCGTATCGCCCAAGTCGGAAGAAGTCATACCGTAATGAACCCAACGGCTAGGAGGCTCGGTTCCCTCGGGAACGTCGGCATCAATGTACTCCGCCATGTTGGTGGTGAAGGCGATTACATCGTGGTTGGTAACCTTTTCGATCTCGTCAATGCGCTCAACGGTGAAGCCTGCATGTTTGCGGATCCAAGCAGCCTCTTCCTTGGTAATGCCCGATTTGCCCAACTCGGCCTGGGCTTCGCATGCCAGAACCTCGATTTCCTTCCAGATCTCGAACTTGTTCTGGAGCTCCCAAATAGCACCCATTTCGGGGCGGGTGTAGCGACCGATCATTCGATTCCTCCCTTTACGTATGCCTTACCAGGCAACTGACTGAGACCATATTCTACTAACATAAATCACGCGAACGCCCACGGCAACCGTTACAACGAACGCACGATTTCGCGAGCCCGGGCCAAAAGATCAGTATCCGCTGCAACGATAACCTGATCACCTGGGAAAATGCGTGTTTCGCTGTTCACTACCTCCACATCGTCTTGATGGGAAACGGCAATCATGCGGATGCCCTCATCAAATTTAATATCCAACGCACGTACGCCTTTGTAGTTGTCGTGGTTGCGCATGGTAGGAACTTTGATGTCCAGCAAGCCGATCTGATCGCTGGAAAGCGAAACGGCAACGCCCATAGACCCGAGCATGGCCTCTTCCTGAATCATGTTCGCGATCATTACCGTAGAAGAAACGCTTTCAATGCCCAGGCGGCGGAAGATTCGCAGATTCTTAGGACTGTTCACGCGAGCAATGCAACGCGGTACATCAAATACGCGCGAGGCAATTTCGCACGCAGCCAGGTTGTCTTCATCCTGGCCGGTTGCCGCCACGAACACATCGGCCGACTGCATAGCCGCATCTTCCTGAACGGAAGCCGAGCAGCCATCACCACTGATAACCAGGCAAGAACCATCGATGGTTTCCGCCAGGCGACGCGCCTGGGCATCGCATTTTTCAATCAAGGCAACCTGGTTGTCTTCGCGCAGAAGGGTACCTGCAAGATATGCGCCGAGCTTTCCGCCGCCAACGATAACGATGTACACCGCAACCCCCCCCTAATCCTGTGCGTACTTTGCGATAGCGGGAAGCATCGCATGCGAAACCACGGCGAGCACCGCATCTCCGTGATACAAAATGCTCGAAGGCGAAGGAATGGAACTTACCGTACCATCGGCGCGCTCGAAGGCGCATACGCGGATGCCGTGGCGGCTTTCCAAGTCGGCAACCTTGATGGACTTCTGCCCCACTTCGGAAAGGTTGAGGGCGAACTGAAGCACCTCGAAATCACCGAAGGTGGCAATATGGTCGCCAATACCCGATATGGCCTTCGAGAATATTTCCTCGGCAACCAGCGTGGTGCCACAAACATAGTCGATGCCCAACTGCAGATAGGTTCGCTCATGGCTACTGTCGTACAAACGTGCTACAGCATGGGGCACATCGTACAAGCGGCGGGCGATTTCTACCACCATGAGGTTAGCGTTGTCGCTCTGGGTTACCGCAGCCACAAAGTCGCATTCCTCGATGCCGGCGTTCACCAAGATCTCTTCGTCATAGCCCACGCCTACAAAGGTTGAGCCATTGAAGTCGCGGCCCAACGCGGCGAAAGCCGAAGGATCACGGTCGATTACGCATACGTTGTTGTCATGCTCAGAGAGCATCAGGGCCAAACGCGAACCAACACGGCCGCAGCCCACAATAATAATGTCGCTCACATCTATCGCGACGCATCACGCGCGCCGCTCCTCCATCTTAATCGCAGTGAAACCGAGCGACCCCCCCCCGCGGTGAACAGGCGCATGCTCCTTGGGCTGAGTCATGGCTCAGCCACCCGGGCCTGTCTGCCCACCCAGAAGCGGATGGTGCGCACAGCTATTGCTAATTTCAGTTGTCCTTATTGCTTGGGGCAAGCGCTTGCCAGCGTGTACGTCAGCACACGGAAGACAGCGACCCCCGTTAGAATCGGCGCACTGCGAAAACAACCGTTCCCACTGCCACCGCTTCTGCTGGATAGTTTAGAAGATCAGAGAGCCCAACTCAAAGCCCACGCATTACAACGATCGAAAACATGCCCTGAGGAAATAAAAATGCCGACCCGCAGGCCGGCATTGAACATTAAATGAATCGGTAATGCACGTTTCGCGTGCCCCAATCGGTATAGCTGTTAGCACCGAAGGCTTTGTAGACACCTGGCGCCAGGTCGAGTGCGCGACCGTACTTAGCAAAACCACCAGTATCGGTAACCGTAGCTATAACAACCTTGCCGTTATAGCAAATCTCGCAAATGCTACCGACCAGATAAGCCTTGTCTTCAGGAACGGCAACCGTAACGCTCTGATGCGTGAGCGCAATGCCTGAAGCAGTGTTGGTTACACCGAAGTTGCCTTGACCATCATCGTTGGTTTCGATGGAATAAGCCGAGGCAATGCCACTCTGCCAAGTGCCATCGTTAACGTCAGGCGCAACGCGGGGCGCAGTAGGAAGCGGATCGAGCGTGCAAACTTCGTTCGCCTTCTGCTTTGCCAAGGCGTTGGTTTCGTCTACCGCAATAGGCACCACAACCGGGTCGGGATCTTTAACCGTGATAGAGCGCTGGGTTGCTTCCGTAGCATCTGCTGCTTCAGTAACGGTTACCCCGTCAACGCTGGAAGAAGCATCGGCCACGCCGGAAGCGCGCTGAGCCGAAGAAAGCTGCTGGGTATCAGCGGCCTGCGCACGGGAAGAGCCCAAGCCAAGAGTGGAAGAATCTTCCTGCTTGGAACCCTGTGCCTGGCCGACAGAGCAAAAAGCAACCACCGTCATAGCCATGATGAGCACGAAGCAAACCATGAAAAACGGCGCGACCCTTCTTTTGGTATGTACGCTGGCTTTAGCCAAAAAACTCCAATGCCGAAGCTTCGCCGTTGCCCTTTGGGAAGCAAAGAGCGCGGGCCTTCTTGTTTGCAGAACCACCGAGATTAGAACCAGCAGACTGCAATGAGCACACAAAAGCGCAAGGCCTATTATACCTGCCTACGCTAAAGGCTCCAAATTTTGCTATCGGCAAACGGGCGTAAAAGTCCTGGGGTTACCCTGTTATAAAGGCTCTGAACTTGTTCCAAATCAGCTTCTGAGCAGCGATAATGCATTATTATGGTGGGAATATGATGAAAACGCCACTAAGCGGTCAAACATACCCATATCGAGGTACGAAACCACCAAAGCAACCGCAACGAGACCAACGCCCAGAGCCAGGAAATCAATACGGTCAAAGGCACAAGCGATAACGAAACAGGCTGCCACCGAAAGCCATATCAGTGCCGACAAATCAGTGATCCGCTCCAAGCTATGGGGCGGGCAAATACCGAGGGTAAAGGGCAACAAGGCAATGCAGAGCTCAATGCAAACAACCAAACCGCACAGGCGAAGACGCAATGGCGCCTTATCCGCGAAGCACACCAGAAGGGTTGTACCCGCGACAATCAGTAGGACCGGCCAGAAGCCCAAAAAACTTACTCCAGGGATGCGGGAAACCCAGTAGTTGGCAACAAAAACGAAGAATAGCGCGGTTAACGACACCAGCGCCAAAACCACCGGTGCGCGCTTACGCGCTTTGTTGCCTTCACTAACCACCACACTTTGCGTAGGCGCTGAAGGCATAGGACGAGAAACCCCCGAAGACGCAGGCGGCATAGGAGGTATATGGCCCGCATCGGCATGGATCCCATAATTTCGCAGCGCTTCCACCCTTGCCACCCCTGCTTCAACCACACGGTGATAGCGATCGGAGCACACATCAAGCGGGCTGACGTTTAAGAGCTTGCCCTCCCCGCCCGAAGTGGGAAGAAATGCCGCAAAGGCAATATAGGGAACGGCAACCAAACCGAAGGTGCAAACGAGCAACACCACGGCCGTAACACGAACCAGCACCGCATCGGCATCGATGCGCTCGGCTATGCCCGAACAGACGCCAGCAATAATTCGGTCTTCGCCGCGCGTTAGCGCCGGCCGAGACTTTGGCTGGCCAAACAGGGAATACCCCTTTTTTTCGTCCTTTGCCACACTGCTCCTTCCAACACTCCCCATTTAACAGCACCCTGAGCCAAGGTAACTACTTCGTCAGGAAAATGTTAAAGGCGGCGATTACAAAACGAATAGGCAGATGGAAAGGAACTGGCACACTGAACCAGCAAGGATCCACACATGGAAGATGGAATGCATATAGGGGACCTTCTTCAGAACGTAGAAGATGCATCCAATGGAATAGCAGAGTCCACCCGCAAGCAGAAGCCAGAAGCCCGGTGCGGGAAGCAGCACCCACAGCTGCGGGATAAACCATACAACCGACCAGCCCAAGCACAGGTACAGCACCGCCGAGATCCAGCGGGGACGGAACACCCAGAACGATTCGGCAATTACGCCGATAATGGCAACCGCCCAAACAAACGCAAACAGGGCAACACCGTGGCAATCAACCAGGGTAACCAAGCAATACGGGCTATATGAAGCCGCAATAAACAGGTATATGAAGCTGTGGTCAAGCACCTTGAACACGCGTTTGGCCTTTTCAGCCGCTATAGCGTGATACAGCGTCGACATCACATATTCCAACAGCATGAAAATGCTGTACACCAGTGCAGCAAGCAAATGCAGGCCGCCGCCCGAACGAACAGCCGCAACAACGCAGAGCGGGATGGCGGCGATGGCCAGCAACGCACCAACGCCGTGGGTTATCGAGTTGGCAATCTCTTCTCCCAGCGAATAGGCGCGAATGGCCTTGCGGGAATTGCGCACGCCTGCGCCATCCTTCTTCTTTTCATGCTTGGAGCGTTTCGGGTTCCCCGAATCACGCTTCTTGAACTGGCGGGGTGTCCATTCCCTTGAGGGAGCCTGCGATTGTGCCATTGTTATCCCTTCAACTGCCCTATTCGGGGCGCTATATTCACTGCAACCCAGAAGCGAAACATGTTCATATGCTTAATGTTGCGATTATACTGCGCGGCTACCTTCCGGTTGAGCCCAGTCGAGCCAGGCGGATGCTTCTGCAATCGGAACGTCAATCAGACGCTCATCGCAGCCGCGAACGCCTGCTGCAGTACGCACCAAGACGGTTGCAACGCCAGCGTGGCGCTGCAAAGGATTTGCACGAAGGCAGGCGTACTGCATTTTCCTCCGAGGCACAATTACCGTATCGGTGGAGTAACCGCCGTTTACCACGATAGTTCCCGAGTTGTCGAAACCGAACGCAGAACGACGGTGCCACAGAAACGCACCCACCACTTCGATAGCCGCAATGGCAACGCACAGCAAAAGGCCTGGTATCAGCGTCGCTGCGGCAAAGTCCCCGAGCTGGGCATGCCCCTGAGCAGCTGTTGCATCAGCAGCAAAAGCAGCGGCACACAACAGAAGTAGGGCTACGGCGAGCCAGAACCCAACGCCCTTCAACACCGCCCTTCGGGTAATGGCACGACGCAGGGCCACTTTCGGCAGAGGAGTGCTTGCCACGGGAGCATGAGCGTATTCGGGGGTCAAACCCTGAACGACACCCCAAGCTTCAGCGATGGGCAAAAACGGATGCACAACCAGTCTGTCCATCTCTAACTGAGAAGAGGAACCAGACGATTCTTCGCCAGTGGCTACCCCCACCCTGCCATACGAAACTGAGCAGCAACGCATAAGGCGTTGGAAAAAGGTTTGATGAATGTGCACCGATTGGATTCGGTCCACATCGATGCCGTTGAACACATGCGTTATAAGACCCCGCTCAACCTCAATGCGGCCACCGCGACGGCGCGCTTGGAAACCGCCATAGGAAAGGCACACGCCAACCAGATAGATAACCCATGCCATAATCAAGCAAAGCAGCAACAAGAAGCCCGCCAGCCCGCATACGAGCATAAGATCGCTCTTGGGCACACCCGTCGCGGCAAAAAATGTTGCGCCATCGACCAAAACCGCGAGGATGGCCAAAGTTGCCATAACGACAAGCGCAGCCATCACTGTTGCAAGAGCCAAGCCAAACGATGCCCTTCCGCATAGGGCGGAAAGCAGCAGTTCCTTGTTGCCAAGACGGTATTCGCAAGCAACAACACCTGTATTCACTGCATCCTTGGCGAATACGCCACGAATATCGTCAATAGCGGCAGCAGCACAATCAAGTACGTTGCCCCGACCAGCAAGAGAACCTGGAGCAACCGCTGCAACACGCCCCTCTTCGCCTTCGATGTGCTTGCGGCGGAAAAGCTCACGACGCAGATATTCTGCCGCGCTTCGCTCCACGTACGAAATTACCAGCGCCTTGTTGCTGGCACCGCCCGCAGTGTCGATGTTCACCGTGCGCACGCCCGCCAGGCGCTGCAGAAGAGAAGCACGTTCGTTTACCGACTGGATCTTCGAGTAGGGCACGTGAGTGCACCGCTTGTTCAATATCCCCGAGTAGAAGCTGAATTCCGTTTCGTCAAATTC
>OGQH01000812.1_pt1 | contig 33754 bp, 26 predicted proteins | sample 1553181 | NCBI WGS metagenome assembly OGQH01 (sample SAMEA2579946, study PRJEB22360) | human gut metagenome | biome: human gut; feature: human-associated habitat; material: faeces | place: Denmark | collected 2008/2010 | reverse complement strand
AGAAATCTTCGCGATTACCTCGCCTTCTTCGTTATCATCTCCTGTTTTCCAGGCATCCACGAGCCAGTATTTTTCTTCCTCATCAAAGAAATCGCACCGGATTTCAGTCCACTTGCTCTTCCTTCCGGTTCTCTCGTTCAGGAGTTTTCTGATTTCTTTAACTATCCCATGAACTTCAGCAGCCTCTCCTTTCTCATATTTTTCGTATTCTTTTTCGCTCTGCTCGTTCATGTTCGCAAAGTTCAGCCAGCCGATAGTGTCAGCATAATAGCAGCCAAGGATGTTTTCACAGATATCGTCTGCCCGCAGGTTTTCAAAATGTACCATGCAGCCAGGCAGGTTTTCATCCAGAATATAGACATCGTAGTCTGAAATTACAAAAAGAAATGTTCCTTCGCCTTCTCTGTCATACATTACGGCAGCGGCGCCGGTCTGGAGATAAGTCAGACACATTTTTAATGTATCATACATTACATCTGTAAGATAACTTAACGCTGCATTGAATTCCTTCTCTTCGTCTGCAAGATGGAAATTGCACCATCCGTGTTTTGGGGCTGATAAGATATCTTTTTTAATCATTTTTGCCTTCTCCTTTCTGACGTTTTGTAGCCTGCCATTGTTTGAACTCTTCGTAGTCATCTATAACAAAGTGATATACTTTCTTGGCAAATGGTACAACGTAGTTTTTAACGACAAAAAACTGAACCATCAGCAATAAGAAGCTTCCGATTGTATGACCAATTACGTAAATTGTTTCAAAAGTACTCATATCTTACTCCTTTCTTTACCAGATATCTGGTCTTCGTTCACATATGCTTCCAGATGTAGCTGCACATCGTCAGCATTGCAGAAAAAGCATTTTCCAAGTCTTTTTCTCTTTTCTCTTTTTGCTTCTTTTCGTATTCTTCCAGTTTCCGAATCTGCTCCGGGGTTAACGACCGGCGCCATTCGTTGTAACTGTATTCCGAGAACCAGGAAACCGCATCCCATCCAAGGATACAGTACCATTTTCGGCGATTACATTCAGCTTTCCAGGCCATGCTTATTCCTCCTGTACATCTCTGCCTTCCGCAAACGGCTTAACCATCACTTCTTCCACAAGCTCCCCGAATGCATTTTGTACAGGGATGCTTTCTGGAAACTCCTTCCATGCAGTGTCAGCCAGTTCTTTCAGTTTCTCGAGAGTTTCAATAACCTTAGCTTCATTAAAGGCATCATCACACGCTGCGTGCAGCTTGACGCTCCCTCCTGTCAGTGAAAAGGCAGCTTTTCCGTGCCAGTCAGGACGCCGAATCCAGATTGTGTACCCGATTTTTCCATTTCTCCAGCCGTCAGAGCTGATTCTTTCATCGATATCCCACCATCCGGAATCGATAAACTCTTTTTTTAAGCCTAATATTGTTTGCATTTTTTTTGCTCCTTTCTTTTTGTTTTTACATATCCAATATGCAGGATTTTTCGCTGCAAAAAAAGCACCACGCAAAAAAACGTGGTGCCAATATCAGGCATATTCTTTTTTCAGTATCTCCAGCGTCTCGCATGTTGCCAGCATATGCCGCGAAGCATATTTCAGAGAATCCAGGTCGTCGTGTATCGCAATCATATATTGCAGTTTTCGCACCTGTTCCCTTCCGGCTTCAATTGCCGCACGGGCGAAATCAGCATCAACGTCTACATACACGCCAAAGCTGTCAGCATTCTGCTGAAGCTCGCCGCAAAATTTAGCTTTCGCGTCCAAAAATCTTTTCAGCCGCTTATCGCTTACCAGCACTTCCGGGAATGACGGGTCGCCAATTTTAGCTGAAAAGTTAACCTTTCCATTGTCGGAGCATTCAACCTTAACTTCAGCCGTTGCGTATCGGTCATATACATCAGGGAAACCAATCCCTTCCATTACGATATTGTCGAACGGGTTTGGAATGTCAGGCTGAAACTGAGCCGGCGGCAGCGCCCGTTTGTATATCATTTTGATAGTAATTGTATCGTCTAGCATTGATTTAATCTCGTATTCAGCCTTCTCGTCAAAAATTTCGTTAAATCTGTCTAAAAAATTATACAAATCGGTCATCTTTGTCTTCTCCTTTCCTTCTTACAGTGTTGAATCAGCCAGCCATACCTTCTGCTTGATATCCTTACCGCATCCGACAAAGTGTAACACGGCGGCAATTCCGTCTTTCGGCTGCCGCAAAGTCAGCAGGCAATTTTCGGTTTCGTTGATGTTTTTTAAAAGCTGCTTCTGCCCGTCTGTCATTTTATCGTATTTTTCTGTAATGTAGCACTCAGTAGTGTACTGCTCCAGACTGTCCTTGATAATCTGCATACCTTCCAGGTATTTTGCAGGCATACCAAGCCCAATCAGTTCCTCCTCACTTTTTACATACACCAAATCTACCAACATCGCGCAGGCTGGGATTCCCGGAACAATAATATCTCCATTATCGTTAACAAAATTCGGGCTGATGTCACTCAGCATTACAAAAATTGCATTTGTTCTTTCAGTTGGGATGCATCCCTTTAGAAAGAACCACATTCTTTCGTTTTTGTCTTTAGTTAATAGTTCTTCTGTGTTCAGCTTACTCATATTCTTTTCTCCTTTTGGGCTCTATAGTATTTTATACATACAATATGCCGGATTTTTCAGGATAAAGAATCAGAATATCTCGCTTCATACCTTTTTCTGTCCAGCGTCAGCTTCTTTAACCCATCTGCAAAATCCTCTCTCAAACAGTCACACACCTCAACCGGCGTCATCTCATCTACCGCATTATCCAGCAGACATCCATTTGAATCAATCAACACATACGAGGCCTTCATATCCGGCTCTACGACAATCTCCCGTCTTGCTGTTTTTGCCCCTGCTTTCGCTCCTGTTCTCACTTCTTTTCCAGCTTCAAGAAAAACAGCGAAAATTTCGCTGTTTTTCTTGCATTAGAATAATACATTTTTCATATATTTTTCCATATATTCAAAATCTGGAATGTATGATTCTCCATTCTCAATTGCAGGCAGATATATTACAGTTCCAAGTAGTCTGTCTCCAGTCCAGCTTCGACCAAATGAATATTTGTCGTACTCTAAGCATAATACAGCAGACACGAATAAGCCAGTAAACATATTAATCCAGTCCGCGTATCCAAGGTTTAATGATGTGGCTCCGATAAAATCATTTTCCATATACATTGCATATCCTGCAGAGCCCTGACCCTGTCCAATCATAGCAATGCAGTTTCCAGTACTGATAATATCTGTATTGCTTTCTTTATCGCAAAACTTCATAACGCCATTATCCTTCCATTTTGCTCCGACATAAGCGATGCCAGCTCCATCTGCCAGAGCAGAAGCATTAGCACACTTTCCTTTTTCTATATTTTTAAAGATATTTTTTACTTTAAATGGTTTCCATGTCTTAGTATCTGTCAATTCAACGTCTTCTTTGCTGTCTTTAAGAGTATTTACCAGATTTACGACATCAAGTACATTGCCGTATGTGGTTTTACTTCCAAGGAAGTTGTTGATGGCTTTCAAAAAATCATTTTTTGTCATCTTAGAAACATCAGAATCCATGTATGCTTCACACAGCCATTCATCTTTTTCGCTTAGTGTAGCTGTTGCTGATAAGCCTGGCTCTACTTCTTTATTCTTATATAATGAAAGCCATTTTTCTTTTGTTTCTTTCCACATGCTTTTGCCATCCTTATCATACATCTCTACCCTTCCACCATTTTTTCTTTTTGTATGGCGGTCGTTCTTAAAGTATCCCAAAAACGTTTTTGTAACAGAATTATCAGCATTCACATGAGACTGTCCAAGGGTGAATACCATACAGCAGGAAGAGACTGAAGCTCCTGGATAAAACATATCATCCGGCATTGTGAATACCGCATCAAGTGTATTGTCTTTTAGTAATGCGCTTTTGGCTGCTTTTAGTATATTACTGCTTCCGATGGCAGTTGATACAGGCACCAGAACTACCAGTTTTGCAGTCTCCGGTTTTAAACCTTTTTCTAGCAATCTCCGATTTCTTTCTTTTACCACATCAGACATAAGTTGGATAAAGACGAGTCCTTTTGTTGGGTCTTCTTTTGCATTTTTTGATACTCCCCATTTGCTTTTATACTCTTCGGGTATTGTCATGGGCTTTGCATTATACGGTGGATTCATTATGTAAGCGTCAGCACCAAGATTTACAAGATACTCAAAATAATCAAATGTACTTCCGAACTTGATATTGTCAGTGCTAATGCCATGAAGTAGCATATTTGTTACGGCAAGGCCATATGCAATTTCTTCGTTTTCAATACCATGGATATTTTTGGTTCTTACTTTTTTTTCATTATTTTTTGTTTCACTTTCTGTTGCATTCAGGCTGCAGGCATTAAGCTCTTTAACTGATGCCTGAATCAGGAATGAACCGCTTCCGCATGTCGGGTCTACAATGATGCTGTCTTTGTTCAGATTAAGCATGGATGTCATCCAGTCACCAATATGGTCTGGAGTGTAAGCCTGATTTTTATCTGCTTTTCCAACATACTTATTGAATGTTGTGAAGAACTGATTTAAAATATCTTGTCCTTCTGTTGTATCTGTGTCGATATATGTATATATGTTTGTTGTCATAAACATTAAGATTTCCACCCAATCAGCAGTACTAAGATTTTTTACCGCCTGATTTGATACAATATTGCCGTATGTAAGCTTTAGTTTAAGCTCTTTATCAACTGCTCCTTCAAGCAGAGATTCCATTGTTTCTTGAATTCCACTGCAGATTTGTTTTGCAGACAGACTGTTCCAGTAGTCATGCAGGCCTTGTACTTCTGAATCGTTAAGGTCAGATATACCATGCTTTTTTAACACGTCCTGAATATATAAAAGGATTGTTCCTCCAAGCTGACTTCTAGTTCGCTCGTTGATATTTTTCGCATGCAGCATATCATTTAATACAACTGCACTTTTCTGTACCTGCTCTCTGTTATTTGTATTTTTATATGTAAATATTTTCTTGTAGTGTTCCATACTGTCTATTACCGTCTCCTTCTTTAGCTCATACTCATCGTCCACCTGGTCTTTCCAGACTCTGATTTTGTCGTTAACTGTATTGGCAAGAATTGCTATGATTTTGTGTCCTGGGAATAACGCCTTTTCTTCTGCGACATACTCTGCAAGCTGCAGCTTATCGCTGTCTTTGAACTGTTGTTTTGTTTCCACCAGTACAACAAAATCTTCGTCCAAAAACCGAATGTCCACTTTGAAGTGTTTTATCTGATTATTCGGCAGAGCTTCCATCAGTGCAGATTTAGACCCTGCAGCCTGTACATAACTGAACTCTCCGCCTTCGATATTTGATGTGACAAAATTTTCTCCAATTCGTTTTGTAATGTTGAGTCTATCCATAGTAGAAGTTCCTTTCCTGAAAAAATATTCCAGCGATTTTGCTGTTACTTCTCTATGGCGTAAATTTTTTAAAACGATAATTTTTTGCGGTTTTTTTAACTTTGCCATATTTAATATGCTGAATTTTTTAAAGTTGGAATGGACTCTGCAACTCTTTTTGGAGACGCAAAAAAAACAGCGAAATTTTTCGCTGTTTTTCTAAATCCCGCAGGCAATACCTGCAATTAGATTTCTGCTTCTTTTTCTTCTTCTTTTTCACCATTTGCTTCTGTTTTTTTTATGGTTTCTTTTTCAGCTTCTTTTATTGCCTTTGGCTCTTCTTCGTTGTCATCACTGTCATCGCAAAGAACAACAACAGACAGTCCTATCGGTATAGCCAGGAATACAGCTTCACAAAACGCCATAAACCCATAGCTGTTTGTTGTGAACACGAATCCAAGGAGTGAGATTCCAAAGATTACGATTTTCATCCAGGCATCATTCTTAAACTTACCGCTGCCGATAAATTTGTAAGACAATACCGTCGCAACAATAAGCGTGATTGTAAGAATCAGCAATACAAAAGCAACCACAAGTATCATTGCTGATGCAATAGCGCTGGTGCTGGATGCAAGCGGGCCGAGGTCAGTGCCATCAACCATCCAGCCCTTCGTCAGGCTGCTGCCAGACAGATGACCGAAAACTGCAGCAATGGCGAATATTCCGAGATTAAGGATGGTTACCAGTGCCGTATAAATAGTCATCAGGATTGTTGATGTAAGAGATACAGTCTTTTTCATATTTATCACCTCTTTTATTTATTTTTTGTGTTGCATATATAATATGCAAAATCTTCAGAAAAAAATGCCGGCATTTTCTGCCGGCATATTGTTATCGAGTTGTGAAGAATTTAATGGAATCAAGCAATTCCTGTTTTGTTTCATATAAGTCTTTTAGCAATACAGATGTACTGCCGCACCAGAAGCCTGGCTCTGATGGATTTTCTCCATTATACCAATCAACCTCTGCGTAAGGTCTTTCATATGGAAAGTTCTTATTTGCAGGGTCTATTTTTAGGCTTGTTACCTGTCCGAGAACAGGCAAATCTGTCCATCGACAGATAAACCATATGTAATCTCCGATTTTAGGATTCATAATCATATTTTTCCACCTTTCTCTTTTAGAAAATTTATTTTTCTCTCTTTTTTCCAAAGTAGAAAAACAACCATCCATATAGTGGGCCACTACAAAAATTAGGGTCATATTTAGGAAGCAGCCAAGGGTCTTTCAGGCTGAACTGCCAATACACGCTGTATATGTCTCCGTTACTGTTTTTGTAATCAACCATCCAGGTAGCGCGTAAACGTATTGCAAAGATTACCTCCACTCCAAAGAAAAACTCAACCAAAAATGGAAGCAGTTTGCAGTCCTTGCATTTTCTATCAGTGTTTGCAAGTTCAGTAGTTTTTGTTTCTTTTCTCATTATTTTTTCCTTTCTCCGGCGGCGAAGCCGCCGGTATCAATCCAAAATTAACAGATATCCTGCACGTTTGCCTGAATACTGGTTACGCCATTCCACTCATTGAGCGTCGGGTAATACAGCATCTTGAAGTCATACAGTTTTCCATTCTGATTCAAAAGCTGCTCTTTCTCTTCAATGTCATGGAAGCATACACCGCTTTTGCAATTTCGGCTGTTGAATGTGATTTTCAACACGTTTTTGTTTTTGCCGATAATCTCAGCACGGGTTGCTCTAACATTGCTCTGGGCGAAAACTGGCTTTTCATTCCCTTTGCCGAATGGCTCCAGAATTTCAAGCTGTTTGATGAAGCTTTGTGTCAGGAAGTCAACCGGTAGAATCACGTCAATCATAACCTTTGGGATAAAGTCCGCATCGGTAAGGCCGCTGCGGGCATTAAGTTCCTGACGGAATTTTTCCAGATTCTCTTCTTTCAAAGATAATCCGGCTGCCAGCGGATGACCGCCGAAACCAATCATCAAATCCTTGACTTCAACCATTTTGTTATACATGCTGTATGCCTCAATGGAGCGGCCAGAGCCCTTCAGAAAATCACCGTCGCCTTTTGTGAGGACGAAAGCAGGTTTACAATACCTCTCTCTCACCTTACCGGCAATAATTCCGGCGATACTCTCATGCACTTCCGGGAGGTAGACAACCAAAACCTTATCATTCTGCATTTCTGCATCAATGATTTTGAAAGCCTCCTCCATACCCTGTTTTGTGAGTTCCTGACGTTCTACGTTCAGGTCTCGCATCTGAGCGGCCTTTTCGAGCGCTTTCTGATAATCAGTCTCAACCAGCAGGTCAAAGGCCTCATTTGCTGTATCAAGTCTGCCTTCGGCATTAATACATGGGCCGATTTTGAAACCATAATCGTAAGAGGTCAGAGCTTTGTCTCTCAGTCCAAGAACTTCAAGCAGCGCCTGCAGGCCAATGTTTGAAGTGTTCTGCATTTTTTTAAGCCCTTCTTTAACGATTGCACGATTATCATGCTGTAATTCCATTACATCGCAGACAGTGCCGAGAGATGCAATTTCAAGAAAATCGGAATTGTTGAATTCATCTTCTTTTCCGAATTTTCGATACAGGCACCACATAAATTTCCAGGCAACAACAGCGCCGCAGATTTCTTTGAAAACGCCGTCATCTTCAGGACGTTTCGGGTCAATGACCGCATCGGCGTCAGGGATGATGTAGTGGCGAGCGCCTTCATTATCTCCTGGTTCGGTTGGTGTTTCGTAAGGGACTTCACCGTCTCCATCCTCCTCTGCATTCGCAGAGTCGTCTGTCGGGGAGAGGTTCCTTACTTCGTAAGGAATCTCATGATGGTCAGTAACTACAATCGTTATTCCTAATTCTTTCGCCAGCTTAATTTCATTCGCAGCTGCAATACCATTATCACAGGTCAGAATAACCTGCACGCCGGCATCATATGCATCACGAATTGCCGGTTCATGAAGGCCATAACCGTCTGTAATACGATGCGGTATGAACTTATCGCATTTGGCGCCAAGTCCGGTTAGACCTTTGTAGAGGATATATGTACTGGAGACGCCATCCACGTCATAGTCACCCATGATTCTGATGTATTTTCCTGCTTTTACTGCGTCGTAGACAATATCAACGCCGCGCTGCATATCTGTCAGCTCTGAGCCGTCAGAAACGCGGGAAATGTCAGCCTCCAGGTACTCTCTCACTGCCTCTTCACCCTGAATTCCTCTATCTGCGAGAATTTTGATAATTGCGGGGTGGACATTAAACTGCTCTGCGAGGGTCTGAAACTCCGAGTTCTTAAGATTTTTGTAAATCCATTTGCTTTTACTCATTTTTTAAGTCTCCTTTTCTTTGTTTTAGTTTTAAATATATTTTTACGATTTTAATATGCGGGATTTTTAAAATAGCGAAAAACGTAAAAATAAGCCCGGCAAAAGAATTGCCGGGCTGTAAATGTTGTGTATTGTGTATGTGGCGTTGTTGTGTTTCAGAATTCGGTGTCTCCACTCATTTTTCTCACTTCCTTTTAGGCAATTTGCGGGATACTATCGTCAACTACATTTATATTTTTTGATGCCTGAAGGATGCCATTGCCGATTTCGATATACACTCATATGTAGTGAGGGAACTGGGCGTCTGGCAGCGAATTGGCCGGAGATAACGATATACCCTCACATATAATGAGGGAACATATAGTCAATCATAGTTATGATAAGCCTTTCCGATATACCCTCACATATAATGAGGGAACAGCTGTTTCCTGAATTCTTCCAGGTTCTCTTCCGATATACCCTCACATATAATGAGGGAACCTCGCATGCCCGTTTATGCCCCTCATAAAATGCGATATATCCTCACATATAATGAGGGAACCAAAGATTATAAACCGAATCATATCGCCGTTGTCGATATACCCTCACATATAATGAGGGAACCCCGTCAGTTCTGTATAATTGATACTCTTGCCCGATATACCCTCACATATAATGAGGGAACTGAAAAGACTCTTATGGGATGAAGGGCTCAACCGATATACCCTCACATATAATGAGGGAACGGGTTAAAAAAAATAACGCGTTTTTTAACCCATGATATACCCTCACATATAATGAGGGAACGTCTAACACTTTCAAGCCCGATACAGTGTTTTCGATATACCCTCACATATAATGAGGGAACATCTTCGGCATTGCCTATCATCCAAATTGTTTCGATATACCCTCACATATAATGAGGGAACACTCAGTATTTATGCGGCTTTCAGCCGCCTCAAACACATCGTTGTGCAAATTGCACAAATGTCTTTCTAGTCTCTCATCCACATATTTAATATGCTAAAGCTCTTTATTGCATACATCAATAACGAAAGCAAGTGCCCTGCGGTAAATCTGCACTGTGCTTTTCATATCTGCATTTGATAAGATTTCTACTTGATAACTTGAAGTAATTTCCATACAAGACACCTCCTTTTGTAAAAATTTGCATTTAAATTTCTTGCATATTTAATATGCCGAAAAAATTAAAAATTGGACGATTTTTTACGAAAAAATTTAATGAAAATAAAAAAAATCTCTACGCCGAAACGTAGAGAAACAAAATGTCGTAAACGATATTTTTATGAGTCGTCTAATTAACTCACGACTGAAGTTACAAGTATGCGACGGCTAATTTAGGTCAAATCCATCATTCAAATCATAATACTTTAACGCATCTATAGCATACGCCATTAAAGTAGTGTCTTTATCTTCTTCTATCATGCAAATAAGATTTTTGACTGCTTCTTCTGACGCAAATCCGTAAGACAGAAATTTAATAAGCTTTTCCTTATTCTCCCTATCTTCGGGATGATGTTTGTTGCGGAAATAAAGTATGTTAATATATTCTTTCGAATTCTTTCTTAAGCCTTTTTTGGCGGCTTCTCTTTCTCTTATACTTTTTGTGTTAAAATACACAAAAGCCAAGAAATCGCCTCTGGTTTCGGTTTCCAGGTCTGCATAATGCTGATATATGATTTCCGGGTCAAACGGATAGAACTCGAAATACACATCAAACATGGCATTTTCCCCATCTGGAGAAACCATACAGGTTTTGCCGTCTACGGTTATAGATATGGCTGAATATGAATTATTACTGTAGGTCTGGTAGCCAATCGCCTTGAAAAATCCTTTTGGCAGAATTCCGTTTTTGGTTGTAACGGTTATATTTTTTGCTCCGTAAAAGCTCCTAAGCCCAACTGTTTTTACCGATGGGGGAATTATTACTTTAGAATCTTCGTCTTTGTTATTAAAACAGAATGCTTCTTCTGCAATGTTTTCAACTCCGTCAGGTATACTAATCAGACCGGATATCATTGCTACACGGCTTCCGATGTTTTTAACATTATCAAACAAATGAGACAAATCCAGAGCATTACATCCGGAAAATGCTTCCTTCGGAATATACGTAAGGTTCTTACTGTATCTTATATGTGTCAGCTTGCGGCATCCATAGAATACTCTTTCACCGATGTATTTGACTGAATCCGGCATGATAACTTCAGATATGTTGGAGTACGCAAAAGCATCTTCTCTTATTTCTTCCACTCCATCAGGAATTTTAACACGTCCGCTCTTATTTTTTGAACACTTGATAAGCATCCTCATATCTTTCGTATATAAGATGCCATCAATTGTTTTGAGGTATGGGTTATCGTCCAATATTTCAAGCGATTCAAGTCTGAAATTTCTCATGACATTGATAATTTCAATGATATTAAACTTGTCTCCCCTAAGCTCAATTTTTGATGGTGCATAAGCGGTCTTGATGTTATACAACAGTGAAGCATCCGAAATCCTTATAGCTTTGCCTGAAAAATCAGCGGCATTACTGATAGCCTTAATATAATCAGGTATATCATACTGATAATCCATCAGTATATGTCCGAGGACATGTCCTCCGCCATCCAGTCTCGGAAGGTTGGCAATGCCATGAAAATCTTTAAATGCGTCATAGCAAAAATTAACGACATCATCGTCATTAATGATATTTCCGGATTTGCAATCTTCAAAAGCGTGGCTTTCAATACATGAAACTTCACTTAAATCAATCGCCTCACATTCGTTCTTAACAAATGAATTAAAGAGGATAATTTCGTTTCCGGTAGAATTTCCGAGCCCTTTAAGAACGTTTCCGGACAGAAATTTCTTGTTATAAGATATCACTTTCTTAACATTTGGAAATGTTCTATTCCAGATTTGGATTTTGTCAACTCCTTCTTCAATTACGATTGTTCTAATCTGCGGGAATGATTTGCTTACGTTGAGAAGGTTATATACAGTGCAAGGAATTTTTTCTCCGAAAACTAACTCGTCAACGTAATCTTCAATTTCAACGTCAATCAGCTCATTGGCTGAACATTCGTAGAAAACTACTCCATCCTGAAAAGATACATTATTCATATTTTTGGCTTCCTTTCTTTGTGTTTTTTTGAAATATTTTTACATTTTTAATATGAGGGATTCTGAAAGAAGCGAAAATGACCAATATACCCTCACATATAATGAGGGAACGCAATTTTTGCGTCTTTTTTTTTGCATTTCTTTTCGATATACCCTCACGTATAGTGAGGGAACAAACTGAAACAGACACTCTGCAGCGAAAATTACGATATACCCTCACGTATAGTGAGGGAACTTGTATATATGACGAATTGCGGATTTTTAAGGCGATATACCCTCACGTATAGTGAGGGAACCTCACACCGATTGAGGCAGAGAGGATACAGGGCGATATACCCTCACGTATAGTGAGGGAACTCTTGCTTTTAATACAATTAAATTGTACTCATCGATATACCCTCACGTATAGTGAGGGAACGCAACATACTCCAGATTTTACCACAAAAATCCGCGATATACCCTCACGTATAGTGAGGGAACAGGGCTTGCCGCTCCATCGCGCTGAACATTTGCGATATACCCTCACGTATAGTGAGGGAACATACTCTTTTTAGATGACCGGGCTTTGGTGGTCGATATACCCTCACGTATAGTGAGGGAACCCCGGTATAGACTTTTCTTCCCAGTCTTTCAACGATATACCCTCACGTATAGTGAGGGAACACTCAGTATTTATGCGGCTTTCAGCCGCCTCAAACACCTCGTTGTGCAAATTGCACAAATGTCTTTCTAATCTCTCATCCACATATTTCCTTACCCTAGTTACTTTACTTCCAGAAGTCAAAGAAAACCCAACAAGTGCATACTAAACAGATTATGACTGAGAAAACAGCAAATAAAATCTCTAAAGTACGCTTAGAATCTATCTGACTGATAATAATAGATATCAGACCATTAATAGATAGTGTTAAAAGAAACCACAATAACTTATTTATCTCACTCATTAAACTACTCTCCTTTATTATAATTTTTTCCTACTTTTTTTGTGCTCTATATCAATATGCTGAAAAATGATTAAGGGATATTGTTTTTTGGCATTTTTTTTATTTGTTTTCTAAAAATTCTGCATGTTAAAACAAAGGAGAATCACGAAACTATAAAATACATAAAGGAGAAGAAAATGAATACAAAAAACCATCAAAAAGAATTCTCAAAAGAATCAATCGACATATATCTGAAAAAGCTATCCAAAGTCTATAAAAAACTCAGCGCCGGCCGCATGCCAGCAGAAATCATACTCGTCGGAGGTTCTGCCATCGCTGTCAACTACTCTTTCCGCCAAAGCAGTACTGATATTGACGCAATCATCCAGGCACCCGATGTAATGCGTGATGCAATTTTCCGAATCCGCGATGAAGAAAATCTGCCTGGCAATTGGATTAACAGCGATTTTACAAAAACTGTGTCTTTTTCTCCGATGCTGCGGCTATACTCCAAACATTACCGGACATTTTCCAATGTTGTTGAGGTTAGAACGATAGCAGGAGCATTCTTGATTGCAATGAAAATGAGGTCAGGCCGAATATACAAACATGACCTTTCTGACATTATCGGAATACTTATCGAGGAGAACGAAAATAGAGAAAATCCGATTCATATTACCGAAATCCGGGATGCATGCGAGAAGCTATACGGAGAGCAGGGATACGACACAATGCCTGAAATATCAAGAAAATTAGTTGAAAGCGCTGTCAATTTGAACATCCAAGAATTACGCAATTTATACCAGCAACAGACCGAAACGGAGGCTGAAAACTGCCGTCTGCTGGTTCAGTTTGAGGCCGAAAATCCCGGCATATTAAACAGCGAAAACCTAACAGAAATCGTAGAAAATTTAAGACAAAGTTAATCAGAAAAGATAATTATTAACAAAGTGCAGCCTCACATATAATGAGGGAACAAGCTGCGAAGTTTCCTTTCTTGGTTGATTGCCGATACACCATCACAGACAATGAGTGAACCTGTCCTAGTTTCGCCACAGCGTCAATAAAATCGATACACTCTCACATACAATGATGGAACCGAAAAGCATGGCTATATGCAGACAAAGAGGGCGATACACCCTCACATATAATGAGGAAACTGCAGCTCGGTCAGGCCGTAACTGCTGCCGCCAGATACACCCTCACATACAGTGAGGGAACTCTGACGTCTCGCCCAAACTCATTTCGCTTGACGATACACCCTCACATACAGTGAGGGAACTAATTTCGCTGTTGTTTTTATCGTTTCTGTTTCGATATACCCTCACATACAGTGAGGGAACCATCCGCGGGAATCGCATACTCTTTAATCTGCCGATACACCCTCACATACAGTGAGGGAACCGGGTTCTAAACCGTCAAAAAAGAAAAAACCCCGATACACCCTCACATACAGTGAGGGAACACTCAGTATTTACGCGGCTTTCAGCCGCTCCAAATACCTTGTTGTGAAATTTACACAAAAGCCTTTTGTCATCCTCGTCACATATTTAATATGCCGAAAAATTTCATTTGTTAACAAAAAATCGTAAAAAATATTAAAAAAATTTATTTTGTATACCAAACTTTACACATCCAAAACCCTGAATCCGTATTCGTCATCAACACAAATCTTTTTATCACCATCAGGATTAACAATATCATTCAAGCTGAAAATTTTCACATCTCTAAAAATTCCAGTTCCATATTCTCCCTCGTCAAAACCATCCAGATAATGTATTGGAACTGTCACGACATTTCTTTTAAATAGCTCAATCATATCAATTTCATTATTACTTTCCTTATTGTTGTTTCTTTTTTCTTTTGCCGCTTGCATTTCATCCTCATCCAGAATTGCAATCTGCACGGTCGGCTCTCCAGACTCTCGTACATTAATATATCTATCAGACAATTTTCCGAGCACACATTTTTCATACAGCTCAAAGCCATTTTCAATGTTAATGTTTCCGGCATCGGATTTCGCATTTTTGATTCTATCCTCTGTCACGGTCTTGATGTCTGCCGATTCATACACGCGATTGATAATCTCTGGCGTGCATGATGGTATCTGCAATATATGGCGCTCTACTATCACCTGGCGCGTTGCATCCAAATAGCATGGTTTATATACGTGACCAGTCCCGCCATATTCCGCATCATCATCTGCATCAGGAACCAAAACCTGCACAACATTTTTTACATCCATATGCTCACGAATTGTTCCCTCATCACCGTGACGATGATATCGCCCGATTCTCTGTAGCAATAGGTCAACCGGACAGATTGCTGTTATCATATAATCAACATCAATATCAATTGACTGCTCTAGTACCTGCGTTCCAACAATGATTGCTCGCTCCGGTCTCTCGCTTCTGTTTTTTCCACACCATTTTAAAATCTTTTTTATTCTTTCGTCTTTTGTTGTTTCTGGCATACGCGCATGATACAGGATAACGTTGTAATTATCATCAGCAATTTTTTTAATACTATCATACACATTGATTGCATCAGAGACGGTATTCATGATGACACACTCACAACCACCACACTCCACGTTTTTTACAGCCAGCTCTGCGATTGACTCGTAATCATTCAGAATCGGCAATGATTCACATTCAATATTTTTATCTGGTTCATATGATTCGGACTGGCATTCATAAAATTCATTATCAGTTGTTACATATGAAATCAGCGGATAGCCACTATGCATATCAATATCTGATTCATCAATTATTGTTGAAAATAATTTTCTTTTTGTTGATACTGGCAATGTCGCAGATAACAAAATAACGGGAATTCCGAGAACATTACAAATCTGCAATAACCGCTCAATGACCGTAATCATATATGCATCATATGCATGGATTTCATCAATAATTAACACTTTGGACGACAGTCCGGCCATTCTGACGCTCTCAAATCTCACCAGCCTGGCAGCAGTCATTACCTGGTCAACTGTCCCGACAGCGGATGGAGTTAATAATCTCTGCCGTGAGACATCTGTCCATGACGGTTCAGTATTATTTTCCCTCAATAGCATAGATTTTGACGTATACAATTTTGTTTTTCGCATCTGTAACTCAGTCAAAAAATCATCAACTCTGCCCTGAATAGCCTCAGCAGAAGTGCCTGTTGGCAATCCCATATAAATTCCAGACAATCCGTTTTTATTGCCTAAGACTGATGCGGCATATAGTGCAGCCTCAGTTTTGCCAGAGCCGCAGCCGGATTCAATCAGCATTAATTTGATATTGTTTTTCTGCATTATATCAACAACGTCACGCTGTACCGGGCGACCATCTCCGAAATGAAACAGACTGTCAAATGAACGAACATCCGGAAATGCTGAACGTGTTAAATTTTCGCCAAATAAAAATGCTGTTACGACCCTCTTTTTCCAATCTAAATATTGTCCAACATCAGAAAAATCTTTAATCGTTTTGTTGTCCATTGCCTCATTATTTGACGCAATCCAGTCAGACGCAATAAGAATTCCCAATATTCCGTTTTCCACAACAAAACCAACCTCAGGGTCATCAAATACAATATTTGGAAATTCGATTTTTTCGCACGGAAAAATCTCTTTGATGTAATTATAAATATATTTTTGGATATTGCTCCAGCGTTCAACGATTTTGGATTTTATCGGCATAAAATCTTCTTTCTTTCTCTCCTTTTCTTTTTGGTGATGCAAGCTGATTATTTGACGAATTATCATTTCACTGCGTTTATCTGTATCAAACCCGAATAAATGTGTTCGTTTTATCATTTCTTCCGCATATTCCTCATGTCTGAACATCGTAGATACTGTTTCCTGATTCAGTTCATACCCCCTCAACATCTCGTTTGTCTCAACGTCTCGCCCCTGGAAAACCGGGTGCGCTTTACCAATATCATGCATTGCACAAATAAAAATGATTTGCTGTTTTAAAACAGGCTCATTAATTCCGGCTAATTCAACGAGTCTATTGACCAGCGGTTTAAAAAGTCCATTCATCAAACACTCGGCAACAATTCCGGTCTCTAACATATGGTCAATTAATGATTTTTTTGGATTTAGTTTTGCCCATAATTTTTCTGCTATCAATTTTGTCAACGCGTTTTCAGGTTTTACAATCAGCTGCAGACCATCAAAATTTTCAAATTCGTATGATGGATAACCAATTTTTTTTATGCTGTATTGTTGTTCGTTTTTATCTGTATATATTAAGACAGCAGAGATTCCATCAATATTAATGATATCTTCCCATAATTTATCACGTGTTTTTGCTGATGCGTTAGAGACGAACGTGAATGGTGCAATTTCTTGAGAGAATAACGATAATTCACCGCGGATACTGTCCGGCGCGTGTTCTAAATGAATAACAAACATTGTTTTTCCTCCTATTTTCTTTATTTATATTTAATATGCTGAAAAATAAGATATTTTTTATATGTATTGAAAAATAAAAAACAGCCGATATAAAATATCGGCTATTTTATATACACTCATATATAATGATGGAACTAGAATGATGTGTGATGCGACTCGCCCGTTGTCGATATACCCTCACATATAATGAGGGAACTCCAGGACAGAGAGACGGAGGCAGCAAAACGGTGATACACCCTCACGCATAGTGAGGGAACGGGCTGTCAGGCATAGGCTTTACCCAGATGTCCGATACACCCTCACGCATAGTGAGGGAACGATATATTGCCTCAATTCAGCCCCGGATTTCGCGATACACCCTCACGCATAGTGAGGGAACCGTCCGCTCTCATATGCGATACATACAGTGGACGATACACCCTCACGCATAGTGAGGGAACCGCTTGATGTCTGCCCGGCTTGTTGCCCTTGTCGATACACCCTCACGCATAGTGAGGGAACAGCCGCTGGCGTGCGGTGAAAAATTGCCGCACCGATACACCCTCACGTATAGTGAGGGAACTTCCGGCTTGCTCTGGCTCGTGTTATGGTTCACGATACACCCTCACATATAATGAGGGAACTCATCCACATATCTAATATGATGAAATTAACATGATACACCCTCACATATAATGAGGGAACATAACCGTCAGGCAAATCCACCCGGCGCCGCTCGATACACCCTCACATATAATGAGGGAACAACTGTCTGAACTTTAATCGCGCTTCTCTTGCCGATACACCCTCACATATAATGAGGGAACTCAGAGATACCAGGACGCCCCTGGCTTCTCAACGATACACCCTCACATATAATGAGGGAACTGACTCGTATACAGGTCCTCCTCATAAATGACCGATACACCCTCACATATAATGAGGGAACATATTGCGTCGTGACAGCTCCCCGCCGTCCATCGATACACCCTCACATATAATGAGGGAACGAGAATATAAAAGGGCTTCAGGCAAATTTTGATGATACACCCTCACATATAATGAGGGAACTCCGCCAACAGACAGGACGGCGCGCCCCATGTCGATACACCCTCACATATAATGAGGGAACATTTACAGTCCGCTCTGCAGCCTTCATTCGCATGATACACCCTCACATATAATGAGGGAACGAACGTTTCTTTCCATTGGTTTCACCTCCTGTTGATACACCCTCACATATAATGAGGGAACAAAAATAATAAAGTCTTCATCTTTTTTCAATGCGATACACCCTCACATATAATGAGGGAACGCAAGTGCCCAGAACTTGAAAAACTGAACACACGATACACCCTCACATATAATGAGGGAACGTGCAGCTGATGAAATTGCAGACAATCCCGGAAGATACACCCTCACATATAATGAGGGAACGGGCTTCCCGTGTGTCCACTGCTCACAGGCTCCGATACACCCTCACATATAATGAGGGAACCGGGGAGTAACATATACAAAAAAAAGAGGGGGCGATACACCCTCACATATAATGAGGGAACCGAAATAAATAACTGCAGGAGATAGCCAAAAACGATACACCCTCACATATAATGAGGGAACCGGCAGGGATAGAGTTGAGGATAGTCAACAACCGATACACCCTCACATATAATGAGGGAACTTGGCGGAAAGAGCCGGCCGCGAGGATTATCCCGATACACCCTCACATATAATGAGGGAACGCTGAAGTAATACTGAATAGAACTCTGCACCGCGATACACCCTCACATATAATGAGGGAACGAAAACAGGGCTATGAACAGCCCTGCAAGAAAATGATACACCCTCACATATAATGAGGGAACACTCAGTGTTTATGCGGCTTTCAGCCGTCTCAAACACCTCGTTGTGCAAATTGCACAAATGTCTTTTTGGTCTCTTATCTCCATATCTAATATGCCAGAAATTGTCACTATTGGTGCAATATTTCTTGTTTTTCTAGCTTCTTTTTTTTATTTGCCATAATTAATTCCAAGCTCTACGCAATCCTCAAGATTCCATAAACCAACATTAACAGGAGTTTTTGCATTGATGTCATCAAACTGGAATAATGTGGACAGATTTTTCGCAATTCTTTTCATTAGTTTTCCATTCACGAACATTTCTCTACATGCAGCACGCATATCGTCATCATTACCATGCTCTGCTGCTAACCGAAACGCAGCCGGAAAAATCAACTCTTCCTTATATAAGTCTGCAATATCAAATACAAATGACCGGCTTTCACCATTATGGATAAACCCTAATCCTGGAGACATTCCGAATGCAATGATTGCAGCCTGACAAACTCCATATAGCAGACTGTTTCCAATAGACAAAAAGCGGTTTACATCATTGCTGGAATCCCATTCGTCTTGGTTATATTCCCTGCCATCCCAATCGATTCCATATTGTTCTGCCAATTCCTTATATTTCTCTTTAACCCGTTTACCTTCTGCTCCTCGCATTTGCGGCAATGAAAATTTTTCCATATTTACGTCAGGATATCTGAGCTGATACATTCTACGGACTACATCAGCGTGTTTGGTAATATCAGAGTAACATTTTGCCTGAATAATCAGATTTTTTGAATATTCAGACGATACCATTGATGTCGAATAGATATATTTCATATCCTGTCCACACCAGATAACCGTACATCCTGCATCTGCAATGTTTTTCATCGCAGCATGGGAAATGCTGGTTCCCGGACCTAGCAGCAAAACATTCACCATTGCCAATGGGATTATCGTTTTCTTATTTTTCTGACATGCGGCGATAGAGAACTCGTCCTGAATGATTCTTGCATACTCAATATACAAAAATGAGAATCGGTCTTCTACTCTTGGCAGCATATCATTTGTAATTCTTGAACCAATGGATTTACTGTTTGGGTTATACATGCTGTACCCCCAATACCAGACACAGCCCGGCACCATACGGACGTGAGCGCCCAATTCCATTCTTGAGCATTTCTGTCAATTTTTCTGAGTCAGTCACATTCAGCATACACTCATATCCATAGAATGACGTGTGATGTGACTCTCCACTTACTTTTGAGACATATATATTAGTTTTAGCCACTTCATTAATAGCCATTAGATTACCGGCAGGTTCAAATTTTTTCTGCAGCCACTCTGCACGCTCTACAGGCGTTCTCAGCAGCCACATACAGTTTGGGTTTTTTACCATTTTTTTATTTCTTTTTTGCGGTTCAAACACGCCGTAAAATCTGATGATATCACCATTTTTTATAGTGTCCATCATATGGCTGCATTCCCTGCTGTTTAATAATTTTAATGAATCATTCGGGATGTTTTTTGGCTGGCTGTTAGACTGCACAATCATATGTACCGGTGCATTTTCTGCACCGTTCTTTTTGGAGTCCATTATCATATACAAAACGTTTTCTTCAGCCCGGTTTCCGTCGAACATTAACATTACCGTTTTATGAACCAAATCCATGTTTCTCAATAATTTTACTTTTTTAAACTCGAATGTGCTGATATACACTATTATCCTCCATTTCTGGCATTTCACATATGCCGCAACATACCGGTTCTGCCGGAATACAACATTTACTACCCAGGTAATAATCCCAGACTGGGTCATTTAATGCTGCTTCAATTTTCTTTAGCAGCTCCTCTTCCGCTTTCAGATATAATACATATCTGTACCCCACAACATATTCACGCATGATGATTGATGGAGAATGTAACATTCCACCGCCTGCTGTCAACATATCAGGTGCAGATACAGTTTGGAAATCGAATAAAACATCCGGGGTTGTATTTGCTCCTGGTTTTATTGGCGCAGATGCTTTATTGTCAATATACAACTCAAAACTGTTTTTCAATTTTTCAATTCTGGAATCGCCGCGTGGATATCCCAGGGCGCAGGCAATCATGCCTGCAATCCCTGATTTTGTCGGCATCAGTTCAGTGTATCTATAATTTGGACCGAGACCTGTATTTCTCCACGACTGCAGCATTCCAGAGCATGTTAATTTCAATGCTTTAGAACCGCTCATTCACAATCTCCCCAATTATATTTAACGCATCGCCAAAATTTACGTGCTCCGCGCCGGTGATTTTATCGGCATTTTTGCCGGCATATAATTTTTTTATGTACTGCTGATGCCCTGAAAAATCGTTTGATACAAACTCATGCATTGCAGCAATAAATTTTTCATCCTCAGCTCCGCCGTATCTGTTCATTTCCTCAATGCAGCATGTATCTGCAGTTCTGTTTGTTCCGCAGTCTCTGATTGTAATATAGACTCCGACCGGGTCAGGATATGATGCAAATGCATTCTGTCCACCAGATGGAGCAGAACATGCAATATCACGAACAACACAGCAGATAGCCTTAACCATCATTTCTTTGACTCGTGCCTTGTTACTTTCATCCGTCATATCAATACCTTTGGTCATATTTTCATACAGCTGCCGAACGTCAATACTGGCGTATTCATAGTAAACATGAGTTGCAAAATCCTTACTGTCCAGATATGCGGAACCGCTCTGACCGCTTTCCAGCTCATTTTTCATATCAGAGAGATAATTGTCCACAACAGTAAAATAATCATTATCCATAGTAGCCTGTCCAAATGAATAACTATGATTTACTGACACTGCACTCTCCACAGATTCCATAACGTCAGATGTTGTCATACGTCCGAACATAGAGCAGTCAACGCCATATGACCGCAGAGGCAGTTTTTTCTTAACCGCGCTGATAATCTGCGCTGCATATCCAGAGCCATCTTCTTTTTTCTTTTTCCCTTTTTCAGCTTCTTTTTTCAGTTTGTCCCATTCTTCCTGGCCTGTAATAACCTCACAAAAAACATCCATAATGTCTTTAATGTCATATTCTGTAAAAACGAGAATCTGGCTGGTGACATCAACTGCTTTATTTTTCAGGTCACATTTGAGAATATTTTTTACGATATATTCTGCCATCTCCTCAGCATTATCCTGATACAGCTGAGCATCCATGGCGGCGAATTTTTTCATCAGGATGTCTTTGATTGCACGGGTTCTGTATACATGTTCCATCTCTCCGAGACATTCCTCCAGATGTTCACGCCATACCCTCTTTTTTGACTGAGATGAAATCCTGTTGTATCTTGAATTATCAATCAGGACGTCCTTCACCTGCCCTGCACCGTCACAATTCAGACGGGAAATTCCATATCTCTTACCTACATGTACTTCAATTACCAGTTTCTTATTCATTTACTTTTTCCTCCATTTTTTCTTCTTTAGAAATTCCTGCAATTGTTTTTGTCCATTCATCTTTTGTTTTATATGACCAATTTAAAACGTCAGATGTTAATTTTATGATATCAATATTGTTTTCTTTGCTGCATAACTCAACATAACGTGTTACATAATTGATGAAAATTCGTTTATCACGTTCATCAATCATATAGCCGATTTTCTGCTTTGCTGCCGCATTTCCGGCATCATACATTGTCTTTAACACGCATTCAAACGGTTTCCCGGATTCGCATCCCTGTTTAATGTATATTGCCATCATATCTGATAAAAAATCCATTTTATAAATCGCGACGTTGTCATTTCCGATGATGCTAAACAGTAACGCCTTTTGCGGCATCCGCAGCCGGTTAAACGGAATCTTCCAGGCTCTCCTTAATAACATTTTATCGTCGTCACTCAACGTCTTTACTTTTTCAAAAATTGATGCTACATCAATTTGATTTGTTACTGTGTTGTTCACTTCTCTTCTTCCTTTCTGTTCTAATTTTTTCGTATATTTTTTGTGCTTCAATTGATTTTCCATATGGTACCGGAATCTGATAAATCAACTGCCATGAATAGCCGGCCATTTTAGTAATATATTCATTTAATTTTTCTGTTAAAATTTTAGTGTAAAAATCATCATCCTCGTCAATTTTAGCGATTTCAGGAATAAATTCTTTTTTGAATAGCCCTTCACAATATCGCATAAAACGATTTCCTAATACACGTTCAACTGTTTGAATTTCGTGTTTATTATTGTCGTTAGCTGGGTCTGACGAATTCAATGCTTTATCTACGGTTTTTATATCTCTCGCTAACTGATATGCTATATTTTCTGCCACCGTGATAAATTTTTCGGAAATAATTTTTTTGTCATGGTTATGTAAAATGCATGATGGTAGATAGCACTGATACTCTCCCTGAACAAGATACTTAGCTTGTTCCATAGCCAGATAATACGCAGTCATTACGGGATTGCCAAACGCATCTTCCATATCAAAACCGTTATATCCACTTGTCAATTTAAAACCAGCTAAACATTTTGGTGCGCCGCCATCATACACATCTGCATATGTTTTAATATCCAGCCATGACCGATTGGACTCCGCAAAGCGAGTGCCCGTTTTGAATGTTCGTGAGGAGGACGTTTTAATTTCTTTTACACTGACTGACGGTTCTGTTTCTTCAATCCACCGTTCTCTTGCTGCGGCAATTAAATCCGCTGCCCCGAGGTCAATATTGATTTTGTAAACTTTTGAAATCGTTTTGTTTTCCTCATCAATAGAGCTTAAATCCGGATACAGATACATTACAGGAAAAAACATCCCCTCCATTTTTGAAATATTCACAGTATTGACTTCATTAGAATTTAAGTCATCTTTACCTCTCTCATATGTATTCCATCTCCATAACGGGGAATCATTTTTATCACTATGTGTATTATCAAATGCGATATTCATTAGAATACTGTGAAACAGTGTCTGATTCCTATCTGAATCAATATGATATAAAATCGGCGGTACTCCAACACACATTAACCCAGAGCGATATCCGGCGCCTCCCTGTCCTGCTATGCAATGAGCAATTAGCAGCATATTCATGTATTCAGCAAACGATATTGCCACTGCATCTTCTACTGTATATTTTTTGTTATACACACTGTCATAATATGAATACCTGCAGTCCTCAGCTTCCGTATTATTTAGGTAATCATTCACATTCACATTATTGAAAAATACTTTGTTGTTTCCACTTCCCATTCGTGGATTGATTGCAGCTACAGGCCCTGAGGCTTTATTTTTAAATACTTTTTCATATGTTATTTTGTCTGTCTGCATGAATGGCCTGTTTTCATCAAATAAGTCAAATGAAACACCTGAATTCTCACAATTCCTGATATACGCATCAATCTCGTCTGCATCAAAATGCCCAGCATTTATCAGAGCTGCTTCAGTATCAATGTTGATTCCAAAAATATCCATCACAAATGTTTCAGCCAGCCGCTGCTGGAGTCGCCTTAGCACCGCAAATTGTTTGTTTTCTGCACTGCATTTATACAGATGAGCATTGACTAGATAATCACGTAATCCAACTAGTGTTTCGTTTCCGTCCATGTCAACCACACCCATCCATGGTTCATATAATACGTTAAACATTTTTTCCTCCTTTTTTTGTGTTCTATATCAATATGCTGGAAAATGATTAAGAAATATTATTTTTTGGAAATTTTTTTTATTTTTTTTGTGACGAGGTATGCAAAAATTTAATTATTATGGTAGTAGTTACGATATATCCTCACATGAAATGAGGGAACGAGGTGCTGTTTAAAGAGACCGGCGTTGGGTATGATATACCCTCACATGAAATGAGGGAACCAAGCGCTGGCACGATTGAAATTGAATACAGACGATATACCCTCATATGAAATGAGGGAACACTTAGTGTATATGCGGTTTTCAGCCATCTCAAATATATCGTTGTGCAACCTACACAAAAGCCTTTTACTATCCTCGTCACATATTTAATATGCTGAAAAAACGCCAGAGCAGATTATTTTTGCGGATTTGTTGTTATCATTGCGGGCTTCTTGTCAACACTTCTCCAGGCTTACAGCCTGCGAAACTTCGTTTCGCCCTTGCAGGCAAAAAAAATAAGGTATCGCAAATTTTGCGACACCTCGTTCTTCTCAGTGGACTTTCTTTTATTTTTACTTATTCGCAGTCCTGCGAACAAATCTTCTCAGTGTGCCTTTTTTAGATTACCTTGCTCGCGCAGCTACGAGCAAATCTTATACCTCTAATATGCAAAATAATTTAGAAAATATAATATTTTTTAAACAATTAATCGAGATATATTCTTTGAAATTCCGGATATATCATATGTTCAAGGGCATCATGTGCCGGCCAAATATATCCTGCCCCATGTTTTGACGAAAGCTGTTTAATTTCCTGAATTACCGGAAAATTCGGGTCATCTTTATCTGCTGACAATCCCCCAAGTTGAGAAAATACCTTACCCCAAATTTCATAAGCGGCCATCACTGTAAACGTAGTGAACTTTCCGGGTTCAATGTTCTTCAGGATTTCAAATTTCTCCTTTACTTCATCCTGATTTGCCACACACATCCCGCAATAGCAATGATTTTTAAATATACATATTTCACATATGAGACTCCTGATTTGTTCATTAATTAACTCGTCTCTTGTCGGTGTACAATATCCATCTATTTTTTCAACTTCGTCAATATCTTTTAATCCTCTCCAGTCTTTCTTTTCTTCCTTTTCACATAGATATGCAATTGCATCAAAGTGAATCAAATCACCATCTGCGATGCCTGCTTTGTTCAATGCGTCAATGCTTTTCTTGTCATTGATTTCTATGACGCTATCTCCACCGATGAAATACGGCCCATGTGTTCTAGGCCCATCAATTACTACGTTTGTCAAAGCATATTTCCCATTTTCTTTAATTACTTTTGCACAAAATAATTCATACCCGGCTTTAATTTTTAAAGATATTTTCTGTAGTTCTGCAACTTTGCGCTCCTGCTCCGGAGTTAATTCATGTGACTTTGTAATATTTCCGTTCTGAATTTTCTTTCTTCTTCTTTTACCCACTTTTTTATCCTTTCCTGCCGCCTTCGGCGGCAAACAACAACACAGCGAAACGAAGTTTCGCCCGCAGTTCAGGCGTCAAGCCTGGTGGTGTCGCACGACGTCCGGGGGACGTCGGCTTTGCGACGACCGAAGCGGAGCGAAAACATCTTGCCCCTGGCGGGTTTCAGGGCAACGCCATGAATTTTTTTCTTTTCTTTTCCTTCTTTTTATTCAATAAAATTAATTTCAGCAGTTACATCAACCGGGTTGTCATCATAATCAGCAATCACCTTAAGCATCTTTGTTTTTTCCATTATTTTTTCTCCTTTTCTTTCGCGCCTCCGGCGCACTTATTTTCTTTGCACATTATCAATATGCAGAACTTTTCCCGGGTCAGATTATTTTTGCGGATTTTTTTACACCTATTTTTTCGCCCTCCAAAAAAAGAAGAGCCTTCGGCTCTTCCTTACACAAAATATACCAGTAACACCACATAATGTATCACCTGGTCAGCGACATATCCAATTTTCTTATACCTCTCTTTCGCCGCATCCACTACGATATGGGTGCTAAACAGCACGAAAAGCTGCCAGTTAAACCCGAACGCCAGATAGAACGGCAGACAATACAGCAGGCAATGCACCAACAGATGATACCAGTTTTCACCCTTCGTTTTGGCGATGAAATCAATCTGCAGCACATAGTCTCCCACCAGATGACACATAACCAGTCTGAACAGTGTTTCGCATATTTTTTGGCTTGGCATTTTTTTTTGCTCCTTTCTTTTTTTTTATCTTACATATTCCAATATGCAGAAAAATTACAAAGACCTGACTGCTCCGCACAGATAAATCTGGCGGGTTCCCAAAAGAGAACCGGCTAGACGTCTCTGTACGCCACCGTTTTTCATCCTCCGCACCCGACGGAAATGACCGTGTTACAGGGTTATAAGACGATTATATTGAACGATGGATTTTACCTCTTAAGCTTTCCGTAAGATAAGCAGATGAAGCTTATCTCTGTACTCACGCTGTATATGCAGGACATATACAAAGGCGGGCTCGCAGCTGAGCCTGTTTTGTATTGCATATATAATATTCCTGATTTTCACAAAAAAGTAAAATTTTCTACGAATTTTTTTATATGGGTTCGTTTGTCGTTTTCCTCTGCACGGATAAATCCGGTAGCATCTAGCTATGCCATTCCGTGAATTGCGTATTTTTTTACGGATTGTTTTCGTGAAAATTCAGCATATTATTTATAGCTTATACATTTGAATGCTATATATAAATATAGTATAATAAATACATAAGAAATAAAAACTCAAGGAGGGTAAATATATGTATAAGAAACGCAAATATTTATATGCGCTGTTCGCGTTCATGATTGCAGCGCTCATCTGTATCCCGCAGGCTTTACAGATGCGAACGCAGGCGGCAGCCAAGAAGCCTGGAACGGTAAAGCTGTCAAGTGTTAAAGTAGTTGATTATAACAAAATCAACATCAAATGGAAAAAGACTTCCGGGGCTACGAATTATATTGTATACTACAAAAAAGCCGGAAGCGGTAAATGGATTAAGGTAAAAACACTGGACAATAAAAAATCAAGTTATACTCACACCTCTTCCAGTAAATATCCAATTGTTGTAGGCAAAAAGTATCAGTATACGGTCAAAGCTTATAACAAAAAGACGAGAAAGTCTGGCAGATATAATACAAAAGGACTGACCGTAACAGCATCATTAAAGATGGTAACCGGGATTGAAGCTAAGATTGAAGGGACAACAGTCAAACTTACATGGAACAAAGTAAGCGGTGCAGACAAATATGCCATTTATTCCAAAATCAAAGCAGACGACAAATGGAGTAAGATTATTACAGTCAAAGACACCTCATCTTTCGTTGACGTAAATCCATGCATAGACTGCACAAACTATTATTCTGTAAGGGGTTATTCAAGCAGCACTAAGGCATATGGAGTTATGAATAAAACAGGAGTAAGCATTTACGTGAAAGATAGCGACGAAGTTAGACCAACAATAACCCCAGAGCCAACAGATACTCCTGAGCCAGATGATGAAGTTGACCATGCTACACCAGAGCAGAAAGCACAGGAAGTATTCAAGCTTGTAAATACAGAAAGAATGAAAGCTGGTTTGCAGCCGTATAAGTATGATTTAAGACTTGAAAAGGCCGCGATGGTAAGAGCTAAGGAAATTGCAGTTAAGTTTTCGCATATACGTCCAGATGGCAGAAATTCTAGTACTGCTGTTTCAGAAGCTGGTGCCGGATGTCCATCAGGAGAAAATATTGGTATGGGTACATCAAGTGCACCGGAAATTATGCAAGCGTGGATGGACAGTCTTGGTCATAAAATTGCAATTTTATCAAAGAGCAGCACACATATTGGCGTTGGATATTACGAGGGACATTGGGTTCAGGTATTCTCAGACGGCCCTGATAAAAAATGTACATTTACTATTGATGCAAACGGTGGTAATTTTAGTGATGGAACGTCAATAAAATCATATCAATTTCCTCTTGAACAAGCGCATGTTAGTCTTTATGATGTATTCCCTACTCCAAGCCGTAATGGATATAAATTTGATGGATGGGCTACTGAATATGGAGAAAAATACCACTATATGACAGCAGCTAGAAATGAAAAATTTACCGCAACTTGGGTTTCCCAATGACTAAAAAACAAGACAAATAAAATAGGGTGGTCTAAAACCACCCTATTTTTTTGTTTATCTTATATTTTTTGTTTAAGTCTTTTCTTTTTCTTTGATTTGTTATGTAGAATAAATCCACAGTTTATAATACTAAGCCCAGCAAATCCAATAAATCCATATTTCCATTTGCCATCATCGCCAGTCATTGGCATTCCGAATAATTGATTATTAGTAATCTCATAAGTGCATTCGTAAAAATACCATTTACCAGTATAATTGATGTCTTCTTTAGCTGTCGAAAACTTTACGTTTTTGTATTTTAAAGCTTCGTTAAATGTCATCGTAAATGGAAGCGTTACTTTAATTTTTTCTTTCATGAGACCCATTCCAGGTTTGGTTTTAATTTCTGTGATTTCATATTCGCCTTGGTCAAGGTTATCAAAAAATACTTCTCCATTCGCGTCAGTGTGTCGTACTGTGGTTTCTCCTTCTTTTAATAGCCTCTTGAAATTTGGGTGCATTTTGTTTGTTGGCGTAATTGCCTGTTTTACAAATTTCAATTCAAATTCAACGCCAGCAATCGGAGTAGAACCATCAGGTTCATATTTTTTAATATTAATACGGCAGCGCTCATACTCTTCGTACCACGGTTTCATTTGATTTGCATATGTAAGTGTAAAATCAGCATCTTTTGTTGTCGCAATACCAACAGGCTCTGTTTCTACCACATATTCTGCCGGAGCGTCAATTTCTGTTATTTGGAGATATCCTCCAATCGGAATTACGATGTTTCCATCGTACTTAAAAAAGTCATCACTTCTATTATTTGTATCAAGATGGTTGTTATCCATTCGGACATGTCCACTCTCATCGGATTTTAAGTACCATGTTCTTACTAAATCACTTTCATTTGCACTATTTGCATCAAAATATTGTACTTTAAATACCGCTCCAACAACAGGTTCTCCTTTAACGCCAAGCTTTTCAATGTCAAGGCTGTCGTCGCAGAAAAGCGGTTCGTTTACAAACGGTATTTCAAATGTTTGCCCTGCATCGTCTGGCATCGTAACGGATTGCGTTTTAGAGCCTTTATATACGGAATGATAATTCGGAGCTTTTGTTTCTACAATATAGTATGTTGTTTGAACTTTTTCTATCCAGTCTTTAGCCGGTATCAGCACATTACCCTTCATGTCAACTACTGCATCAGAGTGACGTGGAATACTGTTATCAGGAAGTGTTACCGTATTTGTGTATCCCCCCTGATTAGTTGTCAATGTTGCATTAAATGACGCGTCACGGCTGGATGTTACCTTATATTCTGCTCCTTCAAGTGTATAGCTCTTTAAATTCATAATGTCATCAGGTGCCTTTGATGTCTTTTTAATATATAGTCCACCCGTTGGAGGTGTGATTGGCGGGGTGACTGGTGGAGTGACAGATGGGTTGGAGATTCCTTCGTCTGGACCAAATGTTTTTAGCTCACCATCTGTATTTGGGTCTGCCTTATACAGCTTATCGAACTCAGTTTTTTCAAAAGTTAATGGGTAAACTGTATCTTGTACCGCGTATCCGTTAGGAGCTTGAATTTCTTTGCAATATATTGTATAAGACGTTAGCTCTTCTGGAATACTATCTATTTTAAGAATATTAGATTCCCCGTTAGTTGTTGTTTCTAGTGTACCTATAGGGTCTTCGTCACAATTTTCAGTATCGTATACTCGGAAAATAGCTCCACTTAGACCTTCTTTATTTTCATTAATCTTTTTTAGCTTGGCTTGGACTTTCCATTCTTCTCCAACTGGCTTTCCATCCCATGACAACTTAATTTTCAAATCTTTATATGTCGGCTGATAAGAAAACGCAAGTTCCTGAGTATCTTCTCCTGAATCTGTTGTCCTGTATGCTCTAAACTCAACAGGGTATCTTGTTGTTGCCTTAATGGTTGCTGAACCTTTCGGTTTGCTATCATCAACAACAAAATAGAATGTGGTTCCACCATATATCGTGGTTTTCTCTTTCTCATCAGCAGCATCTATTACCTTAATACCTTTCGGAAGCGTAAATGTAAGTTTATTCTCTCTTGATGCCTTATATGTTACCTTCGCAGTTTTACGTTTTTGAGTTGTCGCATCATATGCGGCTGTTACGGATGATTTATTGAATTTTGCTTCGGAAGCAGGCATTGGCATATCTTCAAGCGCTTTTACGATTGCTTTCAGGTTTTTCATACCCTTAGATGTGACACCGCTTGCCCATCCGCTTTTTGGTGCAGTTGAGCCTGAACCACCATTCCATATCCATGAAATAATATAATGCGTTGTACAGTAGTATTCATTTCCTGTAGAGCATCCGTAACTCTTAATTAAGTCCTTGAAATTTACGGTCTTTCCGCTTAAAGACTGAGCATTGTCTTCAAATGCAGGGCCTCCATATAAATAATAAAGAGCTTTTGTTATGGTCGTGTCCTTATATGACGTTCCTGTATCCATACGTTTTGTATGTCCCGTATGGTCACCGTAGTTTGCACTGCATTTGTACGGTTCCATACAAAAAGACTGTGTTTCCGAAAGCTTCTTGGATGACTTGTCGTAATGCGTTGCATACTGTCTTGCAACCATATCAACATCATTCTTGTTTATCCAGTCTGATGGTAAAAAGACATCAATAAGAGGTCTTATCAGGTCTGTTTTTACTTTTGAGTAGGTTGTCTCGGCGGCTTCCATAGTTTCATCTTCCGATGCATCTATTGAAGGTTCTTCTGTTGCATCTGCATATTCATCACTTTTGAAAATGTAAGAAGGCAGATTGTACGCGTCACCAGATATACCTGCAATATGTCCAGTCAATTTTGCAGCTGCCTCAGATGTTGAGCTGGCTACAACTTTGTAATCAACGGTTTTTCCATAATTGGAGCTTGCAGAGATATTTCCAAATTCATCGCAGGATGCAACAACGATTGCTGCATCTACTGAACCGGGCATATAGTCTTTTACATCTGCACCGTCATTTCCGGCAGCGGCTACAACTGTAATTCCGCTTTCTACTGCTTTTTCAATTTCTGCTTTTAAAACACTGTTTGCTATATTAGTTCTTGCATATAATGACAGGTTAATAATATCTGCATGCTGTGATATAGCGTATTCTATACCGGCAATTACACTTGATACAGTACATTTACCGTCATCACCCATAACTCTGATAGAAAGGACTCTGGCATTTTTGTTTTCGGTAATTATTCCTTGAAGCATGTCGTCTCCATGACTGTCAGAAGCTCCAAGGTTATTATCAATCAAAGATACTCTGTCGACAACATGAGGATTTCCGTCAGGTACGCCAGTATCAATCAGAGCAATCAGTTTTGATGATACTTCTACCGGAGCAGCTTGAGATTCTTCGTTGAGAGATGATAATGGGTTTTCATTTTCATTAACAACGATGTCTGTCGTTTCTACTGGAGCTGTTGCCTGGATTTCATCTGCCTTAATTTCAGGTGTAGATGATTCGACAGCATCTTCTTTAATCTCTTCTTTGATTTGTTCAGCGTCCGAATCAGATAAATCAATTTCACTTGCTGCAGACAGCGCTGCATCAGGTTCAGTTGTCAATCCTGCATCCGTATATTTCACATATGCCTTCATTGCATCTTCAACAATCTCATATTGAATCAGATAAATATTCTGGTAATTTGCAATTATGTACTTGCTATCAGCAGAAACGTTTTTCGCATCATCAGAGATTACTACAAGTCTGGCAGAAGCAAAGATTGTGTTGTCAAGATTTGATATATCATATGACTGTTCAGTATCCTGTTTGTCATTTTCTATCTTATCTTCAGCATTATCTGTTTGACTGCCAGCCTCTTCTGCCTTTTCTGTTCCTTCTGTCTCTGAGCCGTTCATTGTTGTGTCTTTATCTGCACTGTCTGAAGTCTCATCTGAAACGAAATTCTTGTCTGAATTATCAGAATCTGCATCTTTGGCGTCTTCTGAACGTTCATTATTATTCATGATGTCTTCGCTTGAACTCTCATTTGGCTCTTCATCAGCATTCTCATCAATATCTTTGGTAATACTGCTATCATTAACAGTAATATCTGATTCTTCGTTATCTTTTTTATTGTCATCAGTATTCACCGTCAAATCATTGTCAGCAGCTATCTCTTCAGATACATTCTGTTTGTCGTTACTGTCAATATCCTTGAGGTCTTCAGATTTCTCTGGCGCATCAGCATCTTCGGTTGTTTTGCTGTCTTCCGTATCTTCGGATTTTTTATCGTTGCTTACTTCGGCAGCAGTCTTTTCATCAGCTTTCGCATCTTTACTCTTTAAATCTTCTGTTTCTTCAGATTTAGGCTCGTCTTTTTCACCAGTCTTATCTTCGCTTTCAGCATCAGCTTCAGCTTTGTTCTGCTCGTCAGCCTTATCTTTTCCGGCCTCATCGTTGACACTCAAATCCTTTGCAATGTCATCAGCGGATTCTGTCTTCTCAAATCCAATTTTTACGGTCTTGTCGTACTCCATAAATACCGGATATTTGAAGCTATCCACTTTATTTCCTGCATCAAATCCCACATCTTCAGCAATTTCGGTTCCTGATGAATCGTCAGTCAGTTCATACAGCTTGACCTTATATCCTTCATCTGCCTTTGCTTTCACACTGACCGCATCGTCAGCTTTTGCTTCATATACATATGTATATCCATTATCTTTTGTACTCTCTGATGAGATAAGTACATCATTTTTATCATATACATCTATATACTCCACGCCATCCGTTTTTTTATCCAGGCGGATTTGCTGTTCCTGGTCTTCACCTTCATTAAGTACAACCTTACCTCCGGTTGTATTTAGCTTAATGAATAAGAATTTGGTTTTGTCTGCTTCGCTCATGCTGCTGTCAGTTGATGTTGATACCTGCGTTACTGTTCCATCATCGTTTACCGTGATATCACTTGCATACGCTACATATGAAGACAGTATTGGTGACGCTGCGGTAATTGCAGCCATCGCTACAGACATGATACTTTTTTTCAAATTGTTCA
>OGQH01000809.1_pt1 | contig 33800 bp, 35 predicted proteins | sample 1553181 | NCBI WGS metagenome assembly OGQH01 (sample SAMEA2579946, study PRJEB22360) | human gut metagenome | biome: human gut; feature: human-associated habitat; material: faeces | place: Denmark | collected 2008/2010 | reverse complement strand
TTAGTACGACTGGGCAGTTACAAGCCCATGACCTTTAGGTCGTGGGTAGTTGACAGGACACCTCCACATGAAAATATTTTATCACAATTATTCTCTATTTACTAATGAGTTTCATTATTATAAAATGATTGTACAATAGTCAAAGGAGGACAAAAGGTTGGATAATAAGGAACTTTTATCTATGAGTGATGGTCTTTTAATTCAATTATTACAGAAAAATGCAAGATATAAGGTTTCTGACCTAGCCGCTGCGCTAGCAGAATCTAAAGACAGCATTGTAGAAAGATTAAATAGACTAGAAAAAGAGAAGATTATTTGTGGTTACCATACTATTGTCAACTGGGACAAGACAAATACTGAACTTGTGACTGCGATGATTGAGATTAATGCTATTCCTGAAAGAGAATATGGTTATGATCGTATTGCGTCACATATTTATAAGTACGAAGAAATTGAAACAATGTATTTATTATCAGGTGATTATGATTTTATGTGCATTGTAAAGGGTCGTACTATGCAGGAAGTCGCACACTTTGTTGCATCTAAATTAGCATGTATTCCAGGTGTTACAGGAACAAAAACAACATTTGTGTTAAAGCCATATAAAACAGATGGACATGTCCTAGTAGATGATGAAGATGGTAAAAATACGCGACTGGTGGTGACTCCATAAAATGGATTATGAGAAGAAATTAAGTACTGCAGCACAAACTATTAAACCAAGTGGTATTCGTAAGTTCTTTGATCTTGCAAACCAGATGGAAGGTGTTATTTCATTAGGTGTTGGGGAACCTGATTTTGCGACACCTTGGAAGATTAGAGAAGCTGCAATCTATTCAATTGAAAAAGGACGTACTTTCTATACTGCAAACAGAGGTTTATTAGAATTACGTCAGGAAATTAGTAATTATTATTATCGTCGTTTTGGTGTACATTATGATCCTGAAAATGAAATTATTGTGACTGTAGGCGGTTCAGAAGGTATCGATATCGCAGTAAGAGCCTTAATGAATCCAGGTGATGAAATGATTATCTTAGACCCAGGATATGTTGCTTATGAACCAAGTGTTATTCTTTCAGGAGGAGTACCTGTAAGAATTCACCTAGAAGAAAAAGATGAATTCAAATTAACACCTGAAAAGCTTAAAGCAGCTATTACACCAAAGACAAAGGTCATGTTGATCAACTTCCCTTCAAACCCAACAGGTGGGGCAATGACAAGAGAAGACTATGAGAAACTTGTACCTATTATTAAAGAATCAGGTATTATTGTTATATCAGATGAAATATATGCAGAATTAAGTTATGAAGAACCATTTAGTACATTGGCTTCATTCCCAGAAATCAGAGATCAGATTGTTGTCATCAATGGTTTCTCTAAAGCTTATGCTATGACAGGCTGGAGATTAGGTTATGTCCTTGCAAACCCAGTATTCTCTAAGGCAATGTGTAAGATTCATCAGTATATTATCATGTCAGCACCTACTGGTGCACAATATGGTGCAATAGATGGACTGAGACATTGTGATAAAGAAGTAGAAGAAATGAGAGCCTCTTATCTCTCACGTAGAAACTTCCTTGTAAAAACATTTAATGATATGGGACTTCATACATTTAACCCAATGGGTGCTTTCTATGTATTCCCATGTATCCGTTCTACAGGACTCACATCTGAAGAATTCTGTGAAGAACTATTAAATGATCAGAAGGTAGCCTGTGTACCAGGTACAGCCTTTGGTGATGCTGGAGAAGGATTTATTCGTGTCTCTTATGCATACTCACTAGAAGAATTAAAAATTGCGACTGAGAAGATTAAACTATTCTTAGATAACTTAAAAAACAGATCTCATTAGAGGTCTGTTTTTTCTCTTTCCAGCATTTCCTGATAGCTATAAACACAGCCACAGTAGTTCTGTCTATACATATGATATTCATCACTCATACGTGTTGATTTCAAATAACCATTATCCTTCTTAAAATCACTATGAAGGAATTTTGGTGTTTCTAGATCTAAATCATCACCAATCTCATTGATCCATTGGCTATTCTTATGAGGAGAAACAGACAACACAGTTGTCCAATAATCAAAACCATGCATTCTAGCATAATCTCTTGCTTTCTCCATTCTTACTTTATAACACACATAACAGCGGTAGCCCTTTTCTCCAGTATCCTTATATGGCGCAATATGCGTTAAATATTCTTCAGGATCATAGGTATCTTCTACCACCTGCACATTCTGGTTCTCTTTATCATTGAACTCTTTCACAAATCTTTCTAACTCGGATTCACGACGATGATACTCATCGGCAGGGTAGATATTACTATTTGTATAATAAATAGTAATATCAAAGTACTGACATAACTCTTTAATTACATTAGAAGAACAAGGACCACAGCATGCATGAAGCAATAACTTTGGACGTCCTTCTAAATGTTTAAGAGTCTCCAACATCACTAAACGATAATTCTGTTTCATTAGTGGATAAACATTGCATCACCAAATGAGAAGAAACGATACTTCTCATTTACTGCAATCTTATAGGCATTTAAGATATGTTCTCTACCTGCAAGAGCACTTACAAGCATCACTAATGTAGACTTAGGAAGATGGAAGTTTGTGATCAATGCATCAATACCAGTAAATGTATAACCAGGATAAATAAAGATATTTGTATTTTCATGAGCTGCTTTGAAGCATCCATATTTAGAATGGTTGGCTTCTAGTGTACGGCAAGAAGTAGTACCTACCGCAATAATACGTCTACCTTCTTTTTTAGCCTGATTTAATTTTTCAGCGACTTCTTCACTGATTTCATAATATTCACTATGCATATGATGTTCTAATACGTTTTCTACCTTAACAGGTCTAAATGTACCTAAACCAACATGTAAAGTCACATCTAGGATTTCAATCCCTTTTTCTCTTACTTTCTGAAGTAATTCTTCAGTAAAATGTAAGCCTGCAGTAGGGGCAGCAGCACTACCTTCTACCTTTGCATAGACTGTCTGATAACGATCAGGATCATTTAACTTTTCTTTAATATATGGTGGTAAAGGCATAATACCTAACTGATCAAGAATTTCATAGAAAATTCCATCATAAATCATCTTGAAGATACGAATACCTTCTTCTCTGATTTCAGTACACTGAGCCTTTAAACGACCATCACCAAAAGTAATCACAGTACCTAGTTTTACAATCTTCGCATTACCTACTAAACATTCCCATAAATCATCATGAAGATCCTTTAATAAAAGAACTTCTACATGTCCACCAGTTTCTTCCTTAAGACCATAAAGACGTGCTGGAATAACCTTTGTATTATTTCTTACAAGCACATCACCAGGCTTTAGATAATCTAAAATATCATAGAAATGTTTATGTTCAACATCTCCTGTTTCTTTATCTAGAACCATTAAACGTGAAGTATCACGTTTCTTTAATGGTGTCTGTGCAATTAATTCTTCTGGAAGATCATAATCAAATAATTCAATATCCATAAAACTAAAACGCCCTTTCATAAACATCACGACCATACTGTTCTAAGAATTCTTCCTTAAAATCAGCTAAACGGTCTTCTTGAATTGCTTTTCTAATATCTGCTGCAAGATCTAATAAGAATGCAACATTGTGAATAGATAATAAAGACTTACCAAAGATTTCATCACACTTATGAAGATGTCTTAAATAAGCTCTTGTATAATTTCTACATGCATAACAATGACACTTATCATCAATAGGAGTAAAGTCACGTTTATACTTTTCATTATTGATATTCATACGTCCATGATGTGTCATAAGTGCACCATGTCTAGCGACACGTGTAGGAAGTACACAGTCAAACATATCAATACCTCTCATAGCACCTTCAATTAAATCAATAGGATTACCTACACCCATTAAATATCTAGGCTTATCTTCAGGTAACCACTTAACACTATCTTCAATCATCTTATACATGATTGGTTTAGGTTCACCTACAGAAGTACCACCAATAGAATAACCAGGGAAATCCATATCAACTAAAGTCTTAGCACTTAGTTCACGTAAATCCGCAAACTCACCTCCCTGGACAATACCAAATAAAGCCTGGTCTTCTCTCTTATGTGCTTCCTGACCTCTCTTAGCCCATCTTAATGTTCTTTCTACAGAGTTCTTCATATAATCATGAGTACATGGATAAGGTGCACATTCATCAAAACTCATAATAATATCAGCCCCTAAATCTTCCTGAATTGCGATAGACTTCTCAGGAGATAAGAATAGCTTAGAACCATCTACAATACTCTTGAAGGTAACACCTTCTTCTTCAATCTTACGTGTCTTACCTAATGAGAATACCTGGAATCCTCCAGAGTCTGTAAGAATAGGTCCATCATAGTTCATGAACTGATGAAGCCCTCCTGCATCTCTTACAATATCACTACCTGGTCTTAACCATAAATGATAAGTATTCGCAAGTACAACCTGAGAGCCCATTTCTTTAAGCTGTTCAGGAGAAATACCTTTTACTGTTGCCAGTGTTCCTACAGGCATGAACATAGGTGTTTCTACATCACCATGTGGTGTATGAAGAATCCCATATCTTGCGCCTGTCTGTTTACATACGTGTTTACATTCATACCAAAAATCTTTCATTATATCACCTCGATAACCTTGCCTATTATACGAAAAAATAGCCATTAAATCAATATAAAAGGGGAAAGCTCCATACGTTAAGTGTGTGTAAGTAATTAAGCAACATGGGATTTACTCAAACTATAAAAATGTCAGGAGTGCAAAACTCCTGACAATAGCATTTAGGTGTTAACGTTTTACTCTATACAGAAAATATAACCCCTCTAGTTAGTTTTAAATGACGGAATATTATCTGTTTTTTAAGTCATCCAGTTTTTTAAGGATTAGAAGACCAAAGATAATAATTAGTCCAATAATCATTACGCCATAGGCTCTGATATTTGTATCATAAGGGGATATAATATACACTATTTGTTCGACACAAACTAAAGCGAAAAGTGATGAAATAAACCAAATGAAAAATTTTACTGCAAGACTGTTTTTTAGATACTTCTTGTTGCTATTTTTCATATAAATTTCCTCCTTGTTCAAATGGTAAAACAGCAATATATTTATAATGTTTATAATCAAAAAAAGAATAAAATTTTGTTTATCTTTTATGATGACATGTAAAATATAATTACTAAAAGTATTTATGGTGTATATGTTGCTAGGGGGGTTAAAACACCATTTATTATATATATTTTATCATATAAAAAACTATAATAATAGTCTATATTATTAGTGATACAAAGTATAGAATAAGTATAGGAATTAATAGATTTACGAGAGGAGGAATAATTTATGAAATGTAAATCTATCAAGATCTTATTATCATTCTTGCTGTGTGCTTTATTACCTGTTTGTCCAGTTTCAGCATTAGAAGATGAGAATTTATTATCTACAGTTTCTGAACCAACAAAGCATTATCAAGTAAGTGAATATGGTGCAATTATGCAAAAACTGACAGATTATAAGAGAAGTAAAACAAAAGGTATTTCCAGTTTTAACTCTCAAGATGATGAATTATTGGAAATTATGAAAGAGAGAAAAGAGTATCAAGATTACATCTACAAACTTAAGGAATTATCTGAAACTGAATTAATTGATTTGAATTTTGATAATAATCAAATTAATGCAATTAAAAATTTTGATGGGTCAGATGAAATGGCTACGAGAGCTTCAGCTACAATTTCTGCAACCTTAAAACTAACAAAATTCAATTATACAGCTAGTGATAATAGAACACATGCATCTGCAACTTTTAGTGGCAATTGGAAAGGAACGCCTCTTTACAAACTACAAGATACTATTGGTATTGGTATGATTGGATCGTTATCAAGATTTGTAAAAAAGAGTTCTTCAAATGCAATAACACATTATGATGGTAGTGTTGTAAAAAATACTTATGGAGAATATAAATCATTAGCGGGACAAACATATAAATTTGGTATTGCTAGTGACTATGCGCATGTATTTAAGAAATTTACAATGACATATACCGCATATGCTGATGGAAAAAATACATTGATGGATTATGGTGCGGCATATGTTCATTTTAAAGCGGAAATACCTTCAGTGGGGCTAAGTATTGGTGTGAGTGGAAAAGATTCAAGTATAGGTATTAGTTTCAGTATTGATGGTGGAGGTAACAATAAAGGAGAAATTGAGTGGAAAAAAATTCTCCCAAGATCAACTTATATTTAATCGTTTTTAATAGTGAAAAATAACAATTATTAAAGATATATCCAAACTGTTTGATATGCTCAATTAAAACAATAATTATAATATTTGAATGGCTATTCAAAGTCTATATGCATCTTTGAATAGCCATTTTGTATTATAGAATTTTATTTTAAGAATCCGTCAGGACTCCTGTCTTTTAATGATAATTGAAATACAGACCTCTAGTTGTTTCGATTTGTTTAATATTATTTGTTTTTTAAGTCATCAAGCTTTCGTAGGATAAGAAGACCAAAGATAATAATCAGTCCTATGATCATTAAGCCATAGGCTCTAATATTTGTATCATAAGGTGATATAATATAGACTATTTGTTTAACACAAACTAAAGCGAAAAGTGACACAAAAAACCAAATGAAAAATTTTACTACAAGACTGTTCTTCATATATGTTCCTCCAAACTGAAGTGTTATTTCTTTCATATATATTTTACCATTATCCCCCCTAAAAGAAGCATAATAAAAAAATCCAGAAAAAAATCCTGGATTAATCAAATGTAACATATTCGTTGTCTAAAGGTTTAGCCCCTTCAACATGATCTACATCAAGAACACAGATATTCGCATTCATAGATGGATCATATTCAATATGTGTATGACCTTCTAATAGAAGCCATTCATTAGGTATGAATTTAGACGCATATTCACTTACACAAAGCATACCAATTAATGAAGTATCCTGTTCACAGCATACCATTGCATAACGACCAAGAATAAAACCATTAGGAATCACTTTATCACGACCTATGAATTTACCTTTGATTTTAATTGTCTTTTGATCATAACGTTCTGGATGTTCCATCGCATCATAACAGAAGATACCAAAATCATGATCAGCAACTTCTAAATGATCCTGTGTATAATCATATGGTAATTCATCATCCTGCATAGTATTTACAGAACCATCTTTATTTTCATAGATGATCTGACATACAGGATTCATTGCCTTGATGTTGTTTCTTAAAGTAGACTTCTTCATACCATCTTCAATACGGTTAAAGATGACTAAGTCACTCTTAGCACAATGTTGGAATAAGAGTGCACGCATGTTATTCACATAAAGCTGGAAAGTAGAGGCATTAATAGTAGTTAGAATCTGTACAACATCCCAGTTTTCAGGGAATTTTGATTCTACAAACTGATCCACATTCCACATACCATTAAATTCTACAAGAACCTGTGTAGGATGATATTTCTCCTTTAAATCTTTAAAGAAATCGGCAGTCAAGTCTTCTTCATTCTCTACATAAACGATTTCACAGTTATGTTCCTTAATAGCTGCTTCATTATATTCTACTTCACCTTCTTCTGTCACAATAAGCACAGATGTCTCATAATCACAGAAGTCAGTATTAATAATTGTATCGTTGATAAATGTTGTTTTACCACTTTCTAAAAAGCCAGTAAATAGATAAATTCTTGTTTCTAAATTATCCATACATTAACCTTTCATTAAATCATAGATTTTATGTGCATCAAGCTTTTCACCAATTACACACATTCTTCCACCAACATCTGGTGTACATTCACGGATTTCATAATCACCACTTACAAAGTCAAACTCAAACCACTTACCATCAGTACCCTTTACAATACCCTTAGAACGAAGAATATGACCTAAAGATTCGTCAGTACCTAAAGTCTTTAACTTATCATCAAGTTCTTCTTTAGTAAATGGATGTGCTGTTTCAATACCAATACTATTGAATACTTCATCAGCATCATGCATATCTTCTTCATCATAGTATAATGTGCTTTCTCCATCATGGTGGTGATGATGTTCATGATCGTGATGATGACCACATTCACATTCATGATCATGGTCATGGTGATGTTCACATTCGTGGTCATGATCATGATGGTGACCACATTCACATTCATGGTCATGATCATGGTGATGATGATGTTCATGATGATGTCCATGAACACTTTCCTGATGTTCCTTTTCAGCTGCAATCAATGCCTTTTCTAAAGCATCCTTATGATTACTTGCTTCAAGAATCATATCACCTGTAATCTGATTCCATGGAGTAGTAACGACTGGTGCATGAGGATTTAATTCTCTAATAATATCTAAACATTCCGCAATCTTTTCTTCAGACACATCCTGTGAACGGCTTAAGATTACACAGCTTGCTGCACCAATCTGGTTATTAAAGAACTCACCAAAGTTCTTATGATACATCTTACATTTCTTTGCATCTACTACAGTAAAGAAACGATCAAGTGTTAAATCAGCACCATGTACCTTCTGTACAGCCGCAATAATATCAGATAACTTACCAACACCTGTTGGTTCAATAATAATACGATCAGGATGATATGTATCTACAACTTCCTTTAGAGCTGTTTCGAAGTCCCCTGCAAGACTGCAACAAATACAACCCTGACTTAATTCATTGACAGTAATACCTGCATCACGCATAAATCCACCATCAATTCCAATTTCACCAAACTCATTTTCAATGAGTACTAACTTTTCATCTTTTAAAGATTCATTTAATAATTTTTTAATAAGTGTTGTTTTACCAGCACCTAAGAATCCAGAAATAATATCAACTTTTGCCATTTTATTGACTCCTTTCTTAACCATCTCACATTATATCATTTTTCTTAAAAAACGCTCATAAAATGATAAAAAAGCTTATATAAACTTTTCAATAAATAAGCCTATTCCATTAGAATCTTTATCCTCTGTGACATAGTTAGCGACAGCTTTCGCATGAATAGACCCATTTTCCATTACTACACCAACACCTGCTTTTTCCAACATATCTATATCATTATCTTCATCACCAAAAGCCATACATTGAGATATAGAAATATCATGAAGGGCTAAAGCCTCTTTCAAACCATTAGACTTAGACACATGAGGATTCATATATTCATATAAGAAACTGGTAGTCACTAAGGCAGACGCTTTATATTCTTTATTCTTAAATGATTTAGAACGTTCTACTATCTGAGGCATATAGCTTGGATTACATATAATCATCAATTTACGATAAGGACGTGTTAAGAACGTATCAAAATCTACAACTCTATATTCAATTCCATCACCCTCAGCCATATTTCTAATATAGTCATCATCCTTAGGTGCATATAGAATACCTTCATGACAGATTGTAAAGTTACAATCCATATCTTTGTAATGATTCATGATTTCTTTAATCAATTCAGGACTCAAAGTATGATTCTCCTGATATATATCAAGAATATAATCATCAATCTCAGAACCTCCAGAACCCACTACAAAATCAATACATCCTTCAATACCCCATGATTTCATATGATTTCTTACACTATCTGCATCTCTACCTGTACATATTCCAAATAATATACCTTTACTTCTTGCTTTCTTGATAGCTGCAACAGTTCTTTCATCTACGACCTGTTTACTAGTCAGTAATGTTCCATCTACATCACATACAATAGCACGTATATCCATATTTATTCCCCCGTCATTTTTATTATAGTACTTTGTCTTCTTTTCAATATTCTCTTCATAATGTCTCCTAAATAAGCTGTATAAAGAGTATCTAATACAAATAATAGACTTAATTTTGTGCTATAGGAAGATATTTTCTTATAGTGATTTTCTTTTAATCGTAATCTCGATTTCAGGATCATTTTCAGTAGAAGAAACCAGTACAATTGGGACATGATTCTTATAAATCAGATAATCCTAATGTATTACCTTAAAACCTGCTTCACTTATTTCCTTGTCAGACATATGAATCACTTTCTTAGAATTATCTAAAATATTTATTATATTTCTATAACTATGTATATGCCTGTGTTATAATCCCAAAAAAGGAAGGTGATATTTATGATAGATGGACATATGCATCTAGAATATGGGGATCTCTCAAAAGAATATGTACTACAGTTTGTGGAAAGTGCAGTAAAGAATGGTATGGATGAAATACAGATTCTTGATCACACACATCGTTTTAAGGAATTTAGACCTGTTTATGAAGGCGTAAGAAAAACATCTCCTTATCAAGAAGAATGGTTAAATAATAAAAAAATGAAGTTTCATAGTACTTTAGATGAATATTGTGATTTAATTAAAGAAATCAAGGCAATGGATTTACCTATTAAGGTGTCTTTTGGTTTAGAGGTATGTTATGTACCTGAATATGAAGAAACAATTCGAGAAATATTAAAACCTTATCATTTTGATTTCTTAGTAGGAGCCATTCATTCTATCGATGGTAAACTCTATGATATGAAATGGTCAGAAGAAATCTTATGGAACAAGTATCCTATTAATGATATCTATAAAAGATACTATGAATGTGTCTTCTCACTTGTAAAATCTGATTTATTTACACAGCTTGCACATCCAGATACGATTAAGATGTTTGGCCATTATCCTACTTATGACTTACAGCCTACATATGATGAATTGGCTGAATTATTAAATGAACATCATATGAAAGCAGAAAACAATGTAGGATGTTACTATCGTTATCATACACCTGATATAGGCTTATCAGACCAGTTATTACAGACCTTTAAAAAACATCATGTTCAGATGATTACGGCAAGTGATGCGCATCATCCAGAAGATGTAGGTCGTAATATAGCAGATGTCTGGGAAAAAACAATGAAGTGAAGATTTTGATGTCTTCACTTTTTTGATATATTTTTATCACAAAAGTACTTAAATAATATATAAATATTGATAAGTTTATACCTAAATTTGTATTGAATAACTCGACATAATTTGAGAAATATATAATAAATATACAGGAAGGAGAGAAACTTATGAAGAAGATCTTATTGGTATGTAATGCTGGTATGTCAACAAGTATGCTTGTACTCAAGATGGAAAAAGCAGCACAGGATAAAGGTATTGAAATGGAAGTAAAGGCTCTCCCAGTAACAGATGCAGAAAAAGAACTCAATGACTGGGATGTCATTATGTTAGGTCCACAAGTTCGTCATATGGAAAAGAGATTAAGAGAATTAACATCTACACCTATTGAAGTCATCAACATGCGTGACTATGGTATGATGAATGGTGAAAAGGTTTTAGATGCTGCTCTGAAAATCCTCGGATAATATTTGATAATTGTATTACTCCTTAATGAAAGAAGTGAAGATGGGTTTCATCTTCACTTCTTCTTTTTCTCCAGTCTTTCTAAATGTTTCTGATGGAGCTCTTTATAATGATTAAAAGCATGAGGATTTAATTCCTGTAGCTTCTTTTCATATTTGCTACGGTACTGTTTTAATACACGTAATGTTTCAGGATTCATTTCCTGTAACTTTTCTTCAATACGATCACGATATTGTTCGAGTCGTTCTTCTACATACTGCTCATTTTCATGAATCTTTTCCATGATTTCTGGAATATGCATTTCTAGTCTTGATAAGAATTCATCTGCTTCAATTAAACCTAGTTCACCAAAGTCTGTATGATTTTCAATATCCTTTAATAGTTCAGGAGATAAGTCAGTTTTAGAATGTATCTTATCCAACATTTCCTGAGTCATCTTCTGTTTATACTTTTCAGCCTCATTTCCAAAAGCCCATTCTAATTCAGGCTGTATAAATGAGATATGAGATGTTTCTAAATCTTCTAATGGATAAGGAGGTACAAGCCCACAATCTAATAATGCCTGCTGCATTGTACGTCTTACATGACCACTTGTAATTATTTCTATGCCACCATTTTCTCTTAATGCCTGATTAAGGTGATCCATATGACGTGTTAGATAGAAATCTATATTTCTTTTCTGTAAATCATTATAGAAGATAATCAAACGATCAATTGCAGTGAAATCAATATTACTAATACCAGAAGCATCTACAATAACCTGCTCAGTATCTTCTTTAATCGCTTTTTCTATATCTTCCTGGAACTTATCAATATTCGCAAAGAATAGATTTCCTGGGAAACGATAAATAATAGTATGTCTAATTGGTCTTGCATTCGCATTCTTCTCTAGGTTAAAGAAACCTGTCTGCCCTGGAATTACACCTAAGAAATGGGCTGGTGGAGTGACTGCCTTAATAACTACAGCGAGGAATGATAAGACAATACCGATTACTACACCATAAATAGTTCCAAAGATGAGTACTCCACAACATGCTGCCATAAAGATATAGAACTCATTTCTACTTTCTTTAAATAAACGTTTACCTAACGCAAAGTGACAGGCACCAAGTAAGGCGGTAATAACGATAGCAGTTAAAATAGGAACAGGAAGATATTCAATAAATCCTGTACCAAATAATAGAAGAAGTGCCATAGTCGCAGCAGCTGATAAGCTCATGACCTGAGTCTTACATCCATACTGCCTTGCAAGTCCAGTTCTAGAAACAGAACCATTTGTCGGACAGCATCCTACAAGTGAAGTAGCTAGTTCAGCCATACCATAGGCAAATATTTCTTTATTTCCATCTAATTTATAGCCATCTTTCATTGCATTACCCTGTGCAGATAGTAAAGTCTGTGCGAGTACAACTATCGCAATAGATAATGTAGTAAAGAATAAAGCAGAAATATCTACATGAGCCACAGAAGGAATCATAAACTTGGGTAAACCTGGATCAACATGAGGTAATAACTTCACTCCATATTTTTCTAAAGGGAATACGGCAGTCAATAAAGCACCTATAAACATCATAAGAATAGGCATAGGAATCTTTTTATTTATTCTTTTTACAACAAGAATAATGACAAGGGTACTAATACCTAATACAAAAGATAAACCATTAAAGAGTGGTAACTCTTTAATAATATGATTGACTAATTCGAATATTTCACCTGTTCCTGTTGTCCCACCAAAGAGTTTAGGAACAAGCATCATAATAATAGATAAACAGATACCTGTTACGAATCCACCCATGACAGGTGTAGAAATATACTTAACAGCACGTCCTACTTTAATGATTGAAAAGAAGATCAACCATAAAGCGACCATGAGTGCAATAACAGGGACCACCTGCATTGCTTCCTTTGTCCCGGCAGTAATGCCAAGAGTCGCCAATGCACTTCCAGTAAGAGCTGCAGGGGCTGCATCTACACCAAATACAAAATCATGACTCGTAGTAAATAAACTAAATACGAGAATAGGAACCAAAGAACCATATAAACCATAGACCATTGGTAGACCTGCAACCTGTGCATAACCCATGGATATAGGAATAGATATAAAAGCAACAATAATACCTGCAAAAATATCATTCATTGTCGCATTCTTAAATTTCTTCATAAGCCACCTCTTTCTTAATTCTAATTATAATGATTTATCAAGATGAGTCTATCTCTATCAAAATACATCTATATTGTATACAATCTAGAATAATTTTCAAATTATTTGTATATTTTAATAATATCAGTGGACAAATTTGTATTTATCTAATATAATGCATATAAATTAACAAGGAGGAAATCGAAAATGACAGATAAGAGGGTTTATAATTTTTCTGCAGGACCATCTCAGTTACCTGTAGATGTATTAAAGGAAGCAGCAGATCAGATGCTGAATTATAAAGGCTCAGGCATGAGCGTAATGGAGATGAGTCATCGTTCCTCAACATACCAAAAGATTTTTGATGATACAAAAGCAACTTTAAAGAAAGTTTTAAATATCCCAGATAACTATAAGATTCTATTATTACAAGGTGGGGCAACACAGGAATTCACAAACATTGCCTTAAATCTTATGGTGAATGGTAAATCAGATTATATCGTTACAGGAAGCTTCTCTGGTAAAGCGGCAAAAGAAGCGGCTAAGTTTGGGGATGTTCATATTGCCTATAACGGTAAGGAAAACGATTTTACAGAAATTCCTACACAGGATCAGTTAGATATTCGTGAAGGTGTTGATTATGTACATCTTTGTAATAACAACACTATCTATGGTACAGAGTGGAATTATGTACCAGATACAAAGGGTGCACCACTTGTAGTAGATATGTCTTCAGATATTTTATCAAGACCTGTAGATGTTTCTAAATATGGTGTTATTTATGCCGGTGCACAAAAGAATATGGGTATTGCCGGACTTGGTGTTGTGATTATTAGAGAAGATCTAGTAAAACCACATCCAGCTAATATTCCAGTTCTTTCTGAATTAGATACTATGTTAGAAAAGGATTCTATGTATAACACACCACCATGCTGGGCTATTTATATGTTAGGTCTTGTAGTGAAATGGATTGATGAACAGGGTGGACTAGAAGTGATGAAGGAAAAGAATGAAAAGAAAGCTAAACTTCTTTATGACTACTTAGATCAGTCTGATTTCTATAAACCACATGCAAAGAAAGATGCACGTTCTAATATGAATGTGACTTTCACAACACCATCTAAGGAATTAGATGCTGAATTTGTAAAGGAATCTATTGCAGCAGGTATGACAAACTTAAAAGGACACCGTAGTGTAGGTGGTATTAGAGCATCTATCTATAATGCAATGCCATATGAAGGTGTAGAATATTTAGTTAATTTCATGAAAGAATTCGAGGAGAGACATAAGTAATATGTATAAGATTAAAACTTTAAATAAGATTTCTGAACAGGGCTTAGAAATCTTTGATGATAATTATGAAGTCGGTGACGACTTAGAACATGAAGATGGGATCTTAGTTAGATCAGCTAAATTACATGACTATGATTTTCCAGCTGAATTAAAGGCTATCGCAAGAGCAGGTGCAGGTGTCAACAATATTCCTGTAGATACATGTACTGAAAAAGGGATCTGTGTATTTAATACACCAGGGGCTAATGCGAATGCGGTTAAAGAATTAGTATTATGTGCTTTAATCTTAAGTTCAAGACAGGTGATTCCTGGTATTGAATGGGTAAAGACATTACCAGCTGATGATTTTGGAAAAGCTGTAGAAAAAGGTAAGAGCCAGTTTGTTGGTCCTGAAATTGATGGTAAGAAGCTTGGTGTTATTGGTTTAGGTGCAATTGGTGTGAATGTAGCCAATGCAGCTGTTAAATTAGGTATGGAAGTATATGGTTATGATCCATATATCAGTGTCAATGCAGCATGGAAACTTTCTAAATGGGTTCATAAAGCAGCTACTGTAGAAGAATTATTCAAGGAATGTGACTATATTACTATCCATGTACCAGCAACTCCTGATACAAAGAATATGATCAACAAGAAGTCACTTGCAATGATGAAAGACGGTGTACGTATCTTGAACTTTGCACGTGATACATTAGTAAATACTGCAGATATCATTAAAGCATTAAAGTCAGGTAAAGTGGCACGTTATATTACAGACTTTGGTTCTAAAGAACTTGTAGAAACTGAAAATACAGTTGTATTACCACACTTAGGTGCTTCTACTCCAGAATCAGAAGATAACTGTGCAACTATGGCCGTAAAAGAAATGATTGATTACTTAGAAAATGGTAATATCCAGAACTCTGTTAACTTGCCTACAGTTGTAGAACCACGCACTACAACATATCGTGTATGTATTATTCATAAGAATATTCCTAACATGTTAGCTGTATTTGCGAACGCATTTGCGAAAAAGAGCATGAACATTGAAAACATGGTCAATAAAGCACGTGGTGAATATGCATATACTGTCATTGATACAAATGATTTATCAGAAGATATCACCAAAGTGATTGAAAATCATGAAGGTGTTATTAAAGCTAGAATTATTGCGAAGATTGTTTTCTAAATCCTTCTTTTTGAATAGTCCATCTTAGTGATGGACTTTTTCTATTGAAAAATGTAAGATGGGAGTGCGAAGGGGTGATGGAATGAATAAATTAGTAGATGTTTTATCCTGGGTGGCTATGAGATGTACTCAGAATAAATACTTAAATGCGATTAAAAATGCATTCCAGAATTATATGCCAATATCTCTTACAGGTGCTGTTGGAATGCTTTGGACAAATGTATTAGTTAATGATCATGGGGGATTAGGTACTGTTTTTCCACTTATTATGGATTTAAAAATTTTTAATCCGATCTTTGAAGCATTGAATTATGCAGCCATTTCATGTATCTCTATCGTTATTGTATTATTATTATCTAGTGAAATTGCCCAGGCAAATGGGGATCATGATATTTATCCCGTGATTGTCAGTTTTTTAAGCTGGTTGATTGTCACACCACATACAATAGATGGTTTACATATCAATGTGCTATTACGTACAGGTAATGGAGCACTTATTCAAACAAAACTATCTACTTTTGTCCATATTCCAAATTATATAGGAATCACGCTTAAAGACTTTGCGACAGAGGGAATAAGTGTCACTTATACATATTCATCAGGACTCTTTACCGCGATGTTTGTCGCTATAATTGCGACAGAACTCTATCATTTATTAAGAAACTGCGATTGTCTCTTAATAAAGCTTCCTAGTCAGGTTTCTACTAATCAGGTAATATCATTCATGAATATCGTTCCTACGTTCTTGACATGCTTAATTATGAGTTCTATCTCTTATCTTTGTATCCTAAGCACAGGTCATACACTTAATACAAATATATATAATCTTATACAGCTTCCATTACAGCTGATGGCAGGGGATAATTTAATTGCGGTTCTTGTTTTGTATCTTATTATCTCATTGTTCTGGATTGTTGGCTTCCATGGGAAGAACCTTATGTCGCCTGTCATTGAATCGTTTTATAGACCATTACTCTATATTAATATGGGAGCATTTAATGCGGGGTTCAGAGGAAAAGATATACCCTATGTATTCAATTCATCGATGTTTCAGATGTTTGGAGATATTGGTGGCTCAGGATGTACACTAGGACTTGTGATATATATACTTGTTTTTTCTCGTAGACATGATAATCGTCTAGTAGCAAATATTTCTTTATTCCCAAGTTTAGTGAATATCAATGAAACAGTGATCTTTGGTATGCCTATTGTGCTTAATCCTCTATTAGATATTCCATTTATTCTTGCACCACTTATCTCTCTTACAGTGGGATATTTCCTTATTCAAATAGGATTCTGTCCACATGTGATCATGGAGGTACCTTGGGTTATGCCACCTATTTTATTTGGCTTCTTAGTTACTGGAGGAAGTATCTATGGGGCAATATCACATCTCATATGTATATGTATCTCATTACTTGTGTATGCGCCATTTATTTATATATATGAGAGAAAACAGAAGAAAGAAGAATATATCTATTAAAGTGACAAAAAGAGTGGATTTATGCATATAAATTCGCTTTTTTTTGTAACAACTATACAATATCCTTAAGAATACTTGTTTAATCATTTTGTTAGATTATTATAAAGATGCAAAAAAGAAAATAAATTTTTGCTTCCTAAATCGTCATGAGACGTCCAGCTCATGACATTTTTTTATTATTATCATTGATAAAATACCAATAAGATGATAATATATTATCATCTTAAGATTAAGGTCTTAAGATAGGAAAATCTAGTTATACATATCGTGAGGTGTAGGGACCTCATGATCTTGTGCAGATATATCTGCATCTCCTGTACATTCTTATTTGGGTGCGAGGATAAGAATGATCACTGCTCGTAAGAGTATTGCTAATAATTAAATCCCTTATTGAACATGGATATAAAGTGAGTAATTAATGAAACCCTCATACTTTTAACTCATTATAACTTTGATTTTCCTAGGAACGCTGATCCTTTTAATCATTAGGGCATTGATTGAAAAACAGCCACTGCATTCATATTTCATCCATATCAAGCCAAAAGAATATTTATGTAGTGCATGATCCTCCTTATGGAGGATTTTTTTTTACCAATTATTAATATACTCTTCACTCGATGATAACTATACTTATTATATAAGGTGCTATGCTTGTGCACAGAGAGGAATTTATATTAGAAGAAGCTGGCGGTATACTATGTGATTATCGTGGACATCTCATTACAAACCAATTAATCACAAATTTAGTTGTAGGCAAAGAAAACATCGTTCACGATCTGATATCTCAATGTATTAATAAGTAGGGAGACCTGCTTATTTTTTTGCATTAAAAAACCTGGAATAAATCCAGGTTAATCAATAGGTTCCTGATAGAACCTTCCTTTAACAGCATTTGTTTTGACTATATTAACAAAAGCCTGGTTATCAATACTTTTAATAATTTCATAAACATCATTGACTTCTGCAGCACTGACGACTGTATAAAGCATGACACGATCTTCATGTGTATGAGATCCTTCGCCAGTAAAACGAGTCATACCATGATGTGTCTTAACTAATAATTCTCTTTCTAATTCGTCTGCTTTATTAGATATGATGAATAAAGTCATCTGCTGATCTGATTTGTGGAAAGTATCTATTGCCTGAGTAGATACGAACTGGAAGACAATAGAATAAAGAGATGCTTCAAATCCAAATAACATTCCAGAAGTTAATAATAGAATAATATTAAAACCTAGAATGATATTCCAAGAAGAGATATTCCACTTACGATGAATGTAGACTGCAATAAAGTCTGTTCCACCAGAACTTGCTTTACCATATAAAGCAATAGAAATAGCCAAACCATTTAATAAACCACCAAATAAAGCAATTAATAATGGATCAGTTGTCACCTTATAAGAAGGAATCAAATCAACTAAGAATGAGTTTAAAACAATCATTAATACACTATAACCAGTAAAACGTTTTGAAATAAGTTTAAAACCAATGATAGCTGGTATCGCATTTAATGAAATATTAAGCACAGAATAAGGTATAGAAATGTTAGCATACTTTAACATTATTCTCTGTATTAATAGAGTCATACCGGTAATACCACCAGGGACTAATTCACCAGCACGTACAAACGTCTTAATATTAAAGGCCATTAAACATGACGCAAGAATAACGCATACGAATGATTTGAGGGCTTTTATTGATCTTTTTTGTTGTATTTCCTTTTCATATAACATAAATTTAACATTCACCTCCGAAAATTCGACCAAATTGTACTATTGTTTATACAATAAAACAACCGTAATTATGTAAAAAGTGAAAAAACACATTTACATAATCTTAAGATAATACATACACAAATATGATTTTTTTGTTAAGGAGAAAAATTTATGATGTAGGTGTCTTAAGAAGACGGGAGGAAAAAAGTAAATATGAAAAAAATATTAACGCTTGTACTTACATGTGTACTTGCATTCTCACTTGCTGGTTGTGGAGGATCTAAAGATTCTTCAACTGCTGGTTCAGGAGATTTATCAGGAAAGATCTCACTTGATGGTTCTACATCAATGGAAAAATTTGTAACTGCCTTAGGCGAATCTTTCAAAGAAAAGAACCCTAACGTTACAGTTGAATCTCAGTTTACAGGTTCATCTGCTGGTATTGCTTCAGTATTAAGTGGTAAGGCTGATATCGGTGATTCTTCAAGAGCATTAACAGATGAAGAAAAGAGCCAGGGTCTTGAAGAAAACATCGTAGCTATTGATGGTATCGCAGTTGCGGTTAATAAAGATAATACTGTTAAGAATGTAACTAAAGAACAGTTAACTAAGATCTATACTGGTGAAATCACTAACTGGAAAGAACTTGGTGGTAAAGACGAAAAGATCGTTGTTATTGGTAGAGAAGCGGCTTCTGGTACGAGAGGTGCTTTCGAAGAATTATTAGAAGTAAAAGATAAATGTAAATATGCACAGGAATTAGATAATACTGGTGCAGTTGTTGCGAAATGTGCTTCTATTGAAGGGGCTATTGGTTATGTATCACTAGATGCAGTGGATAAATCAATCAACACATTACAATTAGATGGTGAAGAATGTACAGTTAAGAACATCAAAGCTGGTAAATATGCATTACAGAGACCATTTGTAATGGCTACTAAAGGTAAAATTGAAAAGCAGTCTAAATTAGTTCAGGCATTATTCGATTACATTGATAGTGATGAAGGGCAGGCTATCATTAAAAAAGTAGGTCTAATCAGTGCTAAATAGCATTGTCGGTACCAATAAAAGTAGACAAGCATCAGAAAAGGCAGCCGCATTAATCGTTAGTGTATGTGCTGCTTTTTCAATAGTTGCAGTCGTCGCTATTACTGCCTACATGATCTATAGCGGCACACCTGCACTTGCTAAGGTTGGTATCGGAAATATCTTATTTAAAACAGAATGGGTTCCTTCTCAAGGAAAGTTCGGTATTCTTTACATTATCTTAACTTCTATTGTTGGTACTTTACTTGCAGTCTTAATCGCAATCCCTGTTGGTTTATTTACCGCAGCCGCATTAAGTGAAATGGTTACTGGTACTCCAAAGAAAATTATGAAAGCAGCTATTGAATTATTAGCTGGTATTCCATCAGTTGTTTATGGGTTACTTGGTATCTTGATCATTAACCCACAGATGTATAAGTTAGAAAAGTTTTTTTATCATACATCTCATTCACATCAGTTCACTGGTGGGGCAAACCTCATTGCTGCAATTATTGTATTAGTAATCATGATCTTACCAACATTAATCAATGTCTCTGAAACAGCTTTAGAAACTGTTCCAAATCATTTAAGATTAAGTTCTTATGCACTTGGTGCAACTAAGATTCAGACAATCTTTAAAGTAGTTATTCCAGCTGCTAAGAATGGAATCATGAGTGCTATTGTATTAGGTGTTGGACGTGCTATTGGTGAAGCAATGGCTATCTTACTTGTTGCAGGTAATGCTGTTAATTTACCAGCACCGTTCAATTCAGTACGTTTCTTAACAACAGCAATCGTATCTGAAATGTCTTACTCAAGTGGTGTACATAGACAAGTATTATTTACAATCGGTTTAGTATTATTCATCTTCATTATGGTAATAAATATTGTTTTAATGAAGATTCTAAAGAAGGGTGAAGAAAATGGATAAAGCAGATTCTAAAAAAGTATCAGCTACGTCCCCATTAAAGGAAGTGAATGCTGTGGATAGAACGTTATATCATAAAAAGAAAAGAATAGGAGACACTATACTACGTGGACTTATTTATCTATGTGCTGGTTTCTCTAGTATCTTGATTCTTGTCATTATTGGTTATGTATTTTCTAAAGCCATCCCACATTTCCATTTCAAGAATTTAATTGAACCAATGAGTCAGTTAATGAACCCTGAAGGTTTATTAGGTAACATCATCAATACTCTTTATATTGTCGTAGGTACATTATTATTTGCCTGCCCAATTGGTGTTGGTGCTGCCATTTACTTAAATGAATATGCAAAGAATAAGAAGTTCGTTGCAGCTGTCTCATTTACAACAGAAGTATTATCAGGTATTCCATCTATTATCTTTGGACTATTTGGTATGATCTTCTTTGGTGAAATGTTAGGACTTGGTTATTCAGTCTTAAATGGCTGCTTTACATTAACTATTCTTATCTTGCCAATTATTATTAGAAACACTCAGGTTGCCTTAGAATCAGTTCCTTCTTCATATCGTGAAGCAGCATTAGGTATTGGTTCAACTAAGTGGTATATGATTCGTACTGTAATCCTTCCAAGTGCTATGCCTGGTATCTTAACAGGTGTGATTCTTGGTATGGGTCGTATTGTGGCTGAATCAGCTGCCTTATTATTTACAGCAGGTAGTGGTTACTTTATGCCAAGAGGATTCTTCACGCACTTAATGGAAAGTGGTGGAACACTTACTATCCAGCTTTATATGGCAATGAGTAACGCAGAATACGGACAGGCCTTTGTGATTGCGATGATTTTGATTATTCTTGTATTAATCATGAACTTTATCGCTAAGTGGCTATCAAGTAAGTTTAATGTAGAAAAAGAAAAATAATGAGGTAAATATATATGAATAAAATGGAAATTAAGAATTTAAACTTATGGTATGGTGAGAAGCATGCCTTAAAGGATACAAGTCTAGAGATCCCAGAACATAAGATCACAGCGTTCATCGGTCCTTCTGGATGTGGTAAATCTACATTCCTTAAAACATTAAACCGTATGCAGGATTATGTAAAGGGGGTAAAGATTACTGGTCAGGTGACACTAGATGGTGAAGACATCTTTGATCCTAGAGTAGATACAACTTTATTAAGAAAGAAAGTAGGTATGGTATTCCAGCAGCCAAACCCATTCCCAATGAGTATCTTTGATAACATTGCCTATGGACCTAGAATTCATGGTATTAAGAATCATGCTGAATTAGAAAAGATTGTGATTAGATCATTAAAGCAGGCTGCTTTATATGATGAAATTGCAGATCGTCTAGATACGAGTGCATTAGGTTTATCTGGTGGTCAGCAGCAGAGATTATGTATTGCGAGATGTTTAGCTGTTAACCCAGATGTTATTTTATTAGATGAACCTACAAGTGCCTTAGACCCAATTTCTACATCTAAAATTGAAGACTTATTAATGGATCTTAAAAAAGATTATACGATTGTGATTGTAACTCATAACATGCAGCAGGCTTCACGTATTGCAGACAATACAGCATTCTTCTTACAGGGTGAAATTATCGAAACTGGTGATACAGAAAAGATCTTCTCATTCCCTCAGGATAAGAGAACAGAGGATTATATCACTGGTAGATTCGGTTAATATTTAATAATCTAAATCAATATATTATAATGAAGGGGTAAATATTATGAGAAGTCGTTTTGATAGAGAATTAGATACGCTTAATGTAGATCTTCAAAAGATGAGTGGTCTTGTAGAAAATGCGTTAGAAAATACTATTGCTGCATTTAAAAACAAGAACACTAAGCTTGCGAAAGAAGTTATGGAAAATGATCGTATGATCAATGATATGGAACGTTCTATTGAATCTATTTGTTTTAAATTAATGTTAAGACAGCAGCCAGTGGCAAGAGATTTACGTATTGTAACTACTGCATTAAAGATTGTGACTGATCTAGAAAGAATTGGTGACCAGTGTTCTGATATTTGTGAAATTATCTTGGATTTATCTGGTGATCATATTTATAGAACAGTAGAACATATTCCAGAAATGTTAAAGACTGCAAAAGAAATGGTGCATAAGTCTATTGAAGCCTTTGTAGAAGGTGATGTAGATAAAGCCCATAACATTTCTAGAATGGATGATGATATTGATGCATTATTCTTGGATATTAAGAATGAAATCATCCAGATTATGAAAGAAAATAGTGAAAATGCAGATGACTGTTTAGATTACTTCATGATTGCCAAATATCTTGAAAGAATTGGTGATCATGCATCTAATATCTGTGAATGGTTAGACTTCATGGAAACAGGATCTATCAACCAGCAGCGTATTATTTAAGGGGGATATAACCAATGAGCGAACGTATATATGTAATAGAAGATGATGAGAATATTCAGGAAATTATCAAGTTATCTCTTGAATCAAGTGGGTATCAAATTACCCTCTTTAATAATGCGATAGATGCAATTGTCGCAATTCATGAAGATACACCTGATCTTGCAATATTTGATGTCATGTTACCGGAATTAGATGGTATTTCAGCCATTAAACAGATTAGAAAGACTAATACAACTTTACCTATCTTAATTCTTTCTGCAAAGGATCGTGAAATAGATAAGGTAAGAGGTTTAGATTCAGGCTGTGATGATTATATGACGAAACCATTTGGAGTGCTGGAACTTGCTGCACGTGTTCGCTCATTACTTAGAAGAAGTCAGCATCATTCAAAGGTTATTAAGACAACATCTTTAGAAATTGATAAATCTAAGCATATTATTTTAAAGCAGGGTGAAAAACTTGAATTAACTCATAAAGAGTATCAGTTACTACTCTATTTAGTAGAAAATAAAGAACGTGTTGTGGAAAGAGAAGAACTTTTAAATAATATTTGGGGTTATGATTTTGTAGGCGAATCAAGAGCTCTAGATGTTCATATTCGTTCTTTACGTGCAAAACTTGGTGATGATGGACATCATTATATTAAGACAATTAGAAGTGTAGGTTATCGTTTTATTGAGGATGGTCAATAATGAGACAATCTATATTGAGATATTTTATCTCACTTTTATTAGTATCTCTATGTATCTGTAGTGCAACGAGTATATTTATTATTTCTGGTTCAATGAAAGAGGATTCCGAAAGAGAAATGATGTATTCTGTAAAACTTATAGAATATAATCTAGACTACTCTAAGGATCTCAATACACAGATAGAAACACTTAATCCACTTGCTTTCTCTGATGATACAAGAATATCTGTCATAGATGAAAAAGGTAAAGTTCTTGCAGATACATATAAGAATGACATCTCTTCTAATCATTTGAAAAGAGAAGAAGTGCAACAGGCACTTCATTCTTCAAATCATGAAGGGTATGCAATGAGACGTTCTGAGACAACCAATCAGCCACTTCTCTATGCTGCATATTATAAAGATAACCACATTATAAGATTGTCAATCCCTTATTCAGGTGTATGGGGTTATTTTCCAGAACTTGCTCCTGCATTTGCGATTTCTATACTGATCAGTATATTATTTTCATACATAGTTGCACGTAAACTCTCTAAGAGAGTCACTCAGCCTTTGACAGAAATCAGTGAGTCTCTTAATAACATGACTGAAGACTATCGTTTTGAACTCCCAACAACAGATTATGAAGAATTCACACCTATTATTGATACGCTAGAAAATCTCTCTCATCGATTAAGAAAATCTATGAGAGAGACAAGATTTGAACAAGATAAGATCAATGCGATATTAAGAAAGATGGAGGAAGGCTTTATCTTACTTGATGAGAATGGCATGATTTTAAGTGTCAATGATAGTGCTATAAAGATTCTAGGACCTTTAAAAGAAAAGGATAACTTAATAGATCATATTACTTATCCTAATCTTATAAATGCGTTAAATAGTGCACCTAAGAAACAGCGTATAGAATTAAAGATTCATGATTTTGATTACCAATGTGCAATCTCCCGCCTTCCATTTGGTACAGCACTCTTCTTTGTGGATATTACCGCAATGAAGAACTCACAGAAGATGAGAGAAGAATTCTTCTCTAGTGTATCTCATGAATTAAAAACACCTATTACAGCTATTAGAGGTTATAGTGAATTATTGTCACAAGGATTCATCAATGATGAAAATCAGAAGAAGATGATGCTTTCTAAGATTCAAACTGAAGTGACTAATATGTCTTCTTTAATTAATGATATCTTGATGTTATCTAGGCTAGATAGTGATGATCTCATTGTAGAAAAGGTTCCTGTTAAGATGCAGGCATTAATGAGGGACATCTCGCAAGATTATGAAGGTTTATTATTGAAATACAATGTAGAGCTTCATACAGATGTAGATCCTATTACTTATATTGGAAATGGATCTCAAATAGAAACATTGATTTCTAATCTTGTAAGTAACGCTATTAAATACAACAAAGAAGATGGTCATGTATATGTTCATATTTATAGTAAGAAAGATAACATGATCATTGAAGTCAAGGATACAGGTATTGGTATACCTCTTGCAGATCAAGGACGTGTCTTTGAAAGATTCTACCGTGTTGATAAGGGACGTAGTAGAATCAAAGGTGGTACAGGTTTAGGTCTTGCCATCGTTAAGCATATTGTTTCTTATAATAAAGGAACAGTGAAATTACATAGTCAATTAGGAGAGGGGACTTGTATTACGATTACTCTTCCTAACAAATCATAAGCTGTCATCGTACAGCTTTTTTAATTAATTTTTCTAGACACCTATTAATAGGCGTTCTCCAGCGCTTACTCGATACATCTTTTGATGGAAAGTACTACAATATAGTTGTCCAAGGAAGGGGATGTTGATATGATTTTGTTTCTATTATTTTTAGTTTTACTTGTACTAGGTATTGTGTATTTCATTAAATCAAAGAAAAACAATGAACCAAATGATAAGGCGAAAAAGACATTACTGGCTTCACTTGTTTTCTTTGTATTATTTGTGATTCGATGCGTTTCAGTGGATGCATTCGCAATGTTGGGTTCTATTGTTTTTTTAGTAGGTATTGGTTATCTTGTATATTGTTTGTTTAAGAAGCAACCTAAGAAAAAAGCTTTATGTATGATTCTTGCGGGTTTCTTTGTTGTTGGATATGCAGGCTGTATTAGTGAATCAGAGCCAACAGAATCTTCACCAAAAGTATCTACTGTTGATAAGGTTAAGAAAGTAGAGAAAGTAGAAGTTGCTGATTTGAGTCAAACAGATGCACAGGCTTGGTGTGATCAAAATGGATTCCAGTTAAGTAAAGAAGAAGATTTTTCTGATAGTATTGCACAGGGAGGATTTATTAGTCAATCACCTCAGGCAGGTACACAATTAGAAAAGGGAAGTACTGTCACTGTTCATTATTCAAAGGGTAAAGAACCTACTATGGAAGATAAGAATGCGCTCGCAAAAGCAGAATCTTACTCATCTATGATGCATATGTCTAAGGCGGCTATCTATGATCAGTTGACTTCATCTTATGGGGAAGGTTTTCCTGCAGAATCAGCACAGTATGCAGTGGATCATTTAGTAGCTGATTATAAGGCAAATGCATTAGAAAAAGCTAAGGATTATCAGACAAGTATGAATATGTCTCGTTCAGCTATCTATGAACAGTTAACTTCAAGCTATGGAGAAAAATTCACTGCTGAAGAAGCACAATATGCGGTTGATCACCTACCACAGTAACTCTTTTAATAAAAGCATGAGAGAAGCATGAATAAATGCTTCTTTTTTTGAAAATACACAGTTATTCCATAAGAAATATGTATAATGCTTACAGGTGATAAAGCATGAAGATATTTTTGTTAATTGCAGTCTTGTTGACAAGTGGATGTTCAACACGTGCCAATTCAAATTATATTGCGCAAGAAGTAAGAACATTCTATTCAGGTATGTTGAATGGGGAAGAGATTTCTATTACATGTGAAGATAGAGATTATAGGACAGCTTTCTTTAAAGAAATGAATAAGAACTTACATAAGAAGGAATTTAAGGATATTGATTCTTATGTAGTAAAAAAGAATTTAGATATTGCTTATACAATGAAGAAGGATAATAAGATCATGCGTTGTTATCATGGAAATATGAAGACAGGAGAGAATGCTTCTCTTAAGTATTTTCTTACTATTTCAGTTCCTAATAATGATTTAAATAGTCCACGTGTAGAAAAGTCTACATTTACTTTTTCAAATAAGCGAAAGGTTGCGATAAGTATAGAAGTAAACCAGGGCAATCATTATTGTAATGCTGTAGTGAAGGATACAAAAACTGAGAAAACTTATAAAGAATTTAAATATCGTTTTGACTCACAAGTCTAGAGTAAAATCTAGGCTTTTTGTGTATAATATATATAAGAGCGAAAGGAGATTAGAATGAATAGCGCTAAATTTTATAAAGTATCTTATGAACAATTTCAAACAGGAATGGAAAAGGAAGATGTAAAGGATATCTATGATGCGATTAAGCTTCCACGTCGTGCAACTAAAGGATCTGCAGGATATGATTTTTATACACCTATTGATATACATTTAGAACCTGGAGAAACAGTAAAGATTCCTACAGGAATCCGCTGTGAAATGAATGAAAGATGGGTATTAATGATTTATCCAAGAAGTGGTTTGGGATTTAAATATCGTCTACAGTTGAATAATACTGTAGGTGTAATTGATAGTGATTATTTCTATTCAGATAATGAAGGTCATATTTTTATTAAGATGACAAATGATTCAAATGAAGGAAAAGTAGTTGATGTTCAGGCTGGTCAGGGTATTGCCCAGGGAATCTTCATGACATATGGTATTACTGAAGATGATGATGCCACTGAAACACGTAATGGTGGATTTGGATCAACGACTAAATAATTTATGAAATATAGATTTCTTCTTGCAATTATGTTATTTCTTTCAGGATGTAGTACACCTCCTAAAGAAGAAGTAAAGAAAGAGACACCAAGTGTTTCTTTTGTTGCTGTAGGAGATAATCTCTATCATCAATGTATGCTTGATGAAGCCGAGACTTCTAGTGGTTATGACTTTTCAAACTATTATAAGAATATAAAGAAGTATATCCAGGCAGATTATTGTTTTGTGAATCAGGAAACGATATTAGGGGGAGGGAAACCTTCTGGTTATCCTCTCTTTAGTGCACCCGATAGTGTGGCAGATGATTTAGAAAAGGTAGGATTTAATATAGTGAATGGTGCTACCAATCATGCATATGATCAAGGGGCATCTGGCATACTACATTCTATCCAGGTATTTAATAAACATCCTCATATGACTTATTTAGGACTCTATGAGAATGAAGAAGAGAAACAGAATATTAATATAGTAGAAAAGAATGGCATTAAGATTGCATTTCTATCTTTTAATCAATATGTGAATGGTGTGACTTATCAGAAACAGTTACCTTATATGATTAATTTTCAGGAATCCACTATGATGGAGAATATGAAGAAAGCAAGAGAGAATGCGGATATTGTGATAGTATCCTGTCATTGGGGTATTGAGTATGATTATCATCCTAATACATTCCAGAAGAATATGGCTAAGCAGCTTGCAGATGCAGGCGCAGATGTGATTATTGGAACACATACACATACATTACAGGATGTAGAATATATTCAAAGAGCGGATGGTAAGCGTACATTAGTTGCTTATAGTTTAGGTAATTTTGTAAGCGGCATGTTGGAAGAATCATGTCAATTAGAAGGTATGCTTTCTTTTGATATAGAAAAAAAGAAAATTAAGAATGTGGTATTCACACCACTTGTGAATTACTATACTTTAACGGGCAAAAAAGAAAGACATGATTTTTCTGTTTATCGTTTAAAGGATTATACAAATAAGTTAGTAGAGAAGCATGGTTTTCCTAATCTGACTATTCCTCATATGAAAGAAGAAGCAAAACAGAAAGTAAAGAATATTAAAATTGATATGTAAGGCATTCTTTGGAGGTTTATGATGAAGGATTATAGACGTTATCACTGTGATGAGAATAAACTTATTGATTATGGATTTAAGAAACAGGGGCATAATTATATATATAAGAAAGATATACTAGATGGTGATTTCAGGATTGAAGTCATCATAAATAGTATTTTAGATGCAAAGGTTTATGACACTGATACAGATGAAGAATATACAAATATTCATTTAGTAGGTAAGCAGGGAAAGTTTGTACAAAAAGTGAGAACTGCATATGAAGGCTGTATTGAGGATATATTGAATCATTGTTTTGTATATGATTATTTTATTTTTCCTCAATCTAAACGTTTGATGCATCTTATTGAAGAAAAGTATCATGTTCTTCCAGATTGTCCTTTTACTAATGGTGATTCATTTGTATTTAGAAATAATGATAAGTGGTTTGGACTTATTATGCATACAGATTATTCTAAGTTTTGTGATAAACAAGGAGAAATAGAATGTCTGAATATTAAGGTTCCTATAGATACAGTTGATCATCCTTCTATCTATCCAGCTTTTCATATGAATAAGAAACAATGGATCAGTATACTATTAGATGAAACATTGAGTGATGAAGATATCATGTCTCTTGTTGATCAAAGCTATCAGACTACTGTGATATGTGAAGATTGGGTTATACCTGCTTCTCCTAAACGTTTTGATTTAATAAAGGCATTTAATCAAAGTGACTATATACAATGGCATCAAAAAGGAAATATTCAGCAGGGAGCGAATGTATATATCTATTATGGTGCTCCTTATTCTGCAATTATGTATAAGTGTCAGGTAGTAGAAAGTAATGAAACAAGTATGCTTCTTAAACGTTTAAAAACATATGATCCTACTCTTTATCCATTGGAAGTACTTAAGACATATCAATTAAGAGCTATAAGAAGTGCTAGGCATATTCCTAAAGAATTAAAGGAGTATATAGGAAATACCGATAAATAAGTGAATTATCTAGTAAATGTGATATAATAGGCAAAGGCAAAGGGGGCTTTGGGAATGAAAGTAGAATATTATAAAGAGTACAGTCCATGTCTTGAAAGAGATATGGAATATAAGGTGTATGGACATGCAGGAACACCTATACTTGTATTTCCATCACAGAATGGTAGATTTTTTGATTTTGAAAACAATGGTATGGTCGCTACAGTAGAAGACCTTATTGATAATGGGAATATACAATTATTCTGCTGTGATAGTATTGATTTAGAAACATGGAGTGAAGAAGGCGGTCATGATGTTAGATCTCGTTCACATATGTTGGAACAATATTATCATTATATTGTAGATGAATTAGTACCTAGAATTATTGATATTAATGCGATGTGTGGTACACATGCAAAGGGTATTTATACTACAGGATGTTCATTAGGTGCATCACATGCAGCTAATTTCTTATTTAGAAGACCGGATATTTTTAGTGGATGTATCGCATTAAGTGGATATTATGATAGTGATTTATTCTTCCATGATTATGTGGATGATAATGTTTATCGTAATAGTCCTATTAAATATATTGAAGGTATGAGTTATGATCACCCATATGTAGAAATGTATAGAAAACGTCGTATTGTATTATGTTGCGGCCAGGGTGCGTGGGAAGATGAAATGGTTCGTTCAACTAGTAGAATGAAAGAACTATTAGAATATAAGAATATTCCAGCATGGATTGATTTCTGGGGATATGATGTAAACCATGATTGGGATTGGTGGAGAGTACAGTTCCCATATTTTGTAAAGAGAGTAATCTAGGAGGAGAAGAATAGATGAATGTCGTATTTATATCACCACATTTTCCAGAATATTATCATAATTTCTGTTCACGTTTAAAAGATCGTGGTGTGAATGTATTAGGTGTTGGAGATTGCCCATATGATATGATCAGTGATGAAACAAAGAATTCATTGACTGAATATTACTATGTAGGTTCTTTAGAGAATTATGATGAAGTATATCGTGCATGTGCTTATTTCTCTAGTCATTATGGTAAGATTGACTGGATTGAATCAGAAAATGAATACTGGCTAGAATTAGAAGCAACATTAAGAAGAGACTTTAATGTGACTACTGGTCCACAGATTCAGGATATGCGCTGGATGAAATTTAAATCAGCTATGAAGGAAGTATATAAGAGTGCTGGTTTAAAGGTGGCTGACTATATTAAGTTAGATACACTTGATGAAGCTTTAGAGTTTACTAAAAAGAATGGTTATCCAGTGATTGTAAAGCCTGATAATGGTGTAGGAGCAACTCATACTTATAAATTAAAAGATGATGAAGAATTAAAAGACTTTTATAATCATAAACAGGATTATATTGATTATATTCTAGAGGATTTTGTGCCAGGTGATGTTGTAACATTCGAAGGTGTGACTGATAAGGATAAGAATATTTTATTCTCTACAAGTCATTATATGGATACTTCTATTATGGATACAGTCAATGATGCATCTGATATCTATTTCCATTCTGAACCAGTAGAAGGTAAGCCTATTTATGAAATTGGTGAAAAGGTTGTTAAAGCATTTGATACAAGAAGCCGTTTCTTCCATTTTGAATTCATTAAGTTATCTGAAGATAAACCAGGATTAGGTAGAAAAGGTGATTTAGTTCCTCTAGAAGTGAATATGAGAGCACCAGGTGCTTTTATTCCTGATATGATGAACTATGCTTATGATGTAGATACATATACTATTTGGGCAGATATGATGATTTATAATACTTGTTTTTATGAAATTGAAAGAAAGTATTATGTAGGTTATGTAGGAAGACGTCTTGGTATTGATTATGAATTATCTGACGCAGAAGTTGCTGATAAGTATAGAGAATATATCAAGATTGAAGCAGATATTCCTCAGGTTCTTGCACAGGCTGAAGGTAACCATATATTTATTTTCCGTGCTAAGACTAAAGCAAAGTTAAATGAAATTACTAAGGCGATTATTGCACATAAGAAGAAAAAGGCTACACCTAAGAAAGCAGTAAAGAAGACAGTAAAGGCTGTAGCTAAGAAGGTTGAGGAAGTTAAGGAACCTGTAAAAACAGTTGTAGAAGAAACCGTTAATACTGTAGAAAAGAAAAAAGAACCGGTTAAAAAGACCGTAAAAGCTGTGACTAAGAAGGTTGAAGAAACTAAAGAACCAGTTAAAGCAGTTGTGGAAACAAAGAAAGCAGAAGTAAAAGCAGCTGTAGAAGATACAGTAAAGGTAGTAGAAGAGAAGAAAGAAGAACTAAAAGAAGTAGTTAAGAAATCTCCTCGTGCTAGAAAAGCTGTTAAGAAACCTAGACATAAAGCTAAAAAGCGTTAATTAAGAAACTGTGATGAAATGATTTCATTTCTGATCAGTTTTTCTTTATATATTTTCTGTATATACAATGTGTTGACTGTTAATAGAGTGATGTTTATAATAGTTGAGAAGGAGTTTATGAACTATGAAAAAAACAACACTAACAGTGGCGACAGCACCAAAAACAAGCACTTTTCAGATGCGTATTAATCCAGAAATCAAAGCACAGGTAGAAGGAATCTATGCACAATGTGGTATGACACTTACTGATGCCATTAATGCATTTATTCAGCAGTCTATTAATGTAGAAGGAATGCCTTTCTTAGTAACCGCAAATAGTAAACAGGCATTAAGAGAACAGGCTATCTCTCAGTTAATGATTGAATTAGATAAAGGTGAAAAAGCACCTGCAGATGAAAGCATTTCTGAAGAAGATATCTTAAAAGAATTTGGAATTGAACTATGAATCTAAGATATACAAGACAAGCACGTGCTGATTTAAGAAATCCTATGCGTTTGAATCCAAAGATAGTGAAACTATGTGCTGTATTAAAAACACACCCTGAAATAGGTGGTCAGCTATCTAATAGAACTGGATGGACAACAGATCTTTATTATGTCATTGCAGGAAAATATAGTATTTTTTATAAATATGATCATGACACAGTAACAATCATCCGTATTCTAACGAATGAAGAAAAATATATGAATGTCATCTTTGGTGATAAGTAAAAAGGATTGAATAAACTCAAATGGTATTAAGTTAAAGAAAACTAATATCATCGGGTAATTAAGTTAAGGTGTCAGCTACAAATAAAATGGTACCCATAAGGAGGACAACAACCTGACAGTTGTGATACCCCTCCTGTGGGTATCATTTTTTGTTTTGTTGCTTAAATTTTACTATGTCAAAATCAAAGAAATTTACTGATGAAGAAATCAAGTTATTATCCAAATCATCATATGTCAAAAATGTAAGAAAAAACAGACTGGCATTAACTTATGAATTCAGATGCATACTATATAATGAATGGATCAAGCAACCATCTGGCTTTCGGATAAGATAGAGGAGGTTCTTTGACATTTAGTCGCTTAACTTAATACCATTGGTTTGCTAAGGAGGTTTTTCTTTTGGGAAGAAAAAGCAAGTTTTTTAAAGAACACAAAGTTGAAATATATAAAAGATATTTATACATCAATTGTAAAGTCATACGAGCACATGCCCCTTTTATTTCATTATTATATTGGCTTTTATAATTACTTTACCCTTTTATTAGAAATATAGATAAAGTGTATTCGATTATATTATCTATTCTTACAATTGCTATGGATAAACATTGGA
>OGQH01000795.1_pt1 | contig 34388 bp, 33 predicted proteins | sample 1553181 | NCBI WGS metagenome assembly OGQH01 (sample SAMEA2579946, study PRJEB22360) | human gut metagenome | biome: human gut; feature: human-associated habitat; material: faeces | place: Denmark | collected 2008/2010 | reverse complement strand
CCTGCAAGTATATCAATCATAGTGCAAGGTCTTCCTTGTACCAGTATTTGTCGCCATAGGAAACGTGCTCCAAGTACCAGTCTTCCACCACTGCTTCCCCGAAATCAGCATTTCCGGACTGCATCTTTTCAATCCCTTTTTTGTATGCCTCTTCTGGCGTTTCAGCAGAAATTGTGAAATACATTCTTGCATCCCTTAAAGAATAGCAGTTGTAGCTCTTCAGTGTTCCATTGCATTCCAAATCTCCAATACTGGAGTCCTTTTCCGGAATATCAGCATACACTACAAAAGCAACTTCGTATTTTTTAGGCATCATCTACAATCCCCTCCTCTACTGCTTCAGCATATGCATCATCCATCAGGCGTGTTACCTGACAGCATGAGCATTCATTGTTTTCGCAATACTCGCAAAGTGCTTTTCCTGCCATACTAAGTTTTTCGTACAACTCTTTTGTCATTTTTTTTGCCATATCTTTTGGCTCCTTTCTTAGTGGTTGTTTTTGGATTCGTTTTTAATATGCCAAAATTTAGCGAATAACGGAAACACCCGACCAGAACAGCAACATCATCGTTGGACGTGAGGCTGCGGCCAGTCTCTGCTGACTACTCCCTGGGGCACAAGCCAACGAGGGCCGATGATAATACCGAGAGCAAGCTCGCTTGTATCAGATGTGCCCGAAGAACTCGGGCACAATGGCATTCTATCAACATCCGAGCACCACAAGGGCTTTGGAATGGAGCTCTCTGCCAGAGCATCTTCACTTTACGTCTGGGCAATCCCGAAGGGCTGCCGTATTATCGGACGCTTTTCATACTGTTTCCAGCATATGGAGGGCATAGTCAATTCCACCTGTTGCTTATGTTATGCAACTTAAAAAAGCAGAAGGCTTCGCCTTCTGCTTAAAACTACGCTGCTTCTTTTGGGTTTGATTTTGCTTTGCTGTTTAACAATGCTCTCTCATTTTCTTTTTGAAGAATTTTTGAAAATTCTTTTCTGTCTTCACTCTTCATTTTCTTAAACGATGCCACATTGTATTTTTTTAACAGCATATCAAATGTATTGTTACATACAGATATAAACTGTGCTGCGTCAACATATTTCACATGCTTTATATTTCCGGCAAGAACACAATCATCAACACCTTTGCCATATTTAATTCCCCAGACAGCAAATCTGATTTTTAAATCCGGGATTTTATTGGCAATCATTATTGTCATGGCGGATATTGAATTGAATACCTGACGGTTTCCCATGATATCGGAATCAAACATCATAAAAATACTTTCGATGTTATGCTCCTCTCTCATTTTAAGGATAATTTCATCAATACCTTTCCAGGACGATATCCCCTGAATAGATATCACCATATTCCCATTTGCAGCCAGCATTTCTGACTTAAAACGTCCTTCAGTAATGCAAAGACATTTTTTAGGGTTATCAGGAATCATGATATCTTTTTGCGCTCCTGGAGTGCTGCCGCCGTCGCAAGCCGGGCTGTCAACTGCAAAAATAGAAGTGAACCAGCAATATCTCTTCTTTTTTTCTGCCGTATCCCGCCTGATTTGAACAGCGGTTGCAAGACCTTCAGCATTACGTATTAAAATACCAATGCCTGCTTCATTGCAGTAATCAAGTTTACCAGTATCCTTTCGTACAAAGAAGCCGGGGACATATTTGATAACATCTTTTGAATAGCCAGTAAGCTTTTCAATCTTATCAGTCATCTTCTGGCGTTCATTGTCGTCAATGATAAGCCTGAAATAGTCCTTTTTTATCCTCTTCTCTGATAACCCTCTGATTTCAGACAGATATTTTTTGTCTTTTCCAGTAAGTGGTGATAATTTTTTTAATGTGTTATACACCTTATCACATACCTCAGGTTCTGCTCTTTTCACATCTGCATTTTTAGTATATCTTATTTCTTTTGCAGGCTTGATTTTTGGCTTTTCTTTTCGCTCTCTTTTTTCAATGTCAAGGCCAAAAAGGTCGCATGCAATATCAAATGCCTCTGCAAAACCTGATGTATTGTAATCCCACTGAATAATATCAAAAATATCAGCGTCTATACCACAGCTAAAGCAATGGCAGCGGTTTCGCCGTCTGTCATAGCTCATGCTTGGTGAATGGTCTACGTGTTCTGGATTTAAACACAGGAAAGGTCTTCCTAAATTTATCCCTTTCTGTGCTAAATACTGCGGAAGACTTGAAGAAATTATATTTTTTGCCGTTTCTCTATCCATAGTCTTCTCTCCTTTCATTGTTTTTGTTCGTATTTAATATGCAAAATTTTCAGCAAAAAAGAAAAAACCGGCAAATTTAATTGCCGGCCTTCATATTTAGTGAATAATTAGTCTTCTGAGGTTACAAGCTCATCATCCTTCCAGTATACAGACATTGCCCACGGTGGAACAGCCTTATGGTCGTAATCCTCCAGGAATGCAAACGCTGTCTTATATGGTGTAGGCATAGTTGGGTATGTACCATATCCATCTGTAAAATAGATAAGACCGCAGAGATTGTCAAACTCCTTATTTTTGATAAGGGTATCAACATACTCAAATACAGGTCTGAAGTCGGTACCGCCAAAGCCATACAGCTTCATATTCTTCATGAAGTCTTCCATCTCTTCCATATTTGTGATTTTAGTATCATTCTGGATACGTGCATCACACTGAACGATATGGATATTTACCCTTGAAGAAAAACTCTCTGTCTCTTTCAGGATAGAATAAGTTTTATTCAGGAACCTTTTAACCAGTTCTCCGGAACAGGAACCTGATGTATCAATGGCGATGACAAAGTCTTTAATAACTTTGTCTTCTTTGTACTCCAGCGGCTCAATCAGAAGAACCTGTTTATCAATAGTCTTCTGTCCAGTTGAATCAGGCAGGCCAGTCAAGCCGTACACATAAGACATATAATCAAATTCATCCTCGTTGATTTTCATAACTTCTTCAGTTACAGAAAAAGCACGAAGGAATTCGTCATATTCCATCTTATCTTCTGTCAAGAAATCAATCTCCTGCATCAGGTCACCGGCTCCATCGCCTTTATTGAAAGAAGACATGTCTGCGGCAACCTGCCTTGAGACATCGCTCCACTCTTTCCTCTTATCCTGATTATTGTTTCCCTGGCTGTTCTGCTGATTCTGTCGGTTCTGGTTATTTTGGTTTTTATTGTTATTATTACCGTTTCCATCTCCGCCCTGCTGGTTTTTATCCTGGCCGTCTTCGCCATTACCGTTGCCATCGCCCTGCTGATTCTGCTGGTTCTGGTCATCATCTCCGTCACCCTGCTGACTCTGCGCGTTTGGATTCTGGTAAGGGTTGTCGTCATCGTCCTCATCGTTACTGTTACCTTTTCCGCTCTGCGGGGGATTCAGCCATACATGGTCATCCATGTGAAATAATGCCGTTAAATCAAAGAAATTATAATTACTCTGATTCTGCATCAATTCATTATAAACGAGCTCAGGGATGAACATCTTGACTTTGCCTTTAATACCGGCAATAATCTGCTGACGTTCTACGTCACCGTCAATTGCTTCCGGATTTAATCGCATTACTGCATTTTCACAGCAGATATCTAATGCGATATTCCATACGCCATTGTCAATATTCAGCTGCGTCTGGAATGGATGCAGATAAATGCAGTGAAACAGCATATGCAGGTATGAACGGATTAATCTTTCAGGCGAATTTTTATACCTTGAAATCACATCCATCGGGTCTGCATAGACCTGATTTGCATCAGTTCCGAAGATTCCGATTCCCGGGTCGACGTAGTTAATCGGCATTCTGTAAATAGCAGGGCTTAAAGCCTTATGCTTAAAATACAGCTTGTTTTTTACAAGTTTCATGCATTTTTCAGCAAGCTGCTGATACTTTCCGAGCTCCGGGTTTGTTGAGTTTGTAATAATTGCGTTATTCATTTTTTTTACTTCCTTTCTTGTTTGATACTTTTTGTTTCATTCTTTAATATGCGGGATTTTTAAGACAACAAAAAAAAGCCCGGGATAAAAAATCCCGGGTTAACAAAAAAGCAAGTTATGCAGACGCAAGGACGTCCTGAATCTCTTCTTTGAGATTCTTGTCCTGGTCATAAACCAGCATAGAGCTGTTGTGCTGAAAGTAACTCTTGTTCTTATTTGTCGCAATAAATTCAGCAATATTTCTATTAACTGTAAGCTCAGCAACGAACAGGGTCATCTCCTGGTTATCATCACCCCATGCTTTGGAAATGAAGGTAAACGCATTATCCATCTGCTTATCAGTTTTATTCTGACGCGCAGTATGAGATTTAACGTCTGCCTGGAATGCAGCTTTAACAACCGCAAACTGTTCAGCATTGCCGCTTCCGAATACACCTTTTTCATCAATCTCTTTTTTGTACTTTTCGTACATTCTGATTTCGGTGTTGTATACAGCTTTTTTCTGGCCTGACAGCGCGTTTGCTTGTTTCTCCTTTTCCATCTTGTCCTTGACCTCGTCAATTCTGCCCTGCAGCATCTGATAGATGGCATCGGAGCTTCCGACAGCTTTTTTAAGTCTACGGAGATTTGTTACAACCTCACGCATTGCCGCATCATCGGTTGTTACAACCTTGGCGGATGTACCGATGGCCTCCATAATCATGGAGATAATAGACAGGCGCTCATCAAACTGTGCTTTCGCAGCTTTGTTTACAGCTCCTTCGCTGATGCTTCCTGCAAGAATGTCAGTGATTGCGTAATCAACACGATATTTCTTGAACAGGTCATAATAAACTGCAAATTTACGAGCACATTCCTTATTGGTAATGTACTGCATAATAAGGTCTTCATTAACAGGGAAGTTGTTTCTTTCGTAAGCCTGAATCTCAGTGCTTAAATCTTCCCATCCACGGGCGGTAATATATTCTTTACCATTTACTGTGGACTTGATGTCGTAGAAGTACTTGTTGTTGGTTTCAAGGAATGCCGTGATTGCCGGATGAATTCCAGCATTATATGCATATTCCTTCCAGCATTTCAGCTCAGGCTCAATTTCCACCATTTTCAGACGGTCCTGAGTAGCTACGTCAAAATCCTTAACAGATTTATTGTACTGCGGCGGGTTACCTGCTGTAACTACTACCCATCCTTCAGGAACGGAAAGGTTTCCGAATCTCTTATACTGCAGGAAAAGCAGCATTGCCGGCGCCAGAGTTTCTGATACGCAGTTAATCTCATCAAGGAACAGAATTCCTTCTTTCTTTCCTGTTTTCTCAATTACATCATAAACAGATGCAATAATCTCACTCATAGTGTACTCGGACTTAGTGTAAGTTTTTCCACCATAAGTTACTTCTTTAAGAAATGGAAGTCCAATCGCACTCTGACGGGTGTGATGTGTCATTGAGTAAGATACCAGAGCAATATCAAGCTCTGAAGCAACCTGCTCCATAATAGCTGTCTTACCAAGACCTGGTGCACCCTGCAGAAACAGTGGACGCTGGCGCACTACAGGCACTCTGTACTCACCGTGTTCATCCTTCTCAAGATAAATTTTAACTGCTTTCATAACCTCGTTTTTTGCTTCTTTAATGTTCATTTTAGTTCTCCTTTTCTTTGTTTTTTATTTTTGTAATGCTCAAAAATTAAGAGCAAAACTTATTTACAGATTTAATATGCGAGAAAAAAGAGTCAATAAAAAACAACATATTGTATTTTTTTAGATACAATTTTGCGGCTTTTTTACTATTGTGAGTCTGACAAGCTGACGTCTTAGTCCTTTTTGGCCTTGCGATTTTATACAGCAAAAATTCCAGCATATTATTTGTGCTTAAAAATTTTATTTTTATTTTTGCTGTTTCAACAGCAAAAAAGAAAGGGGAAAAGGATGAGAAGAATAATTTGGCAGGCACGTTGCCTGCATATGGTAGTAACAGAAGAGCTGGAGGAGCTGAATCGTCGTACCGATGTAAGCAAATGGCTTCTCAAACGGGTCATGCTGAACGACCCAGACCCGGCGGAAGAGGAGGAATGTGAATCTTCTCCTCTCGGGATTGTAACCATGCTGAAGGCTGCAGTTGCAGCCACAGCACTCTGGGCAATGATGTCTGCAATCATCATCCTTTTAGGATGATGGTCGCTGACAGCCACCACTCTCATTCCAAGTTTAGCCGGCAAATTTTTGTCGGCTTCTTTTTTTATTGTTAAAAAATCCGGCATATTGTTATTGTCACAAAAAAACTTATAAACGAAAGGGGAATTTCATATGACAAACTTTATTGAAAGTATTAAAGAAGGTTTTTCTATAATCAAGGAGGAGCTTGAAGAACTTGACAGAAGAACAGACTTCAACAGACTGTTTCTGGACAAGATGCTGAACAAAATGAATTTATTGGACGACAACGCGGATATCTTAGAGTATCTTGACGTTGATGACAGCGATGATTACTATGATGATGAACGCGAAGAACATTTTGGCATCGTCAGCCTCGCATTAATGTTTGTCGCATTGGCTGCGATTACGGCAATCCCTTGTCTCGCAGACCTTATTTGAGTTTTTTTGCAGCGGCTGCGCCGCTGCTTTTTCTTTTCTTATTTTTTTTGTTTTTCGTTTTTTATTCGTATTTTTTTCTGGCATACTATATTTGTATCTAATAATTAAGAAAGGAGATTGCGAATGAAATTTTCGCCAAACCCACGCAGACGCTGTGGGATGGTATTTAATTCAGGATTTATTTAGTAATGTTTATTTTTCAATATTACTTAATTACTTATAAAAACTTGAATTAAACAAAAAAAATAAAAAAAATAATAAGAAAGGCTTAATATAATGATTTTCTTGAAGATTTAGGGGTAAAGATTCCGGAAATTTTATACTAAACTTTTCTGTCTGTTTTATAAAAAAATTCCTCCTGTTTTTCTCGACATTTCTAATGTCTGTTTTATGAAAAACAGAATAACATGCGCGCTCCTTAGCGTGAAAATATAACCGCGGATTTTTTATCTGCGGTTTTTTCTTGCATATTGTTATTGGGAATTTATTAAGAAAGGAGGACAGGAAAGCTTAAAGCAGGCAACATTACAAATTTGTTACAAAAATTTCAGAAAAGGAGGATTCCGTTTCTTTTCTTTCACAGCCTGCTTTAAGCAGTTTCAGCATATCGGCCTGGTAACGAGTCCGGCAAAGCCGGCGAGTTATCAATCTTATGCATCGCGTAGATTTGCGTATTTAGTTTTCCGTCGGATATAAGCGCAGAGAACAAAAAAATATTTTTTTCTTTTTTCGTCAAAAACTATATTTTTTCAGCATATTATATATGTGACAAGATAAAAAAATCTTGTGCCTGGTATATTCCAGCATAAAACTAAAAGCATATGGTGTTGCATGCAAAAGACCTTGTATGTGTAAAATGTTTAAGGCCGTGTACCCGATAGAAAAACGGGGAGGTGTCAGCAACAGCAAAAATTGTTGCATAGTATATTTTTTAAAGGTAATCCCCGTAACAGGGGATAGAGGTATAGTGTTAGTCCTGCGAGGCGAATTTGGCCTCGCGAAGAAGCCGCGGTTACCTCTGGTTTCCAGTCGGTCAATCACACACTCTTTCTTTTGTCGGTATATAAAAAGACATATGTCTCACTTACACATGTCTTTTTTTTGTGCCTCAGAACCACATATCATACAATCCCTGCATGATTTTAAGTTTTTCATCAAGCCCTTTTTCCTGGCATTCTTCTATGTCTTTTCTTAGCTGCAGCTCTATCAGCCTCTCTTCCACTCTTTTGATATCGCCTTCTGACGCGGCTGCTGCATAGGCATACGCGTACATTTTTCTTGTCCGGTGTTCGAAATCCAGCATGTAAATACGGTTTTTTCTGAAAAGCATATTAAGTTCTTCTGGGGTATCGCCTGCTTTCTCTTTTTCTTTTGGCATTTTTTGACCTCCTTTTTTTGTGTGTTTATTACAATATGCAGAAATTTTTCAACACCGTTCCTGTTTTGCGGATTTTTCTAACGGTTAGAAAGAAAAACAGCCGGAAGGAAATCTCCCGGCTGCATGCCTATTTAACTTTCACGATAAAGACTCCGTCATCTTCATAAATCACATCACCAAGTTTTTTTACGTCTTCTTTTACTGCTGTTCCATATTTTTCAAGCTCTCTGGTTCCGAAGAAGATATACTCTATATCGTATTTTTTTATAATCTTCTTTACTTCTTCTGTATCAGTTGACGTGCTGTAAAGATAATCAATATCACTGATTCTTGCTGAGATACCGTCAAGGCTGTCTCGCCATAACCATTCATGAACCTTCCATCCGGCAGGTGTTGACATACCAGAAATAACTGATGCTCTTTCATATGCAGTATAACTATCTCCTGGCGCTTCTGCAATAGCTCCGTCTATTTCATTATTCTCTGAATATTCCTTCAGCCACAGCAGGGCTTCTTTTTCTTTGGAAAAATCCTCTTCGTCAAGATAAACCAATGCACTGGTGCCCTTTCGTGTTGAAGCATCCGTCCATGTTCCGAACCAGGAATTCGCGGCATTGAAGAAGTAACCAAACATCAGGACATTTAATGAAACAAGTATCCATGTAATTACTTTAACTGCTTTTTTCTTATTTTCTGATAATACATAGAGCATATATCCGCAGCAAACACTAAACATTATAAATGACTGATATGTAAGCTTAAACATTGTATTTGCCCTGGCATGCGTTGCTTCATAAATGTCAATCACATATACCAGTTCAGGTATGATAACAAGCCCTATTGCGCTGCATCCTAATATAAAAGCAAATATATTTGCCGGCAGGATTTCACACCGTGCTGTCTTAAACCCTTCTTTCTTGCTGTCTGAAACTATCTTCGCAATAAAGACACAGGAAAAAACAATTACCATAAATACCGGAATACCCCAAAGGATACATAGCTGATAAAATGCTGAATGATGTTCTGCGATGCCTACTCCTTTAAATACACTCTGGAAATTCTTTGTGAAAGGCATTACAGCAATCATTCCAATTACTACGACCATAACGGTCTGTAAAGCGGAATACACGATTATCTTTTTCCACTTCTCTTCCGAAATGATATTGGATGCGAAAATAGTTAATGCGATTACTACAATATATATAATAAAATCCCAATAGTTAGTCCAGTTAAACAACCCCCACACAATACCAATTACAAACAGTTGAGGAAATTTCCATAACATTTTTACTGTAACACTGCTTTCTTTTCTCAGTTTCAAAAAGCTGTATAGTAATGCGATAACAAGCACCACAAACATAATATTTATCATATGAGCATGGAGGTCACCAAGAACGAATGAATAACATGGAAATTCATGTATCGTCTGGTCGTTTTTTACTTCCGGGTTATAACCGATATATCTTGTTGCATCCGGGAACCAATATCCGGACGGCTCCCCGCTTACATTAAATAAAGGCTTTATGATTCCGTATACGATATAATGAGCATTGCCCGCAAAAACTGCCACACAAGCTGATAAAGCAGCAAAGAAATTGATTTTATAATTTCTCTTATTACTATACGCATTACCTGATACTGCCGTTGCCGGCATCATTGCCTTTCTATCTGTAAGCATTTGTTCAATTAATGCAAACGCACCCATAAACATAAGGGCTGGAATCACGGCACGCATCATATTATACGAATACTCTGCTTTTGAGATTCCGCCAATCATTGTTTTTGCGATAAATGCTGCATAGTACTGTCCACCGTAATAATAGTTGATAGGCTTTCCGGCAAACCATACATCATCGGGAGGAAGTTTTGACGAAACCAGCATTTTCTGCAAAAAGCCATAGTCCATAAACTTTTCTGTTCCATAAGCTGACGGGTTAAAACCAATCAGATACACCCAAAATAGGAAGATGATATAAAAGATGATTTCATATTTTGCATACTTTTTAAGCCCATCAGTGACCATTTTTAAGCATATTTTCTGCCCTTTATTTGCTGCTTTGTATATCGCAACATTAAAAACGGCGTATGCAATAAGAACACCGATTCCGGTCATATTTGTAAACGGAACCTTAAAAACTACACCAAGCACCCACATCACAAACCCGGGAAGCACGATGCCCAGCGTTTTTCCGAAAGGAAGCAGGCTTTGGCATTGTTTAAATAATACCTGCGATAAAGGTATTGATATTACCGTCATAAGCAATAAATATATCTCCCACTGCAGGAATATTGTACCATCATTTTTCCCCAGCATCATGTACGGCAGGCTGACCGCGGCAAGTACGCATGCTGCAAAAATTAGTATGGCTTTTATAAGCTCCTCCTTTGTAATCGTGGCAGATGTTGCTTTTTTTGAAATTTTGTTTGACATTTTTTTGCTCTCCTTTTGTATTTTTTCTATTTCTATTATGCCGAATTTTTTTAAAAAAACGCAATTTTTTGCGAAAAACTAAACAGCAAATCAGCCCCGCGCCAAGCAAAACCTGGTGCGGGGCTGATTCTTAAGAGGGCTCATAGATGCATATATTATCATCTGATTTCTCAGACATATACAATATGCTAAATATTTTAAAAAAATAACGTTTTTGCCATTGTTTTTTTACTTTTTTTTAGAATGTTTTGTATATCTTTATGCTTCCGTCCTCAAATACGCAGTCGTAAAGCTGTTTGATAACCTTATCACTGCATGGGTTATCTTCATAAGTCATACCGTCAGTGTATACAATATATGTAATACCCTCATATTTTACAAGGTTCTCAATTTCTTCTTTATTGTCAGAGCCATAAATTGTAATTGCATTATGGGCTCTTGTTTCAGTATCATATCCGGCAGACCAGGCATAATATGGCCAGCCGTTGTAGAGCATAATCCCGGCAAAGGTGGTCTCACTCATTGAATCTTCACCTGTCAGCACCAGGTCGGTCTCTTTTACATTGTCTTTCAGCCATCCTGTCAGCTTACTGTCAAGGTCAATACCAACAGCGTTCTTATCGGAATTATAAATGGTCAATAAATCATAAGCCCCGGTAACGGTAAGCAGAGAAATTAAAATTACAGCAATGCATTTTGTCAATATTCCGCGCCAGTCCTTCCAAAGTCTTACAATTGCATACGCAAAGAAGATATTCAAAAAGATTGTCGCAATAATAATGTATTTATGATTGACCGCAATATCTGGTGTCATAGATATAGTAAAAGCAAAAATTACCGGAAGGATGAATGAAAAAATCATAGCCTTAAAGCTCGGTCTTAAGACCAGCATCAGAACCACAACTCCGATAAAATAAATACCGGCAAGTTTTATAAGATATGTGATAACACCAGGCATTGTCAGTTCATCAGCCAAAAATCCAAACTGGTAAGTCACGCCTATACTCTGTCCGACGCTCTTATCCATAAAGAAATTTGTCTGAATAAATGTCAGAATCAAAGTTATCACTGCTGTAACGGCATAATCAAGCTTATGGTCAGACCAAACCGCAAAACCAAACAGAATCAAAAGTGTTGCCACTACTACTGCCCCATTCCAGAACGACAATGCCCCAAGCATCATACCAACTACTGCTGCCGTTTTCCAGCTGGGGGAAATTGTCCAGGCGTCTTTTGATGCTACAATATGTTTGCCAACTATCATACATCCGGATTTCAAACGTGAGAGTCGTCCCTCACCGCTTACTTCTATATCATCAAGCCATTCAAGACGGTCTATAAAATACATGATTGCGATTGCCGCAATTAAAAGCCCGAAACCAAGATGTCTCTGATTTAAAAATACATTGTAATTCCAAAGCCCCCAGTCCTCATGATTCGTATACCCAATAAACTGTGAATTACTAAAAAAATCAGACCATCTGCCATCAGCAAGGGTGTTTACAATCTTATCAAGGGCTGCAAAGCTGCTTCGGCAAAAGAACATGAAAACCGTAATTACGCCGGCTGCAGCATATCCGGTTACTTTTTTTGCAATAAAATACAAAAGCACCAGGAAGCTCCAAAGTGAAGTGGCAGAAATCCAGTTGAAAGCCCAGTCAATCCTAAGCCCTAAATATTCAAGGTTTCCGGCCAGAAATTGAAACATGAAATGATATTTTACATCTGCTCCTCCGTAATGCGGATACTGTGTCGGAAAGTTATCATGCAGCGAAAACGACCGAATCATCGCTGTATGAGGTGCAAAATCGCTGAAAATAGTGACACCTGATTTTATCAGCTCTTTTCCGTTTTCTGTTGTTACATGGAACACATAAAACATCGTCCATAAAATAAACACAAAAAGTACGATAAAAAATGCAGATTCCTTTTTGGTAGTATTCAAAGACGTTTTTGTTTTATCTTTTGCGATAAGCAGGAATGCAATCAGCAGCATAATTGCAATTGAAGCGATATTTCCGTACACTTTAGGATGTGTCAACCCAAGTACTACTTTTGAAAAGTATGATACGATATATACAATCCATCCGGATATCAGATAACCAATGCCAATGCCTGCTGCGATTCGCCCCCAGATATTTACTTTCATACGTTTTGTAATCAATCCGGACATCAGATAACCACTGCCAATACCTGCTGCGATTTGCCCACAGATATTTACTTTCATACGTTTTGTGATTTCAAAGCCACACAAAAAGCTGACAACTAAAAATGCAATAGCTGGCATTTATTTATCCCCCTTTCTGTAATGCGGCAAAATATCGGTATGCTTATTGATATGTTTTTCGCGAAGCTTATCTACAGTATCAGAGATATCTATTTCCTGCTGCTTGTCATCGGCCATTATCCATGTCAGTTTTCTCGGCGTCATTTCGTCTTTTATAGAAATCACCGATTCTTCATATGTGATATCGCTCATTGACCAACCGTCTTTAAATGACTGATTATATTCATAACATTCTTTACAGTAAGGAATATACCAGCCACCATAATTTATCATCGGCGTGTCCATCTTTCCACATCTGGCGCATACATGTCTTGAAATCTCACTGTATTTATCTATAATGTTGTCTGCTTTACATTCTTTCGGAGTACCGGCTAAACACAGCCTTAATTCACCAAACTTCTCTTTCGCCATCACGACAAAGGCGCTGTTCAGGCATCCGCATCTAATCAATTCAGCCCGAAGTTCTTCACACAGTTCATGCCCAAACCTGTTCACCCAGCCATCAGGGATATCACGGCTTTCAAGGCTTAAAATCGGCGGAGTATTTTTTATCTCTTTTTTTGTCATTTTCATTCCTGTATACCAATGCCTGACCGGCACAAGGAACGGGTACCGCCTTCGCATATATTTCCATTGCTGTTTCTGCATAACAGACTGCTTGTTTATTTTTCGTTTTGTTTTTGCCATTATTTTTTCTCCTTTCAGGTTTTATATACAATATGCCGAAACTTTTGCAGAAGAGGTTATTTTTGCGGATTTTTCCAGGCAAAAAAATAAACCCTGCAAAATGCAAGGTTTATCTTTTAAAATTACTCAGCGTCTGCTGCTACATCAACGTCTACGTTTTCAGCATCTTCGTCAGCGATGGAAACGTCGCCTAAGCTTTCAGCGTCAGCATCGGCATCGGCATCTTCAGCTTCTGTTGTGGCTTCTGTGTCATTACTTGCATCAGCTTCCTCAGCAGCTTTCTTTGCTGCGTCAAGGTCTTCCTCAGAGCTCTTGTCTGCCAGAACCTGGATTGCTTTTGTTGAGAATGTCAGATAATCATTCTGAACATCAACAGCGCATGTAACTGCAAGCTGTCCGTCTTCTGTCAGCTGCAGCTCAAGCTTAGAGTTGTTGCCTGCGGTCAGTTCTTTAACTTTGGATTCAAGTTCATCAGTATCTAATAGACTGTCACCGAGAGCTTCTTCTTCCGGGTCTTTCAGCTTGTTTGCAAAATCCTTGTCCATAGCAATTACATATTTTCCATCTTCAAAAGCCATTTCAAAGCCAGGGATATCTGTTGACTGACCATATTCTGATGCAGCATAAATATCAAGCTTGCCATCTTTGATTGTAAGGAAGGAAGAATCCATTCCATAGTCATCAGCATTCAGGGCTTCACCGAATACTCTTAAACCTGATAATTTCCATACTCCGTCAAAGTCTGCTTCTGCAGCGTCGTCTTTCATGACGATATCCTTTGCCGGCTCTTCTGCCTCTTCTTCGGAAGCATCTGCTGCGTCAGCATCTTCTTCTGTTTTAGCTTCTGCGTCAGCTTCTTCTGCTGTCTCATCAGCAGTTTCATCAGCTGCCTCTTCGGTTGCTTCAGTTGTTGTCTCCTCTGTTTCTGCAGCTTCTGCAGCGAATACATTTGCTGCTGGCATTACTGCTGTGCCAAACATAGATGCAGCCAGAACGACTGCGGCGATTTTATTTTTCATGATTTTTTACCTCTTTTTTTATAATATTTTTTGCTGATTTTCTATCAGCAATATTAATATGCTAAATAATTTAAAAAAAAGAAAAAATTTTGGATATTTTTTTTGTATTTTTTTGATAACTCGCGCTTCGCGCTCGTAACCAGACTTCGAACGGGGATTCAGACCCGCGTACGAAGTTAAAACCGGAACATTTGACTCGTGGACGACTTATTGTCGGCCGGAGATTTCCCGTTCTTCGTTAAGTACATGCGAAACTGCGAACATATGCTGATTTTCAGCCAATATTTGTTCTGAAGCAAAAAAAAGCCGCCCACAAGTATTTGTAGGCAGCATGGAGGAATCAGTCAACAGATACATACTGACAGCTGTACGGTTTGATATCGTCAAGCTTAACCTTCATTGACGCTATATTCGCCGGTTCACGGTTAATCATGATATCATCAATAATAATTGATTTCTTCTTGATTTTCTTAATCCTGCCGATATACTTATCACCGGTTTTTTCCATCTCGAAGGCGATATCCTCATCTTCGTAAAAAACTTTATCATTGTCAGTATGTAATGTTTTTTCGATTTTAACTTTTACTTCCATAATTTTTGCTTCCTTTCTTATTTGTATATTTGTTTATTACATTTTTAATATGTCGAATTTCGATGCGACCAAAAAAAAGCAGCCGGCTGAAAGCCGGCTGCAAATAAATCAGTCATCATCTTTGTATCTGCCAAGAATTTCAAGAAGCTCAAGAAACAGGTTGATGATATCAAGGTAGATATCAAGAGCACTGTCTATCGCGTTATCCAATGTTAACGGATATTGCTGCGAACGCCATACATCATAAGCGATATATAAACTGAAGATTACGGCGCCAATCCATGCAGCAGCAATGCTGTACATTCCAAAAATCAGCATCACCAATCGGGCAAGAATCAGCCCAATTAATGAAGCAAACAAAATGCCTCCTAACTTACTGCAAAATTGCGGGCATATGATTGCAAAAAGCGTCATCGCCGCAGTAATGCACAACGTAATCATAAACGCTTCTACTACTATTTCGGAATCCAGTCCTCCATATGCTTCAATAGCGATAGAAATAGACATACCGCAGGGCAACACAACTAAGTTGTAGCCAATAAAGCTGATAACCGGATTATGCGAAAGGCCTGACATAAGGCATCCGATAATTGCACAGACCAGATACCCAATCAAAAAAGCTGTCGGATTTAACGCCTCTACTGCATCCGTAAAATACTTACAGATGATAAAGTTAGCTGCAATGCCATACAGCAGCAGGCCACACAATGCCGCATTGTATCCACGTCTTGTCATCATCATACCATCATAAGACTGTAATCTTCGTTCTTTTCTTTCTTTACTTAGACTCATCATTTTAATGCACCTCTCTTTTTTTTTGTATATTTTTACATATACAATATGCAAAATACTGCGGCCAGCAGAACGCGCATACCTCAGCTTCTTATACAAGCACCCTTCCGCCAATGGCTTCAGCAAACAATACTATCATTCTCTATTCCTTGCTCTCTTTATCGTCTTCTTCCTGACTACTCCCCGGGGCAAGCCTCGGGGGTTCCGATGATTGCATTCTATCAACATCCGTACACCACAAGGGCTTTGGGATGAAGCTCTCTGCCAGAGCATCTTCACTTTACGTCCAGGCAATCCCGAAGAACTGTCATATTATCGGGCGCTTTTCATACTGTTTTCAGCATGGGGAGGGCATAGTCAATCCCACCTGTTGTTTATGTTATGCAGCCTTAAATTTAATTCCGCTGTTCATTACTGTAATCTTATTGTTTATTATATATTGTTCTAATTCGAGATATTTCGCATATAATTCATCAAAGTATCGTTTACATTTATATCTGCTGATGTTTTGTAAATCTGTCCCAATGCAGTACATTAAGAATGATGAATACCAGTCACGCTGAACCCGTGTTCCGTCTGCCAATTCATACATCCTTTGAGAAAGTGCTTTTTTAATGTATTTATTGCAGGTATGGTCATACTGGCTTGCACGGTATGTCACCGGAACTTCAATGTAGACCCCGCCGGTTCTTTCAAATTTGGCTTTTGCTTGTGCCTGGAAGTATCCCGGGCATCTGTTTTTTATAGATTTACCAAAACGCTTCTTTCGTTTATATTTATATACGAGATGTTTTGTACCGTCAGATTTCTGAACGACGGATGGCTTATCCTGACGTTCTGTCTTCTTGGAGCGCTTCTGCAGTTTCTTCGCATTCTTTGGTTCCGTAATAAGCACATTGCCGAGCGCTCTCATATGGTTTACTTCTTCGTTGATTGCAAAATGCTTGTTTTCGGCGGCAATACGGCAAATGTTTTTGTATTGGGAGTGCAGTTTCTTATACCGGTTTGACTTCTTCCAGGCCTTTTTCCCTTTACGTATTGTTCCGTCGTCGTTATAATTTTTAGGATTAACTGCACGTCTTGACCTGTCCATCTTCCTTAAAATCCGGGCTTCTTTTTGTTCTCTGACTTTGATTGACGCACCGCGCTCTGCAAGGTTTTTTAATCCAATTTCTTCTTTTGATGTATATGCTATACTTTGCGGGCCGATATCGCATCCGATAAACCCTTTGCCATACTGATGACGTCTTGTCCCGTCCTTATTAAACTTCGTTTTTGCTGCGCCTTCAATTGTGATATGTGCGAATATCCGAAATTCTCCTCGGATTTCCCTGATTACAAGTGATACGTAGCAAGGCCTGTATGAATCAAGCAGTTCACCTGTCTTTTCATATAAGTCAACAGCCGCTTTATCGATTACATCAGGATTTTCAAGATACCGGCATACTGCATTGACTTCATCTTCGGCAAATCTGTCATGCGGCTCTAAGATATCACTGATGATATTTCCGCTTCTGGTCTTGTTATGTTTTGGCTTATTTACAGTAAGGTTAAATTCTGATTTCATAATATGCAGCTTTAGGCTATTATTCCCATTATCGCTTACTACTGGATAAACTGAGATTCCACGTTTTATTTCCTTTGCACGTATTTCAGGGTAGTCTCCGTATTTCTTAAAATGAATTGTATTTCCGTCTCCGTAAAGGCACTTTTTAATACCACTCCATACGTCCTCAGCTTTTGACCTTGCAAAAATAGAATTAATATGATAAATGTCTTTTATTTTATTCATTTCATTGCGACAGAAATCCCATGTCACGTTATATGATTCTTGTATCTCCTGTATTTGAGCAGTAACAGAAGCAAGCAGCTTCTTGTCATCTGTATCTTTCGCTTTCTTATACAATGATTTCAGGTTTCTGTATCGTTTTGTCCTTACAAGCTGTTCGTAATTACGCTTCATTACCGCAGTAAGGCAGTTCCCTGCAATACGTATCAGATTTGATGTATGTAGAATCATTCTTTTCTGTTCTTCTGTAACATCAGCCTCCAGAACAAGGACATGCCGGTTCGACTCTTTATGGTAATTCTTCAACGCCTGCTTATATTTAATTTCAGCATCCTCAATATTATTTGTTTTCTCAGTCATATCTTATCCGTACCTCTTACTGTATTTATCTTACATATTTAATATGCCGAAAAATTTTATAATCGGACACTTTTTTGCGAAAAAAAATAAAAAAAATATTCGCATTCATCATGCGAATTAAATCTGTAAACAGTATTTTTATTTATTCTTAAAACACGTTTTTACTATTCGGCTATCGCCGAAGCGGCTTTATCCCCGACGCAAGCATCGGGGATAAAGCCGCAGTTATTTATCACCAGATATCATCTCATGCACCATATCCCAATATTCCCTCTCATGTCCAGATGCGAAATCACGCATCATATCCACATACATCTTCCATTCATATGAAGCTGTTTTTAAATACTCTTTTACTTCTTCCGGATACAGAATCAATACAGCCCGGTGTTCAAGCAATAGCATCTCTTCTGCTGTTCTTACTCCTTCGTTTTTTGCAACAAACTCCGCCCAGTCAGCGTCTGTGTAATCTTTAAAATCAAGACTTTTCAGCCGGGTTTTTCTATACCTTAGCCTTGCAAATTCCCTTCCGTCATCTGTAATATTAAGCACTATCTCATGGCCAATCTTTCCGGTCTTAATTAAACCATATTCCTGCAACTCATCGACAATATCAAGTATCTCTTCTGCCTTAATTAGGCCAAACTTGCCGGATTCAGGAATACTGTTTATCTTTTTATCTTTCTGCCGTAAATCTCTAGCCACGGTTTTTGCTGTTATTTTTCCATCATTTTTTCTGATTAATTTTAAGACATATAACGCAAGCAGATTTCCATAAAGCGGGATGCCGTACAGCCGCTCTGTCTCATCAGCCTTGTGCTTCTTCACCTCAGCGGCATGACCGTCAATAGCCGCCTGCGCCCATTGTATGACTTTGCTTGCTCTGATGTCTGCTTCTTTAAATACCTCTTCATGTGTGTCAATTCCATCATCAAACACGAGCTTTGCGTCAAGAGTCCTTGCCATCGCATCAAGCTGAAATGTAAGATATGGAGAATAGCTTACAGATTCGTTTTTATTCAGTTCTTCGGCAACACGCATACACGCCTTCAGGTCATTCTTGTGAGCATTCGCAAAAGTAACAGCATTCTCAAATGATGCAGCCTTTTTCATAAGAATTACGCTGCCATCAGGGCTTACCGTAAACATAACATCGTAAATGTAAAATCTGACCATACCGCTTGCCGGGAGTATCATTGGTTTCTGCAGCTCTACAGGTTTTAATATGTATCCGTTTTTCTGCATATGTCTTACAAACTTGAAAAACTCAGCATGCGGCATCAGTGAAATCAATGCCGTGTCAATCGCCAAAGCTTGGTTATTTTTAATATAATTCAGCACGCTCGCACGCAGATTATATTCAACATCTTTATTAAGCCTGATTTCAAAGGCGTCACTTTGTGTAACCCTCTCAATTCTCTCCCTGACCATATCATCAGACCAGTTCTGCGGGGGAATTTGTTTCGGCGTTATTTCCCCTATTTTTTTATCCATTTTTGGCTGTACGACAATACGCATTCTGACTGAGCCGAGGCTGTCTTCAAATACCGGAAAAATATCAAACTTCATTTCGCCACAGTTTACCTTTTCAGCCTCTTCGTCTATTACTTTCACCCATCTCATGCGTTTCTCTCTGTCCTGCACCGTCTCAAAAAGGCTTCTGTCAATCTCTTCCTTCCCCTGCTCTGCAATCTGCGCCATCTTTTCTCTTTGTTTTTCAACCTGTTTTTCATGTGCTGCTTTCTTTTTTGCATCCTTTTTTGCCAGTTTTTTTAAGTTTTTGTTTCGCAGGCTTGTTTTTATTTTCTTTGGCCGCGGCGGCATTGCAAGACGGCATCCTTTCGTTACATAGAACACCGGCTGGTCTTCAAACATACAGACAAGATTCCCGGCCGAACTGCGAATATAATCACATTTATCCAGGTCAACGTCAAGTTTTTTGCCGCTTTTTTTAATAAGATTCAGCATCATTTCTTTTTCCAGCCATGTAGCCGGTCGTGATTTTGGCATAAATATCAACCTCCTTTTACTTAATATGCGGGAAAAACAACAAATAAGTTTTTTATTGCGAAAAAAATAAGAAAAGCGAGCCGAAGGCTCGCTTTTCTTATTCAACCACATCCACAACACCATACGAATTAGGAATCTCTTTCACAATCTCAGCTTCATCATCTCTTCTCACATCATACACCGGGCCGTATTTATCAAACTTTGTCAATTGATACTTGTGCACGCCATCCGTACATGGCGATACAATTACAAATTCTTTTAGTTCTTCATTCTCTGTCAGCTCGTTTCTTGCATACATTGATGCTGTCGTATTTCTTACAAGCTTACACAATACAGCTTTGCGTTTTTGTAATATTTCAAACCACTCTTTCGCTTTCTCGTCATCCTCAAATAATGTCTTTCCTGAAATATACGGCAGCTTTGGAACCTGCGGCAAATTGGTCATTGCTTTTGCCTCCTTTTTTATGGATTCTTGTGGATATTTTTACTATATATCAGTGTAGCAAAACTGGCAAATTTTTTGCGGATTTTTGCGGGCTAAAATAACCCAATCATCGATGGACAGGAGACCGCGGCCAACCTATGATAGCTCCCAGGCTTTGCCGGACTCGGTACCAAGCCTCGCAGAAGCTGACAAATGAAGTCGGAAGACTGAGCACAGAGAATAAATATAACGACTCCGGCTTCCGACCGGGGAGCTATCACCGAATTATTATCAATCAATGACGTAGCTATGTCTCTTTGCAAGCATTTCATTTTTTTTCAGCGCAGGATACCCCATCCGACGAAGAAACAATATTCTTTGTTTCGTAGTCAAGTGGGGAGGAATGCGCGGTTTTACATTAATCCTGCTTCCTCCTTTTAATTAAATGCTGATTTAAAATAACCGCCAGTGTATTTGTAAATTTTAACTTTTTAACAGATATAGCTCGAGCTTCGCGCTCGTGATACCTCGCCGTATCGGCTCGTTACCAGATTAAAAATGATGCCTCCCCGGTTTTGCCGGAGTCGGTACCAGATTAAAAATGACGACTCAGGCTTACGCCTTCGTTACCAAGCCTCATAGAGACTGACAAGCGAAGCCGTAAGGCTGAGTATAAAGAATAAATATAACCAAGCCCGCAAGAGCTGACAAACGAGCCCGTAATGGCGAGCGCATGCATCTTTCAGTTGTCAGTCACCACTCCAGACAACATCTTTTTCCGTCAGGTTATCCGTAGCCATCACAATCATATCCATCAGCGGTTTAATCGCATTAGCAGCAGTCGCCGTCCAGTAATTAGACATATCGCCTTCATTTACCATAAATTTAATCTCTTTCTTTTCATCGTATGTATGATGCAGAATCGCATCAATTTCTTCGCGTTCAGAGATTTCTTTTCCGTTTCTAAGATATATGGTCTTCGTTCTCTCCGTTTCAATCCATTCACCGTTTTCATCGGTATACTTCTGCTTAATTTTTTCAAGCATATCCATCAGCATCGGGATTGATTCAGCGGGAGTCTTTCCATACAGACCTCGGATTCCGTATTCGGTTTTAATAGGGCCCTGCGTTCCGTCAGCATAATGTGCTGACACTTTATCATGTGCAAATCGCGGGTCACCGTCGGTTGCCTCATAATAATAATGGCTGTAGTTGTATGTAATGTTGATGTGTGCTTCAACCTGTTCCGCCTGCTCTAATTTCCCCGTTATCGGATTCAACCTTGCCGGCACGTTTCCGCCTCTCACATACTGCGGGTGTCTCATTGTGGCTGTTTCTCCTGTCACTTTATTTTTCAGTTCAATATCGTAACTCATTTTGATGCTCCTTTCTTTCTTTTAAACATTTTTTTGTTTTCATTTTCAATATGCGTGATTTCTGGCTGGGTGGAATTTTTTTTGCGTGATTTTTGCGGAGGGGGGGGATATTTTTGTGGATATTTTTATGCATATTTTTTTGGATTTCGGTGTACCGTTTTGGAATTTTTCAGCATATTAAATGTGTAGAAAGAAATTGAAGTAGGAGGAAAAGATGGAAAATATAGAATACTATACAGAATTAACAGAAAATCAAGTAGAGACGCAATGCATGCAAGATTTGTGCAATGGAAAAATTACAATTACCGATGTTCCGTTCAAGTTCAGGGATTTCAATGCTTATTCTTCCGCCCACAAATTCGCAAGGGGTATTGTTGACGAGAAAGAACGTTGCTGGAGGTTATGGAAGCTAATGGAATGTTTGGAATCTGATATTTCAGATTTGCGGACTGCTCAGAATATCAGAGATAATGGCAGGACGCATATACAGCCATCAGAGGAAATACCGGAAGAAGACAAATTTTTTGGAATCGATGACCGCGAGCAAGATTTGGTGGAAGCGCATCAGTTCTATTTTGAATTTGCGACACGGAAGGTGTTTTTCTAGGAGGAGGAGATGGAAAATTTCGAATATTATACGGAAATCATCGGGCCAGGGGCATTTACGAAATGTTGTAAGGACTTATTGTCTGGGAGAATCAAAATCAGTGATGTTCCATTCGAATTTAGAGGTATAAACGAATATATCTCAGCGCATAAATATGCGAGGCAGTTTAAAGATGAAAAAGAGCGCTGTTGGCAATACTGGCAAATTGAGAATCACTTAGAGTCTGACATATGGAATCTTTCAATTGCTGAGGATACCAAAGACGTTAAAAAGCCATACCTTAAACAATCGGAAGAAGTTCCGAAAGATTCTGAATATTTTAAAATGGAAATTCGTCTTAAAGAGTTGCAAGGCGTGCATGAAACATACTTTGATTTTATTACGCAAAAGGTTTTTGGAAACAGCTAGATTAAAGAGAATTAGCTAAAAAAATCAACGTATCATAAAAGTACATAAAATATGTAAACAGGAGGATAAAATAATGAAAAATTTAGAATATTATACCAAAATTATCAATCAATGCTTAGAAACTCAATGCGTGAGTGACCTTTTAGCTGGTAAAATTCAGATAAACGAGGTTCCATTTGAGTTCAGAGGAAGGTCAGAATATTCAGCAGCACATAAGCATGCCAGACAGTGCCCTGATGAAAAAGAAAGATGTTGGAAATATTGGAACATCGCAAAGCAGATGGAGTCAGATATGAAAAATCTTGATATAGTGGAATATACTAAAGATATGAAAAATCCACATGTCACACCATCAGAAGAAGTCCCTGCGGATTCAGAGTACTTTAACAGAAAGAGCCGCATTGCAGAATTGAAAGATGCACATGAAATGTATTTTGAATTTGCAACGCAAAAGGTATTTTTCTAAAATATAAGATATGCTTAATTTTCACTACGTCACTTTTTTCGTCATTTTATTATGGCAAAAAACAAAAAAAAGGACGGTGAAAAAAATGAATTTTAATAAGTGGATACAATTTCATAGCAATAAAGAATTTGCTGATAAGTACAGAATATTTAGACTTAATGAAGATGAAGAAATTTGTTTCTTCATACAATATGCATCACGTGCATATTGTTCAGACTATATCATGTTTACAATTGCCGCAGCAATCTCCGATAGAGGAAAACTTCCATACAATAATAATACTGTATATAAAGCATATGTAAATATTAATTATGATACTGGCGAAGCATCTTTGTCTGAAAATTCTGTTAATCCAGAGCTCAGAAATCACGGTATTGGTTCACTTGGACTTGAATATATCAAAGACTTTTGCAAATCACAAAACTGCAAAAGTATATCTGGGCAAAAGAGACCTCAAATACCATTTGACGAAGAAGAAATGGAAGCGTTAACGCATTTTTACATCAAAAATGGATTTCAGCAACTTCCAAATGATATGATTAAGTATGAATTTTAAAGTCACCAGAGAGGCAAAGCCTCTCTTTTCTTGTATAATAATATTATGCTGCATATTAAAAGCGAAACAACAAAATCGAAATACAATAGGAGGATTTTAAAATGGAAAATACAGAATACTATACTGAATTAACGGGAGACTTCATGGAATCGCAATGCATGCAGGATTTACGTAACGGCAAAATTATAATTACAGACGTGCCGTTTAAGTTTAGGGACTCCAACGCCTACTCTTCTGCCCACAAATTTGCAAGGGGTATCGTTGATGAGAAGGAGCGCTGCTGGAGATTGTGGAAGCTGATGGAATGTTTGGAATCTGACATCGCAAATATACTGATTGCTCAGGAAATCAAAGAGTACGGCAGAACACATGCGCAGTTATCAGAGGAAATACCGGAAGAGGATGAGTTCTTTAATATAGACAATAGAGAGCTGGATTTGACAGAAGCGCATCGGTTCTACTTTGAATTCGCAACGCGGAAGCTATAGAGCTTAAGGAGGTAAATACATGCAAATTAATAACCCCGAATCTTACTACACAGAGTCAGTTAACCAATTCGGCGACACTCAATGCGTTTCCGACATCCTCGCCGGCAGAATCAGCATTACCGATGTTCCGCCAGAGTTTCGCCAATATGTCGAAAAACAGATGGCTGAGATATTCTCCGCCTTTGGAGCTGTATGATAATTTTTGCTTTCTACAAAAAAATAATAGAAAAACCAACAGGAGAAAAACGATGAACGATTTACAGTACTACACAAAAGAAATTAATGATTGCCGCGAAACGCAATGCCAGTCAGACTTACTGAATGGAAAAATCAAGATTACAGATGTGCCATTCGCATTCAGAGGCCATGACGAATACACAGCTGCACACAAATATGCAAGAGGACTTGTGGACGAGAAAGAGAGATATTACTTATATTGGAAAATTGCTGAATGTATGGAATCTGACATGGTCAACCTGCAAGCAGCAGTTGACGTTAAAAACGGTAGAATACCAGATTGCGAGCCAACACTTGACATTCCTGAAGAATCCAGATATTTCAATTTGGACAACAGAGCCACTGAATTAGAGATAGCGCATAAGATGTATTTTGAGAATTTCCCTACACGAAAAATCTTCTTCTAACATTTCTCCGTTCTTACTCGATGCCAGGTTTAATCCTTTCTCCGTCTTCGCCAGCCCACTTTCACACCCAACCAACAAGAGGTCTCTCAACTTCTTGTTCTTTTTCTAACTCCTTTTTCTTTTTATTTTGCATATTATATACGAACGGACGCGCGAGCGATTTCTTCCTGCCGTTCTGCTCTCCTAGAGCACGAGGCAGCAGCCGGCAAAGCCGGAGTGCTGAAAATACAAAACATAAGGAGGAATCCATTTTGGAAAAACAGATTAAACCGCATAGAAATCTATTTTCGCCAACAATCGCGCAGAAAAACAAGCATCTGACCGCAACGGCATTGCTGCCAAAGGATAAATATTACCGGACGTATCTGGAGCCGTACTTAAATGATGTCGTATATATAGAATGTGCAAGATGGTATATTAAGCCAGACTTCGTAGACGGCCGCCCCGGTGACCAAATACTTTTGCTAGATGCCATATTGGTATCAGCAAAGCACCACGAGATACAGCACCCTATTCCAATACCGCATATATGGACGGTTGTAGATTCCGAATGGAAGCACCGCGTCCACTTGAATTCAGCCGGCAAACTGTATTTAAAAGGTTTTTTGTATCTTTACGGGCATAAGGGCGTTAAGAATATCGGGTTTCAGACACTATATGCAAAGGTGTTACGGGGTTAAGACAAGAGGAGAGTGGAATGATTTTATCATTCCTCTCTCCTCTCTTGATTTTTCTTTTTGTTTTCTGACTTTTTTTCTATGCTTCTTCAGCCATTCGTTTTCAGTCTTTTTTCTCTTCTTTTTTCTCTATCTTTTTCTGCTGCTCTGCTACCGCATTAGCAATCGCCGACACATCAAATGCAGCAATAAAATCAGATACCAGAGCAAGAGCATCTTCCTGAAGCAGACCGGAGTTTACGATACTTAGCAAGATTTCTTTGCGGCGGTTGATTCTTCTTAATTTAATCTCAAGAAGGCGTTCACTTAAATGATGTTTATCTACATATTCACTTAACTCTTCTTTAATGTCCTTCATTAAAAAATGGCAAATCGTAAATCCATTCTCGCGTATACATGCGTTCACATCTTTATTTTTATCATTGATAAAACAGAATACTTTAACCGCTAATCTTAATGACAGCAAGCTATTGCAGCCGCAGTATTTCCAGGTTTCTTCTGCATACTGTGAATCAAATGGATGAAAATTGTAATATTTATTAATTTCGTCAATCCTATCTTCGCTCATTTTCGGAAGATAAAGCCTTTCTATTGCCGGGCAATTCGATATTTTTTCTAATGGGTCACTGTCTTTGTCAATTAGATGAACGACAACGTAATCTTTAGATTGCTGCGATGCGGGTAACCATCCTGACTCATGTCTTTTTGGCAATTTTGGAGTTATCGCCTTAATCAGATTCTTCGGAAGCTTTCTGTCTTTAATCCTTACAAGGCCGAACGTGTAAAAATAATCAGCAAAGCAGCCGTCTTCTATATACTCCATTGATGAAGGAATATAGATGGTGCTAAGTTTTTCGCATGTTGCAAATGTACCAGCTTTAAGATTTTTTAGTGTCTCCGGAAGCTGAATTTTATGGATGTGTTTATTCCAATCAAACGCATGAGCATCAATCTCCTCAACACCTTCAGGTATTTTGAAATTGCAGCATCTTCTTACTGGACTAAATTTAATAAGTTTCTTTCCATCTTTTGAATACACAACTCCGTCAATTGATTTATAATACGGATTGCTTTCGGTAACTTCAATATTTTGAATAAAATGAGCCCTGTGGTCAAATAAAGAAAAGTCAATTTCTGTGTTAATATCAAGGACGACGGTATTTGCAGCAAATGTATTGCCGCTTTCCATTATGGCGTCAATCTGGCTTTCGTTTTTGACAACTATAGTATCAGCGCATCGTCTTGTAGACGGAAGTCCAACATCATCTTTTGCAATGGCAGTAATCTTTTTATCAGGAAAAACATACTTAGTTTTTTCATCATCTTTTCCAGGTTCAATATATGGCATTGCCAAAATTGTTCCAATCATGTAATCTTTCTTCTGTTTGCTTTCTACGTCACATTTTTTATCTGGACTGAACGGCTTAAACCAATAAAAAGAACCAAGCCAGCAATTTGTCACATTATCAGTATTGATAATATTTTCAGTCTCACATCCGGAAAAAGAGCAGCTAACGGAAATTTCTTTAATTCCATTAAGGTCTAATACTTCATCCGGTCTTCTGCAAAAGACGTTCTCTAGTATTCCTCTGTTCATATCTGCCGCGTCTTGCTTGTTTATTTCGTCACATATAACCATATCAGCAATATCATCCGGCAGTCTTACCAGCATATCGCTATCCAGAAAATACGGAGACTCAGACGTAATCTTTCTTACATTTGGAAACGCTTTATGATAAAGAGCTACACATGATACATCTTTGCAGATATGGATTTCAACCACATCCGGAAAAACCTTTTCTTCTGGATAAAAACAAAATTCATCAAATCCACCGAGTATTAGTGTTTTGATTCCAGGTTCAATATCCATATCCTGACACATTTCAGCTGTAGGTTCTTCCCAGATAGAATCCCAACTACCAATCGCTTCCCACAGCTCCTCATCACTCATCCGCGCATCCGGCACACTATACAATTTCACCCCCTTCTGTAGTTCTACTTCTTTTCTTACGATTTTTTCAATCATTTTTTCTACCTCCTGGTATATATATTTTTATTTCCAGGCTTCTCGCCTGGCTCCTTATCAAGAACGGCTCGTCAGAAGGTATTCTGGGGGTGTATGTTTTTCTGTCTTTCTGCACTTCTTTTTGCAGTTTTCGCACACAGAAAAATCCGTTCTTATTTAATATGACAAATAAAATTATTTTTGTAATGCTTTTTTTACGATTTTTTTTCTTATATATACAATATGCTGGATTTTAGATTTTTTTTGCTGTGAAAAAATATTACAAAAAAAATATAAAGCAAAGACTCTGATGGCTGACATATAACAGAATTTTGTACAAAAATAAGCATCGCCAAGCGATGCTTATAGACCATATCAGAGATTGACATTACTTTTTCTTTTCGGCAATTTTTCCAGGATATATGCAATAAGAGACAGGTATTCTTTTTCCTGTACGATTTTTAGCATATACTCCAAAATATCAGGCTTCCAAATATCTAGCGTTACCAGTTCAGCCATTGCTTCTTCGCTTTCTTCTGCTTTTCTTTCTGCCATTGACCGTACATTTAAGACCAGATAGTGGCGGGAAGACTTAGTCTGATAAAGTTTATACTGCAAAAGTGCAGTATCTTCCTTTTCTATTCCGCTGCCTCCATATTTATATAAATCAGGTGCTTCTGAGTTTTTATCTGAGAAGAATGCATTGATATCATCAGTGAACTTGTTAAAATTACTGCCAGGTTTGACATATCTTGGGATTGCAATCGGCTTAAAGCCTTTCACAGTGAGCACGATTGCTTCCGTAAGCTCCTTGTCATCTGTTTCATAGAACTGGTACATGCTGTAATCAGATAAGCATGGATTCAGAAAACAGAAAATACCTTTTTGTTCGTATAATATTTTTGGAACTGTTACATCTTTAATCGGACAGTTGACAAACAGGTCATCTTCAACCACAAGCTTTGCATTATCAGGATATGTAAAAGCCTTAATCCCTGAATTTTTAAATATCTTACTCTTCATATGCTTCACAGAATCCGGAAGAGTGATTTGCCTTAAAGCTTTACAGCCATAGAATGCGTTGCTCCCAACTACCATTAGCTTACTACCTTCAGAAAAATAAACGTGTTCTAACGATATACTTGATGCAAATGCAGCATCATCAATCATCTCAACAGAATCAGGGATTGTAATTTCCGAGATTTGGCTTGATGTAAAGGAATTTTTAAAAATGATTTTTGTTCCGTCTAAAACCCTTACATGTCCTGTTATTCCAGCCGGGCAGAATAATAATTTTGAACCATCTTTTGAATAGACAATTCCGTCAACTGTTTTATATGCAGGGTTTTCATCGCATATAAGCACGTCTTTTAACATGCATAACTCCATCAGTCCACGCGTAAAATAAATATCGCTTATTATACGTTTTCTGTCATTGCAGATAAGATGCTCTGCCTCCTTTTTGATATCAGACGGTAAAAACCTTATATCCCCCCATTCATTTAACGTTAAAGTTTTTGTTTCACTGTTATATTCGTACATAGCCTTCGTTTCCTTTCTTTGTTTTTTGTCTTTTACGATTAATATGTGTAATCACCGCAATTTGTAGAAAAAGGTCGCAGATGCGCCGACAAAAATATGATACCGCGAGCTATGCTCACGTGTACCAAGCCCGTAAGGGCTGACAAGCGACTGCAAAGCAGGCGAATCATCAATGTTGCACAGGCAAGCCACGGTGTTCCACCGGTTAGGTTCGATATATAGGTAATCAGGCCGTAGCCTGTTTTTCTTTATGAAAATACGTTTTCCTTCTTTTCTGATGTTGATTGCTGCGTTCCAGCCTCCATCAATAGCGAATTTCTAATATGACAAATAAAATATTTTTTGTAACGTTTTTACAAATTCTTTTTTTGCCTTCAGATTCCAATACTCATCCCAATCATCGCCGGCGCAATCAAAACCACACTCTGCACAAGCAAAGCGAAAGTCAGTATCCATGCGTTACCGTTTTCTTTTTCTTCTTCTTTTTGCATTTTCTGAAAGCAATTTTCTTCGCAAAAATAGAGGTTAACCATCATCATCATGCCAACCAATGCCATCAGCACAAATCTTGCCTGAGGCGGTATTCTGCCCATCCCGTCTCCGAATGCGAAATATACCAGACACGGCTGGAGCAAAACATATACGGTATCAGAAACCAATATCTTTTTTCTCATTTTTTTCTCCTTATTTACAGATTTTTTGTATACTTAGTATGCAGGATTTTGCAAAAAAAAAGAGCCGAGAAGATTCGGCTCATGTTTCAAATATCAAATGTTTCTTTATCACTTTTTGCTTTGCCAATCGCATCCAAAAGATATGCCTTTACCTGGACGTCTACATCTACACCATACATTTCATAAGCATTTTTCAGCGTTCCCTGCTTTATCTCGCATACATCCAACAGGTTTTTCAATGCTTCGGCATCATTTTCAGATGCACACCATAAAATCGCAGCAGGGCCGATAGTGTCCAGATATTTTTTCAATACTTTTCCGTTTTTGCTTTCTTTTCTTTCCTGATTCATGTTTTTGTATGTAGTTACAGCAACTATTTTTGACATATCTGTATCATTTACATATTTGTATAAAGAATCCAGAAAATTCCAGATTGCCTTTTTTCGTCTTTGCTTGCCATGTACCAGAAATGAGATTTTATCAAACCGTTTTGTAATTTCGGCCTTATCTGTTTCTGTTAATCCAAGAGGGACACAGAATATCTGTCCGCAATATTCCAATGCAAGAATATTTCCGGATGCCGATGGCCGTTTAATTTCTTTGCCAAATGAGTCTAAAGAAAACAAACATGAACTCTCATACATACATGAATGCTGCCCTGCATATAGCATAAAAATACGAAAAATAGACCTTAACGCTTTTCTGTCATCTGTAATCGCAAATACCGGCATCTGTAAACTGTTTGTACATTTTCGTCCATTTTTATCCATGAGGCATTACAAATCTCCCTTCTTTATTTAAATCTCGAACACATCCCTCTCATCTTCACTTTTCCCCAAAAACTCCATCAGACACGCCCGAATCTCCACCGGCGCGTCCGGGTTTTTATCAAAGACCTTTCTCACAGTTTCCCTATCAGCCAGGCCCTCCTTCAGCATTTCATACAGCAGCAGGCCATTACTCTCCTGTACACACATCGCCGCTATATATCCGCTCTTCTGCTGCAGATATTCCTGGATATTTTTCCCTATTTTTTTCTTCTTTCTTTTTTCGCTCATCGCTACATATGTTCTGAAAGCTACTTCTTCCTGAAAATGCAAAAATGGGTTTTTGTACTGCATTTCGAAATATCTCCTCAGCAGAACAAGCCGCAGCGGGGCAAACGGTATTTTTGCAATCCGGAGCAGCAGCTCGTCTCTCCTTTTGGCGTCTGCTTCCATGATTATACGGCCGACATACTCAACACAATCCCCAATGCGTATCTCTATTACATCAGAATTCCCACCAAACATCTGCGATGAAAGCTTATATTGCATATATGTTATGTTTTCAGTCGCAACCAGCAGCAAATCTGCCAGTTTTTCAATTCCTTCTCTTGTATTTTCTACCTGAATCAGGTTTATGCTATTTTTTGGCATTCTTTTTCTTCTCTCTCTACGGCATCCCTTGCCACTATATCTTCCAGCCGGCCGGCAAATGTTTCGCATATTTTTTCCGTTTCTTTTTCTTCCCGTTTTGCATATCTTTTCACTGCCTCCGCCGCAAGCATGATGACAGCTGTCAGCCCGCATACAAGTGATTGACCGACGGGCAGCCATTGAAATTTGGTAACGACTCCGGCAAAGCCGGAGAGTTATCAAAGGCTGACCGCGGCTTCTTCGCGAGGCCAAATTCGCCTCGCAGGACTAACACTATCCCTCTATCCCCTGTTACGGGGATTACCTTTTTTATATCTACGCAGCTTTTTCCTGCTGTGTATCCTGTTTATTTTTATCTGGCCTCCAGACAAACTTTCCTTTTCCCCAGAGTTTGCAATATTCACATTTTTTATGACTGCGTTCCATATGTCTGACAACTGTGTATTTGCCTGATTTATGATATTTATACTGTTTTGGTCTGCCAGCGCAAGCCTTTGCATTTCTATACAAATCTTTGTAACCGATGGAGATAGTAGTAACACACAAATATGTAAAATCTTTGATACCGTCAAATGCATTCGGGTACTCCTTACGGAGGATGTTTGCGGCTCCATTGATATCAGCGTTCAAAAGAGTCCCATTCTTTGACCTGTAAAGGCCGCGATGAATCCTCTTTCCAGAAAACGCATACTCCTTATTCTCGCCTTTCTTGTATGTTGGTATATCGTCCATATCAAGAAGGCTCGCCTGTGATGTATAACTTTCCTCCCTGATTACTACAGCAATCCCGCATTTTGAGGCAACCGCCTTTAAAATCGTGATAAATTTTGTGTATGGAATGGACACAAAATTCTGGTTTACGTTATCTGTAAGGTCGATTTCCTGTTTCTGGCCATTATTGTGGCCCATCACTATCACATCAACATCTGCAGCTTTTGCATACCTGCAGATATACCAAGCGCACTTATAGAAGTAATCACGCAGGAATGACTCTCGCCTCTGGCTTAAAATGTTCAACTGCTTACTGTATTTTACAGAAGATTTGCTGTTACTGCCTTTTGTAACAGAAGATATGAGCTTCGCGCGCTTTTTGTTAAATCTCTGATTTGCAGACTTTACCGCACGGCCATTCATCACAAACGGAACACCACCGAAATTGTTCGCAACTCCAAGAAAATTGTTTACTCCAGGGTCAAGACCAAGGATTCGCTTCGGATTTTCAGGAACTTCTATTTCGGCAATCTTGTCATCGAATGTGATGAGAATATAGTATTTTCCATACATGGGTTTTACTTCAGTCTTGACGTATTTTAAATCATCATACAAAGATGCTTTTCCGATTCCAAATCTGTCAGGATTGTTTACAAATTGAATATAGCATCTGCCATTTTCTTCTTTCAGCTTCGCCACCTGCTTTGAAAACCATGCAATATATTCCTCATCTTGCTTGTATCCTGGAATTTTTGGCTTTCCGGTAAAACCTGCCGGATTCTTCCTGTATGCCTTTAAAGACTCAAAATATCCCTGCCATGCAGCAACTGCCTTGCGGATTGCGTTCTGGTTGACCTGGCTGTTCATACGTCTATATACGGGATTGTCTGTAAACTTAAAGATAGCATCAAGCGTCCCGTATGATAAGAACCATTTTTTCTCAGTTGGATACTGGAATGGTTCCTGGCTTACAATAGAAAAAGCTATGACTGCAGAATTCATACCGCCTACTTCGGCAAGCTTCAGCTCTGTAAATTTCTTCTTCATATTCTTTTGTCCAATGACCTCATTGGCTTTCTGAATGCCAGTAAAAACGTAATGCAGCACTTCAGTTTCCAGTGGTGTACGCTCCTCCGGAGATTTTTTTAAACCAGTCATTGTATTACGTATATAAAAATTGGCAGTATTATACATACATTTGGAATCTGCGGTATTTGTCTTAAAATACTGACAGAACGCAGCATCTTTCTTATTTTTTGTAGAGTCGATTATCATTTTAAATGTACGCATATCATATACCTCCTTTCATATCTTTATCTACATATTTAATATGCCAGATTTTATCAAGCAGATGAAAATTTTGCGGATTTTTTAAAGAAAATAAAACCGGCGCTTATATCCGACGGACAACTAAATACACAAATCTAAGTGATGCGTATTTAGATTGACCGCGGTTTTACGCGCCATTGTGATAATATTGTTTTCATGTTTTTTCTTCCTTTCTTTATTGAACTAGTGTTTTCTTTGTCGTATTTAATATGCTGAATTCACTATTCACGCAAAAAAAGCACCGCTTTCAGCAGTGCATAATTTCAGCCCGTCCAGCCGCCAGTATCAACACGAAGGCGTCTCGGGAACGTTTTTTTCAGCCATTTGTACAGCCATTTTGTATTGTTTGTAGCCAGAGGATGACTGTTCAGAAGGTCATATAATCTGATATATTTTTCTCCTTCCTCCCAGTTTGGTTCATACCTGTCACACAAGGTGCACCCGCCATCTCCTCTTTCGTGCAGATGGTCACGCAGCATTTTTGCGTTTACGCCGGAGAAATTTAAATGCGGCAGCGTGAACTTCAACGCTTCAATCGTCAGCTCTATCGCCTGTCTGTCTTCCGCCGCCTCTTCTTCCGGCTCATCGTCAATATATGTGATGTATTCCGCAAACTTAACACATATAAGCGAAATCATATCTACATATGACAGCGCCAAGTCTTTCATCTGCTCATCAGTCAGGCTTCTTGAGACCCGGCTTTTTCGTATCCTTTCAGCAGGGATTGCAGTTTCTGTCAAAGTTTCCGAATAATAGCTGTATTGGTATACATTATTCTCATTAACTTCTCCGTCTTTCATTTCCACCCGCAAAACAACCGGCTTATCCAGAATCAGAGACCAGAACGGAACATCTTTCCTTCCGCAAAGGTACACGTATTTTTCTGTTTCGCCGACAAGCTGGCTTCTCTCTCCGATTTTCGGAATCAGGCCATTTTTAAGTATACTTTTCGCATTTTCTTCTGTTGTTACGTGGTACAAATATGCCATATTACATCTTCCTTTCTTTCTTTATTTAAATGCAATATGCCGAATTGCATATAAACACAAAAAAGCTGCCGCGAAGCGGCAGCTTGTAAAAGAATTAAATCAAATAGTTTCTGCAAGTTTATATGTCTTTGCGGTCTTTTTGCCTGTTCCTTTTGTATACGGTTTTACAAATCCAACTTTTCCGGATGCGTAATGGCGGGAATGACC
>OGQH01000770.1_pt1 | contig 35119 bp, 33 predicted proteins | sample 1553181 | NCBI WGS metagenome assembly OGQH01 (sample SAMEA2579946, study PRJEB22360) | human gut metagenome | biome: human gut; feature: human-associated habitat; material: faeces | place: Denmark | collected 2008/2010 | reverse complement strand
CTCTTTTTTCATGTCTCCTATTATATCACTTTTTCGCTATGAACACAAGCTCTAAATGTGAACACAGTGCCATTTGGCTGATTGTCTGATACGGAAATCGTGCCGCCGTGGGCGGTCACAATGGACTTACAGAGGGACAGCCCCAATCCAAGGCTTCTGCGGCTGTCGACCACTTTATTGGCCCCACTATAAAACATATCGAAAATACGGGGTTTCTGCTCATCGGGAATCCCAGGGCCGTTGTCGGAAACGGAAACCGTGACCCATTGCTCTTTTTGATCGGTATGTATTTCAATTACTGAACCGACAGGGGTATATTTGATGGCGTTGTCAACCAAATTGATAATCACCTGAACGATCAGTTTCGCATCAATGTGGGCAAGGATAAAGTCTTTACCGCTGGTCACACGAATGGTGTGTTCTTTACTCTTTCTGTTGATGTGCTTCAGTGCTTCAGAAACGACCTCATCCATGAGTTCGATACTCCGAGTTAGATTGACCTGTCCGCCCTCAATTCATGTGACTGCCAACAGGTTTTCAACGAGATTAATCAGCCACATGGAATCGTCATAAATATCGGTAAAGGTCTGCTCCCGCAATGCATCATCCATCTTTTTATAATTTGCAAGCAAATTGCCTGCGCTGCCAGAAATCGCTGTCAAAGGGGTTCGAAGATCATGAGAGATTGCCCGCAGCAGGTTAGCACGAAGCTGTTCATTTTGCGCCAGAACAGCCGCTTCCTCTTTTTCTTTGGCGTTTTTGATGCTTTCAAGTGCCAAAGCGCACTCGCCCAGAATAGAGAGGAGTACGCTGTTTTCGAAAGAGTCCAGCGGAATACCGTTCACCGCAATACCAGCCACTCCATATACATGCTGGTTGACCCGAATCGCAAGGTATAAACACTTTGCACTGGATAATGTATCTGTTGTGGCACCGGCGTGTTTATTGTTTCGGAAGACCCAATCGGCGACTGCTTTCTCGTTCTCAGAAATTAAATCTTCCTGAATGCTATTAACAGCACGAAAAACGTTAGGGGTGGCAAGTTCTTTACCATCAGACAGGTAGACGACAATATCTTTTTTCAGCAGCTTCATGAGCTGCTCTGCCGTAGCGGTGATTACCGCATTCTCATCCTGCTCTTTTTGCAGAAGCTGGTTGGTTTCAAAAAGAATCTTTGTACGGTAAGCTGTATGGGCAGATTGTTTCGCATTTTCTTTCAGCCGGGTAGCGAGAGATCCGGAAAGCAGTGTTACTATAAACATAATGGTAAAGGTAACAATATAGTTTGGATCGTCAAAATGGAATGTCAGTCTCGGAGTGGTAAAAAAGAAATTGAAAACCAGCACACTGACAACCGAGGTCAGAATCCCGCACAGTCGGTTGGTTGTGATTACAGCGGTCACAAGTACGTCTAATATGTAAACTGCGATAATATTACTCTCCGTGAACCCAAGAGCGTCAAAGCCACAGCTAATTAGTGTAGCTACCAGCAATACGACTATACTCTTCAGAACATCACGCAGGGGCATCGCATCTACCTGCGCCTTACTCTTTTTTTCCTGATAGCTGGTTCCTGTGCTGGCATCCGGTATCACATGAATATCCAGATTAGGTACGCTGGAAATCAGGCGTTCCGTCAAGGTGGGCTTGCTGAAAATATTCTTTCGTGCAATGGTACTTCGTCCAATTACGATTTTTGAGATGCCGGAAAGACGGGCAAATTCCGCAATCTGATAAGGCACGTCATCGCCATAACTTGTCTCAATCGCAGCGCCAAGTTGCTGGGCCAGATGCTTATTATCCTGCAAACGCTTTTTATCATCGTCACTCATCGCCGCTGTATTTGGCGTTTCCACATAAAGAGCGGTAAATGTTCCCCGAAAGGCTCTTGCCATCCTTGCAGCAGTCCGAATGATTTTTGCGTTGGATGGCGACGAGGAAAGACATGCCAGAATGCGCTCGTCTGTATGGTAATCGCCTCGGCTCTGTACTCTGGCGCTTTCCGTCAGCAAGTTCACCCGGTCAGCGCACCGACGGAGGGCGATTTCCCGCAATGCGGTGAGATTTTCCAGCGTGAAAAAATTAACTGTTGCCCGCTGCACCTGATCTTCTCGGTACACATTTCCACTTGCCAGTCGTTCCAGCAACTCCGCAGGCTCAATATCCACCAGTTCTACCTGATCTGCTTGATCAAAGGTGGAATCCGGAATGCGCTCCCGCACAAGAATTCCGGTGATAGAGGCTACTGTATCGTTGAGACTCTCGATATGTTGGACATTTACAGTCGTATAGACATCAATTCCAGTATTTAGCAGTTCCTGAACATCCTGATACCGCTTCGTGTGCCGACTGCTTTCGGCGTTGGTATGGGCCAACTCATCCACCAGTATGAGCTGGGGATTTCGCTTGAGCGCGGCATCAATATCAAATTCACGAAGGGTCATTCCTTCGTAAGCAACTTGTTTCACAGGAAGCTGCTCCAAGCCGTCCAGAAGTGCCATCGTCTGGGGTCGGGCATGGGGTTCTATGTATCCAGCAACCACATCGATGCCACGCTCCTTAGCCTGATGAGCCGCCTGAAGCATGGCATAGGTCTTTCCGACACCTGCGGCATAACCGAAAAAGATTTTGAGTTTTCCGCTTTTCTTAGTGGATACATCGTTACGGATCGCATGAAGAAGCTGATCCGGATCTTGTCTTGGCAGTTCCATTTTAACCCTCCTATCTGTCACTCAAGTAAAAGCGATTCCCTTTTTCAATATTATAACACACAACGTCAAAACCTACATCTGCGACTGATCCACGGCAAATTTGTTCAGGCATCCAATGAAAAAATCGACGACAGGTGATTTTTTGGAATCCCTCCATAGTGCTATTTGTGTGATTTGATTCTGGGTAATCGGCTCAATGGGCAAGTCAGCATATTCCATCACAACTGGGGCGCAACGAAGAAGCACCATCCGTGCCTTATAATGAGTATAATGAGTTTTTTTTGATATGTCTGTATTCTCTGGTAAAAAAATTATATCCAATTTGTGTGTTTCCAGTTCTCTGCACAATTCACTTTCTTCTCCGCTGAAAATATGGATAGAGACATCTGGATGCTGCTTTCCGTAAGTCTCGAAAGCATCTGCGAGACCGCCTGCCATTAATGGGTTGGAAAAACCAATTCGCAAGCTGTTTTCGCCGTAAGTCAGAGCAGTTTCTTGTCTATTCCAATTGTTTTCCAGAAAAACATCCAGTCTTTTCATCAGAAAATACCCAAAAATAAATATGGCTGATGTACTTACAAGTAAAATAACATCCTGCATGGATTCACCCCCCAATTCCTTTGATTTTTCTTAAAATCAAGTATGAAAGCACTTTTGCAAATTTCTGTTACTTCCCAACGCCAACATGGTATCGCCTGCTTTCAGCACTGTGTCTGAAGAAATAGATAACTCCAGCTTGCCGCTTTTCTTGATTCCCATAATGTTAATATTGAATTTTTTACGAATATCAAGCTCTCCAATCGAATGGTCCACCCAATCTTTGGGAATGGGAATTTCAAACATGGCATGATTTTCATCCAGTTCTATGTAATCGAGAATGTGATCCGCACTGTAACGGATTGCTGTCCACTTTGCGAGCTGTTTTTCCGGGTAGACTACTTCATTTGCACCGTTACGCAGCAAAAATTTTTCCTGAACATCAGTTGCAGCTCTGGAAACTACAAACCTCGCTCCTAATTCACTGAGCAGAGAAGTTGTTTCCAATGAACTTTGAAAGTTGTTGCCGATGGCCACAATGCATACATTATAGTTGCGAACACCGAGAGATTCCAAGAAATCGGCATTCGTACTGTCTCCAATCTGTGCATTGGTAACAAGGGGCAGAACAGCCTCTATACGTTCCTCCGAAGTATCTACCGCCATCACTTGATGACCCAAATGATTTAAGTGCAGGGCAATATGCTTTCCAAATCGCCCCAGACCAATTAGAAGAATTGATTTCATAATGTCACCTTTATCCTACTGTTATTTTTTCCTTTGGTAGTTTTGAAACTTTCTTTTGTGCACTGGACAAGGCCGCAAAAATTAATGTAAGGCCACCGACTCGTCCAAAAAACATCAGCAGAATCAAAACACTCCGTGAGAGCAGATTCAGTTCCGGCGTAATTCCCAGGGACAGGCCGACTGTGCCAACAGCCGAGGCAGTTTCAAAAAGGCAGGTAAGCATGGGAAGTCCTTCGGAAACGCTGATGATAAGGCCACCGGTACAACATAGCGTGATATACATAAGCGAAATTGTCGCTGCATTTTTTATGACATCATCATCGATGCGACGTCCAAAGAGGTTTGCATTTTCTCTGCGCCGAAAGGTGGAAATTGCAGTAGTAAGCAAAACAGCAATGGTTGTTGTTTTCAAACCGCCTGCGGTAGACCCGGGACTACCGCCGATCAGCATCAGCGCAATGGTGATAAATTGTCCCGCCTCACTTAAATCCGTTAATTCCACCGTATTAAAACCCGCCGTTCGTGGTGTCACGGCTTGAAAAAGAGAAGATAAAAGCCGTTCCTTTCGCGTGAGATCATCAAACTCAAAAAAATAAAAGTACATTGCCGGAGCGATCAATAAAACCGCTGTGGTACAAAGAATCACCTTGCTCTGCATCCGGTATTTGCGCAAATGCAATCGATTTGTCCGAATATCTTCCCAAGTCAGAAAGCCGATGCCGCCAAACACAATTAAGAACATAATAGTAAAGTTTATGACGGGATTTGCTGCATAGCTGGTCAGGGAGGAAAAGGGAGTGCGCACACCCAATAGATCAAAGCCTGCGTTACAAAAAGCGGACACGGAATGAAACAGTGCCATCCAAAGCCCCTTTTTCCCGAAATCACGGCAAAACACCGGCGCCATCACGGCTGCACACAGCAGTTCCATCACCAGTGTCACCCTGACGATAAAGCCAGTCAAGCGAACGATTCCTCCTACCTTTGGCGCTGAAATCGCCTCCTGCATGGTACAGCGCTGCATCAAAGAAATCTTCCGACCGGAAATCATTGCAAAGGATGCGGCTATGGTAATAACCCCCATGCCTCCAATCTGAATCAGCAGTAAAATGACAAACTGGCCGAAGGCCGACCAGTATGTTGCCGTATCATGTATAATGAGTCCGGTTACACAAACTGCTGAGGTAGAAGTAAACAATGCATCCGAGAAAGGCGTTGCCAGTCCGCTTCGGCTGGAAAACGGCAACATTAAAAGGAAGGTGCCGAAAAGGATCACACCGGAAAACCCGAGGATGATAATTTGAAACGATGTCAACTTCCTTTTTAACAACACTACTCCCATAACTGCAATCCTCCTTTATGTGCCTTTAATTATAAATCAAAGGGAGTAAAGAAGGTAAAAGAGAATGCGTATCTGTATTAAGGCCGTCTAAAGATGCAGGACTTATTCTTTTTTATCACGAGCTTGTGCCAGAAATTCAATCAGCCGTTTCCTTGTCAGAATCCCGCATAGAGCATTCCGGCCATCAACGATGGGGACAAAATTCTGATTCAGCATTGAAGTTACAACCTGCTCGGAATCTGCATCTATTTGTAACGCAGGGCAAAAATCTCTGCGAACAATGCTGCCAAGTCGGTATCCCTCCTGTACTTTCAAGTCTGTTGTCTGGCAAACAAGAAGGTGGCGGAGGAAATCTCCCTCCGTCACGCTTCCAATATACTGTTCCTGATCATTCAGTACCGGGACAGCGGTATAACCATGTACCATAAACCGTTCCAATCCCTGACGAATCGTATCCTTTTCATAAAGAAATACAGTGGAGATTTTGGGAATCATGATTTTAGCTATGTTCATTTCACCCTTCCAGAATACCGTCCAGCATCAGATTGACTTCCAGCACATTGACGGTCTCTTCACCAAAGATGCCAAGGAATCGTCCGTCGGTGCAGTTTTGGATGATCTCACGCACTTCATCTTCGGTCATATCATTCGCTTTTGCAATACGTGCTACCTGATACTCCGCTGCCGCCGGGGAAATATGGGGATCAAGCCCACTGCCGGAACAAGTAACAAGATCCACCGGAACAGCTGTTTCATCCATATCCGGGTCGGCAGCCCGGAGCTTTTCCACCCGCTCTGCCACGAGCTGTGCATACTCCTCGCTTGCCGGAGAGATGTTAGATGGGGCGGCATACATCAGCGCCTTTCCGTTTTCATCTGTATAGGTAGAAACATCGATATTCATAATGCGCCCCCACATATGGGACTCATCCGTATATTGCTGCCCCAGCAACTCACAGCCGTATTTTTTCCCATCTACTTCAATGATACTTCCATTGGCATTATCCGAGAAAATAAGCTGAGCAATTCCTGTGACAACACCCGTATAGATCACGCCGCACAGCAGAGTAAAGATTAAAAAGATCATACCTGCCTTTGGTAATACACTTTTTATTGTTTTCATGATATATCCCCTCCTTATACCAGGCCGGTAAACACCAGCAGAACATCAATCAGTTTCACAAAGATAAAGGGAGCCGCCAGACCGCCCAGACCATAAACCAGCAGGTTCCGTGACAGCAGCTTTCCAGCAGCAACTTCACGATATTTCACACCTTTTAGCGCCAACGGAATGAGCGCAATAATGATGAGTGCATTATAAATAATCGCAGAGAGGACAGCGCTTTGCGGGGAATGTAGCCCCATAATATTCAGAGCAGACAGTCCCGGATAAAGTCCCATAAACAGCGCCGGAATAATGGCAAAGTATTTTGCCACATCGTTGGCAATGGAGAAGGTAGTCAGGCTGCCTCGTGTCATCAAAAGCTGTTTGCCGATGCGAACAATGTCGATCAGTTTTGTGGGTGAAGAGTCCAAATCCACCATGTTACCTGCTTCTTTTGCTGCTTGTGTGCCGCTGTTCATGGCAACTGCAACATCTGCTTGTGCCAAAGCCGGAGCGTCGTTGGTGCCGTCGCCTGTCATGGCGACCAAATGACCCTTGGCCTGAAAATCACGAATCATTGCCAGCTTTCCTTCCGGCGTTGCTTCCGCAAGGAAGTCATCCACACCGGCCTCGGCAGCAATGGCCGCAGCAGTAATCGGATTGTCGCCGGTGATCATAATGGTCTTGATGCCCATTTTCCGCAGATCTGAGAATTTCTCCTTCACACCCTGCTTGATAATATCCTTCAAATAGATAACGCCGAGAATCTTGTGGTTCTTAGCCACAACCAGAGGTGTGCCGCCCTTGGACGCAATAGACTTGACAACTCGATCACAGTCTGGAGAATACATTCCGCCTGCATGGGTCACATAACTCTGCATGGCATCTGCTGCGCCTTTTCGGATTTCGTTGCCGTCAAAGTCGACGCCGCTCATACGAGTCACGGCAGTAAATGGGACAAAGTGCATATTCTTGTCCTGGAGGCTTCTGCCACGAATTCCAAACTGCTCCTTTGCCAGCACAACAACGCTTCTGCCCTCGGGGGTTTCATCGGCCAGAGAAGAAAGCTGAGCGGCGTCCGCCAGTTCCTGAATATCAACACCATCTACCGGAATGAATTCCGATGCCTGTCGATTGCCCAGGGTGATTGTTCCGGTTTTGTCAAGCATCAGAATGTCTACATCACCGGCGGCTTCAATGGCACGGCCACTCATGGCCAGAACATTTGCCTGGTTCAGTCGGGACATACCGGCAATACCGATGGCGGAAAGCAAGGCACCAATGGTAGTAGGCGCAAGGCACACCAACAGCGCTACCAGAGTTGTTACAGAGGTGGGATTCTCAATTCCCGCCAGCTTTGCAGAAAAAATGGAATAAGTGTAGAGAGACTGTCACCAAGATAAAGATAATGGACAAGGCTACCAGAAAAATCTGCAAAGCAATTTCGTTGGGCGTCTTCTTCCGGGCAGCACCTTCTACCATCGCAATCATCTTGTCCAGAAAGCTTTCTCCGGCTTCGTTGGTCACTCTGACAACAATCCAGTCCGACAGTACAGTGGTGCCGCCGGTTACAGCGCTGCGGTCGCCGCCTGCCTCACGAATTACAGGAGCGGATTCGCCGGTGATGGCGCTTTCATCCACAGATGCCGCACCTTCTATGACTTCGCCGTCTGCCGGAATCTGCTCTCCTGCTTTGACAATCACCAGTTCCCCTTTTTTCAGTAGGGCGGATGGAACCACAGTCACGCTGTCCTTCTGCGATACGGAGGGAATTTTATGTGCGTCCACATCCTTTCGGGATGCCCGTAGAGAATCTGCCTGTGCTTTACCACGACCTTCTGCAATGGCCTCGGCAAAGTTGGCAAATAGCACGGTAAACCAAAGGATAATGGCAATCGCCAGTGTATATCCGCTTGGAGCGTCTTTTAACCCGAACAGGGATACCACCCAAAGGATACTGGTCAAGATCGCAGACACAAAAACCAGAAACATGACCGGGTTTTTTGCCTGTGTTTTCGGACTTAATTTCGCAAAAGAATCTTTAATTGCCCTGCCGAGCATTTTCCAGTCGGCAAAAGCACTTTTCTGTTTTGTACGCATATCTGTAAACCTCCTTTACGCAATGCTGCCAAAGAACTCAGCAAGCGGACCAAGGGCAAGCGCCGGGAAGAAGCTCAGCGCACCGATCAGCAATACCACAACAATCAGCAGGAAAACAAACATTCCATTTGTGGTAGACAAGGTGCCCGCAGTCGTGGCAATTTTCTTTTTCCCAGCCAGGCTGCCTGCGATTGCAAGTGTGCCGATGATGGGCAGGAACCGGGCAAAGAGCATCACCAGTCCCAGGCTTACATTCAGAAATACGGTATTCCCATTGAAACCGGCAAAGGCAGAGCCGTTATTGCCGCCACAGGATGAGTAGGCATACAGCATTTCAGAGAAACCGTGGGCACCGCCGTTATGCAGGCTATCCATGACAGAGGGTACTACAGCGGCAAGGCCGCTGCCGACCAGAATTGCAATGGGTGTTGCAAGGCAAACCAGTACCGACCATTTCATCTCATAAGGCTCAATTTTCTTTCCAAGGAATTCCGGAGTGCGGCCTACCATCAGGCCAGCAATAAACACCGCCAGAATGGCAAAAGCAAGCATACCGTAAAGACCGCAGCCCACGCCGCCGAAAATAACCTCGCCGAGCTGCATCAGCAGCATAGTCACCATACCGGCAAGCGGCGTGTAGCTGTCATGCATGGAATTTACAGAGCCGTTAGAAGCTGCTGTGGTGAAGGCTGCCCAGGTAGAGGACGCTGCAATGCCGAAGCGAGTCTCCTTGCCCTCCATATTGCCGCCTGCCTGTTCTGCCATTGACATATTGACTGCGCCGTTTTGTGCAAGCTGGGATGTTCCAACCTGTTCAGTAACGGCGATGCAGCTCAAGGCAACAACCAGACAGAGAAACATTGCCATAAAGATTGCAATACCCTGCCTCTTGTTCTTTACCGCAGAACCGAATGTGAAACACAGTGCCGCCGGAATCAGTAGAATGGAAATCATTTCGATCAGATTGGTAAAGGCATTGGAATTTTCCAAAGGATGTGCGGAGTTGACGCCCATATAACCGCCGCCGTTGGTGCCGGTCTGTTTGATTGCGACCTGGCTGGCCGCAGGACCCATCGGTACGAACTGCTCGGTGACGATCTGTGCATTCGAAACGATTTCGCCATCTACAGTGACGGTTTCGGTGTCTAAGTCAATTACCGCATCCTCAAGGATTTCGCCTTCTGCACTGACGGCAATCGGTTCTACAAGGGATACTGTTTCTGCACTTTTCAGGTTCTGAATCACGCCGCCGCCTACCAGCAACAGAGAAATGACCAGATTCAGCGGGAATAGGATGTGAACCACAATGCGGGTCAAGTCCACCCAAAAGCTTCCCAACCCGGAGGATTTCACCATGATAAAGCCACGGATCAATGCAAATAGAACGGCGATACCTGTAGCTGCGGAAACAAAGTTCTGAACAGTCAGACCTAAAGTCTGAGTGAGATAACTCAATGTGGATTCACCGGAATATGCCTGCCAGTTTGTATTGGTAATGAAACTTGCAGAAGTGTTAAATGCCAAATCCCATTTCACACCGGAAAGATTCTGCGGGTTTCCGGGAAGAACTCCCTGCAGAAGTTGAAGCAGGAACAGAAAAACAAGCCCGATACCGGAAAAAATCATTACACTTACCGCATATTTTTTCCATGTCATCTGTTCTTCTCTGTCTACACGCATAACCTTGTAAATCAGGTTTTCGCACGGTGTCAGAACTTTGGACAAAAAAGTTTTCTCGCCGCTCATGACGTTTTTTATGTATGCGCCCAGCGGAATTGCCAAAACAACCAGAATGGCAAGGTATAAAACATACTGAATCATGGTGCTCATGCCTGATCATCTCCCTTCATTAAAATATAGACATACCACAGCAGCATTGCTGCCGCACATACACCTATGAGTGCAATTAGCATTTGCATAAGATTCATCCTCCTTTTTTGCTGTCCCCAATATTATAAAACCTTTCCTCTAAAAATGGCATTAGTCATCTTTTGTGCGTTTAAAGATGAAATAAAGATTACAACCAACCCAAAAGCCATGCCATAGGAAAGGCGATAACGATCGTACTGATACAGACACACGCCAAAACCAGTAATGGCATTCCAACAAAGATGGAGATGAAGCCAAGTAGCGGATGATGCCAAATAAAGCGCTCCGCTTTTGCGTCAAATCTCTGTTCAAATCTTCTCGCCGCATTTGTAATGCTCATAATTGTTCACCTCATTTCTTTCTTGCAAGACCATAATACCACTTAAAGTATTAAGTGGGGAAAAGGGTCCTGCAATCGAAACTAAGACTGTATAAGTCTTTAAGAAAAAAGAGTCAGACCCGGAAGAGGACTGACTCATTCATATAATGATTTTGAAATTGTATTTTCGAGAAGAGAATACCCTTGACAAATCTCGTCTCAGAAAGAGCTTCTCCTGAAATATGCCAATGACAACGGTTACTACAACACTGAATTTTGATGTAGTATAATAAAACTTGACACCTTAACCTCAAAGGAATAAAATAGGAAAAGGAATGTTAGAAAATAAACAATATGAAAATGAGTACAAAGTGCAGGCAGTAAAGCTTGCAAAAAAGATAGGTGCTGTAAAAGCAGCGAATGAACTTCAGATACCCGTAAATACGCTGTACGGCTGGATCAGAAAAGCAAAAATCGGAAGCCTTGATATTGGCTGCGGAGAACGCAGCCCGGAAGAATCTCAGAATATCGCCGAAGAAAACCAGCAGCTGAGGAAGCGGATCAAAGCATTGGAAAAAGAAAACAAACGCCTAAGCGAAATGAATGAGTTTTTGGAGGATGCAGCGGCTTTTTTCGCTGCCAGCCGTCAGAAATCGGGAAAGAACAAAGGCTGATGTATATTGCAATCCGGACAGATGACGGCAGAAACATCGGAAAAATCAGTTTTTACTGTAGCACGCTGCAAGTCAGCAGACAGGCGTTTTACGATTATCTTGGGCGTAAGGGCAAACCATGTAAGTATCAGCCACTTGCTGACGCCATGTTGAAAATTCATGATGAGGACGAAGAAAATGCGGATTACGGAAGAGTACGTATGTATCAGGCTCTTAAGTACAGAAAAGAAGTGTGTTCAAGTCGGTAAGCTCCCTTTCACAGAGGTGGGTTAGCCTTCGCCGTGGAAGCGAGATCAGCCTGGAAACACAGTTAAAGATCATACCTTATGTGAACTGTACGGTGCAGTTCCTCAATAATGATAAGTATATTGAGTACGTCCCCGAAGCTAAATACGATACCGAGCATTTGAAGGACACTGAAACGATATTCGATATACTGGGCATTCTCGATCACTGTGCCGACACCGAGAGCTACCGCATCGTGCAGGTGTAGCTCTCACGCATCGTGCTGTATCACCTGAAAGAAAAAGGATTTGACCGTGAAGCCCTCGACACCGAGGAGAAGATGGCGTATCTTTACACGGGCAAGGACAGCGGTAAAACGCATAACTACGGTCTGAACTTCTCGGATATGGACTTTCTCAGGGAGTTTACGGGGCTGAGTTATCAGGTTATGTTTACGGGGATTGAATAAGGCAATGGAGCTGAGGGGCGTTTGCTGCTTGGCTCTTTTCTTTTTGAGAGGGACTTTGATTCCGGTACTGGAGTCGAAGTTGGAAAATGCTTTCGAAAAACATTTTCTGACATATATTGACTAAGATTCTATACCATGATATAATAGTACAAATAGCGATTTTACGCTAAGTATCGCTTATTATGATTGTGGAGGTATAGGATAATGAAACAGGATAAATCAAAGTGGATAGCTTTCTTTACTCAGCAAGTTGCTACTGAAAAAGAAAAGATTTGTTCAAGATATAAGAACTACAAAGATCAAGCAAGTGCAATAAATCAGTATATTAATGATATACGGGATAATTCGATTCGCTCTTTGAAAGCAAATTCAAATGAATTATCCCAGTCTGAGTTGCTTGATGAAATTCTTATTATAACGTATGCATCTTACATAGTAATGCTTGATGCACGTAATTCTGTATGGCCTTATGAATACATGGCTTTTGCACGACGTATCGGAGAGTTATGGGAGCCGTTCTGCAAATTGCCCTTTGAATATCCAATAAAAAAGCTGACAATTATTGCTCCTCCTGATTTCAATAAAGTTCAGGATACCATAAAGAGAGATGCTACGAATTATATAGATAGTTTAAAACTGGATCAGGAAACTAAAGACGAATTGAAGCGCCACTATGCAATTCCGTGGACAATGGTTGATAGCGGTGGAATCAAACTCGGACTTGATCTTCATTTTGAACAAGACGGTATTCATTATAATTGTGACTTCAAAAGTGGATTTAGTTCAAACGAAAAAGGCAATACAAACCGCTTGCTACTTGTTGCAAGTATCTATAATTCACTTGGTGAAATCGAAAAAACGATATTGTTTGTAAGACAACCTGAAGATGATAATAATCACTATCTTCAGACTTTAAAAAACTCTCCTTATTGGGATGTATACTGTGCAAACGATGGCTACGCTGCAATGAAACGATTCACAGGTTTCGATATGCGTGAATGGCTTGATAATAACGTCGATTGGAAAAATGATATAAGCAGCGAATTAAGGGAACATCTTGAGAAAAATGATCTTTTGCGCTACTTGACATGGTAAAGCCAATATGTTATACTTAAGCTAGAGCTTAAGCATAACGAGTGAGGGATATAAACATGAAAGATCAGTTTTGTTCGTTTTATACCAATTCAGAAGATATTACGTTTTATATGTCTTCTCGGTTAGGAATACATAATGGTGATATTATTTTGGAACCATCAGCAGGTGAGGGTATATTCATAGATGAAGTACTTAAAACCAGGAAGAAAGTTCACATTGATGCTTTAGATATCAATGATGATGCTATTTCAATTTTGCAAAAAAAGTATGATGATAATCCTGATGTTGATGTTCGTAAAACTGATACGCTTTTCGATTCTCAACTCGATAAATATGACATATCACAATTATGGTTAAAGCAAACGGATACATTGCTGGATGAACAGTTAGATTTTTTCAACTCTACAGGTGGACATTATACAGGTGTTATAGGCAATCCACCATATGGTGCTTGGCAGGATTATGAACGACGTGATCGATTAAAAAAGAAATATGTCGGACAGTATGTCAAAGAAACATATTCTCTGTTTTTACTGCGGTGCATATCTGTATTAAAACTAAACGGAAGATTATCATTTATCATCCCCGATACGTTTTTGTATGTTAATATGCACACAAAGCTTCGTGAGCTTTTATTGAAAAAAACTAAAATAGAGGAAATTATTATTTTTCCGTCAAAGTTTTTCCCTGGCATTAGTTTTGGATACTCTAATTTATGTATCATCACTTTAGAACGAAGCGAAATGCAAGTTGCCATCAACAATTCAGTAAAGATATATAGAGGATTTAAAAAATCCGAGGAATTTCGTCGGCTAATCGTAAATGATACTTTGCCTTCTTACATAGAAAATTTTAATCTTAAACAGAGTGATGTTTTATCAAATCCGCAACACAGATTTGTTTTTGCTGATAATCAAATAGTTTCTTTATTAAAGAAAACAACAGTCAATCTTGGCGATATTGCAGATGTAGTAACAGGTTTCTACACGGGAAATAATAAGAAATTCATCAAAGCTGCATCAGATACCGTAAAAGGTGCAAAAAACTATGAAGTTATAGATCAAAGTATGATAGTAGATAATTCGTCTACTGATGGAGAACCTAACTTATCAGAAGCGTATATTCCTTTTATAAAAAGTGCATCTGAAACACGTTATGTCCGTAACCATGAAGATTGGTATGTGCGTTGGGATAGTGAAACAGTATCATTTTACAAAGCAGATAAAAAAGCTCGATTTCAGAATTCCGATTATTATTTTAAGACAGGTATCGGAATACCTATGGTTAAGTCAAGTAAAATTAAGGCTTTTTTGATGCAGAACCGAGTATTCGACCAATCTATTGTTGGAATATTTCCAAAAGATAAAGCAAAGCTTAATTATATATTGGCATTAATGAACTCTGATATCATCAATCAGATTATACATATCATCAATCCCACTGCTAACAATTCTGCTAATTATATAAAGCTAATTCCTTATATTGAGCCTTCTTGCTCAGCTTTAAAAATCATCAATGATTTAGTTAATAAGATATTTAAGCTGTCTGAAGAAGGAGCAATTAGTGAAGTAAATAAAATAGAAAAAGAAATTGATTGCATGATTACAGATATTTATTTTAAGAGGTGAACTCTATGAAGTGCAGTACATCTACTATAGAACTTGAAACAGTCATTTCAAGGATACGCAATGGCACATTAAATCTTCAGCCTGATTTTCAACGTGGAGAAGTTTGGAGTTTGGCAAAACAAAAACGATTAATTGATACCATACTTCGCAGATGGAAGATTCCACCTATTCATGTAATTACTTCAGATTATAATGATTTAATGGATAATTATGTGTTCGAGGAAGTACTTGATGGACAGCAAAGATTGGTTGCGATTCGTGATTTTTGCAATGGATTATTTCCGATAGATGGAAGAATCAAACCATACGATAGTGCAATCTACGATTTACATGGTTGCTATTTCGATGATTTACCTGATAGGGTGAAACTTGTTTTTTTAAGATACGAAATGGATTTTATTAGATTAACAGATTTCAAGCCATCTGAACCTGCTGAATTGTTTGATAGGCTAAACCAGCCATTAAAGCTGACTTCTTCAGAGCAACGAAATGCTTATATTGGAGAAACACGAAATCAAATAAAAGAATTAGTCAATTTCTTTGAAGAAGCAGGTGCTTCCAGAGAAACAATCGGTTTTTCAAACTCTCGCTTAGCTTACGATGAGATTATCGCCAAATTCTGTTATGCAATTGAACTGAGAACGTTAAGGCAAAAAATAATTGCAAGTGATATTTCTGATAAATATCGTGAAGATATTGCTTTTAGTAGTGGTACTATAGATGAATGCCATTATGTCTTAGGAAAATTCATGAAGATAGTTAATAGAAATTCTGATTATTATCGCATAAAAATGAATAAAGCAACTATCTACAGCTGGTTTATATTTATAAAAGAAAATAGTTCGCTATCAGTATCTGATTTATCGAGTATTATGTACTCTTTTGAGATTTTTAGGGATTATTATAAAGGTAAGCAGGTTGACTTATCGATTATTGAAAAAATCCTATACAATGAAAGCGTCAAATCTTATATGCGCTTGATTTACATGGAATCAATAATGAATATTTTTAATCAGAGAGCTTCTATGGGTAGTACTGATGTCTCTTCAATTATTTATCGCGATATCATTCTTTATATCTTTAGCAGATTGGTACTACATGACTATAATAATAAAGTTTTTGTTGATTTTGAGAGGAACGCAGAGAAAGGTACAGCGTATGCTCTGGATTATATTTATGACGTTTATGGATGGGGAGAGAAGTTTTAATGAGAGATGCTAAAGCAAGCGATTACTGGAGACACGTTTATGAATACTCAGATAAAAAACTATATAAAAACTATATTAGTAAACTGATTGTGAACGATTGTAACGGCTTTACAGGTGAAGTAGAAATGTCTCCTGGGATAACAATTCTATGTGGCTTGAATGGAGTCGGTAAATCATCATTAATTGCAAATATAAAAGATTCATTAGGTTTATCTGATTCATCTATTGTTAGCAAAAATAAGTTTACTGATAGAATAGATGCCAAAATAGTTATTGAAAGCGAAGAATTTGATGAGATTCCTTCAGGTAAAAATGCAGCATCTGTCTGCTACATAGATAGCGATCAGGCACTTGAATGTTTGAAATATTGGGAACAATCAAATACAGAGGAGCTTTTAGAAGCCGAAGAACCTTTTAAATTTTCTAAAGCTCAAGTAGAGGAGTTATCTGAACTTGTTGGAAAAGAGTATTTAAGTTGGAGTTCATATGAAATATCTGACTAAGAAAAGACATTTGTCCCTGTTTTCTTTAAAATCTCGGAGTCAGAGAAACAAATAGAATATGATTCAACTGGAATGGGAATAGGTGAACATTTTATTGTCTATATGTATTATATTCTCGAAAAACTTGATAATAATACCATTTTGATAATAGAAGAACCTGAATCATATATAAGCGTATTATCTCAGCGACATTTTATGAATTATTTAGCCAAAATAATTTCTGATAAGAAAATAAGTGTAGTTATTACTTCGCATTCACCTCATATTATTAATATGGTTCGTAAAGATAATATAAGGCTATTAATAAAACTGAATGGCGAATTGGTTATCTATACTCCCGGCGAACAAAATGAAGCAGAAAGTGTTTTAGGAATTGAATACAAAAAAATCGAAAATATTATTGAATGTAAAAACACGATAGCAACTATTTTTGTTGAAGATTACGCAGCTCGTGTTTTCCTTGAAATCTTATTAGACATTGAACTCCCATACATAAAAAATAATGTTGATATAGTTTCGGTAGGAGGAGACTCCTTCGTTACAGAACGATTAACATTTGACGATAGCGAATATATGTCACATAAACTTATTGGTATTTATGATGCAGATCTTCAGAACACGGAAGGCGAAAAAACAATTAGAAAAAAAGTAAAATGGCCTGTACTATTCCTTCCTATCAATGAATGCGTAGAAAAAGATATTTTTAATTATCTAAAAGTAAATGATCATATTGATTTACTATGCGATGCATTAAACATAAAAGACAAAAACTGGTTTAAGGCAATGCTCAGTAAAACAATGCACGATGACCATCATGATAAATTTCCAAATCTTTGTAAGTGTCTTGAAAAAGAAAAAGAAGATTTTATAAAGTCATATTATTTGTGCTGGAAAAATGAACATGAAGGAAGAATAAAATCATTTTGTGAGTCACTGTTTGCAGTGTTTTTTTCGGATCAAGATAGTATAGATGTTAATTCTGTTATAAAAGACAAGAAAGTATGTGCCATTTCTAAATAAATCGGCTGCACCCGAAGGCACAGCTGTAAACAATCAAATATAAATCATACACTCAAACACCGCTTCTCTCGCCATATAGACAAAGCAATTCTCCAAACCGAGCATCTTCTCAGCATCACCGTCAAGGACAGCTTTCTGATAGCAACTATCGGTCTGCTTCCAAAGCTCTACCTGGCGTGAGATAGCATCGCTGACTTTCCGTTCCATATCATCGAGGTACTGTATGAGCTTCCCCTCATTGACGAGCTTGCGAAGCCTATCGGGGCAATGGCTGTCAGAGAAATGAAGATGATACCTGATGAAGTCGGCGGTATAGGTCTTGCTCTCCTCGGTCTGCGTATCGGCATTGAAGTGCGTGACAGTCACGGCGTTGGTGTCCAGTCTCCACAGAGGAACGTATTTCTTTTTCAGTGGATTGTAAGCGGTCTGTTCACTCTTATATCTGCTCATGGTTCTTACCTCCTGTTAATGATAACTCACGGATAACAAATTTGTGATTCGTAAAGCGCATTTGATTCACGGTGTTCAAAAATGTATTCCGTTATTTGGAATGATAATAACAGGAGTATGCACATAACGTTGTCCTTTGTTTGTCCTTTACACGTTCCGAAAAGTTACGATAAAGGACAGGATTATAAAACACGTTAAAACTAAAAAACGCCGTAAATACTGGCTATTTCCCATATAACGGCACGTTAGAAAATCTGAAAAATTTAATTCGATTTTTCAAATACTCGTCTGAATGTATCACTGTCGGGTATAACATCCAGTTCTTCTCGGCTCTCGAATATTTTTGATTTCTTCTAGTTATTCTATATTCATATCTCTATTTTACTACTCTGATTTTTCTAAAGTGCTATTGTCGTGGATTATTGTATCATGTCTTGAAGCAATGAATACTCTTTTGAAATAAGATGTTTTATGATAGTAACTTTTTCTACATCATTAAGGTCTCTCATAGGTTGAATTCTAGCCTTACCGAATTTTGATTCAAAAAGTTCATTTAGAATTGCCATCTCTTTTTTGTTGTGAATATTGAATACAAGGCATTCAAACATTCACCTGGTGGTATTGTATTTACAATAATTACTTTTTGCGTTATATCATCTGTAGCGAACATAAAGTATTGATTATCGGTTTCTTTTGAATAAACAACACTCCAATTAACAATATAGGTTATATCCCACGCTTGATTTTTTATACCCTTAACAACTTCGGGAAACTTACTTGACTTGTATTTTTTAGGTAATGCAACATTCGGTATATCTGCAAATACTGCTGCTGCATAAAATAATATACTTTCTGCAACGATCAAATGATCTGCATACCAATCTGCATACCAATTAGAGAATTCTATGAATTTATCTATTGCAGTTACAGATTCCTTTCTTAAAGTTCTACTATTTTAATAATTGCTGCCTCTGTTGATAGATATAACACGCTTTCATTATACTCAAATTTCCTTTCATTGGTTTTATAATCACTTGATAAGTATTTCCTAGGGATGTGATCAATATCTTTAAACGCTAATGTGCCTTTGTCAATAAAAAACTGAGCCACCTCGCTAATAAAAAAGTGAGCCAGTTGTGATAAAAAAATTTTGAGCCACTAATCGTGATTCAAGGTTGAGTCGATGCGGTAAGACGAGCTGCAGTTCATGTTCAGAACAAAGGAACGGAAGGTGACTCTGTCTATGAGTGCAGCAAGCAGCATTTCATTTTCAAAAAGCTGTGTCCATTGTGAAAATTCAAGATTTGTACTTATGATAACGCTGGCTCTTTCTGAACGTTCTGATATGATCTGAAAAAGCATCTCTGACTGATACCTGTTAAAAGTCAGGTAACTGAGTTCATCGATGATCAGAAGATCTATCTTACTGAGACTCTTTTCAAGTTTGGAAAGCCTGTTCATCTGGACCGCTTCTGCAAGCTCAGCAGCAAGATTGACAGCCGTATAGAATTTTACCCGATACCCCGCTTCACAGGCGTTCATGCCAAGTGCAATCGAAAAATGTGTCTTTCCACTCCCGGGATTTCCGATCATGACAATGTTTTGACGCTGCTTTATGAAATCACAGGAAGCGAGTTGCTGTATGGTGCTTTTACTGACGTTTTCAAGTCTTGCCATATCAAACGCATCCAGCGTTTTCAGTGTTGGGAATTTCGCAGCTTTTATCCTGCGTTTTTGACCCGCTGCTGAACGTTCTGCAAGCTCCTGTTTCATCAGTTCTATCAGAAATTGTGCATAACCATCGTCAGCAGAAAGCTGTCGTATGACTTTTTCATAGTTATTGAAAGTCGGCAGTCTGAGTTGTTTTGCATAGAGTCTGATCATTTCTTTCTATACGCTGTTCATACCGCATCACCGCCTTTCAGAAGCGAATCATATCGTTTGAGATCCGGCGGTGCGATCCCGATGGAGGATTCTATCTGTATTTTTCTTACCGGACTTCCGATCACTCCTGCATACAGCGTGTTGTAAGAATCTGCATAAGGCAAGTGTTTCAATACCGCATTTCCGGTATCCAGGTACAGCCGCAGCACCTTGACAATTTCTTTGGGACTGCTCAGTTTCATCAAAAACTGATAAAGTTCAGTCGGAACAGTTTTCTTGATCGGTGCAGCATTGTAAACACTTCTCGGACGCTTTTCGATCAATCCGATGTAATGCTCTAAACGATAATGGGTCTGGTTATGACGGTAATCACGATCATATTTTGCAATGATCTTACCGCGGAACAGCATTATGACCTGATTGCCGCTTCCTTTGACCGTTATCATTTTGGAACTGTACTGATACGGCACTGAGTATTTGTTGTGATCAAATCTCACAAGTGAGAAATCATCCGCTTTGATCTGAAGTGTATTTGATGTATCATATCGGTACGGCGGTAAAGGGATCCAATGATCCTTACAGTTTTCAGCCATTCCACCTACAGTCAGATCTTTTCCAGGTATCTTATGATTTCTGTACACAGCGCAATATTCCAGAAGCTTTTCATTCAGTTCATCTATGGTCGATATGCTAGGGACAGGCACGAAGAAATTTCTTCTGACAAGTCCTACCAGACCTTCTACAAGCCCCTTTTCATGACCCTGTGCCGGATTGCAGAATACTGGTTTGAAGGAATAATGTGCCGACAGGGAAAGATATTTGTCTGTTGCTTTTGCATGACATCCAAATCCTTCTTTTACAGCAACACGAGCATTATCAAAAATGATCTTCTGCGGCGTTCCGCCAAAATGTTCAAGTCCTTTTACGATTCCTTCCAGAAAGCTTTCTTCATTCTGCCGGTAAAAAGCGGAAACAAAGATATCTCCGCTGTGGCATTCACGCATACACCATATTTGGATTTTCTGCTTGATTCCGCCAAGTATTACAGTTGCCTCACCCCAATCCACCTGAACGGCTTCGGCTGGGTCATAGGACAATGGTACAAACACATTGCTCACCTTGCCTTTGAGTTCTGCCACCGTCCGTCTTACAGAAGCTTCACAGCCATCAAAACCACATTCGGCAACCAGGCGTGCGTATATCTTATGTGCTGTATGCTGCTTCCGCGGTGCTTTCTGGTCAGAATCCAGGCACTTCATGATAAATGCTTTGACTTCATCGGTGATGATGTCATTTTTTCTGCCGCTGCCAGGTTTGCGTTCCCATGGAACTGTTCGTCCTTCCCAGTATTTCTTTACTGTGTTTCGTGAGATCCCCAGTATCTTTGCTACATTACGCTGGCTGAAGTCTGTATGCTCTCGATAATATCTGATCTTTTCATAGATCTCCATTGCTATTGCCACTCCTTATCCCTCCTGTATACAAGTTCTTTCTCTTATTATACAGGATTTTCATTATTTGTGGCTCACTTTTTTATTATCATTTTTCCCTCAGCTGGCTCAGTTTTATTTTAGCAGATATAATATTTTAAAAGCATTGTGCAAAAACATATCACTTTTTTCACCGGCTGCTATTAGATAGCAAAAACTGTTCATTCAAAAATATTTCCCGTGTTTGTAGAAACACTTTTCAAGGAACAGTGAAAAGTGTGTGTCTCATTGTCATTGTACTGCTTAAGTCGACATCTGCGTCGTCACCTCGTCGGCGAAAGCGGTATATGAAGTCTGAAAAAGATTGTGTTGCATGGGATTTTTCACTTGCGTTAGAACTGCTCATAACCCGAAGGTCGTCAGTTCAAATCTGGCTCCCGCAACCAAATCTCAACGGAACGATTGATACAAAAGTCGTTCCGTTTTTTTATACCCATAAAATTCCGAAAATACGTACTTTTTGCTATGAAAAGAAGCATCTGAAAAATGGATTTCCGTTTCTTTGGAGAGCAGAAAATAAGCAAAGAAACGAATGAGTGAGAGCAACGAAACGGATGTCAAAAGGTTGCATTTTTTTGCTATGGTTGCATTTTTTTAGATTTGCCGTTTCTTTGGTCAAAAAAGCGTTTCTTTACAGAAAAAAGTCTGCCAATCGGAATATACCCGACAGCAGACTTTCAAATTTATATGCATTAAACCTTGATTTTTGAACCATCTTTAAAAGCAAAGATCATTTTGCCATCTGTGCAGACGGTTACCTGATCAACTGCTCTGAACCAAAGTGTTTCGGAAAATTCGATGATCAGATTTTCCTGTGATTTTAGAAATTCTATATAATCCATGATGAATTTCAGTTTGTTTTCCATTTCATCCTGTTTTTGAATAAGAGTATCTTGTTTGAATTTTAGTTTTCCAAACGATATAACAAGCCCATCATATTGTCTGTAGTAATCTTCACTTTTTATTGGCGTTATGCTTTGTTTTTGGATCAGCATTCTGATTTGTTTTGTCAGCTGTTCCATTTGCTTTTGAATATTTTCGATTTTCTCTTCAATCATAGCTGTGTTGGAAAATGTTTCTTTAAACAACAAGCAGTTTTCAATGATTTCAGTTTTGTTTGCAAGAACCTGATTCATTGCAGTTAAAAATTTTTCTTTGATGTGTGATTCATATAAATGCGGAGTCATACACTTTTTACCATTTTTAAACTTTCCGTTGCATTGCCATACTGTTCTGCGGTATTTACTTGTCGAATGCCATATTTTTGAACCAAAATATCCGCCACAGCATTCACATACCAGTTTGGCAGAGAAAATGCTTTTGCTGTTGTAGGCTCTTCCAATTCTTTTTCTGCGTGTATATTCTGCCTGAACAAGTTCAAATTCATCCGGTGGAATAATTGCTTCATGTGATTCGGGAATATAGTATTGCATCAGTTCGCCTTCGTTGATTTTCTTTTTCTTACTTAGAAAATCAACGGTAAAGCTTTTTTGTAACAATGCTGAACCACGATATTTTTCATTTGTCAGAATGCTTTCTATAGTGGATGGTGACCATATCTCTTTTCCTGCCGGAGTTGGTACATGTTTGAATGTCAGACATTCTGCAATATGGTTTGGTGTTTTTCCTTCCATAAAAGAACGGTAGATATATCGCACAATTTCAGCTTCTTCAGGAACAATTTCAGGAATACCGTCTTTTCCTTTTCGATAGCCAAGAAAATGCGAATAAGGAAGAGATACTTTGCCGTCAGCCATACGCTTTCGCTGACCCCAGGTAACATTTTCTGAAATAGACCGACTTTCTTCCTGAGATAAACTTGACATAATAGTAAGCAGTAATTCTCCTTTGGAGTCCAGCGTGTAAATATTCTCTTTTTGGAAAAATACTTCAACGCCTTTTTCTTTCAGTTTGCGAATCGTTGTAAGAGAATCTACAGTATTTCTGGCAAATCTGCTGACACTTTTTGTTACGATCAGATCAATTTTGCCGTTAAGAGCATCTGCAATCATTCTGTTGAATCCTTCTCTGTGCCTGGTGTTTGTTGCACTGATGCCTTCGTCTGTATAAACTCCGACAAATTCCCAATCGATCCGTTCTTTAATGAATTTCGTATAGTAATCCACTTGAGCAGTATAGGAAGTTTTTTGTTCTTCTGAATCAGTTGAAACTCTTGCATATCCTGCAACTTTTCGTTTTTCAACACTCTCCAAAGGTGCAAAAGTGGCAGGATTTAATCTTGGCGGAATTTTTGTTACTTTTGGCATTTTTTCCATCTCCTTGTTTTTGATGATTCAGTAGCGGCAGCACGTTTTTCCTCTGTCCAGCTTTCAGAACGGGAACGGTCTTTCCATGTGGTATTTATGCATTTCCCGTTTGTTAATTGAACAATCAATTTGTTCGGTGCGGGAACAAGAATTTTTTTAACCTGATTTTCAAAGATATTTGCATCAAATTCAGTAATGCTCAGTATCTCACAGCAAACAGAAATCAGCGTACTTTCAGGAATTTGTTTTGCTGTGGGACAATATTTTTTTCCTCTTGTATTGTAAGTTGCACAAATCCAGACATTACCTGTTGCGGTTATTTTATGCCGATAGTTTTTTCCACAACAGGTGCATTGTATTTTTCCTGTAAACGGATATGAGACAACAGATTTTGAAGTGGAAAATTGCTGACGCTGTTCTTCCAGTTTCTTTTGAACAGCATCAAAAATACTTTTTTCTATGATTGCTGGATGACTTTCTTCTACAAAATACTTTGGCAGCTGACCGTCATTTCTTATCATTCTCTTTGTCAAATGATTTTCCCGAAAGCGTTTCTGTAAAAGCATATTTCCGGCATATTTTTCATTCTGCAAAATCCTATGGATATCTGCAGTAGTCCACTCACAGCCGTTGATCGTAGCAATTCCCATTTCATTCAGCTTATTGGAAATCAATAGTTTTCCGTTTCCACTTAGATAGTTTAAAAAAATAAATCGGACGATTTCAGCTTCTGATTCCACTATTTCCAGACTGCCATTTGTCGTTCTGCGATAACCTAACATTCGTATATTGCAGATTTTGCCTTGTTCAAAATCTTTTCTGATTCTCCATTTTTGATTTTCACTAGCAGAAAAACTTTCTTCTTGTGCATAGGAAGATAAAATGGAAAGCATCAGTTCGCCATCAGCTGAAATGCTGTGAATATTTTGCTCCTGAAAATAAACATCAATCCCTAACATTTTTAATTCTCTTACAGTTTCGAGAACGGTTATGGTATTTCTTGCAAATCGACTGATAGACTTTGTAATGATAAGATCTATTTTACCTTTTCTGCATTCAGCAAGCATTTTTTGAAATTCAGGTCTTGACTCTTTCGTTCCTGTAATTGCTTCATCTGCAAATACGCCGCAGAATCTCCATTCCGGATTACTTTGAATCAGTTCGGAATAATATCCTACCTGAGCAGAAAGGGAATGCAGCATGGCGTCTTTACCACTTGATACTCGTGCATAAGCGGCAACGTTTCGTAATTTATGTGAAATATCAACAGAAGGTTCTATTTTTTGTATCAAACGTTCCATGTAAACCTCCTCCTTTCAGATACCATATTAGCATGGATTTTCAGATTTATCAACGAATATACCCGACAAAGATATGCCGTATTTTCCAGCCATTTTTGTGTTCATTTCCACATAATCTTTTCTTGAGATCTTTCCTGAACGAAGCCAAGTTTTGATAATTTCAACCATAACCTGATAGATGATGATATTACGATTCATTTTTCCACCTTGCCTTTCCGGAACATTGTCTGGAACAATAAACTTGTTGCTTGCTCGGATAAGAAAGAAATATCTGATTACAAACAGGGCAAACTTTTTTTGTCATTTTCAGTGAAACTTCTTTGTTTTCACGCCACCATTTCATGCGGCATTTGTCACTGCAAAAACGTTTTATATGAGCACTTGCATTGGAAAGTGATTTTCCACAGCATTCACATTGTCGAAAAGATTTCCTGCGTGATAAGTACGATTTGATTGTTCCGACAGGAACGTTTAATTCAGTACTGATTTTCCGGATTGTACAGCCTTGCTTTTTCATTGTTTCTATCTGAGCTTTTTGTCTGATATTCATGATCATTTCACCTCAACCATATAGTCTAAATAAATGTGTTAAATTCGTACCCTTTTGTGAAAAATAAAAAAGCCATTGCATCCGGGACAATTCGTCAAGGATACAATGGCTTTCTTTGAATCAAGAGATATTTTATTTCATGAGAGCATTGACACACTTCTGCACTTCATTGTAGTCATAACCTGCCTCGGTAAGACGTTTCTTACGTTCCGCACCATTACCCCATTTACCCTGAATGACTTCACGGGCAACCTCATCAACGGACTTCTTTGCAGGATACACCTGCTTGCCATTACTGTCAAAAACAGCATATCCCGCCTTGCAGGCTTTCTTTGCGTTTTCAAGAGAAGAGAAAGCACCAATCTGCGACTTAGCATCAGTCCATGACTTTCTTACTCGATAAAGCTGTTTTGCAGGTGCAGGGGTTGTCGGTGTAGAACCCGAATTGAGATAAGACTGCACCTTAGCTTTGAAAGCTGCCCAATGAGGCAGAATGTATGCGGGACACATCTTGTAGGGATTTCTTGCAGTATTAAGGTAGTCTACGCTGCCGGACTTTCCGTCACGGACATTTAACCAATGCGTGTGGGTATAAAGGTGATTGATGTCAAGATTGTATTTCTTTAGAAGTGCTGCGGCAAGTCTTGCACAGTTGTCCTCGGATTTCTTATCTCTGTCGTTATACGCAGATGACATAATGCACTCGATCGCAATTGTTCTGCGATTGCCGTTACCGCTTCCGTCAGCGGCGTGCCAGCCACTTAAGGATAGAGGCAGATTCTGCCATGCACAAGTATTGTCAACGTAATAATGCACTCTGACATCTTTCATATTTCCATTGACGGTTGCTCTTGTATACTGCTCCGCAGGGGTTGTTCCGCTTGCCACAGAAATCCAGTCGGTATTGTGGACTGTTACGCCGATAACTTTGCCCTCCATTGAAACAGAGGGCATATCGATTCTATTGGGGTTATGTTTTGTGAGTAAATACTCGTTGATTTTCACTCCGTTCAGAGTAGTTGATGTATCAGGTCTTAAAATAGCCATTTATTTGTCCTCCTTTTCATCTTCGGTTCTGCCTACCTTGGTTTGCAGAACATCAATTGCTTTTTTGAATGCAGGCGGGAAAGGGATTCCCATAAGTGTTGTATTCTCGATAATGGAAAGCAGTTCGTTCAGGCAAAAGCTGATGCAGACTGCATCTCTGATGTAGTTTGTGCCAATGAGAATATCGATTCTCACGCCGACCACTACCATAAGCAGAATACAAAACTTTTTCGCAAGACCAACCCAGCCTGCTGTGCTGTTGAGTGTGCCGCTTTCGCTGTGTTTGGATTTGCCCATTGCCGCAGTCACGATACCTGTCACAAAATCAATGCCCATGAATACTATAAGAGTTGCAAGAGCAGAATCCCAGCCACCGAGAAGCGTTGCGATAAATCCGCCGACAATGCCTGCAATCAGGCAAATGGTATCTTTCATAAAATCACTCCTTCATAAATTTAATAGACTTCACCATCGGATGTGAATTATCCGATGTGCCTTTGAAAGCAAGGTAGTATTCTCCATCCAATACGTTTTCCAACGACTGCATCACAGAAATGAAAGTATCGGAATAAAGCCATTTGAATGATAATTTCGAAGCATTTTCTGATTTGATTTCCTCGTAAATATACTGAGCAAGTTCAGAGCCTGTTTTATCTGTCTTTTTTACAAGATAAAATTCAGTGTCCTGTGATGCACCGACCAGATAGCTTAAAATCAGTTTCATTTTTGAAGTAATTGCAACAGGTGTCAGAAACATCACAAACACAGTTCCTGCCCAGCTGAAATCGTTCTGATTGAAATACAGAGCATAGTTGTTTTCAGCAGAACAAAAGTGAGGATAACTTTCTGCAAATCCAGCAAGAGAACGGTAGCCATCGTTGTAATAAGTGTAGATGCTGTCACCGTATTTCTGCAAGGCATCAGAACCGCTTTCAAATACAGAGATATAGCTGATACCGGATATTTGCCTGATTTGCTCCTGTAATTCTGCAATATCAGCTTTTGTTGCATAGTTTGACATATCAGGAATAATGCCGTCCCTGCCGTCAGCACCTTTCAGGCTTTGCAGCCATTCAGTTTCTGTACCTGTGAAACCATGTTCTACGGCAATAATATAGGCGGATTTTCCATCAGAACCATTGATTCCGTCACCCCCATTCTTCCCATCGGCACCATTATGACCGGGGACTCCGTCTGCACCATCCTTTCCATCTTTACCCGGTAAACCATCAACGCCATTTCTACCGTCACATCCGTCTTTGCCATTTACTCCATCCTTGCCATCAACACCTTTCAGGCTTTCAAGCCATTCAGCCTCTGTTCCAACAAATCCATGTTCTACAGCAATTTCAAATGCTGATTTGCCGTCAGTTCCTTTAGATGCAGACTGTATCTTCTGCAAAAGCTGCTGATATAAATCAGGAGTAGGCGGAACATTACTGTTTTCGCCCTCAAATCCCGATTGTCTGATGTGCAAAGTTTTTACAATCGTTGTTGCTCTGACTGTTTTAGTTGCTTCTGCATCATAACCAAACAATGACATTTTCACAGTCCCTGCAGTTAGTTCAGCAGGCAAAAAACAACTTGTATTTTCTGTTCCGAGAACCCTGTTATAGGTTATTTCGTCCTGCGTGAACTGCACCACCTTATGCAGTGGTTTCCAGTTATTATCGAACACAAAATGTATCTTTACAAAAGCGATCTGGTCAGCAGCAATGACTTCATGCTCCAAAGTTTCGATGTTCTGTCCTTTTACAAGAAATTTTATCATGACTTCACTTCTTTCCAAGTTTTTGTGTTTGCAACATATTCCATATATCCGTCAAGACATTGGATTTTTTTAAGCGGAGATTCGATATCAACTGCACGGCTGTCCCAGTTTGTATTTTTCTTCACAGCGTTCCAGTCGGTAAGAGAACCTTCATAAGTAATCGTATTCAAAGATTCACAGTAGTTGAAACAGCCGCCCACAATTTCCTTGACATTTCGGGTAAGCGTGAGGTTTTTCAGTTTTGTGCATCGTACAAACATTCTGTCACTAATGACTTTGCCGCCATATCTCACAGTTTCAAGATACTGACACTCGCTGAACGCCATTGCACCAATAGTTGTAACAGAGGATGGAACAGTTACAGATTTTATTGCCGTTCCTGCAAATGCATTCATGCCAAGTTCCGTAACACGTTCCGGAATCTTCAATTCTGTCAAACCATTTAGAGTCTGATGATAAATGTAACCGTCAATATGCGGCAGAAATGCAGCTTTTTTGATTGCTGTAAGCGTTGTCGGAAGTGATACTGTTTTTAAGTTATCACAATACTGAAAAAGCCGTTCTCCAATGCCGGTCACACCCTCTGAAACAATAACCGACTTGATATTTGCATTATTTTGCAATGGTGACGGATTGCCGTCAGTAGAATAATCGAATGTTGCCCCAGTACCTTTGAGGAGCAGTCTGCCGTCTGAATAAAGTACAAAATCCACGCTTTGACCGCATTTTCCGATAGAAACCACATCGCCTGTCATCTCGTCAATTTTCAACGTTAATTCGTTTATCTTTGTTGTCAGTTGACCGACTGTGATGTTGTAATCTTTTATCTGCGTCTGAATTTCAGAAAGCTGTGAAAGCATATCTGTGACTTTGCATTTGCCGAGAATACAGCGAACATATCCGCAATAGTTTGAATTTTCACGATAATCTGTAATGCTGAGTTCCGATGTGCCTGCATCAAGTCTGATGATGCAAAGGGTGAGATATTTCTTGTAATCTGTGTTCTGAAATCTCGGTATTGCAGGATTTGTAGCAGGTGTTCCGGCGAGAATTTCAAAGCTGACATTACGGGCGTTTTCAGAAGTGTTGCAACAAATTCCAACCGCCATATATCTCGGCAGGGATTCGTCTACATAGCGGGATAAGTCATAGGTATATGCAGTATCAGAAATAAAGTAATGCCCCTGAATCCAAGCCTTTCCGCTGCCGATTGTCAGTTTCAATTTGCTTGCAGACAGCTTGAAACACTGCCCGAAATTGTCCTGAATCCCGTCACAGATAATACTGCCGAGATAGTCATTGAAATTCTCCGCAGTATACATTCTGTCAAGATTCTTTGAATTGAAAAATCCGAATGAAAATGCCATAAATCATTCCTCCTTGAATGTCGGTGTTAAATTTCTGCCGTTGCGGTCAAAACTCTCAATCATTCCGACAAGCTGTATTTTATTCTGTCTGATTCCAAACCTGTGGTGTTCAACTGTAACAAAATCCCCAACAAAATAGTCCACACCGTATTGAAACTGTGTGGACTGTACTGCAATCTGTGATTCTGATTTCATTGTTATAGGAACAATATTTTGTTTACCTTTCTCTTTCAGAAGTTCCGCATATTCTTCCTCAGATAATGGTTTTGTTTCATTGTCAACCTGTTCTTCATCTGATATCTCCTTTGCATCAACATACACCTCATAGCGGTCGAGAGAAGAAGGTTCTGAATCCTCAAAATATGTGGTTCTCTTGCGTTTTTCACCTTCGCCTTTTCCTAAAACATAGGCGTAATTCTTTTTAACAGAAGTATCCGTAAAATAGGTGAAAGACAGCAGATTATTGTATCTGTCAGAGAAAATGATGTGCGGATTGATTTCCTGTAAAATACTTCTGTCAGTACCCTGCGAAAGTTCAAAAATCATTTCATACTGCTCATTATCTATTTTGGAAAGTCTGATATTTGCAGTTCCGCCGATTTTTTCACAAATGGTGTACACCCATTCCATCAGATTATCATAGCTTACCTGCAATTTTGTTTTTGCATCCCAACAAGTACCTGACGAACAGCCGACAACAAGTCCCGGAATTTTTCTGATACCCGATGTACAAGCATTATGCTGCACCACATTCATTGCAATCTGAGAATATGAAACAAGTTTTGTAAAGTTGAATGTGGGATAGATGATTCTGCGTTCAAGTAAGCACATCAGAAATCTGCCTTTGATGATGAGATAATCTCCATCTTCGGCATCAGTTTCAAGTTTTACAGATTCAATCAGTCCGAAATGTTCCTTATCATCATCACGGCCAACAATTCTCCCAGTCTGAAAAATCTCAATATTTCGAGGAGATGCAGCAATGTACACTTCAAAAGCACCACATTTGTAGTATTCAATATCCCATAAAAGAGAAGAAAAGCTGTCACAGACAGCTTCAAGTGAAATATTCAGTTTATCATTTAAGACAGTCATATTGTAAATTTCAATCTGCATTTCTCACACCCCTAAGTATGCATTGCGGTGTATCAGGCGGACTTTGATGCGGTTCAGTCCCTCCGATGCCGTCACATAAAATTTGTTTTCGCCCGTTTTCAGATTCAGCCAGGTTGACCCGGAAACAAGGCGGTTGATGATGTTGGTCACAACGCCCTCACGCTCCAGAAGAACGGTTTTGTTGCCTGTTTTCGTGGTGATCGTGATGATGTCGCCTTTTTGAATATCGCCTGAAATCTGCATATATTCGTCCGTCAGAGCGTTGTAAATAGTCGGATTTTTCGCAGGTCCACCGCTGATTTCAAGAGTGAATCCGACCTCATCACCGCTGTTATTGATGGTCATCATATCCTGCGTATTGTAGATACCAATTGGAAAAGGCTCATCATTATCAGGACAGACAAAATGAAATGCACCCTTGACACGGGAATATTCTGCAATCTGCGTTTCAGTGGAGTACCAGTAAATATCGGGACAGAGAATGGAGATCTGCCCATTGGTCAGCTTTTCAAAGTTCTCCACCTCGCAGGTTTCCACGATGCCTTCTGCATACACAGAGGTATTTTTTTTGGAGTAGTAAATTTTGATATATCGTGACGGCTTAACCACTCTGTAAAGTTCATGCCTGCGGAGTTCCACATCAAAGCCACGCATTTCAAAGGGAATGACTACATTTCGCTTTTCGATGAAAGCATTGTTGAGGTAACTGCCGTTCATTCCTGCATAATTTGAAGTGCTGACTGTTCCTGTCGGCGGATCAAGTCCTTTTATTTTGGAGAACATATATCGGTTTGCAGTTTTGAACAGGTCGATTTTTTGACCTGCTTCGTTTTCGAGGATTAAAGTGTAGAACATCGGAAATCACTCCTTTCTTGGTTGACTTCTACAGTTGCTGTGTGGTATAATGACATTGTCATTTTTGAGGAACAGGTGATATTATGAAAACAACATACGATATATATAACAGGTTGCATCAAAGCTCCATGACAGGAGTCGAATATATTTCAGACACCAATTCGATTATATACAACGCATCAGAATATTCTGTAAAGGTTTACGAAATCGGCAAAGTGTTTCATGTAGTTATTATTTACGAAGGATATGAGTATCCATTCACAGCACCGGACTGCGATAATGTATATAATTTGCTATCCGGTCTTTATAACAAGGAAATTTCAATAAACCAATTGTCCGATATATACATAAAACTAAAAGGCTACAACAATAAAAAAGAAAAGCGTTACAGCAAGATGAAAACTGCTGTTCTGAGTGTCATAGGTATTCTCATGGGGCTTTTTAGTTTGATGATGTGCCTCGCTTTGCCGATAGGCAGTCTGCTGTTTGATGAAAAGTTCGATTTTGGTTTAATGACAGTGGATTTTATTTTTATTGCAATACTATTAATTTCAATCAGCTTGGTGAAATATGCTGTCCTGCAAAATAAATATAAAAGACGAATATGGATGGTTGGTATAGGATACGCATTGATTGGATTTTTCAGCAACACATCATCTTTAATGCTAATAGAAGATTATGACAAGGCGAACGGATACAGCATAGATACTATCGGTGCATTTGGCGTTATGCTTTTGGGTGTTTTGTTTGGTGTTGTTTTTCTGGTTTTTAGTAAGCGTAATCAGGGCGAAAAATCATTGCTCTTGATAAGAGACGCCGTTCTACCCGATACAGCCGATGCAGATGCAATTTTCCGTTACATGGAGGAAGTATGTAGCCATGACAAACTGTCTATTGATGAGCTCTGCTCTACAGGAAGAGATTACGACGATGACGATGATGAACTTGATTTATTTATGAAGTACAGTGCAGATAAAATGTCAATTCCAATTGACAAAACGTTAACATTCGACGAATTCTTAACAGCTCTTTCAAAAGATATCGCCGACAGTTATGAAAATTCAAACGTGGCAAAATATTACTATTATGATGAATATTAAGTAGAAGATGAAGATGATGAGAAAAAATATATATTCAAATTTCAAGTACGTCAGATTGATGATAGAAAAATACTGAAAATGTTAAACCCTGTGTTTATATGGTTGATTTCCAATTTTGTTTTATTGGCAATAGTCTGCAACGCTCCACAAACAATCGCTATGGCTACTGTTTTGCTGATGATAACAAATTTTGTGATGATTATACCGATATTTATCATCCTCCGTAAAAAATCTGCTGAATATCGAAAAAGTCAATTTAAGACAATAAACGCAGAGTTTGAGGTTAAGGACGATAAAGTCTATTTGAATGGTCGTGAGGCAGTCATTACATTTTTTCATGCTGAGGACGGAATCCAGGTTCTGTCTGTATCCATGCTATTTGATAAATTCAGCGGTTATGCGTTAATGGATACCGAAATTGAAGCTTTTGTGAAATTTGCGGCAGAAAACAGATTCCCGATAAATGTAAAAGGATGTACTTATCCGAAAAATAAATAGTTACGCTTTAACCGCATTCCTTGTCTGTCTGTAAATCTCCAGCCGTGACAGTGATTTCGGACTGTTGTTGGTCTGATTCACTGTGCGGCTGTTGTCGTTTTGATAGTAATTGTTGACCACCGAATTTTCAGAAGTGCCGTTCATCATTGCCCCCGTCATGCCGTCAAGGTTGTAGTTTTGCTCGGAATTGAGCGAAAGTTTCATGGTATCCGCAACGCCCGAAACTGCCTTTGCTACAACCTTTTTGCTTTTGTTGATACCGTCTGCCAAGCCGTTCATGAAGTCAGGCATCCAGCTTTCAAAGTCTGTCAGCGGACCTACATCCGGAACAGAAAAGTGCAGATAACTGCGAATCGTATCGGCAATTCCGGAAACGCTGTCGGCAAGACTGTCGATCATACTTCTCAAGCCATCAATGATGTTGGAAACAATATCCCGTCCCCAGTTCCAGGCATCTGATGCAAGACCTTTGACATAGTTTACCGCATTGTCAAATCCATCTTTAATCGTGGAGTAAATGCCGCTGATAACAGAACTGATGGAAGATTTCACATTGTTCCAGATGCTTGTCACCGTAGAATGAATGGTGTTCATCACAGACGATATCGTGGAAGAAATGCTGTTCCAGACGGAAGATACAGTGCTTTTAATTCCATTGACGATACTTGAAACTGCACCGCTGATGGCGTTCCATACACTTGAAATGATAGAATGAATCGTGTTCATCACACCGGAAATGAAACCTGAAATTGCAGTCCAAACGGTAGAAATCACGCTTGAAATGGTGCTTAAAACCGTTGAAATCGTGGTATAAATAGCGTTCCAGATTGTTTCAAAGAACGTTTTGATGCCCTCAAGCAACGGCGTAAGAAAGGCAACAATCGCATTCCAGATGGTCTGTATCTTTTCCGAGATCCAATCCATCACGTTGCTGATGATAATGTGGATCGCCTGAAAAATGGTTTCAAACAGATATTTGAACGCTTCCAAAAGCGGAGAAATAAAGCTGTAAATTGCATTCCAGATACTTGAAATCGTGTCATAAATGGTGGTGCAGACAGTTGAAATAACCGTCCATATTGCGTTGAAAATAATTGCAAAAAAGTCGTGAATACTGGTCAGAATTCCTGCGAAGAAGTCGTATACAGAGGTAAAAATCGTGACCGCTGTGGTATAGACTGCAGTCGCTATCGTTGTAAAAAACGTGGAGATTGCATTCCAGATATTTGTGAAAAAGTCAGCAACAGCCTGAAAAGCAGAACAAATGCTGTCCCAGATTCCAACGAAGAAGTCTTTTATACTTGTCCAGACTTCATTCCAGGAAGTACCGAACCAACCGAGAAATACATCTGCTACACCTCTCAGCGTGTTCAGAATATTGCTGAACTGGTTGACTACAAAGTCCCAGATGCCTGTAAAAATGCCCTTGATACCGTTCCAGCACTGTTCCCAGTTTCCCGAAAACAAACCGATAAATACATCAAGCACGCTCAGAATGGTATCTGTCACAAAAGTAAAAATATCCGAGATATGCTGAAATACGCCCTCAAATACAGGTGCAAGCACACTGCATAATCCATTCCACATCGCTTTCAGCAGTTCACAGAAATTCTGAAAATCAAATCCAAGTGCATTGATTCGGTCAACGATTCCAGATGTCAGACGTTCAAAGGTAGACTTTATCTGTTCCCAAATAGAAAGAATGCTGTTTTTGAAGTTCTCATTGGTGTTCCACAAATGCACAAAGGCAGCGACAAGCGTTGCAATAATCGCAACGACAGCCACCACAGGAGCAGAAATACCGCCAATCGCTGCCCCAAGCGTTGAAAATGCAGTCTTAGCACCTGCGATCATTGTTGGAATTTTTGAAA
>OGQH01000755.1_pt1 | contig 35695 bp, 46 predicted proteins | sample 1553181 | NCBI WGS metagenome assembly OGQH01 (sample SAMEA2579946, study PRJEB22360) | human gut metagenome | biome: human gut; feature: human-associated habitat; material: faeces | place: Denmark | collected 2008/2010 | reverse complement strand
CAGAATTGCACTGTAAACAGCACCGCTCGAGCGCGAAAGAGTCGCAAGCGACTCTTTATTCTAATAGAGTAGTTGAAGGATGCTGAGGTCAAATAGTGCAATCAGGAAGCTTGGGTGCACTATTGTGACTTTAACATAATTGAAAAAGCGCAGGCATATATGCGCAGAAATGAGGACTGAGATGAAAAAGAGAATCATTGCGGCTGTTTTAGCCGGTATGTTGATAGTTTCCGCAGGGGGATGTGGAAATGGGACAGCTTCATCAGGGAATGCTGTGGATAATTCGAATGGAATGGCGACGGAAAGTTCTGCGGATCAAGCCATAGCTTCTGCCGGGCAGGATGAAAATGCAGATGCTGACACGAAGGAGGGGGGAGTGACCGCCCTTTCTCTGATGCAGGAAGTCAATACCGGGGATGAACAGATCATTGATGATAATTACCGTACCTGGTATGAGGTGTTTGTGTACAGCTTTTTTGACAGCGACGGGGACGGCATCGGGGATCTGAATGGTCTGACAGAAAAGTTAGATTATATCAATGACGGTGATCCGGCGACAGATACGGATCTTGGATGTAACGGAATCTGGCTGATGCCGGTCATGCCATCGACAACCTACCATAAATATGATGTGACGGATTACTGTGATATTGACCCGGAATACGGTACGATGGACGATTTTAAAAATCTGATCGCGGCATGCCATGAGAGGGGAATCAATGTCATTATCGATCTTGTCATGAACCATACTTCCTCCCAGCATGAATGGTTTAAAACGGCAGCAGATTACCTGAAAAACCTGCCGGAGGGAGCAGAGCCGGATGCGTCGGAGTGTCCTTATGTGGATTACTATAATTTTTCTAAGGAAATGCAGGGCGGTTACAGTAAGCTCGATGGTACAGACTGGTATTATGAGGCGCAGTTCTGGAGCGAGATGCCGGATTTAAACCTTGGCAGTCAGGCAGTCCGTGATGAATTTGACAAGATCGTAGATTTCTGGCTTGATCTGGGGGTGGACGGATTCCGCCTGGATGCGGCAAAAGAGTATTACAGCGGAAGTGTGGATAAAAATGTGGAAGTGTTGTCATGGTTTCATTCCATGGTAAAAGAGAAAAAAGAGGATGCCTATATCGTGGCGGAGGTCTGGACGGATCAGAATACCTACGCAAAATACTATGAGAGTGGTATTGACAGCTGTTTTGATTTTTCTTTTGCGGACAGCACCGGAACGATCACTTCCGTGCTTAAAAATGGTTCGGCATCTTCCTATGGAAAGGCGTTGGTAAATCTACAGGATAATCTTTCCCAGTACAGTGACAGCTATATCGATGCACCATTTTACACAAATCATGATATGGCACGAGGCGCAGGTTATTATTCTGGGGATGACAGTGAAAAACAGACAAAGATCGCGCAGGCAATGAATCTGTTGATGTCTGGAAGTGCTTTTCTGTATTATGGAGAGGAATTGGGCATGAAGGGTTCCGGTAAGGATGAAAATAAGCGTGCACCGATGTATTGGAGCGAAGATAGCGCAGACGATGGAATGTGCAAGGGACCTGCTGATATGGATGCCATAAAAATGAAATACGGTGCGCTCGAAACACAGGAGAAAGATGGAAACTCTATTTACCAGTTTGTAAAACAGACGATAAAACTCCGCAATGAGTACCCGGAAATAGCCCGTGGAACCGTGACTTTTGAGGAGAGCGTTTCGGATGATAAAGTCTGCGTGATAAAGAAAACGTATAGCGATTCCGAACTGCTTTTGGTTTATAACCTTGCGCCGGAGAGTGTGGAAGTGGATTTATCCGGTGTCACAGCCGGGGAAAAGAGTGGAAGTGATCTTGAAGTTGGCGGTGTACTGCTGACGGGCACAGAAGAGGCAGTGCTCCAGGATGGAACACTGACAATGCCGGGATATTCGGTGGTGATAGTGAAATAATATGTCAGGCTGTGCCGGGCAGATTTAAGAAATTACGGACAGAGCAGGCAGTAATGTGCCTGCCAATCCAATTAGTAGTTCAGCAGGAAATCCGCAAATTTCGTATAGTAATCTTTCTGCTCGGAGCGGCTGAAAACACCAAAGTAGCAGCTGTCATAAATGCCATATTTCTGGATCCACCGATTATCGGTCAGTTCGATCGCACATGGATAGGACTCTGACTCGCCATCATCGGTGGAGTAGATCAGATGATCTTTATATTTTTCTAACACATCATCCGAAACATAGGTGCGCAGATCCATCAGCGCACCTTCTTCGGCATAATCGGTGTAAACACTTCCTGTACCGAAAAACAGATCCTCGCCGCCGGCACCGATCATCGTGGAAAGTACCATGTAGTCGTTGTAGTCCGTTGTTGCATTTGGATCATCGGAAAACTGCAGATTTGCAGAAACGTCGATTGGCTGCTGTTTTTTATCATAACCGGTAGCATCAGAAAATTCGTCAAACGCAGCCTCGGCATTTTCACTGGTTGTCTGGACATTGATCATGATGACGCTGAGTACCGGCTTGCGGTAAGTGATAAAATGATATCCCAGACCAATCACGATCGCAGCAATGACACCTCCAAATAAAATATGCAGTTTGTAATAGTCCCAGATATACTGAACTTTTGCTTTGTTCGAAAGTGCCTTAAAATCTGTCTTTTTTTCCATGGTATTTCTCCAATTCTAAATATTTGTCATATTTCCACTAGCATAACATATATAAAAAAATGAAAAAAGTGCCAATTTGTGAAGTTTTTCTAAAAAATGTTACTGTTTACACTATATGCGGGAGCAGTAACTAAAAATTTTCTGTACTCTGGTCCGTCAGTGTTTCTAAACAGGTCAGCACTTTTGACATATTTTCCATGATCGTATCGATATTAAATAATTGCGGCTGCAAGACGGAGTTACGGATCGTGGAAAAAATGCCGCCGGAAAGAAACGAGGCGAGAAGTTCCGGGGATACGGAAAAGGTGCAGCCGCGTTGTTGGTGTTCTTTCAGATTACTTAAGATATTAGAGTGTATTTCTTCATTAAAAATATCAAGCGGTGAGGCGGACATGTCGCTTTTTAAAATATTCTGGATCAGTGATTCGTGCTCCTTAAAATAGAGTATGGACCTTTGGCTAAGGTAGAGCGTGTAAGCATAAATTCCGTTGGGGGGAGTTTCCTCTTTTGCCTGTGAGATGAACTGGTCCTGCTTTTGGCGGATAAAAAAAGAAAAAGAAATCATACTTGTCTGCAAAATGTTTATAGAACGTGGCGCGCCGGATCATTGCCTCATCACAAAGCTCATTCACAGTCAGATCGTCAAATCTTTTTTTCTCCAAAATAGTTACAAAGGCATCACACAGTGCCTTGTAAGTTTTTCGGATTCTTAAATCTGTTTTTTCTTCCATAATTATTCCGTCCTTTCGAAAAATAAAAGACAATTATTCTGTTTTTGTCAAATAACTATCATATACATTGCAATTGTACGTTGAAAAAAACGATTTGTTATTATGATACAGAAAACGAATAGTTGTCAATTATAAAACAACCGTCAGAAATAAAACAAATGAAAATCTACTGAAAAAGCAGGGATCAGAAAAAAGGATACAGGGAGAGCAGTAGAAAACGTTTGAAAGGTTTTTTGAAAAAGGAGAAAGCATGTGGAAAAGTTTTATGAATTGGTGATCCGTCATCGTAAAATCATTTTTGCAGTATTCATTGGAATAGCAGTCATTTGTGCGATGGCGCAGAAGTTCGTATCAGTCAACTATGATATGAACTCTTATCTGCCGGAGGCGCTTTCCTATAAGGAAAAGTTAGGAGAAATCGACGGTGTGACAGATGTGACCTGGTTAGATGATACGGTAACGGCAAAGATTGGTGAACTTGCGGCAAACGGCGATCAGGAAGCCAACGCACTGTATCAGTGTGCAGCGACCGAAAATACCGGAATCAATGATTACACAAGTGCTGTAAATAAAATCACAACCGGTTATGCAAGCATCACAGGCGGCGCAAAAGATCTTGCAGACGGAACAGCCACATTGTATCAGGGAACACAGGAACTGGTAAAAGGAACACAGAGTTTAAAAGATGGCGCAGGAACACTTTCTGCGGGAACAGAGAGTCTTTTAAACGGAGCACTTTCATTGCAGAGCGGAGCCGGACAGCTTGCAGACAACACGCTTACATTGCAAAACGGCAGCAAATCATTAGCAGAGGGAGCGGCAGCATTAAAGGACGGAACAAAAGAAATGAAGGAAGGCACAAAAGAGCTGAGTGACGGCACCGATGAATTCCAGTCGGAGACAGCGGATCTTGATACAAAGATCTCAGATAAGATTTCGGATACGATTGATGATATGATAGGAAAAGATGTGGAGACAGTATCCTTCGTATCAGAAAAAAATACAAACATAGAATCAGTGCTGTTTGTCATTAAGACACCGGTAATCCAGAAAGAGGAAGTAAAGGAAGAGACTGTCACGGAAGAGAAAAAAGAAACGTTTTGGGAGAAACTGGTTGGGCTGTTCAAGTAAAAACGGAAAAGCAGGTGCAAATATTAAAAAAAACGAGCTCCATTAGGAACTCGTTTTTTTAATCATCGCAACAAAAAAGCGGGTGCAATCCCCCGCCTCATAACAGGTATTAAAACTGAGTTCCATCGGAACTCAGTTTTAATACCTGTAACAGAGAGCGGGTGATGGGAATCGAACCCACGTATCCAGCTTGGAAGGCTGGTGTTCTACCATTGAACTACACCCGCATGTAGTCGGGGTGACAGGATTCGAACCTGCGACCTCCTGGTCCCAAACCAGGCGCTCTAGCCAAGCTGAGCCACACCCCGATATGCTGTTTTGCCGTTTCGTTTTTGTTGCCTCACCGAAGCGACTTCGATATAATATCACCCTATTCCATACTTGTCAACACTTTTTTACATTTTTTTAAATTAATTTTTCAAATACGATACATTCCGCGTTTTTACGATGTTTTCGACAACCTGAAATAACAGTTTTACTGACTCCTTAAATGATTTATTAACCGCACTTTCTGCTGTAGGAAATCGGGCAAGAAAAAAGGCGGTTTTATCACAAACCGCCTTTTAGTGGACTAGACGGGAGTCGAACCTATTATTTTTCTCCCAAATTATCAGTATTCATGCATGGTGTAATGATTTTGGGGAAATTTTGGGGAAATTTCTAATTATATTTTATTCTTTATATATAGGAAGGTTCATCCAAAGTTTCCCGTTTTAAGACTCTGAATCTTCGATTATTGTATACTCCACCTCCATTCCGTCAGCTTCATGCTCGATAAATTCATTTAAATCGAACAGATCTTCTATCTCTTCCCACTCTTTGTGTAAATCCTCGAACTCTTCGTTAGGCTCAAAGAAATCCTTCAACTCTTCAAAACTGTATGATTTTAACTCTTCTCTTGCTTTTCTATTATATGGTACTTCGCTCCGTTGACCTCCTTAGCAAAGCTCTTCATCATTGTTGTAAGCTGTCCTGCGGCGCTTACTCCTGCTCTCTTGCAGGCCTGTGTATATTCGTCAACTACATCTTTTTTGAGTTTGTAGCTTTTGGATATCCAGCCTGCCTTTTTTGCATATTTCTCTGTTGCTATTGTCTGTGGTTTTGGGTTTCCTGTTGGCATGTTAATTGTCACCTCTTTTCAGATATATAATGTCTAATATTCCGCTTAGCGCGCTTGTCAGTATGGCAACTCCTATGAATATGTCTAATCCATTTTTAATTGCCAGGTAACATAAGCATATGAATGTCACCCATGTTGAAATTGTTATTGTTTTAATCATAGACATTTTTAAACAGATGCTGTAAAATAGACGGTGAGCAGTGGGATTTACCCACCGCCTTAGTGCTTACTTAAAGAATGTTTCGTATATCATGCATATCGTTGCCGCCAAGCTTTGAATTATGCTGAATACTAAGACCACATCTTTGAGTTTGCACTTTTTCTTTTTTCTTTTCTTACTCATCTGTCTTTACCTCCTTACAAGTATATAATATCATATGGTGCACCATATGTCAAGTATTGTTTAAAATTTCTTTTAATTTTTCATAAAAATAAAGGTATCCGCCATTCTGACAGATACCTTTATTTTTGTGTTGTAATTATTTAATTTGCCGAATCCATTGGAAGCTCATTGGTATACTTTGATAGCGCCTTTTTGACCGTGCGCCATACCTTTTTGACCGGTAATCCGCATAATGACATATTCTTTAATATACTGACTATCTCGTATGCAATATATAACAGTGCGAAAAACTCCATTGTTCCGACTGTCTGTTCCGGAAGATATGTTCTTGCACCGGCCGGGATGAATCCGATGAGGTTCAATCTTATGATTGAGTCGACAAGAGCCAAAAGCACAAGAGAAATCAACATACCGACCTTTCTGATTGCTCCATTGATTCCAAAGTTTGAATTGAACTTTTTCTCCTTGATTGCTCGTAATACTCCGAAGATAGTGTCCATCACTATACAAATAACTACTATCTCCATAATTTTGTTGCTTGCTGTTGTTGCAAAAAATCTTGTAATATCATTCATCATTTTTTTCCTTATCCTTTCAAAAGTCTGTATGTTGTGAGAAGTCCGACACATGCATCCTGTGTCAGTCCTCTATTTTTTTGGAATACCATCACACATTTCGAGAGGTAGTCGCTCCATTCTTTATAGTCTGTATCTAGCTTAGTAAAGCTATATACATTATGTAGCGTTTTCCTCAGCCACTTGATTGCTGTCGGACAGTAATGTTTCTGGCCGCTCCACAGGTTGTGGCTCTTTGCGAATGCCTGCGAGTCTGCTCCAAATTTACCATCCTCTTTCAGTGCATCAGCTCCTTTAAGGTCGAAGCCTACATTCATAGCATGCTGCCATTTTCTGACTTCTTCGTTTTCCAGATAGTAATCAATGTCGCCCTTCCAGCTCTCATTGCTTGGCTTGACTGGCGCAGATGCAGGCTGGCTTGTTGCTGTTGCATCATTTGCTCCAAGTTCCACGTATAAGAGGCTTGCATCCGTGCTGTTATTGAGTCCGGAGCAGGTGAATGCGCTGGTGTACTGCCATCCGTACAGACTGTGTACAATAGTAGGCTTCTTGGCATCGTTCGGATCATCCCCGATTGTCATTCCTTTAGTGGATGGGTAGCGGGCTATCCAGAATGGACAGTTAATCTGATTGGCATATGGCAGGATATAGGTGTTGTAGAAACTAAGCCCGGTGTATACTCCAAAATCAAGCCCTGCCGCCTTTATTTCTGATTGATATGTATTGATAATGTCGATTAGGGTCTGTCCAAGTCCTTGCTGGCATCTGTCCTCTACATCAAGCCATACAAATGTCTTTCTTCCTGCAAGTACCTCAATTACTCTCTGTGCATCCGTCTTTGCCTTTCCTACTGTAGTGGCGTATGAGTAATTATATACGCCCTGAATCGGCATTCCGGCTTCTGTACAGCCTTTCCAGTTTGCTTCAAAGGATTTGTCCGGGTTCAGGTCCTTTCTGATAATTTTCAAAATAGCAAACTGTACACCAGCCCATTTAACTTTGCCCCAGTCTATTGAGCCCTGGTATGATGATACGTCAATTCCTTTCATCTTATACTCCTTTCTCTATGTCGTCTGTATCACAATATCTTCTCATATTATATTCGAGTATATATCTCCTCTTTTGTGATTCTTTTGCTTTCCTATTTGAGTTATAGCTGGATCTCCGCCTTAGTTAAGTGCTTAGATCCTCGAGCCTGGACTACCTCGATAGGTAATCTCTGACCGGCCATATTATCACCTCCTTTGTTTATACCGCATTTCTAAATACCTCTTGTAACTAATAATGTTCCACCACTTAATCCTGACGGTAATCCTGTCAGCTTTCCTCCAGAAACATCGAGAGTAATGTTTGTTGATGTTGGCGAACCATAATATGCTGGTTTATAATAGTTTACGCCGTTGAAAGCATACATGGTTGTATTATTAGAACCGCCCCACTGTGATTTTGTAGTCTCATAAGCGTAACCGTATGCTTTGATTACACCAGATGCTGTCTTAAAAGATACTGTTGGATTTGTTACATCTACAAGATACGCTTCACAGTTGTTATTGCCACCTGATGCAGTTGCTTCATATGAGCCCGTCACACCAAGAATAGAAACACCTTTCTTGATATTGGAAGCAATAATCTTTGCCTGTTCTGACTCACTGATAGCAACTTTCCCTGACCCATCGTGATATCCTTGTGGGATTGTATACGCACCATCTTTTGTGCTGATTTCGCCTGTCACAGCACCATTGTTCAGCATAGAACCTGTCAGTTTTCCGTCTTTTCCATAGGCAGTTTTACCGGTTAAGATATCTGGTGCAGTAGCGGTAGCATCTGATGTATCTGTTTCTGAAGAAGTTCCTTCCTGAATCTTCACGTAATAATAACCATCTTTCAGTCCGTCATCAGGATAAGCACTTGAATTATCCGAAGAAACATATCCAATGAAGCTTCCTTTTCCTTCTGTATAGGTATCACCAATATCTAATCTGTAATAATTTTTCGTAAATCCGGATGGATATGAATATATATTAGATAATTGATACACAGATTTAGGATGTGTTTCTGCACCTTTTCCTTTGATATAACTAAGTCCGTCACCTAATACAGCTTCTTTTCCTTTCAGCAGAAAATATCCATCATCTGTTGCAATATAGTAACCATATACAAAACCCGAATAATCAGATGGTGCTGTTGTTCCAAGATGCGTTGTTGTAACATCCCATACCTTTCCAATATGCTTTTTCCAGATATATTTACCATCACCGACATCCTCAAGCGTACCAACAATTTTTGCACCAGTTTTATCGTGAGCAATTTCACCACTTATCAATTTGTCTGGTGTTACTGTATCTTCTGTCAAATCAAGTAATACCTTACCGGCATATTCCACTTTATTTACAGTCATACTCAATTACCCCCTAACCAATCGTTACTGTAGTTCCACCGGCAGAATTTTCGGATTCTACATACGGAATCTTTTCCACTGTAACCTGTGACAGATGCGTATATCCAGCATCCGGCAGAATGGTCTGTTGTACACTTGACGGAGTGACCGTCTTAGCCTGTGCCTTTACTCCCTCACTGCCGCTCATCGTACCTTTTACTCCGAGGATGGTCACACCCTCTCGGATATTATTAGCGGTCAGTTTCTCCTTTTCTGTGGCATCGATTCCGACCTTGCCGGAACCATCATGGTAGCCCTGTGCAATCACATAGCTGTCTGTCAGAGTCTTGATAGAGCCTGTCACAGCTCCATTATTCGGCATCGTGCCGACAAGCTTTGTACCTCTTGCGTAGGCGGTTTTGCCTTTTAAAATCTCCGCAACTGCGGCAGTGGCATCGTTAGAGTCTACGTCGAACGTGCACGCTCCCGTGACCAGTTCTCCGTCTTTTCCATGTGCCGTGATACCGCTCAACAGCTTATCCGCAGTCACAGTATCTCCTGTTAAGTCAATCAATGTCTTTCCACCATATACTACTTTATTAATACTCATATTTTACAATTCCTTTCCAATAAATATCGTCTGTCCACCTTCAAGATTTGACACCTCGAAGAATGGAATTTCTTTGATTTTTACATTTTCTGTCAGAAACTTTTGACGTGTCGCAAGCTCTTGTTTTTCGACTTTTGGCGTGACCGTGTAATCGCCCTTGTAGTAATCCACTCCAACATTGTCGGAAACAACCTGTAAATGCTCAAAGTCAACCTTGATCTGCTTTTTATCAAGCTCGCGAAAAGTTACATCGAATCGCATCAAATCACTCCTTCTTTCAGGATCCTGCCAACATATACTCTCATGATGTCGGATGCAAGAGCCTCTCCGGCTGTAGTCCGCACTCTTATTTGCATCTCAGCCCGTGAGTGCGGCTGTTGCTGCAATCTCAGCGTGTCCTCCTGTGTCAGAGCCAGTGATACGGATGTTCCGGAACAACTGCAATCCGACAAGGTTTTTTCCAACACCGTTTTTTCGCCTTGTGCTATCGTGACATACATCTCTGCAATCAGTGATGTGTCAAATGGCAGTGTAAACTCCAACGTAGGTGTGGTGCCTCTTATCATGCTATCCCTCCTAATATCCGAATCTCGTAATGGCGGCAGCATCTGACCACCAGCCAAACGTATCATTGCCTCCGTAAGCTCTTACTTCCACTGTCGCACCGTCCATTCCGTCAGCGATAAAATCATCTGTGTAATTCGTTGCATAAAATGATGTATATGTTGCATCAAATTCTTTGTAAGATCCATCTGCTTTTGTAACTCTAACTTTATAACTCGTTGCATTTTCAACTTCTGACCACTTTACCGCTACGCAGGTGTAATGAAAATACCTTAATGCACTCTTGTAGTAAGACGCGTACTCCACTGTCGGTGTACCGAGGATGCATTTCTCAATCCAGTTTTTTACAGCATTGCTAATAGCATCTTCTAAAGCACCACCAGGTTGAAAATTAATATCTGGGATTTTAACAGACGGCGGATTAAGTGGTGGCGTACATGCCGACACCGGTACGGCACTGGAAAGAGCCAGTGTGAGCGCGCAGATTATTGCTACTAATTTTCTTCTTTTTCTTTTCATGTCGATTCCTCCTTTAATTGCTTATTGTGCTTACTTTGGTTAGTGCCTGACCGATTGTCCCTCTGTACTCATACCGATACTCATTCTGTAGTCCGCTGTCAGGATAAGCACTACGGTTTGCTGACGTCACATACTCAGATGTGTACCCGGCAGAATCTACATGCTGAGCGTTGTAACATTTCATCACGTATACTTCTATCCCATTTTTTTCTGTAACAACGTCAAACGTCGCATTGGTTGCAACCTTGAATACGCCGTTATTTCCGGATTCTTGTTTAACGTATTTTCCACGCAGGAAATTCAGCTTTTGATAATCGCTTGAAGCTGTAACATGATACGTCTTTACAGGATCGGCAAGGACGACTTCTCCATTTTCCTCGCTGATTGCATCACTGTAGCTGATTGTAAAATTAGGTTTCATTCCAGCAACGTTCGCTGGCCAATTCCCAAGAATTAGTGCTTTTTCTGCGGCCAAATTTGGAATCAGCTTAGAACTGATCTTCTCCCAAATATGCACATTGACAATCTTATCCCGTTCCAATTCAAGATCATTTTCAATTTCTTTCCTTAACTCTTCTGCCTGTTTTTTTGCTTCCAGTGCCGCATTATCTGCATTGGTTGCTGCCTGCTTTGCTATGTTTGCGTTTGTGGTGGCTGCCTGCGCTGCCTGATCCATATCGTTAATAACTGTTCTCATAGAAAGAAATTCTTTGTCACTCACGAACCCGTCTGTCTTGTATACTGAGCTCACAATTTTTGTATAAAAAGTCGCTGATTTTAGTTCTTTAGAGTCTTTGGTCAGCATTATTTCGCCCTTACCGGTACCAGATGCCGCAAGCATCTGCTCTGTGTACGTTACGAGAATCTTGTTGCCTGATATCGTGCAGTCATTCAGGATCTCATTGCCGTCGGGCTTGTAGTATTTGATTCTGGCAGTGGTGCCAGTCGGTATTGTAAATACCTGCTTATTCTGTAGGAGTGTCACAGCTACTATTCTTGAGTTCTTATCGCCCTGTTTTACTACGACATATTCAAAAGGGCTTCTGTCGTCAAGGTCTACTGTGATTTCCTGTGTTATTTGTAAATCTGCCATGTATGCCTCCTTATTCAGAGATTGCTTCGTTCACACTACTCTTTGCGAATAATTCAAGTGTGTCTACTGCTTTGAGTACTGAATTATCAACTATTACTCTGTTCAGTTTTGCATTTGCCGTTGTAACTTTTCCTGTTTCGTTAATGACGTCATACGTTACGGCCATTCTCTTAACCGAGCCATCTGTTGCTGTTGCTATTGCCTTAATGTTAATCACTGCTGTTTCCTCCTAATCTAATTGATAAAGTAATGTGTTCATATATGCCGACACATCATATATATAGTCTGTATCATCCTTTTCCCGTGTGTGTGCTTCCAATCTTAAATTCTCATAATCTCTTTGTATGGTCTTGACTTCCCAAGCGAATTTTAAGTTTTTTGTTCCTTTTACAACAAAATACGATGGTGTGCGCTCTGATACATAGCAATCGCCCGGACCGTATTTTGTCAAAAATACATCATATAGATATTCCAGGTCTATCGTTTGAGCAAATTTCTCGTCGATGAAAATTAAGCACTTTCCTGTTTCGTCTGTCTGTGCAGCTCCGACATCTCCAAACATCGGGCTTGGTGTCTCGTAACAGCATAGTAAGCGCTCACCATAATCTTGCGTTCGCACAACTCTGTGCTTGCTCCCGGTGCAATATAATGCTGTTGCCGATATATTTGTATATTGTCCGCTGTTTGGCGCACCATCAAGACTAAGGCTATGATTGTAGAGAGAACATTCGCTACCATCTCCAGTCGATGAACCTCTTAGGGCTATAGAGCCTATTCTGTTGTTGGTAACCGTGATTGTATTGGTTTCTTCATCATTGAAGCCATATATGTTGCTTTTATGTATCGTAAAGCCTTGTTTCTTTTTTTTATCGTAAACGCTAATGCTGGGTAAATTGCCTATTTGGATTAAATTGATGTCGCCACCATTGATTTTAACGTCGTTGCATGTTAGTTTTCCATCTTCCGTCATCTCCGAGCTGTCGCTTTTCCATGATATTTTTTTGGCTTGGCACCTTATGGACTCTGCGCTTTGCTCTATTTGGGATGTGACTTCATCGGCCGTGACCCTGCTCTTTATAGCATCGGCATTTAGTTCTATTGCAGCATTTGCCTCTCTTTTATAGCTTTCAAGTGCATTATTTGCATCTGTCATTTTCTGTGTTGCGTTTTCTTTTGTTTCGTATGTCTTCGAGACTTCAGCCGATATTTTTCCGGCCTCTACTGTCAGCGCTGATTGCATTTCTGTAGTCGTTGAGTAGTTCTTGAGCTTATCATCAGTGGCGGAATTGGCATTGCTCTCTGCCTGATCTGCAAGTTCTTGTGCTTCTGTCGTAACGCTTTGTTTGTATTCCACCGACAACGACTCAGCCTTGACCGTTCCGGCTTTGATGAGCATACCGTCGAGTTCTCCGGCGCCGATGAAGTCTGCTATGATTGTCCCATCCTGCTGAATTGCCACGTTGAACGGTCCATTAACTCCGTTCGATGAGTGGCCAAGTCCTGCCTTATTCCACCTCCATACATTCTTGGCGGTCTTGGTGTCCGGAGTGTCCATGACGAAAATCTCTTGTGGATTCTCAGGCGGATAGAGTACTACATAGCCGCCGCTGTTGCCGGTGATGGCGGCTGTTGCATCCGCGATTCTTTGTTTGAGGCTTGCTTCCAGCTTCTCCGAAAATGTGGCAGTCTTTATTATTCTGTCAGCCTGCTCCTTGCTCTCAGCTGTAATCTGCTTGGTGAGGTTGGTTCTTGTCTCTCCGATTTCCACGTTCTCGGCACGCTCTTTAAGGACATTGTATGTGTATGATACAACCTTCGCCTTTACATCGATGTCGAGCTTTTCAATGATGACTGTTACTATGTCGCACAGGTCTATGCTGTTGAATGTGGCCAGATTCTCATTTCCTTTGATTTTGTTCATATCTTGGAACGAGGCTTTGATTGAGATACTTGGCTCATCGATACCGCTTTGAGCATACGCTGTTGCAACTTTTCGAAGCATGTCTTCTGTGATTACTACACCATCCTTGAACTTGTCGGAAAAATCCACCGGCTCGCATTTGAGTCTAGCATACCGGTCAGCGTTCGGAGTCTTTATGATGCCCTCTGAAAGCTTCACGAGGATTTCTTCCTCGCTTGTCTCGTCCTTCTTGTAACGTGCATATGGGAATATTGCAGTCACTGTGTTGGCTATGTTCTTCTCCTGCTCAGCTGTAATCAGGTTCTTTCCGTACCGGATTGTCTCGCCGGTATCCTTGCCTCTGCTTTTCCAGAGCTTTATCGTGAAATTATCAAACTGGTATTCACCGCCCCATGTGTCAAGAATCGAGCCCTCGACTCCTCCCAGCATCTTTCTGACGCTGATTACATCATCTACACCGGTGCTGTTGCGTGTCTGTATGTCAGACCATGCCGTATAGTTGTTTGGTACTGCTGCCTGCGAAAGAACCTGCTCAATTGCCTGCTGTGGATTCTTTCCCTCTATCACCGGCTGACATATCGGGTTGCTGTTCAGTTCATAGCTTATATGTTCGGCATAGAATGTATTCACTCCTGCGATTGTCTTTCCGGATTTGTATATTCTGAAAAGCTGGTCATTATCCTTATTATTCGGCTTGGCTTTTATAATCGCATCCTCAGTAAGCTTATCAGCATACACTCCATTCTCGGGGTACTTGAGCGTCAGCTCGAAGGTGCCATTTCTTACCTCTTTGACCGTACACTCTGTTGCATCCTTTAAGAATCCTGTGCCGTTTCCTGTGAAATCGCTTGTTTTGGCTTCATAAAGTATTGGTATCATAGGCTACACCACCTTGGTGTTAATTCTATCCTACTGACGTTTCCGCTCCATCTGATGTCATTTTGTCCTGCTGCAAGCTTCGGGAAGAGTGTTGTAAGCATCTGATTGTTACATAGTGTGTGGTCTTTGTATGCCGTCATCTGCTCGCTGTCGACCTCAATATATCCGTTCACATCCTTGAAGGTGTGTGCCCTGTTATTGATGTACAGAGTTACCGTGCCGGATCCGTATATTTTCATGTACGGTAGCGCGGTGAAATTCTCTGTATTGTATATCGTGGCTGCCTGTGACAGTGTGATTACTTTCTGCCCGGCATATGAATATTTGAATGGGTGACAGGTGAATGTCAGGTCTATCTTTCCAATAAGCATAACCGCCACGTCCTGAGCTGACAGTTCGCTCTCGAAGAGGGCTTCTCTGAAATAGCCCTCCTCGTAGGTATCATCCAGTCTCTTGTAGCCCGGCTCCTTTGAGAGCCATCCTGCAATGGCTCTCGCTGTATCCTCGATTGAAAAGTCGTTATTGTCGTCGAGCATCATAAAGCAGCTGTATTTCTTGGAGAAATCGCTATACTCGCCGTTGTCAAGCTCGTCTGTTTTGCCGTTGTAGACAATATTTCCTCTTCCCGGGATATTGATTTTTTCAATTACCGGCTTAGGAGCTCCAAAGACATTATTTTTGGAATTGATTGCTAAACCATATTCTAGTGAACTGTGTCCATTGTATGTAAAGCTGTTAATGTAGTCCTTAAGCATATGCTGCCTCATCCCTTTCTTTAATCTGTGCAGCCACCTCGAGCACCTCTTCTGTGAGCTCTCTGATATCCTGCTTTCTGTTGTTATAGAAATTTTCAATCTTCATTTCTACCTTTGTGTCTCCTGCTCCTCTCTTGCCGAGTGCCTCTTCAAGAGTCCTGTTCTTGGCTCCGTCGGTCAGAGGTGTGACGATGGTTTGTCCGTTTACTACCTGCAGTATCTCTGGTCCCGCCTCAGCTACGATTGCCTGTCCTTCCTTCAGTTTTCCACCTTTCGCAAGCCTAGGGAGTCTTAACCTTCCGATTTTGCTGATTGAAACTCCGGGTATCTTATTAATTAATCCAATAGCTCCGTTAATCAGTCCAATGGCTCCGTTAATGGTGTTCTGAATCATGCTGATTACTCCGTTGATTCCTGCCTTTACGGAGCCGCTTATTGCTCCAGCTATTGATGTGCCTAGCCTTGTAAACGTGTTCTTGATCGTGTTCCAAAGTCCGGAGAAAAATGAACCAAAGTTCGAAAATACTGCTCTGACTCCATTCCACGCTGCTCCGAACGTATCTCTGAAGAACGAGCCGACAGAGCTGAATATCGTCTTGACTGCATTCCAGAGTGTCTTAAAGTAATTTACAAAGCCGGAAAATATATTTTTGATTTCATTCCATGCTCCCTTGAAGTCTCCTGACAGCACGTCCTTGACGACTGCAAACACTCCCTTGATTGCAGTCCATATGGCTGAGAAATATGCCACTACGACATCCCATACCGCCTTGATGATGTTCCAGGCATTACGGAAGAACGACCCTAGCACCTCGCCTACTACAGAGAATACGACCTTGATATTCTCCCAGATAAGTGTGAAATACAGTACGGCCACATCCCATATTCCCTTGATTGCAATCCATGCTACATCAAAGAAGCCGCTTAGCACTGTTCCTACTACCGAGAAAATAACCTTGATATTCTCCCAGATAGCCTCAAAGTACGGTGATACGAGGTTCCATACAGATTGAATGATGCTCCAGCAATCAGAAAATATCTGTGCTATGTCAGAGCCTATCTGCCTGAGCGTGTCGACCGCTGCCATGATATACGGCTCTATCAGAGCCCATATCTCCTGTGTCTTGGTCCATATGGTTTCAATGAAGCCCTTGATTGCTTCAATAATCGGCTCAAGGAATGATTTAATTGCTTCAAACACTGAATTGACAGCATCCCTGAACCATTCGCACTTGTTATACAGCGCGACGAAAATCGCTATCAGTGCCGCCACCGCCATAATCACTATCATGATAGGGTTCGCGGCCAGAGTTGTGTTGATTGCCGCTATCACAGGCTGTAAGAGCTTGGCAATGTTGATAATGCTCGAGACTGCCGTGCATAGCTTGCCAATGATGATGAGTACCGGTGCCAGCGCCGCAAGTACTGCTATGACTGTTAAAATTATCTGTTTGGTGCCTGAATCAAGGTTTTTGAAATTTTCAGTGGACTCTTTAACCTTTGCACTCACTGATGCAATCATCGGTTGAAGCATTGCAAGTGCCTCTTGTCCTAAATCCGTTGCTGTGTTCTTTATCTGATTTAGTGCTTTCTTGGCTTTATTGCTGTCGGTATCCAGTTTGTTAAAAGCGCTTTGCGTCGCGCCGGCGCTATCATTCATTGCAGCAAGTGTATTGTTGAAGTCGTCCGCGCTATCTCCGAGCAGTACCATAGCTGCCTTTCCTGCTTCGCTACTGCTCCACAGGTCGCTGAAACTCTTGTTATTTTCATCAGCATATTGCTTTAGTATTGCAAGAATATCAGACAGTGAATTTCCGTCAGCACTCAGCTGTGAAAATGACTTTCCGGTCTTTTCTCTCAGGATCAGGTCGACCGATGTTCCTCCTTTTCCCAATTCGTTAAGCATTGAGTTGAGGTATGTTGTACTTTCAGCCGTGGCAATACCTTTGGCTGTCATATCAGCGTATGCAGCACATAGCTGGTCTATCTGTACATTATTTGCATTCGCCGTTGGGATTACTTTACCCATCGCACTTGCAAGCTCATTAACAGTGGTTTTACCAAGGTTCTGTGTCGTGATGAGCATATCGCTTATATGCTCCGTTTCACTTGCTTCAAGACCGTATGCATTTAAGGATGTTGTAAGTATGTCTGTAGCGGCCGCTGTATCCGTGAAGCCCGCCTTTGCAAGCTTGCTAGCATTGGCTACGAAGGTTACGGCATCTGCTGTGTTCACGCCTCCGGATATAGCATTATATACAGACTCAGCTATATCATTTGCCGACTGTCCTGTGTCATCGGATAGTTTAAGTATGGCTGAGCTCATATCATCCATAGACATTACGCTCGAATCGGCTATTGTTGACACTTTGGCCATTGCATCCTCGAAGCTTGATGCGCTTGCTATTACAGCCGTGCCTACTGCTGCCGCGGTAGCGCTTACAGGTTTAAGCTTTTCGCCCACTCCGGTTATCTTCTCGCCGGCCTTCTTGAAGCCATCTGCCACGTTGTCGAGTTTTTGATTATTGAATTCTTCCGTCTGCTTCTTAAGGCTTTTAAGATCCTGCTCCGTCTGAACTATCTCACGCTGTATCTCTCTGTACTGTTCTTCACTGGCTTCGCCCTTTTCAAACTGCGCCTGCACCTGTTTTTCTGCTTCTTTAAGCACATTCAGTTTTTCTTTGGTCTGATTGACCGATTCAGCAAGGAGCTTCTGCTTTTGGGCTACAAGCTCTGTATTCTTAGGATCCAGCTTGAGCAGCTTATTGACTTCCTTGAGTTCGCTCTGCAGGCTTCTGCTCTTTTTGTTCACATCATCAATGGATTTTGTCAGATTGGTGGTATTTCCGCCTATCTCGATTGTGATTCCCTTTAATACGCTTTTTGCCATTTAGCTTTTTCTCTCCTTTCCGAATTTTTCTCTCAGAGACTGCCTGTCAGGTTTCGTCTGTGTGATTCGCCAGCAGTTATCCAGGTACTCTCTGCCCTTCTCTGTCTGATTCAGGCTATAGATGTATGCCTCTCTCATATAAAAGAGATACTCATCCAGCTCCATCAGCTGTATTTCATTCAAATTGAGCCCCGTGTAATCCATAACAAGCTTCTCTCCCTTTGTCTTGAGTAGGAAGTGCGATTTTTCCCCGAAGTCGTCCGGATAATAGGGCAGTTTTAGTTTGGGTCCTTAGATACTCCCTGCACGAAATTCATATACTCGGTGATGAATATACTCATTTCCTCGAAATCGTAATTTTCCGATATGATTCTCGGTGATATCTTTTTCTTCTGCAGATTGTTTGACATGGTCTCTGCCACTACCTCTGCCATGGTGTCCATTGCATCATCGAGTGAAATCTGGCTGGTGTCTAAGCTCTGTACTGCTGCCAGCTTGTGGAACGTAGCCTTGACCGGCATCTTGACTGTGAGCTTCTCGCCCTCCTTGTGGATTATTTCTCCATTCTTTCCCTTGATGTCATAGTCCTTGAGTGTGACGTGGAAAAATCTTCTCTTGATCTGATTGAAATTTAGTGCGTAGCTTGCCATTTTCTTTCCTTTCTTCTGAAAAGCGGCAGCTCAGACCTACTGTGCTGCCGTACATTTTTTATTCTTTCGGGTTCGCTGCCTGGCTTGCAGTGCCGCTCTCCTCGTAGAAATCGATAAGGGTACCCTCTTCATCCATCGGCTCTGCTTTAAACTCTGCATCTGTGACAGTTTCCTTGTCTTTTGCAAAAGCGAGTGAAAAGCCTGCCTGATTGCTTCCAACAATCATCACGTAAAGGTCTCCGTCGACCGGATCCTCGTAGTGGAAACAGATAACATACTTTTCTCTTCTCTGATTAGAAATTCCGCCGAATTTCACTCTCTTGTATGTTTTCTTATTTTTTCCTGTGAACTCGCTGACGCGTGCAGTGTCGCACATCTGCTTGAATACCTGCGAGTTGAATGTCATAATACCTGTCTTGAGCGTTACCTCTTCCTCAGTCATGACGGTCTTACTCTTTTTACCGGAGTCATCCTTGGCTGTGTAGTATGATGGCTTGTACTCAAGCGTAGCGCCGCCGGAGATATACGCCATTCTGTTTGTTTCTTTGCAAAATTCTGTCGGATCCGGCACTGTTCCTGAGAATGTCTCAATATGCACATTTCCCGAACCTAAGATAATTTGTTCTTTCTCTTCCATCTTTTTCTCCTTTTCAAATTTTTTCGGTGATATCAAAGTCGTATGACGTCTGTACCATGTTCTCGCTGTCAATTTTCACCTGGTTCTTTCTGAATTCAACATCAAACAGAACCTCGCGCTCAATTCTTGATTCGATTGTTTTGTCCGGCTTTCTGTCAGTGTACAGCTCGAATGAAGCACTTATGTCTCTAATCATATTCTTCTGATCAGAGCCACGCTGTGTCTCATCTATCAGGTAACAGATGTAAGGTAATGTGGGTGCCGGTGTTCTGCTTGTTATTGTGAACTCATTAAGAGCCATCGGAAGATTAAGCTTCCTGAAGCGCTCGATGATTGTATCCAGTGTCATAGTCTTTCTATCCCTTCGCTTATTCCTTTAACGAAACGCTCCTCTGCTTCTTTCTCGACAGGAGCGATGTGTTCAAACGCTCTGACTCTGCCCGAGCCATTGCGCTTTACGTGACCTTTTTCAAGCAGGTGTGTCAGCTGATAGTGCTTTTTGTTGTAAACTGAGTATGTGACCTCTCCTGTCAGCTTTGAGACTCTTTTCTCTCTGATTTTGGAGTCCCAGTCTTTGGTATACTTTCCGGTTCTTTCCCGGTATGGTCCGCCCTTTTTCAGCTCGTCGGATGACCACTCTGCAGTGTCCTTTGCCTGTTCATTGACTATCTCTGTGACTGTTCCTGTGTAGTCCTCCATGAGCTTGTTGAGGGTTTCCGCAAGCTCGTCTGATGTGATTTTAACCTCCATACCTGCCTACTCTCTCTGCCGCATACAGCTCTATCCTGTCATCGTTTCTCGGTCCGTATGTACGGTATATGGTGAGGCGCTTGCCGTCGTATATGCACTCCGGCTGCCCGTCATATTCGTTATTCCAGACTGTGAACTTATTTGAGGCCTTGAAGCCTCTCTCTCCTGCTGCCACGAATTCATCTCGGCCGGTGCTTTCGACTTCCGCAAAAACTTCTGTCTTCTCGTCAGTTTCATCAGTCTCGCCCGGATGTATAAGAGTAATTAATGCATCCATAGCGTCACTCCTTTGGCCGTCTGTAATTTCCGCCTTTAATTTTGGTGAGTGTCATGTTGTAGCACTCAATCAGGCGCTCGTAATCGCTGTTGATTGAGTAATTTGCCTTAACGTAATTAAGCACCGCCTCAATCACGAGAGGGTCTTCCAGCTCATCAATGTATGTCTGATGTACTCCGATTCTTTTTAAGTCTGTGAGTGCGACATCGATAAGCTGGCTTATGTCATCGTCCAGCATGTCAGTGGAGCTTTTTCTCACTCTGATTTTAGCTTTGTCTAGCAATTCCTCTCTCGTCATTTAAGCTTCTCCTTTTACGCGCCCGCTTTCTTTACACGGATAAATCCATTCTTGGAAGCTACTGAGCCTCCTACGAAGATATCTGCACGGTAAGCAACCTGTCCCTGCTTGAACTTGTAGTCGGTTGACTTTCTAGCATCGATATCAGAGAAGATTGCAAGCTCGTAGTTCTCAAGCGGTCCGTATGCCATCTCGTAAGAGCCTGCTGCTGTAGCCGGATCCGAAATGGCCTTGCATGCGCTGTTGATAATGTACGGTACTCCGTCAATGGTTCCTGTGTTGCCGTGGTTTACGATCGTGTAAACCTTTCTGCCCTGCTTGTCTCTGAGCTTTGCAAAGGCCTTAAGGTCTTTCTTGTTGAGAATGAGAACCGCGATGTCCTCGACCTCTTCCTCTCCGCCATAGCTGTAGATGATTTCATCGAGGGTATCTGATGCAATCTCTGTGATTGTGGTGATATCCGTCTTAGGATCAATGACCTGCTCATTCTCCTGTACCGGATTGTAGAAAATACCTTTAAGCTTTGATGTTGTACCATCTCCGATAAGGATCTGACGGCTGATGTATCTCCTAATAGCCATTGTCACGGATGACTCGACTACTCCGTCATAGTCAGCATCGGGAAGCTTGATCATTTCCTCAGGCTCCTCTGTGTATGCTGTGATCTTCTCTTTCTTGATTGTCACATATCCAAATTTTGGCTCGGTCGGGTTGTAATCTGCACCCTCCTCTGATGTGCCGGCGCCGTCTCCGTATGACTCAACATATCCTCTCTGATAAGTCTCTCCACCCGGTAATGGGATGGTCTTAACTCTGTCTATAAGGCTTGATACATCGTTAAAGGTTGGCTTCAGGTCTGATGCCTCGTGTGATGGGAGCACCGTCTGAGCTGTGGATAGAGCATTTTTAATTTTTTTCGACACGAGCTTTGCAGCAAATTTTACTGTATTGCCGTTTTTGATGTTTTTTCCGCGCTCTGAAATCTGGTCAAGTGCTCCATTTGAGCCCTCACCTTTCTTTGCGTCATCATCAGAAGCGCCTGCCTCTGATGCCATAGTTGCAAGTCTCTGTCTTGCCCTTGCGTCCTGGAGGATGCCGTTGATAATGTCAGCCTCCTCAAGAATCTGATCAAGTACCTCGCCATCTTCATCCTTTGCGAATGAATTAAGCTCTTTAAGTCTTGCTTTCAAGTCTTTTACACTCATGGAAATGAGCGCATCTTTAGTTAGTGCTGTGTACTCCATGTTAATCTCCTTTCGTGAAGTTATTTATTGTGATTTTTTTGATTTGATCACGCTTTTTTGTAGCCTGATTACGCTTAGCGTTGTCTGCAGCATCTTTGTTCTTTCGGGCTGAATCCATCGTTTTTTTGACGTTCTCCGGAATGTCAGCGTAATCTGTGACTGCTGCCGCGTATCCTTTTGTATCTGTCACCTCGATATCGAAGTATTCAGACGCATCAGCTCCGTTCAGCCATGTCTCTTTGTCCATCAGTTCCTTGATGGTGTCGATAGATACACCTTCTTTCAGGTGTTCTGCATAGATATTCACAATGCCTGTGGATATCTGGTCTAGGTCATCTGCCATCTTTCGCAGTTCTTCCGCATTACCTGTCGCTGACGTCCACGGATTGTGAATCATCAGAAATGCATTTGACGGTATCGTGGGCTTATTGGAGCCTGCGAATGCAATTACCGAAGCTATCGAGCCGGCAAGTCCATCAACGTATACGTTCACCTTATTGGACTGTGCATGACGCCTCAGCATGTTGTAGATTGCTATTCCGGCAAATACCGAGCCTCCACCGCTGTTGATATATACATTCAGGTCCTTGCCCTGCTGCTCGTTAAGGAAATTCTTGATTGCATCCGGATACTGGTCTTCATCCTGCCATGCTCCCCACCAGTCTGAGACAATATCTCCATAGAAAAATAGGTCAGCGCTTGTATCAGTTTGATTTTTGATTTCCAAGTTTTTAAATAATGGCACGTTAATCACCTCCTGTCTGATTTGCTCCGCTATTGGAATTACCACCAGAGCCTATCTGATATATGCTCTGTTCGTCTGCCTTGACATAATTGAGAGATACCATTCTTACATCGCCGTCCTCAATCGGTTCATAGTACAGCAGCTCTCTGTACTCGTTGATGGTGATTATTCCACGGTCGAAGAGCTGAGCTCCGATGTTCGTCCTTGTCTGCAGTGAGGCACACTGCAGTCTGTCAGCGGTGAACACTATCTTGTTACCACACCCGCGCTCGCGCTCTGATAGCAGCTTGAAGGTGCACTCAAGTGAGAGCTGTATCGCTATCGGTTCAATCACCGCCTCATAAAATGCATTCCACTCTGCCTCATCGAACAAGCTCATGAGAATCTTGTCATTGCAGTTGTAGTACCTGTAGATATTTTCTCGCAGGAACTGACTCTGCACCGTCGGTATGGTCTGTGTCTTCTGATTGATTTCATGGAAATCTGTCGAAGAATCAAGACCGCCAAGACCGCCCTCGTTGGATGCATCCATATATGCTTTTTGGAAGTTCACGACCTTCTCTTTCAGCTCATCCTCGTCGATGAAGTTGTTATATTTCAGATATCCCTTGAGGTTCGCTGACTGTCTGACCACGTTTCTTAGTGATTCTGCTGTCACATCCAACAGCTCCAGCGAGGTCTTGAGCTGTGCATCGGGTGGAGTACCTAAGAATCTCTTTTTGTTGTAACGTGATTTCAGATGGATGACCGCCTGATATGGCACTGTATATTCCTTGCCGTCATAGTCCCATGTGAACTTAAAAAACGTATTGCCCTTCTCATCGTCCCATATGCGGTGTGATGTGGTCGTAATGGGATTGATGGACTTCACTTTCGTGAAATCGTCGTTGTAGAATATGACTGCAAAGGCATTTGATCTGTATACCAGGTCTGATGCCATCTTGTAGAGTGCGTCATACGGTGTCATTTCCGGACTCCATCTCAGCGATAGCAATCTTGCCAAATAGTCGTCTCTGACAGTCAACCCCTTGGCATCATGCCTTACAAGCTGTGGCTTGAGCTTTCCGCAGTTTGTGCCTATGCAGTTTGCAATGGCTCCAACTATATCACTCTCGTATAGATCGCTACTCGGCTGATACTCGCCTCGTGATATGAGCAGAGGCATATATTTCCATTTTTTAAAATTGGCCAAATCTTTAAGTATTCCCGTCCGTCTCACCCCTTTCCTGTCTGCCTCAGTATCATGCTATCAAAAAAAGCCGGTCAATTCTGATATGATTGACCGACTTATCTTTTTAGGTTTTTTAACTGGTTTCCGTACTCCTTGTGGTACTTCATCTTGACTGTCAGTGCATCTATCACTGCCATAGTTCCATCTATGTGTGCCCGGGGCTCTATCTTTACAGGCTTCATTCTTGAATCGTTTATGTCGATGTCTACAGCTACATTCAGGAAATGAGCCTTTAGCAGATTATTGGCACCGATTTCAATTTTTTTGTCCTTTAGATTGCCCTCAAATGCATGTAGGACCGGTGTGAGGTTGGTTCCCTGATATACATCATCCACCTTGAAGCCGCTCTCCTTCATGTCCTGTATCAGATACTGTGAGGAGTAACGGTCGTAGCCTGTCATGAGCGGCTTGATTTTGTATATCCGAACCAGGTCTATGAACCATTGGAACACATCCCTGTACTGAATCTGATTCTCTCCGGATATTCTCAGGAAGCCCTGCTGCAAAAATATGTCATACGGCACTCCCTCCTCTTCGATTGCCCTCTTGTAACGCTCAAGTGGCATCCAAAACTGCGCGAAGATGTAATCAATGCCGTCCTTTTCTATGTCGACTGCTGCCGCCGTAAGGTCTGTTGTCTTAGACAGATCGATACCGCCGACACAATAGTATCCCTTGAAATCTTCAAGACTCAGCTTCACAGGTGACTTGTCCGCTTTCTTTCTCTGGCATCGCTCCACATCCTCGTAGCTCAGCCATGCAACAGAGCTGTTCTGCTTGATGTTGCAATATTTGCAGAGAAACTCTGATTTTTTCGACAGTGAGCCTTTTGCAATCTTGATTTCATCAATGTAGAACGACTCCGGGATTGCAACTCCCATGTTCGGGCTTGCTTTCCTTAGTTCATCTATGTTGTCCCATTTTTCGATGTCGTCAATCATGTACAAAAAAGGCAGAAATCGTACTTCCTGTGATGAACCTCTCAGAAACGCTGTCGCACGCCTGAAAAGCTCATCAAAGATACCGTCATTGACATAGCCGGCCGTAGATGTTGAAATGGTCAACGGCTCGTTTCTTGTGCCGGTACCGGATTTCATTACTTCATACTGTTTCAAGCCCTGCGGTCCCGGCCATGCTTCCATCTCATCATTGATGGTACATGATGGGTTAAAACCATCCGCTTTCTTGGCATTAAATGCAAGCTTCTTAATTGTCGTGTTCAGGCTCTCGATGTAGATGTCGGAGCGCCTTTTCTTGGTCAGTTCATTTAGCTCGTCATCTGCCTGTACTATCTGGTAAAAGTCATTGTACACAATCTCCGCCTGGTCTAATTTTGGTGCAAGGCAGTAGAGCTCACCGCCGTACTCTCCATCGACAAATGCACTGTACGCCATAATTGCTGCAGCTAAAATGCTCTTGCCGTTCTTTCTTGCGATGAGGATGAATACTTCCCTGAACTGCCTATATCCGGAATCCTTATCAATGATACCGAATATTGTAGACACAAGAGCCTTCTGCCATAGCTCCAGCTTGATGAGGTCGCTCCTTCCTTTGTTGTGGTGGCAGAAACTCTCTATGAAGTTGATGGCTCTTTGTGCTTTGCTGTCATCATACAGCCAGCGTCCGGAGTCAATTCCCGCAATTATGATGGTGTAGAGGAGTATGATCCATTCTCCGGCTATGATTTCGCCTGATGTAATTTTCTCATAATACTCACGGATATAGCCGCCCTGCTGCTTTTTCCTTCTTGGCATATTACTCTCTCATGGCCGCAAGCCTTGATACTTTTTTCTTCTCGTGTACCGGAAGATAGTCTATCAGGCTGTTTATGATGCTCGAATACTGCTTGGAATACTTGTCGTAAATTGTGGCTGACGGATGTGCCTTGGTGAACTTCTGAGCCGCGTTCCTGGTCTCAATCGTAAGCCCCTCTTTTTTGAGCTCCTCTTTTGCCTGATAGCATGCCACTTTTAGGAAAGCGGCTTCATCAATCAGTGAAAAAATGAGTTCTTTTCGCGCCGGATCGTCTACGCTCTCGAAAAGTTTTCTAAGATTTTCTATTTCTTTTTTGATTCTTGCGTTTGTCAGCTTATTTACTCTTTTTTTAGGTTTTGTCGGGCTTTTTTGTGTTTCTTCTGTCAATTTTATCCCCCCTCTTATTGTGCGCGACCTTGCGGAGTAAAATTTAGGTTGCTCCCTCGGTTCCTAGGGCGTCGTGCCATACGTGCACCCCGGGGGGTGCTGTCGCGCAAAATTATTTCTGTGTGTTCGATTTACGTTCGATTTGAATTATATTGCCGTATTCATCGAATCTGTATCGCTTCTCATACTTGCTCTTATGCTCTTCGTTGTGGTGCCTTGCGCAAAGAAGCTCAAGGTTGTCGAACGACAATGTAACTCTTGGGTTGTTAATATTCTCAGGCGTTATGTGCTTCTTGTGGTGTACAATGATTCCCGGCTCGACATCCTTGAGTGTTATCCTGCCCTCTGCCAGCTCCTTTGTACAGCGCTCACACATGCCACGCTGTAGCTTGTAGTATGCATCGCGTGTGTTCTTCCATGCCTGTGAGTGATAGAAAGCCTGTGCGTATTCCTTGGCCATGTTCTCTCCTTTGTGCATATGATACTATGTGTTGTCGTGTGATTGTGATACATCTATCATGTCCATGTGTACAGCCACTAGGTACATGAGCCTTGATCTGTAGCGGTAGAACAGAGACCTGCAGACCATGGTATCTCCCAGCATCTCCCAAGGTGTGTTGTACTGTATGCTCTCATAGAGCTTATCTATGAGAGCCTTGCGTGTAGATGCCGTGAATCCGTCAAGCTTCAGTTCTTTCATGGCGGCTTTGATAGCATTGTCCACCTTGATATCAAACGCTGTGGCTGTGCCTCTTCTGATGCGTTTCTTTCGCTCCTTGTCTGAGTGTATGAGTGCCTTAACTATTCTCTTGTAATCTTCTCCAAGGTATTCCATCGTGCCTCCTCAATTCCTAACCATGCGAGCGTATATGTAAAATGCTGCATTGATACCGTTATACTTGACCTCCGCATCCAGGAACTTGTAGCCCGGATATTCTTTGGTGAGCTCTGCCTCTAATACTGTGTGGTCTTTGGCCATCCTCTCGACACGGCGCTTCTTGAACTTGCTATAGCTCTTTGTCGGCTCCGGTGGCTTCTTTAAGTTTCTTGAGCTTACCCACCGCTTAGTACCGTGTGGATTTCTTGATATATATTCTCCTAAACCTGTGATGAGAAAATCATCATCAGGTGATATTCTTCGTGTGTTGGGTCTGTCGCATTTATTCCAGATTGATTCCAGCTCGTCTCTGTCCATGCCGTCTCCGGTCATGAGAATGTGGAAATGTGGTCTCACATACCCATCAAATGCGAGCACGTATATGTACTTGATGTTTCCAAGTCCTTTTCTTTTTCTCCGGTAATTTATCTTTGCAATAAAATTCTTGATATCTTTTCTTGCTCTCTCTTCATCTGCCGGAAGCTTGTCGTCGTTCCACCCGAACGTGCACCATAAGTCGCCTTTTCCAAAGTTGATGTTTCCAAGCCTTATCAGATACCGCCTTGCATTTTTATCATTCAGGTTCCTTTGAGCTTTGCTTGATGGTCTCTTCTTAGTCTTCGGCATGTCACTGAGCCTTGGGTAGCTCGGGTATATCTGAGCTTCAAGGAGAGTGGTCTGTGACTTTATGTTGGTGCACTTCGTGGTGGCTGTTCTGTACAGGCAGTTTACCTTGCCCTCTTTGAGAAGCTTCTCAAGCCTCTCCTCCTCGGTGTCATCTATGTATTTTTTGAAAGCCTCTTCGTAGTCGTAATTGTCGTATCTTCTCATACTGTGTACTCTTAAATATTAAAATCCCTCATATGTTACTACCCATTACAAGGACGATAAAGAATTTTTATCTACTATATTATGGGTTTACTGCTGCCTCTGTGCCGCTCTCATCTTTCTGTTGTATTCAGCCTGATACAGCAGCTTTTTGTCTGTTGTCAGAACGACTCGTTTAAGAGTGGTCTCATACTTTTTTAATTTTTCGCACGTTTGTTCCCATTCTTTCCATGTTTCTTTTTTCACGCTATCTTTTTTCATGATTTTTCCTTTCCTCTATATATGTAGAGACACAGCCTGCTTGTGCAAGCTGTGTATACATGTCTTATAGTATTTGCAGGCCGGTGTGCAGTCGATAGAATCAAATTCACACTTTTTGGTTTTTATTGGCTTTATGTCGCTCAATGTTCTGCTCTTCAACTGCTGCCTCCTTCGGCTCATATCCCATGCACTTTATTGGTCTGCTTGGTTTGCCGCATTTTTCATAATATTTGCAATTCTGACATTCATTTCTGTTCATTGTGTTTCGTCCTATTTGATTTTGTACTGATGCAAGCGATATATATCTAATTTTGTCCATCACCGCTCTCCTTATCCGGAAGTTTGGCTAGTTTCCACGGTGTACACCTATTGCCACTCCACGATGTTGATCCATTGTTCCAAACGTAAACTCTTCCATTCTCATATTTCGCAAAATATCTTTTAACCCACTTGGAAAAAATATTATCTCTTACCAGTATTGGTGTATCAACTGCAACTTTTGACCAGTCAACAGGTCTTGACAGTGTGCTTCTATCACTCAACTGCTCCACTACTTTATCCACATCATAGTCGGTTGACACTTCATCTGCCTTATCAATGAGGGTATTTAAAAGCCAATAGCTATTGATTACATCCTTTTCGTGGTTGTAAGTGTCTTTTAAATGCTCTATCAATTTATCTGCATCAATCAGTCTCATTCTCTACCTCACTTTTTGTTGCCTCTTCCTCTCTGATATTCACTATGTTCTGACAGCCACAATGTGGGCAGTCGAATGCCTCAAATGTCTTTGATGCTTTTTTCAGACATTCCAGCGCTCCTATCTTTTCTGCCGCCAAATATCTATTTTCCTTTATTAATTTGAATCTTTTTCCACATATTTTGCACTTCATATTATTATCCTCCTGAGGTAAAGGGAGCTGGGTAAGGGCTCCCTTGTGTGTTAAATGGCTTACAAATCAGTTTTCGTGATATAAATAATTCGCATGCCAAGTTTCTTTCGCTTTCGCAGGTGTTTCAACCTATAGTTCGTAGTGAGGCGTCTCTACCCAGTAGAAATCTACTCCCGAAAGGAGCCTTAAGACCTCAAGCTCCGGCTTGTAGGCGGGACTCGTGAAGCATATCCCGACTGCCATCTCGTCATTACATGACACGAGCCAGTCTCCGTGCACTGCGAAGGTGCTTGGTGGATTTTCGTCATCGCGGCACTTATCTGGGTTGACCATGGCCAAGCGCGCGTCGTTGATGAGGCGTGCTCCGCCCGGTGTCTTTACTACCGTCATCATATTATCGTTCTGCATGATCTTAATCGGTGAGATTAGTGCTTCCTTTGTATCCTCCGCCATGTCCCACAGGAGCGGTTTTCTTTCTGTTTCAAACTGTGGGTCGTGTCCTTTCTGGTATGTCATGAACTCGCCCTTTTCCGGTGCAAGACCGCATGTCTTGATTACGGTACCTAAAAATTCTTTTGTGATTTTTGCTTTGTCAGCTTCCACCATCCAGCCGGTACCGTTTAGGATGTACATGCCTTTCTCTGTGAGACCGAACTTGACGCCCCACGTTTTGTAATCAGTTTTTAAAATTTTTTCTAGTTTTGCGCAATCTATAAACATTCCGTCCCTCCTATTCCTGCGATATAAAACATGTCCTGATGCAGGATACATGTCTTGAGTCCGTGTCTCTTAACAACTGTGAAGTATTTCATTACATCAACTATCTCAAGCGTTTCTTTGCCTGTAGGCTCATCATCCTCACGCCCTCGCTGATCTGCTCTTATTCTGCGATAATCTACACAGACGGTTCTCTTGCCCTGCAGGTGGTCTATAACCTGCTGCCTTATCTGTTCAATAGACAGCCCTCCTATCGGTTCTCGTGCTGCTCTGTTGAGGTCCTGTGCGAATGCATTACTTTTACTCATTTTCTGCCTCCTAACTTTGTGCTTCTCCATATCTGTCAACCTTGTCGCGGAGCCATTGTCTGATTTTCTCCGGAAAAATTAAATCTGATGCCAATAAGTGGCCACTGTGATGCTCCTCTGCTATGTAATCAGCCAATTTTGCCACCGTAAGAGTGTTCATATATTCTCTTCTTGTCATGCATGCTTCTATGACTTCTGTCTCTGGCTTTTCGTCCTCTGTCTCCGGCTCATTTTCCTCTATGCTTTTGGCTTCATTTTCTTCCTTTTCAATGCTCTCAGGCTCTGATTTTTCAAGGATTTGTGGGGATTTTTGCGCCGGCGCAATTTGCTCTCCAAGGCTCTTTTCTCCTGTCTGTTCCTCGGGCCTGTCTGCAGGCTCTCTATTATCCTCTCTGCAGTCTGTATCTCCGTCGGTGGAATCATCCTTTTGCTCTTTTCCTGCTCCAGGAGCTGGCTCATTATCTGCCACGCTTCCCGATTCAGTCTCTTTGACCTCATCAGTGCCAGCTTCTCCAACTGCTGCATTGTCATCCTCTGGTTCAGGAGTTTCTGCTGTAGTATGCTCTCCTGTCGGCTCATTTTCCTGTGCTTCATCGTCTCCTCCAAAATGGTTCTGCCACGTTCTGGTGCCTGCTGCATCCTCATCAAAGATGGAGCTCATACGCTGATAAAACTCCCACCATGACATATTTTTTGGCGTGTCTCCAAACTTCTTGATTGTGACTCGATTCTCGTACATCATCATAAAGTAAAGACCTTTTTTGAATGAACGGTTTCCGGCCGGATTTACAATTTCTGCAAATCGGATCATTGACTCCTCGTCAAACTCGTTTGAGTACACCTCGTTGAGGATGTCCTTGTTCTCCTCAAAGAATTTCTCTATCAGCTGGCTTGTATCATCCGCCACGCCTGCTGCAGGCTCGGTCTTATTGAACCTCTTTAACTCTCTTATGTCCTCTCTTGATGTCTCGGGCTGTACCATCTGCCTATCGGAGTCGGGGAGCTTGAGCATCTCCTCAAGCTGGCTCCTTCCAAGGTCTGTATACTCCGGTCTCAAGTGCTCTGAATATCCGTCAATCGAGTATTCACGGTTGATGCTCATAAATCGGCTTGTGGTGGATGCCTCAAGTCCATACTCAGCCTTAGCAAATTCTGCTATGCTCTTGTAGCCATCATTTTCATAAAGTCTTTGGTCGTCAATCTGTCTGAGCGCATATCCTATTCTCACGAAGCTCTGCTTCACTCCTATAAGTTCCTGTCTCAGTTTCTGTTTCATCTGCGTCCAGTCATCTAGAGTCATCTGCACGTATTCCATATATCCTCCTATGCTGTATATGCTATAGCCATTACCGGCATATCTGCTGTAGTTGCTGCTGTCCTCAGTGTTCCTGTCACAAGCATTCGTATGTAAGCGTTAAGCCACTTCTGTATGTTCTCCTGGTCAGGCTTCTTATCATGAGCTCCATACCATTGCAGTATGTTCGGCACCTCGGAATCAATCTCGACAGTGACATATTGCGTATTTGGTGTGTCCTTGAACCTCAGAAAAAGTATGTACGTCTCTCCCCGATTGTGTTTTCCTAAGTAGTTATCTCCTCCGACACAATGATGAAGTACTCGTCCCTCTGTTACTATTTCCTCTGCTGACTTTGCCGGTCTGATGATGTATGTATCATCCTCGTAATAATATTTTTTTCTCAACTTCCTGTAGCTGTGTCGAATGTTCGGGAAGCGCGCCGCAACATCCTTCAAATGCTTGTCCAGTTTTTCCTTATTGACCTCTTCCACCATCTTTTCGTGGGCTTCATCCAGGTCATGTGGGAACTGATATACCGTGTTGGTCAGATCATAGCCTCTGTCTTCTCTCATGCTCAGGTAGTCAGCGTATGTAGAGGCCATGTGTCTGATTCTGTATACCGACTGACTGCAGCCTCCGTAATCACAGCATGCATATTTCTTTATGCGGTTTAATAATTTCTGCAATGTCATGTATTTCTCTGCGAGCACGACCTGTGTGTATGTGAGTCCGGTTTCTGCCAGCTGCTGCACCTGTTCATCTGTCCAGTTCTCCATGGCTCTCTTCTCCATCTGCAGAACCCTCAGCAGACTTATATCTCCTTTTTCCTTGATAAGCAGCTTAAGCTTTTCCTTTCTGATGCCGAGAAACTCATCCGGCCTTGTTGCTGTTTCGTCTTCGATGATTCCATACTGGCATTTGACAAGCCTCTCAGCTACTCCTATCAGGTGCATCTTCACAAGCATTTCAAGCTGTGGTGTACGCATGTAGCACTCAAGGTACTCAACCGGATTGCATACGCTCATGAGACTGTTTGTGTATTCCTTCATAGCACTGTATTGAAACATGGTCCCTGTCATCTCATCATATGTCTCCGGCAGGATTGGCCCGGAATTGATTCTGATGCTTGACAAGCCATATAGATTGCAATCATCCCAAAAGTCTTTTCCTACATACGGATCATGCTTGTTGTAGTCAACCTGCACCTTTTTGCCGGGTTCGAAATATGCTCTTGCCAGTTCAACCCCCGACAGCTTTTCATATGCGTCGTACATTTCGTTGCCGTTCTCGCCGGCAACGAAGCCGAGCGTCCACTCTTTCTCTACTTGTATGTACCTCATAACAAAGCCATTATCTTTGTATTTCTGTCCGAGAAACAGATACCGGGTTTTTCTGATGCTGCCTTTTACTTTTCCTTTGCACTTGTACTGTCCGCGTGCACCACACATAGGACATGTGCCGAAGCTGTTCTCTCGCGGCTCTTCTATGTTTCTCTCAAACTGGTCCTCGTATGCTCCACTGCTTTTCCATCTTGCAGTGGTCACACCGCCACACTTACTGCAGGCTATGTCAGCCCGGCTTCCATGCTTCTTGTAATACAGAAAGTGCTCATCATGGAAATATACGTGATCGGCTCTGTACAGTATTGCTTTTTCAGGTAGTGCCTTGGTGTTTGCCTGCCTGTCCTTCAGCGCTTCCTGACGTCTCTTGTGCTCTCGCTCTACTCTGTTTATCCTTTCTGTTGATGTGATGTCGGCCTCGTATCTTGATATGTGTTCCCACCACCAAGAAGGGTTGAAAAGCTTGGTGCCGCAAAAGGTCTTTATCCTCTCAAGGTCTTCCGGGCTCTGCAGGATATTTTCATCTGTCAGGGTTCCCCCTGTGTGTGTTTCCATCCATATGGGTCTGTAATATGAAACCTGTTGGCGTGTCCATACATGTTTGTCCGGCCAGTATGTGCCGAAATCCTTCTTGGTGAGTGCGATTCTCACTACAGGAATCTTTTTTGACTCCTTTTTATTTTCGTACACCTCAAGGAGCAGGTGCTTTTTATGTCCTATGATCTTGACTGCAGTAACTCCAATGTACTTCACAGATTTTTTTCTGCTTATCTTCTGTAGTCCCAGGTATGGTATTTTTTCTATTGTTTTTTCTTTCATCTGTAGTGCCTACTTTCCCATGTAGTAGTCTGTGATTATCTTCTTGGCTCTTGCCATGCCCGGTATGCCGAGTGTGACTTTGCTCGCTGATACGCCTGCTGCCTTGATGATATCCTTGTCCACCGTCTGCTGATTCTTGAAGGACCACATCAGGATGGCGGCTATACAGCCCTTCAATGTTTTGCCTTTCTTTCTGACATTGTGAGCCAGGAGCTCATTCTCCATGCACTGGCCTCTTAGGTACTCCACCCAGTCCTCCATAATTTCTTTCGGTTTAAGTTCTGCTGCCTCGACATCAATCTTGCCGAGTGCCGCCGTGAGCTTATCGCACAGCTCCGGGATTTCTCCGTTGGTGTATAGGTCCACGAAATCAGCCTGTATTCCATTTTCTTTTGCCACTACCTTGAGGGATTCTATGTCACCCTCGTTAAGCAGGTTTTCTGCAAGCTCATTTATCTCGCTAAACGAATCAAATTCTCCAAACTTATCAAACATATGGTTTCTCCTTTAAAAAACTCCATTTATCGTATTTTCGCTCTGCATCCGTAAAATCCGGATAAAACTCATCCAGATATGCTCTGAACATGCCGAGCATCTCTTTTCTATTTCCACTGTTGCCGTTGTCCAGCATATGATGGTGGTACCGGCATCCGACTGCTCCGTTCTGTCTGATGCCAAGTCCCATTGAAGAGCGTGGTATGTAGTGCATTATGTCCATTACGCTTCTCGAAAGGACTTCTGCCGGCGGCATCTTATAGCCTATCTGACAGAATATGCATTTGTAATTGTCGCGCTCCATGATGGCAGTGCGCTCTATTTGTGAAAATTCAAGATATTTTGTATATTTAGGCATATGGATTTTCCTTCTTTTTGTGCTATAATATTTTTATGGTTTTTTCTTTTTATTGTTATTTTTTCACGCAGAGTCCGGTCAGGAAATTAAATTTTCCCGACCGGTCTTTTTTATGCCTCAATCTGCATGACATATGGTGTGTCGTTCTCCATACGCTCATCTACGTCCTGAAGCATGATATCTGTCAGCTCCTTCAATGCCTCGAACATGCTGTCGGTGATGAGTCTCTTATCGTGTCTTTCCTTCACTACTCCGATTATGTAGCCGGCTGTGAGTGCAGCTTCCTTTACATCTGCGCTCTCCTCAATCTTTCCGATCATGCCGATGCACTTCTTAAATTCCCTGTACTGTTTCATTCCTGCTGTGTGTTTTTTGAATAATTTCATGGTTTTTTCTCCTTTGCTGTTAATATACCCAAACCCTCATTCCGAGTCTTGGCTTGTCAATTGTCTCAATAAATTTCACTATGAGTGAATCGAAGTCCTCTATCTTATCATGCGCTCTGACTCTTATACCCTCGTACAAGAGCTCGGCATCCTCATTCGTGGATCTGTACACCTCCATGTAAGATGCCGGGCCTATTCTGCTTGTTACCTCTTTTAGTTTGAAATCCGCTCTTTCCATCTTTATTACCTTCCTTTCGCTGGAAATCTTTTTGCTAAGTCTCTTGTTGCCATCTGAAATGCCTGCTCTCTCTCGTCTCCTGTGGCTCTGATTATTTCCCGGCCATTCTGCAAAATCCTGATTGTGTGCTCTCCAGGCTTTTCTTTGAGCGCCATTGAGAGATGGTGCCGTTTCTGTCTGGGACTGAATGTCTCATAGAAGAGGTCTATCATTGTCTTCATACAGTTTTCCTTTTCCCTTTCCGTGCTCCTTTTCTCGTGCTATAATCACGCTATAAGGAGGTATTTTTTATGAATAATACTCAATACAAATTTTTAAAGCTGCTTTATAAGCACGGAGCAACAGCAGCTGATATTCAAAATCATTTCCCGGAATACAAGACCAATTCTTCTCTTACCGACAGCTCTTTTCAAAAGTTGTTCTTTTGCAAAGACAGCCGTTTTTGCTTGACACCCTTGGGTGAAGAGATGTATGAGTGCAGGAGAAGAGATGGTTTCCGTTTCTGGCTCCCGATTGTGATATCTGTCATTGCTCTTGCATTGTCAATCTATTCAATCTATCTACAGCACGCCTAATTGGCTCAAAATTACAATCACGGATATAATGATTGATGCTATTGACGGCAGAAGAGAAATCCACCAGTATTTTTCTTCTGTCTTTTCTTTTTCGTAATCTGTCATTTCGTTCCTCTCCCCGGGCTTGCCGGAACACCGCACGAAATGGATTCATTGTTCACA
>OGQH01000748.1_pt1 | contig 35919 bp, 35 predicted proteins | sample 1553181 | NCBI WGS metagenome assembly OGQH01 (sample SAMEA2579946, study PRJEB22360) | human gut metagenome | biome: human gut; feature: human-associated habitat; material: faeces | place: Denmark | collected 2008/2010 | reverse complement strand
CTGCCGGAGCGGTGCTTAAGCCGCAAGGCGGGAATTGTGCGGTGTTGCCTTAGAACGATAATAAAAGAAATGCCAAAAAAATAAAACCTCCAGCCTGTTTTGTCGGCCAGAGGTTTGTATGCTTCTCTTCTGTTTTTCTTTCGTTATTGTCCTGCGCTTACCCCTGCGATTTTTCAATCAGCTCGCGGGCGTTGGCAAGGCTGAGGTCTGTAACTTTATCGCCGGAGATCATGCGGGCTAACACCTGCACGCGGCCATCCAGATCCAGCGGATGGATCTCAGTGAAGGTCCGGTTGTCCCGCACCTTCTTTTCAATCAGCAGCTGGTTATCGGCAAAGGCAGCGATCTGCGGGGTATGGGTGATGCACAGCACCTGATGGCCGCTGGCGGTCTGCTTCAGCTTTTGGCCAATGCGCCCGGCGGCAAGGCCCGAAACACCGGTGTCGATCTCATCATAAATAACGGTCGAAATCGCATCTTTATCAGCCAAGGCGCTCTTGAACGCCAGCATGATACGGGAAAGCTCGCCGCCGGAAGCGATTTTAGCCAACGGCTTGGGCTCCTCGCCGGGGTTGGTAGAAATCAAAAATTCAATGTTATCCTGTCCTGCGGAAGCCAACGGGCCGCGCTGATGGCGCAGCACCATACGCACGCCGGGCATGTTCAAAAATTCCAGTGCTTCCCGCATTTGGCGGTTCATGCTGGTAAAAGCTTTCAGGCGAGCTTGGGTCAGCGTTTCCGCTGCAGCCTTGGTCTGGCGGTACAATTCCTGTTTGCGTTGGGTCAGCTCTGCAATGCGCTTGCCGGAGGACTGGTACCCTTCCAATTCTTCGGCCGCCTTATCCCGCCGAGTCAGCAGTTCTTCCACACTGGCACCGTAACGCTGTTTCATGCGGTAAATCTGGTCCAGCCGTTCTTCGATTTGATCCAGCTCCCCCGGGTCAAAATCATAACCGTCCAGGCGGTCGGCGAGGTCGGTGGCCAGCTCCCGCGCACCGTAATACAAATCGCTCAGGCGCTCGCTGAGCGGTGCCAGGCTCTCATCCAGGCGAGCACTTTCGGCCAGCTCATTGACCACACTGCCCAACAGATCCGCTGCGCCCATCATTTCGCCGGAATCATCACCGGAAAGCGCCTGGTGCGCCGCCGTCAGACCATCCAGAATGCCCTGTGCGTGCATGATGACCTTGCGGCGCTCCATCAAACGTTCTTCCTCGCCTGCGGTCAGCGCAGCGGCATCAATGGTATCAATCTCTTCCGAAAGCTCTGCGATCCGGCGCTGCTTTTCTTCCTCGCTGGAAGTCAACGCATCCAGCGCGCGCTTTGCCGTGACAAGAGCGCGGTACAGCGCATGGTAAGCGGCATACTCTGCCCCATCCTGCGCGTACTGATCCAGCAGGGCCAGATGGGTTGCCGGGTTGGTCAGGCTGGTGCTGTCGTGCTGGCCATGGATGGTCAGCAGCCCGGCGGAAATATCCCGCACCACGCCGGCGGTAGCGGGCATACCGTTAATACGGCAGCTGCCTTTTCCGTCCGCGCTGATCTCGCGGTACAGCAGCAGGTCATCCTGGGCACCATAGCCGCATTTTTCCACCTGCTCCCGCACATGGGCCGGGATAGATTCAAACGTGGCCCAAATGCGTGCCTTGGGCGCACCGCTGCGCACCAGATCACGCGAGGTACGGTTGCCCAGAATGGCATTGATGGAATCGATCATGATAGATTTGCCGGCGCCGGTTTCACCCGTCAGCACATTCAGGCCCGGGGTAAACTGTACTTCGGCTTTTTCAATCACGGCAACATTTTCAATTTTCAGCTCCGCAAGCATGGATGCTGCTCCCCCTCCGGCGGTTTAAGTGTGGCGTACCGTATAGCGCTGCAGCTGGCGGGTGATCTCAGCAGCGTTTTCCTCGGTGCGCATCAGGATAAAAAACGTATCATCACCGGAAAGTGTACCAACAACACCTTCCCAGGTTTGAGCGTCAAAAACTTCACAGGCGGCATTCGCCATGCCGGAAAAGCATTTGACCAGTACCATATGCCCAGCATAGTCCACCTTGAGCACAGACTCCCGGAAAATGGTTTCAAACCGGTTTGGTGAATGAGCCACCTTGCCGTTGCCGTTTGCCGGCATATAGCGGTAGCCGCCCTCCCCCGTTGCAGTTTTTACCAGGCGCAGTTCCCGGATATCACGCGATACCGTTGCCTGCGTTACATCAAAACCGGCACGGCGCAGATGTTCGAGAAGATCCTCCTGCCGGTCAATCGGATATTTTTCAATCAGGTCCAAAATTGCCTGATGGCGCGCACTTTTCATTGCAGAGTCATCTCCTCATCAATTTTGTTTCTATCGCACGGAACTGCTCGGTTTCGTCAAAGGTAATCAGCCCCAGCTGTTCCACTGCCGTGGTAATGGTCAAACTTTCGCCCGGCTGCAAATCACAGCGGGAATGGCTGTCCGCGCTGGCGTACACGCTGTCACGGTTGGTTGCTTCCGCCACCACCGTCAGGGGACGGCTGGGGGGAAAAACCACCGGCGCCCGCACGGCTGGCCGAAAACACCAGCGGCACCGCGTGGATGCTGTGCGCACAGACCGGGGTAAGCACCATAACCGCCGCACAGGCATCCAGCACCGGCCCACCTGCGGAAAGCGAGTAAGCCGTGGAGCCCGTGGGTGTTGCGATGATCACCCCATCGCTGCGGTAACGGCTGACAAAAGCGCCATCGCAGTAGACGGTATAATCCATGGGGTGCAGGCGGGAATTGCCGAACAGCACCACGTCGTTCATGGCAACCTGGTGCCAGTTATGGGCCGGGGCATCCGCGCGCAGCAGGTTGCGCGGCTCAATGGTATACCGCCCCGCAGCCAGGCGGGCCAGCTTTTCCGGCAGCTCTGCCACCTCGCAGGTAGCCAAAAAGCCAATGCGCCCCAGGTTGACACCCAGGACCGGTTTGCTTTGGGCAAGGCAGTCATGGGCGATGCGCAGCAGTGTGCCATCCCCGCCAATGGTGATAACCTGTTTTGCCTGGGCCAACGCCTGCTGCTGGGGCAGGAATACCGCCTTGGTATCCACCAATTCCCCAGCCAGCCCATCCGCCAGCAGGGCATGGATGCCGTGTTGATCCAGCAAAGCGATCACCTGACGGGTAACGGAAAAATCGGTATCTTTGATTCTGTTTGGAAAAAGAAAAACGGACAAGCTCTTTTCCCCTTTCCGGGTATGGTTTCAAAGGCAACACCGCACAATTCCCGCCTGACGGCTTAAGCACCGCTCCGGCGGCTGCGGCACGGCATCTGCGTTGCCAAAATGCTCGATAATGTCGGGTTGCGGTACCCGCATCGTGCTTCGGGGGCAAAAGCCCCTCGCACTCTGCGACCGCTGCCCCTGCTTCGGTTCGCTGTTTCCGCCACTGGCGGCGCTCACCTTTGCAGCATCCAGTATTATCTGCGCTTTTGGCTTAGCATCCGCCGCACCTCGCTCGCCGTATCGGCACTTAGAATTATGCGGTATTGCCCAAAGTAACAGGAACGCAGCTTTTAAGGTTCAGTGCAGGTTGGGGGCTTTATCCAGCGCCGCGTGGGCGTTGGCAACCGTCTGTTCGATCAGGCCTTCGGGCAGCGGCTGCGGATCCTGGCTGTGCTGGACATACATCAAAAATTCAATGTTGCCCTCCGGCCCCTTAATGGGCGAAAAATCCAGTCCCGCCGGGGTAAAGTGGTTCGCCATGGCGTAACCCTGCGCCATATGTAGCACCTCGGCATGGGTAGCGGGTTCCCGCACAACGCCTTTTTTACCTACTTTTTCGCGTCCGGCTTCAAACTGGGGCTTCACCAGACAGACGCCGACAGCATCCGGCGTACAGATAGTATCCGCCACCGGGAAAATATGTTTGAGCGAGATAAAGGAAACATCCACGCTGAAAAACGCGATTCTGTCCCCCAGCATATCCGGGGTAACATTGCGGATGTTTGTGCGCTCCATATTGACCACGCGCTCATCGGTGCGCAGGCTCCACGCCAGCTGGCCATAGCCCACATCCACAGCGTACACTTTGACTGCACCATTTTTGAGCATACAGTCGGTAAAGCCGCCTGTCGATGCGCCAATATCCATGCAGACCTTGCCATCCGGCCGCATGGGGAACACCTGCATGGCTTTTTCCAGCTTGAGGCCGCCGCGGCTGACGTAACCGATATCATGGCCGCGCACTTCCACTTTGGCGTCCTCAGCAATCATTTCACCGGCTTTGTCCACTTTCTGCTCATTGACAAAGACAATACCGGACATGATCAGTGCTTTGGCGCGCTCCCGGCTTTGGGCATAGCCGTTTTGGCAAAGGTATTGATCCAGACGAATTTTCATTGATGAACAACCTTTCGGTTCACTTATTTCAGTTACGGGTCAAAACGTCCTGGGCCAGAGTATGAGCATCCAAGCCCTGGTCCCGGCGCAGCTGCGGCACTGTGGCGTGCAGCAGATGGGTGTTATCTACCCCGCGCAGGATAAAGCGGCCCTGCCAACCTGCTGACTGCAGGGCAGTGCAAAGCTGCTGGCCAATACCGCCCGTTGCCACGGATTCCTCTGCAAACAGGATGGTTTTATAGTTGGAAAGCCGGCGGCAGAGACCATCCGGCAAGGGATAAACCTGCACCAGCTTACAGCAGTCCGCTGCCATTCCCTGGTGGCGCAGCAGTTCCGCCGCGGCAAGAATTTCCTCGGTTTCAGCGCCATAACTGACAAGAACGGTATCGGCCTTGTCCGCACCGCACAGCATATCATAGGGTTTGCCGGTGCATCCAAGGGCCGCCAGAGCCGGCTTTTCTTCTCCGCGGGCATAACGGATGGCGCGGGGGCCGCGCATGGTTTTGACCAGTGCTTCCAGCCAGTATTCCAGTTCCGCATAGTTGCACGGAGAATACACCGGGATGCCGATTTGGCTGAAATAGCCGGTATCATAAATGCCCTGGTGGGTCTCGCCATCGCCCGGCACAAGGCCAGCACGGTCCACGGCAAACAGCACATCCAGATGCATCAGGTTCACATCATGAATCATCTGGTCATAAGCGCGCTGGAAGAAGGTGGAGTAGATAGCCACAACCGGCAGCATGCCTTGGCTGGCAAGGCCCGCCGCAAAGGTTACGGCGTGCTCTTCCGCCATGCCAACGTCAAAAAAGCGTTCCGGAATGGCGTGGTAGAAGAAGTTCAGGCCAGTGCCGTATTTCATAGCTGCCGTAATGGCGCACAGGTTAGGCACTTCCCTGCCCAGGGCCGCCAGCTTGTTGCCGAAGCGGTTGGAAAAAGAATCCTTGGGCGACATTTCCGGATTTGTCAGGTGATCCAGATCAAACGCGGAAACGCTGTGGAACTCGCCTGGGTTTTCTTCCGCCGGTTTCAGCCCCTTACCCTTTTGGGTGACAATATGCAAAAACACCGGGGAATACTGTTCCTGCAGGTTGGTAAAGATCCGGGTCAGCTCGGTAACATCGTGGCCATCCACCGGGCCAACGTACTGGAACCCCATTTCCTCGAACATTGTGGAGTGGTAGATGCCGCGGCGGATGATCTTTTTCCCTTCCTGCAGCACCTCTACCAGAGCAGTGCCCACTGCGGGGATACACTCCAGCGCGGTTTCCATATGAGCCTTAACCCGGAAATACTTTGGGTCTGTGCGTAGTTTGGTCAGATAATTTGCCATCTGACCGACATTTTTGGAGATGGACATTTTGTTATCGTTCAGCACCACAATCAGGTTGTTCAGGTTGCTGACGTTGTTCATGCCCTCATAGACCATGCCGCCGGTGAACGCGCCATCCCCGATGATGGCAACGACCTTGCCGGGTTCTTTTTTCAGCTTTTTGGCGCGTGCCACACCGATGGCGGTGGAAAGCGCCGTGCTGCCGTGCCCCGCAATAAAGGTATCACAGTCGCTTTCCTGCGGGGAGGGAAAGCCCGAAAGGCCGTCCACCTGGCGTAGATGGGCGAAGCCCTCCCGGCGGCCGGTCAGCAGCTTGTGGGTATAGCACTGGTGACCGACATCGAACAAAATTTTATCCTGCGGCAGAGTCAGCGCACGGTGTAAAGCCACCGTAAGTTCCACCACGCCCAAGTTGGACGAAAGGTGCCCGCCGGTAGAGGAAACACTTTCAATCAAAAAATTGCGGATATCCTCACACAGAAGCGGAAGTTCCTGCTGCGGCAGTTTTTTTACATCCCCGTTTTTCTGGATTTTATCCAGATAAGGATATTTCATGATCACATACCTCGTTTACTCTGTTTTTACACCATTGGCATCAAAAGGCCAACAGCAATGCCAAAAATGGCACCTGTAAGAACCTGGATAGGGGTATGACCCACCATCTCTTTCAGTTTTTTATCTCCCAAAAAGGGCATGGCATCTGATTCACGATCCATCCATTCGCTCAGCATGCGGTTCAGAATCTTGGCCTGCTCGCCCGTTTCCCGGCGCACACCCATTGCGTCATACATTACAATAATGGCCAAAACCAGCGCCAGGGCAAACTCCGTGGAGCCTGTGCCGCAGTAGCGCCCGGTGGCAACCAACAGCGCACATACCGTTGCGGAGTGTGCACTGGGCATGCCCCCTGCGCCCCACAGGCGTTCCGGGATAAATTTGCCAAGGATAATCAGGTTCAGAATCACTTTGGTAAACTGTGCCAGCAGCGAGCTGATGACCGCCGTTACCAGCACATAATTCCAGCTCAGCGCTTCGCGCAAAAGCGTCATCATGGTAGTTTTCTCCTCACACCGGGCCAAACAGGCGGGTTCCCGGCAAAGCTGCCGGGCAGTGGGCCGCACCGCCTGCCCTGCTGTAATATGTTACTTGCTGCGGGTCAGCAGCTCCACTGCCATCTCGCGCAAAAAGTCTGCTTCCGGGCCAAGATCCGCCAGGGCAGCCAGGGCAGCATCATTATGCTGCTTCGCCAGGCTGCGGGCACCTTCCAGCCCATACAGGGTGATAAAGGTCGTTTTGTCGTTTTCGGCATCGCTGCCAACAGGCTTGCCCAGTTCTTCCGTCGTGGCGGTCACATCCAAAATATCATCCACGATCTGGAACACCAGCCCCAGCTCCGCGGCATAATGCTGCAGGGCAGTGCACAGGGCATCGTCCGCCTGAGCGGCATCGCAGCCAAGGTCCACACCGGCAATAATCAATGCGCCGGTCTTGTGGGCATGCAGTTCCAGCAGCTCGCTTTCGCTGGCGTGCACGGTTTCGTAATGCTTATCCAGTTCCTGGCCATACAACATACCGCGTGCCCCGGCTGCTTTGGCCAGGTGGGCCGCCGCCTGCACCCGGCTTTGGGGGTGGGTTGGCGCGTTGGCAACAGCTTCAAAGGCTGCTGTAACCAGGGCATCCGCCGCCAGCAGGGCGGTTGCTTCGCCATATTGCTTATGGCAGCTCAGGCGGCCGCGGCGGTAATCATCATTATCCATGCAGGGCATGTCATCGTGAATCAGGGAATAGCAGTGCAGCATTTCCAGCGCCGCGGCATAGTCGGCTGCAGCTGCGGTATCGCCGCCCGCCAGCTGGCAGGCAGCCAGCACCAGCACGGCGCGCACACGCTTGCCGCCGCCCAGCAGGCTGTAACGCGCTGCCTGGCTGATTTGGGCTTTTACCGGCAGATAAACATCGCACAGTTCGTTCAGGCGCTGCTCCGCCTTCTGCACAAAGGCTTTATACTGCTGTTGATAACGTTCCTGTTCCATGGGGAAAAGCCTCCTTATCCTGCGGGTTCACTCATCCGCGCCGGGCTGTGCCAGCGATGCGTCGATCTCTTCGATCTGTAATTTTGCCTTGTCCAGCGCCGTGTTGCAGTACTGGATCAGCTGGGCAGCTTCGGCATACAGTTTAACGGATTGGTCCAGCGTTGTGGTTTCATCCTGCATTTTTGCCAAAAGCTCCTGCAGGCGCTGGAGCCCTTCTTCAAAGGTTTTAGGTGCTCTCATCGGTTTGCTCCTTTTCAGGGTTCCCCTGAGTGGGTGCCACGGCATCCACCGTACACTGTGCGGCTGCATTGCTGCCGATAACAGTGATCTTCTGCCCCGGCTTCAGATGTTCTGTTGTCAGGCAGCGGCCGCGGGCATCCGCGACCATGGTATAGCCGCGTGCAAGGACTGCATATGGATTCAGTGACGCTGCCACCGCAGCAGCGGTGTGCAGCCCCTGGGTGCAGGCAGCTGCCTTTTGGGCTGCAACGGCCTGTATCTGTGCTGTCGTTTGCCGCAAAAGCTGCGCACGGGCGTCAATTCCTGTTTTTTCGTTCTGCATGGCTGCAACCGGGGAAATGATGTTGAATTTATTATAGCACATTTCCAGGCGGGACTGTATATTTTTTTGAATATTTTGTTGTAAAATGAATATTTCGTGCCGCACCTGTGCCTGATCCGGCACGCAGAGTTCCGCCGCTGCGGAAGGTGTAGGAGCACGCAGGTCAGCCACATAATCCAGAATTGTGGTATCAATTTCATGCCCGACCGCAGAAACGACTGGCTTTTTACAGGCATAGGCTGCGCGGGCAATGCGCTCACTGTTGAACACCCACAAATCCTCTTTGCTGCCGCCGCCGCGGGTGATTAAAATTATATCCGGGCGCGGGTCTGCATCCAGGCGGCGGATGCCATCCACAATGCTCTTTTCCGCTTCCAGCCCCTGCACACTGACGGGGGCCAGCAGCAGTTTGACCATCGGCCACCGCCGCGTGATGATGTGGATCACATCCTGCAATGCCGCACCGGTTTTGGATGTGACCAGCCCGATACACTGCGGCATAGGCGGCAGCGGGCGTTTGTGGTCAGCATCAAACAGGCCTTCGGCAGAAAGCTTTTTCTTCAGCGCATCAAAGGCCATCTGGGCCGCACCGGCGCCAAAGGGGCGCATATAATCGCAATACAGCTGGAATGCGCCGTCCCGCTCATACAGCGTTGCCCGGCCATACGCCAGCACCAGCATGCCGTTTTCCGGCGCAAAGCCCAACAGACGCGCTTTATCTCGGAACATCACACACTTGATGGCGGCGTTTTCATCTTTCAGGGTAAAGTAGCAGTGGCCGCTTTTGTAATGGCGCGTAAAGTTGGAAACCTCGCCGCAGACGATGAGGTTATTCAGTGGTTCGCACTGCTCCAGCACCTGTTTAGCCAGCAGGTTCAGGGTGGTTACATTGATGTATTCGGCCATGCATTGATCTCCCTTGCCGCCAGGATGGACACGCCGATGGCATTATCGCTGGCAAACTTGCCGGGCACAAAATAGGCGTACTGCATCCGTTTTGTGATATAATCCCGCACGATCTCGCTGCTCATCACGCCGCCTGCAAACACCACGGGCAGACCGGGGTTCCGCTCCAGGGCAGCGGCGGCCATGCGGCGCAGGGTTTCTGCCACGCAGAGCAGGCAGTACTTACTGACATATTCCGGGCTTTTGCCCTCTGCCAGCAGCTTTTCGCACTGGTTCTGCAAGCCGGAAAGGCTGCAGGTTGTGCCGCGCACGCTGACTTTGGGTTTGATGTTCTCGGTGCAGGCTGCCGCGAGCTGGCTGACATAGATGCCCGCCGGGAACGCATAGCCCAGCCGCACGCCAAGGCGGTCCACTGCCTGGCCCGCGTACAGGTCGCTGCTGGTGCCAATGCAGGTAATGCTGTCCGGCCCCTTGCAGTGCAAAAGGTCAGTGGTTCCGCCGGACACATGGAACACCAGCTCTTCTTTGCCGAACAGGTCTGCCCCGCTGGCCGCAAAAAGGGCCGCGGAGATATGCCCCTGCTGGTGGGTCGTTTGAACCAGCGGAATGCCTTTGGCCGCGCAGAACGCTGTGGCCGCACTGACGCCCGCCAAAAAGCATGGCATATAGGAGCCATCCACCGGGCGGGGCCTGGCGGATACGCCGACAGCTTCGATCTGCGTCAGGTTCACCTTTTGGCCCAGTTCTGCCAGCATTTCCGGCAGGGCGGCGGTATGGTGAAACAGCGCATCGCTCTGGCGCAGGCCCAGTTGACCCTCCCGCACGGGCAGGAAGCGTTTGCAATCGCAAACAACCTCTCCGGCGTTTGTGTCAAACACGGCCAGAGAGGTTGCGTAATTGCTTGTATCGATGCCCAGCGTTCTCATTCTTCGGCGGGCTTATCCTGCGCCCGTGCCACGGTGCCAAGCAGGCCGTTGACGAACTGATAGTCCTTGTCAGAGCCATACTTTTTGACCAGTTCAACGGCTTCGTTGATGGCAACGCTGGTCTTTTTTTCTTCGCCGTACATCATTTCAGCCAGGGCCACGCGCAGGGCTACCAGGCTGACACGCGGAACGCGGGCAATGGTCCAGCCTTTGAGGTTTGCACGGATCACATCATCAATTTCTTCCGAATGGGCTTCCATATCGCGCAGAATGCGCAGGGAAAACTCATCCAGCGGATGCTCGTGGCTTTCGGGCTGGTTCAGCAGCACCGGCTGCGGATCATCCGGGTGGAAGGTTGCGGAAAAAGCCGCAAGAAAAGCATTTTCGCGTGCTTCGCGGCGGGTAAGATTCTGTTCCATTGTCACTATTCCCATCTTTCAATTATTTATGCTGGTCTGCGGCAGGCTCTTCCAGCCCGGCAACGATCACATCCACACGGGAAACCGTAATGCCGGTCATATTTTGGATGGTCTGCTTGACGTTTTCCTGCACTTTGGCGCAGACAGGCATAATTTTGCTGCCGTACTTGGCAATTACATGCACCTGCACCACAGCAACGCCATCGCTTAAATCCACCGTAACAGGCTTTTGCAGGCTGGCTTTGCTCAGCAACCCGCGCACGCTCTGCATGCTGCCGGAAGAAACATCGGCCACGCCATCAATTTCCAGTGCGGCCAGTTTGGCGATCTTGGCTACGACCTCATTGGAGATCTGCAGGCTGCCATCAATGCTGTTGCGTACATCCATAGCTCTATCCTCCCGCTGCCGGGTAAGCCGGCAGAATTGAATGGTTGTGATATTTGTTAATAGCTTACCACAATTTTGTACTGTTTGCAAGCAGTGTACCGTGGCTAACAGCCCGCCCGCAAAATAAAATCCAGCGGAGCCAGGGCGAGGGATAGAACATGAGATATTCCCTGCATAAAAATGCACCTGCCCGGCAGTAAAAAGCCAGGGCAATACCGCATAATTCTAAGTGCCGATACGGCGAACGAGGTGCGGCAGATGCTAAGCCAAAAGCGCAGATAATACTGGATGCTGCAAAGGTGAGCGCCGCCAGTGGCGGAAACAGCGAACCGAAGCAGGGGCAGCGGTCGCAGAGTGCGAGGGGCTTTTGCCCCCGAAGCACGATGCGGGTACCGCAACCCGACATTATCGAGCATTTTGGCAACGCAGATGCCGTGCCGCAGCCGCCGGAGCGGTGCTTAAGCCGTAAGGCGGGAATTGTGCGGTGTTGCCTTAGCGTATCCGTTTTGCAGCGCAGCAAAACGCCTTATCATAAACCATACTGCCGGCAGCTTTTATTTCTGTTCATCAGTTTCTTCCGGCGCGTTTTCCAGTTCCTGGTGGCGTTTTTTATACTCCGAAATTGCCGCCTGCATCAGCGTAAAGGTGAACACGACCGTAATAACGCCGGTCACACCAGCAACAGCCAGGCTATGGGTCGCAAACATCACGACCACTGCGGAAAGCACACCACCGACCAGGCTGCCCACAATGCTGGTGCTAAGGCTGGCCTTGATATGGCGGTCCCAAATGCCATTGCGCAGGCATTCTTCCAGCGTGTAAAGGCACGCGGCCATAAACACGATCCATTCTCCTGCCATCTGGCTGATGTCCGCCTGCATCATAAGTTGGAATGTCATAACGACAAACAGGCCCCACCACATCAGCCAGAAGCCGCGGCTTTCAATTTTGCGCAGGGTCTGTTCCTGCATTTCGTCCAGCTGGTTCTTTTTGCTGAAAATATTTTGTTTCATTTATGGTTCCTCCCAGAATAAGTCATCCAATGTTTTGCCAAGCGCCTTGCAGATCGCGCGGCACAGGTTGATGGTGGGGTTATACTCCCCTTTTTCAATGGCGTTGATGGTCTGGCGCGAAACGCCGACGGCTTCGGCCAAAGCGGCCTGTGTCATATCCTTTTCGGCACGGGCAGCTTTCAGTTTCAGGTTTTTGGGCATATGCCTCCCCTTTTCTTTATTCTTTTGCAGCAGCCCCTTGCTTTGCTGCTGTGATTGCAGTATATCATGCGCCTTACATTATGTCAAGTATATACTACATTTTGTCATCTTGTGAATTGCCTCTTCTTGCCTTTCCCGGGTGGCTATGCTATCATGGTACCAGTGCCATTTTATTATGATTAAGGGGGCTACCCATGAAATACGGATTTTTGCACACAGCAGCCGTCAGCCCTGCGCTGCATGTTGCTGACTGTGCCTACAATACGCAGCAGATCATTGCCGCCATGCGCGCACAGGCTGTTGCCGGAACCAAACTGCTCTGCCTGCCGGAGTTTACCCTGACCGGCTATACCTGCAGTGATCTGTTTTTGCAGGAAACACTGTGCCGCGGCGCCGAGGATGGGCTGATTCAGATTCTCGATGCCAGCAAAGAGCTGGACGTGGTGGCGTTGGTTGGCCTGCCGGTGCGCCATAACGGCAAGCTGTACAACTGTGCAGCGGTTGTTTGCAAGGGGCAACTGTTGGGCCTTGTCCCCAAAACCTACCTGCCCAATTACGGCGAGTTTTACGAGCGCCGCCATTTTGTGCCGGGCCCAAAAGATGCGTTTGAAATCACCTTTGCCGGGCAGCGCACTCTGTTTGGCACCAACCTGCTGTTTGCCTGCCGCGAGATGCCGGAGTTTGTGCTTGGGGTGGAAATCTGTGAGGACCTTTGGGCCCCTGTTCCCCCCAGCTGTAGCCATGCGCTGGCCGGGGCAACGGTGGTTGCAAACCTTTCTGCCAGCGATGAAACGGTAGGCAAAGCTGCCTACCGCCGGGAGCTGGTGGCTGGGCAGAGCGCCCGCCTGCTGTGCGGTTATGTGTATGCTGACGCCGGGCACGGTGAAAGCACCACCGATATGACCTTTGCCGCCCACAATCTGATTGCGGAAAACGGTACACTGCTGTGCGAGGCCGAGCCTTTCGCCAACGGTACCGCCGCAACCGAGCTGGACCTTGGCCGCATAGTGCAGGAGCGTATCCGCAACACGACCTTTGTGCCGGATGCCGCCGGATACACGACCATCAGCTTTGATTTGGAAGTGGCAGAAGCACCGCTGACGCGGTTTGTTTCCCCCACGCCATTTGTGCCGCAGAATGATGCTGCTCGCGCCGAGCGCTGCGAGCTGATTTTGCGCATCCAGGCTGAGGGCCTTGCCAAGCGTATGGAGCACACCCACGCCAAGTGCGCTGTTGTGGGTATTTCCGGCGGGTTGGATTCCTGCCTGGCTTTGCTGGTTGCCGTGCGCGCCTGCAAGGTGCTGGACCGTGACCCCAAGGACATTATTGCCATTACTATGCCCTGCTTTGGAACTACCAAGCGCACCCGCTCCAACGCGGAGATTCTGTGCGAAGCACTGGGCGTCAGCTTTACCGAAATCAACATTACCAACACGGTGGAAAGCCACTTTGCCGATATCGGCCAAGACCCGCACACCTATGATGTGACCTTTGAAAACTGCCAGGCCCGTGTGCGCACGCTGGAATTGATGGATTACGCCAACAAGAACGGCGGCTTTGTGATCGGCACCGGAGATTTGAGCGAGCTGGCCCTCGGCTGGGCCACCTACAACGGCGACCACATGAGCATGTACGGTGTGAACGCCGGGGTGCCCAAAACGCTGGTGCGCCATCTGGTGCATTACGAAGCCGACATTGCCGCCACCGACGCCCTGCGCACCGTGCTGCTGGACATTCTGGACACTCCGGTCTCCCCGGAGCTGCTGCCCGCCAAGGACGGCGAGATCGCGCAAAAGACCGAGGATCTGGTGGGCCCCTATGAGCTGCACGACTTTTACCTCTATCAGGTGCTGCGCTTCGGCTTTGGCCCGGCCAAGATCTTCCGGCTGGCAAAGGCCGCCTTTGCAGGCCGCCCCGAATACCCCGACAACGTGCTGTACAAGTGGCTGCGCAACTTCTACTGGCGGTTCTTCGCCCAGCAGTTCAAGCGCAGCTGCCTGCCGGACGGTCCCAAGGTGGGCAGCGTGACCCTTTCGCCCCGCGGCGACTGGCGCATGCCCAGCGATGCCTGTGCCGCCCTCTGGCTCTCCGAACTGGAACAGCTTTCGATCAAGGACTGACACATGAAATACAAAAAACTGCTGACCAATCTTCTGTTTGCCGCCATCGTTCTGGCCATTGCCGCCGTTCTGCTGCTGGTGCGCAGTGCACACAGCAGCGGTTCCAAGCTGCGGGCCGAACTGATCTACGGTGACAACAACACCACCATGAACCTTCCGCTGGACAAGAACGATACCTATGACGTAGACACCGGGTACTACACGGTGCACATCGAGGTCAAGGACGGTGCTGCCCGCTTTGTGGACTCCCCCTGCCCGGATCACATCTGTGAGGGCTTCGGCTGGCTGTCCAACGAAGACCAGACCGCCACCTGCCTGCCCGCCCGCGCGGTGCTGACCATCGTGCCGGCCGACTGAGCCTTGCGCTCAAAAGGAGATTTCCCATGAAGGATGATTCCAACCGTTCCCTGCGGCGTGTGAACCGCAAGAGCCGCAGTGCGGCAGACCGCACCGTGGAAGTGGACAGCTCCGCTTTTTTTGCGGAGGACCCGTCCCCCACGCCGCCGCCCCGGAAAAAGCCCGGTTCTTCTGCCCCGCGCCGCAGCGGTGCAGAGGTACAGGCTGCCGCCGCTGCACCCTCGAAATTCGGCAAGATCCTGCTGACAGTGCAGGGCATCCTCAGCGTGGCTTCGCTGGTACAGCTGTGGCGCACCCAGATGCTGCCCGTGCTGTATCTGGTCATTCTGGCCGCCCTGCTGTTCCTGCTCTGGCTGCTGGTCAAGCGCTGTCAGGAGTACAATGTGCCCGGAAAGGTGTCCCGGGTGTTCTCGGTGTTCCTGTGCGCCTGCATGGCGCTGGGCTGTGTCTGGGCCCAGCAGGGTCTGACCGCACTGGACAACATGACCAACGGTCTGCTCACCGGTGCCGAGGCCAACAAGATCACCAAGGAGCCTTTCGTCATCTACCTCAGCGGCGTGGACACCCGTGGTGAACTGACCGAAAAAGCCCGCAGCGACGTGAACATTCTGGCTGTGGTGAACCCCCAAACCAAGCAGGTGGCGCTGATCAACACGCCCCGCGACTACTATGTGGATCTAGCCGGCACCAACAGCAAGGACAAGCTGACCCACGCCGGCCTTTACGGGGTGGAGACCAGCATGGCCACCCTGGGCAACCTGTACGGCGTCTCGGTGGACCACTACATTCGCATCAACTTTGCCGGGTTTATCAGCGTGGTGGACGCCCTGGGCGGCGTGGATGTGTACTCCGACCAGGCCTTTACCTCCGTGGGCAGCCCCGGTTACTACGACCCCACCACCTTTGCCGAAGGCTGGAACCATCTGGACGGTAAGTCCGCCCTGGCCTTTGCCCGGGAGCGCCACGCCTTTGCCTCCGGCGATATCCAGCGCGGCATCAACCAGATGAAGGTCATCGACGCCATGCTGAACAAGATCAAGTCCCCTGCCCTGCTCATGGGCTTTTCCAAGATCATGGACGCCGCTTCGGACTGTTTCGTCACCGACTTCTCGCAGGATCAGATCAGTGCGCTGGTACGCATGCAGCTGAGCGATTTTGCCAACTGGGACATCCAGAGCTACACCGTTACCGGCTCCTCCGGCACCAGCACCCAGTGCTATTCCGCCAAGGGCCAGAAGCTCTACGTCATGAAGCCGGATGAAGCCTCCGTCAGCAAGGCCAAAGAAATGATCGCGACCGTGCTGGGCGGTGAGGGCACCGTGAGCGACACCACCCAGACCCCGGAAAAGACCGACGTCTTTACCCCCACCACCGACCCGAACGCCGCTGCCTCCATTCCGGAAGAACCGGCGGAAAGCGTCATCGTGGAACAGCCCGCCGAGAGCGTGCCGGAAGAGACCCCGGCCGAAACGCCTGCTGAGCAGCCTGCAGAACAGCCTGCCGACACCCAGCCCCAGGAGCCGGAGACTCCGGCCGACAGCGGCACCAGTGACGGCAGCACCGAAGCTCCGTCCATCTCCCTGCCCACGCAGGAAGAGGTGGAACAGGCTGCATCCTCGCTGTACAACGCAGCGTCCACCATTCTGGATGCCATCTACAATGCAGCGTCCCAGAACGACGCCGCCTGATTTCCCACAACCGCAACGAGGCCCCGGAGGGCAGAACCCCCGGGGCCTCGTTTTTTCGTTGTCAGGATCTTATGCCTTGATCTCGTTCCACACGCTGTGGCCGTCCAGGCTGGAGGCATCCACGCCCAGATACTCACAGATGGTCTGGGCAATGGTGCCGAAGCAGAGCTTCGTGCCCAGATCCACGCCGGGCTTCACGCCCTTGCCGCAGATGAGGTACGGCACATACTCGCGGGTGTGGTCGGTGGTCTTGGTGTAGGAGGGATCGCAGCCGTGGTCGGCGGTGACCATCAGGATGTCGCCCTCCCGCATACCGGGGATGAAGTCGGCCAGGAAGCGGTCGAACTCAGTGGCGGCGGCAGCATAGCCTGCCACGTCGCGGCGGTGGCCGTACAGCATGTCAAAGTCCACCAGGTTCACAAAGGCCAGGCCCTCGAAATCGCGGGTCTGCAGGGCCTTGGTGAAGGCAATGCCGTTGGTGTTGCCGGTGGTCTTGATCTTCTCGGTCACGCCCTCGCCATCAAAGATATCGAAGATCTTGCCCACGGCGATGACGTCCTTGCCGGCGTTCTTCAGCAGGTCCAGCATGGTGGCGCGGGGCGGCTTCAGGCTCAGGTCGTGGCGGTTGGTGGTGCGGTAGGAGGGATCGGCGGTGCGGCCCAGGAAGGGGCGGGCAATGACGCGACCCACGCCATACTCGCCCTTGAGCATCTCGCGGGCGATCTCGCAGTAACGGTACAGCTCGTGCACCGGCACCAGCTCTTCGTTGGCGGCCACCTGGAACACGCTGTCGGCACTGGTGTAGACGATGAGGGCGTTTTCCTTCATGGCCTGCTCGCCGTAGTCCTTCAGCACCTGGGTGCCGGAATAGGGCTTATTGCAGAGCACCTTGTGGCCGGTCTTTTCCTCAAACTCGTGGATGAGCTCTGCGGGGAAACCCTCCGGGAAGGTGGGCAGCGGCTTCGGGCTCACCACACCGGCGATCTCCCAGTGGCCGATGGTGGTGTCCTTGCCCATGCTCTGCTCCTGCAGGCGGGCAAAGGAACCGGTGGGAGCGGCGGTCTTTTCCCCGGCGGTCACACCGTCGATGTTGAACAGGCCCAGCTTTTGCAGGTTGGGGCAGTTGAAGTTGGGATGCTTTGCAATGGCTCCCAGCGTGTTGGTGCCCTCGTCGCCAAAAGCGGCGGCATCCGGCTCGGCGCCGATGCCAAAGCTGTCGAGCACGATCAGAAAGACACGTTTTTCCATCTTGGTTTTCTCCATTTCTTCCGGGTCAGCCCGGATAAGTGACACTTTTACCTGCCACCATTATAAGCAAAAACAAGCCCGTTTGCAAGGGCTGTCTTTCCATGCTGCACAGCTGTCCTGACGGGCAGGATCTTAGCCATTTCTTTAACGATTTCTCTGTGCAAAATCCGCAAAATTACCGCGTCCCTGCGTCAAACATCTGTTCAAGCCTCCCGGTATGCAAAAAAGTTGTATTCATCCTGAAATTTCACTTGCTCTCTTGTCAGAAAGCGATTATAATAGTAGTTGGTAAAGTTTTGGATTTTCACTTTGCCGTACATTTCAACCCACAGCACGGGGAGTTTTCCCTGTTGGTCGTGTGCGCGGGCCGTTCTGCATGACAGCAGACAGCCTGCTGCAAAATAAATGAGAGAGTGAGAACGTAGACGGAGGTATTTTGAATGAGAAAAACGAAAATTATCTGCACCCTGGGCCCTTCCACCGACAAGGACGGCGTCCTGCGTGAACTGATCGCCAACGGCATGAATGTTGCCCGCTTCAACTTCTCCCACGGCTCCCACGAGGAGCACAAGGGCCGTCTGGACCTGCTCAAGTCCCTGCGCGAGGAGTTGGGCAAGCCCGTGGCTGCTCTGCTGGACACCAAAGGCCCTGAGATCCGCCTGAAGGACTTCAAGAACGGCACCGAGATGCTGGAAGCCGGCCAGACCTTCACCCTGACCACCCGCGATGTGGAGGGCACCAAGGAGATCTGCTCCATCACCTACAAGGATCTGCCTCAGGACGTGGCCCCCGGCGGCACCATCATGCTGGATGACGGCCTGATCAAACTGCAGATCCAGACCGTGAACGATACCGACATCGTCTGCACTGTGCTGAACAACGGCAAGATCAAGAACAAGAAGGGCGTCAACGTGCCCGGTGTGCATCTGTCCATGCCGTATATGAGCCAGCGCGATAAGGACGATATCATCTTCGGCATCGAGCAGGGCTTTGATTTTATCGCTGCTTCCTTTGTGCGCACCGCACAGGACGTGTACGAGATCCGCAACCTGCTGAACGAGTACGACTCCAACATCCGCATCATCGCTAAGATCGAGAACCGTGAGGGTGTGAACAACATCGACAGCATCCTGGCTGCCGCCGACGCCGTCATGGTGGCCCGCGGCGACCTGGGCGTCGAGATCGACTTTACCGAGCTGCCCGGCATCCAGAAGAACATCATCGAGCGTTCCTTCTCCTTCGGCAAGCCCATCGTCACCGCTACCCAGATGCTGGACAGCATGATGGTGAACCCCCGCCCCACCCGCGCCGAGATCTCGGACGTGGCAAACGCCATCTACGACGGCACCTCTGCCATCATGCTGTCCGGTGAGACCGCTGCCGGTGCCTACCCCGTGGAGGCCCTTAAGACCATGTCTGCCATCGCCGAGCGTACCGAGACCGAGAACCATGCCCGCGTGGAGTACCTGACCGAGGCCACCAACGGCAAGATCAGCGTGAGCGATGCGACCGCACACGCCGCCTGCCTGACCGCCAAGGACGTGAACGCCGCTGCCATCGTCACCGTGTCCGAGTCCGGCACCACTGCCCGCCTGCTGAGCAAGTACCGCCCGCAGCAGCCCATCATCGCCTGCGTCATGAAGGAGCAGGTGCAGCGTCAGCTGTCCCTGAGCTGGGGCATCACCTCCCTGATGATGCCTCTGGCGCACAGCACCGACGAGCTGATCGAAATGTCCACCGCTCTGGCCAAGGAAAACGGCTTCCTGCACAACGGTGAGCTGGCCGTGGTGACCGCCGGCGTGCCCGTGGGCATTTCCGGCACCACCAACATGATCAAGATCCACATGGTGGGCAACTGCCTGGCCACCGGTGTGGGCGTCGGCCCGGAGAACGCCGAGGTGTCCAACGCCACCGGCAAGGCCTGCGTGTGCCGCACCCTGGACGAGGTGCGTGCCAAGTTCAAGCCCGGCATGGTGCTGGTGGTGCCTTCCACCAGCAACGAGATGCTGAACTATGTGCGCGACGCCGCCGCTCTGGTGGTGGAGGAGCCCGGCCTGAACAGCCATGCCGCCATTGTCGGCAAGGCTCTGCTCAAGCCCACCGTCGTGGGTGCCGTGGGTGCCACCTCTCACATCCGTGACGGCCTGATGATCGCTGTGGACTGCGCACACGGCAGCGTGCAGCGCCTGCAGGCCTGAGAAAGAGGGCGACACAATGGAACGCATTGCGAGCTTCTGTGTTGACCATACCAAGCTGGACCGGGGCATGTACCTGAGCCGTCAGGACGGCGACGTGCTCACTTGGGACATCCGCATGAAGAAGCCCAACCAGGGCGATTACTTGTCCACGGCCGCTGCCCACACGCTGGAGCACCTGTTTGCCACCTACGCACGCAATAGTGCCTTCCAGGATGGTGTGATCTATGTGGGCCCCATGGGCTGCCGCACCGGCTTTTACCTGCTGACCCGCGGCCTGACCCCTGCGCAGGCTTTGGAGCTGACCGTGGAGTCCTTCCGCTTTATGGCCGCCTTTGAGGGTGCCGTGCCCGGTGCCAGCGAAGCGGAGTGCGGCAACTACCGCGACATGGATCTGCCTGCCGCCAAGGCCGAAGCTGCTGCCATGCTGCCGGTTCTGGAGGCCCTGACCGCCGACCGTCTGCACTACTGAGCCTCTGTGCCGGAACTCTAGACAAACAACAAAACCCGGAACTTCCTGTCGGACAGGAAGTTCCGGGTTTTTGGTTTTGTTCGGTTTATTCGTCCGGGTCGCCGCGCTCGGGCATGGTGCGCAGCTCCCGCACCAGCATGGCACGCAGCTGGTACTGATGCTGCTCGGACGCAAGGTCGGCTCCGGCATGCAGCTCCACCTCCGGTGCCCGCCCATCGTCCGTGTACAGCGGCACCGTGACCACGGCCTGGGTGCCCTTTTCCGGGGCACACTCCACGCTCAGCCCCCAGCCCATGCGGCGGCAGCACACGCGGCAAAGCAGCAGTCCCAGCTGAGCCCCGCCCAGAAAGCTGCGCCGGTTTTCCAGCCAGGCTTCCTGGCTGCCCTCCGGCAGACCGCAGCCATTGTCCCGCACAGTCAGCTGCCACATGGTCTCGCTGCGGCGCAGCAGGATCCTCACCGTGCCGCCCTCGCGGCAGGCACGCAGGGCGTTGGACAGCAGATGCAGACACAGCAGCTCCACATCATCCCGGTCAGCCAGCACACGGCAGGTCGTCCAGCCGCCGGAGTCCAGCTCCAGGGTGACTCCCAGCTGCGCACGCACCATGTCGGCCTGGGCCGCCACCTGCTGCAGCAGCTCGCACAGATCCAGCGGGTAAAGCTTAGGCGGCTGCCCGGCACGCAGAAATTCCAGCGCAGACAGCAGTTCGTTGATGGTCCGTTCCAGCTTGGCCGTGGCCGCGCTGATGTCGCTGACTGCCTGCAGGGACTGGGCGTCTGCCCCCACGCGGGCCAGATGCTGCTCCAGATACTCGCAGTTGCGCCCGATCAGCCCCAGCGAATGGAAGCAGGCATCCTCCACCGCCTGCTGCGGGATGGCCTGCGCCGTCAGCTCCTGCGCTGTATTCTGCTGTGCCTGCTCCATTGCTACCGCCTCCAAGACTGTGTGCGTTATTCCCTGCTCTTCTGCTGGATGAGATACCGTTTGATTGCATAGATCAGCTTGCCCGTAGTGGGCTTTTCCGCTTCAAAGCCGCTTTCAGCCTTGAACTGCGTCCAGCCCTCGGCCGGTTTTGCTTCCAGCTGGTCGATCATGCGCCGGATGCCGCTGTCCACGGCCGAGACCGAAACACCGTACTGCTCACTGACCGCCTGCAGGATCTCCTTGCGGATGGCCAGCTTCTGCGAGGTGCCGTAGACCACGCCCACCGCACTGGTCAGATAGCTGCAATTGATGTCCGGGATGCGGATGCCCCAGCTGTGGTACAGCTGCTGGCACTGCTGCTCGGTGCGCTGCCACTGCTGGCCCGGCATCCGGTACAGCTCCCGCAGCAGGTTCTTGAGCTCCATGCGCTCCACGCAGCAACAGCTGCCGGAGTCCTCCATGCGCAGTGCCGAGCTGTTCTTGCGCCGACCCTCGTCGAACAGCATCAGCAGCGGCTTGTGCTCCAGCTTGCGCAGTTCCATCATGAACTCGATGCTGCTCATATCCTCCATCTGGCTGCACAGCACCACGATGTCAAAATTGTGGCCCTGCTGCAGCTCCTGCAGCAGTTTGTGTCCGTTCAGAAAGCAGGTACAGGCCAGCACTGGGTTCTGTTCTTCCAGATAGTTTTTCTGTACCCGAAGCTCCTTGCGGTCATAGCTTGCAAGGGCGACCTGCAGCACATCTGCCGTCCGCTCATTGTCCACGCCACGCGCCGCCTTCCTGTTCGGTCTGCTGTGCCGCATCCAGCTCCGCCACCACGTCCTGCCAGATCTCCGGCTGAACGCCATTCTCACACAGATATTGCAAAACACGGTAGCCAAGCTCCGGTGCAACGGCCATATACTTGCTGTCCATGCGCTGGCTGCTGCCGGTACGGCAAAGCGTCAGGCGACAGCCGGTTTCGCCGTCCGGGTCAAGGGAGTAAACCAGCGTATATGCCTGCTGCAACCCGGCGATGGCAGAAAACTGCCGGACCATGGGTGAAAACGTACGTTCCATAGAAATTCCTCCTTGCTACAAGGCATTGCGACGTTTTTAGTGCATTTCCTTGTTTTTCCTTTTTTATTGTATGGAGCAGGAAGGAACCATTCAGCCCTGAAAAAGTGTCTAAAAGTGTCAGGCTGTTTTTCTGTTCGATTTTGCGTCGTGTTGTTTTGCTTTCCGACGTTTTTACAAATCATGCTGCCTGTGCCGCACCGCATTTTCATCGTTCCGGATGGTTTGCACGGCTTTTTTCAGTACCCTTACAATAACACGAACACCGCAGGATTGCAACCCCTGCCGCCGGGTTGGGAAAATTTTCCTCTCTGACCCGGCCAGAACAGAGAATTTCTGCTTCCGCTTCCGGAAACACTTTCTTTTCCATACACAGTTTTTTCATATAGATTTGCTAAAATCATCTCGATTCTTCTGTGTAGTCTGCGCGCCTTTTGGCCCGCAGCGGCACAGCTGTCCGTTCCTCACCTCTCCGGCCCCGGCCGGAACCTTTTCCCCAGAAAGGCACACACATGCTACAAATCAAACAGATCTGCAAACAGTACAAGACCGGCGATCTCGTGCAAAATGCGCTGAACAATGTCAGCCTGAACCTGCGTGATAACGAATTCGTCGCCATCCTCGGCCCCAGCGGCTCCGGCAAAACTACCCTGCTGAACATTATCGGCGGTCTGGACCGGTATGACAGCGGCGATTTGATCATCAACGGCATCTCCACCAAAAAGTACACCGACCGCGACTGGGACTCCTACCGCAACCACACCATCGGCTTTGTGTTCCAGAGCTACAACCTCATCCCCCACCAGACCGTGCTGGCCAACGTGGAGCTGGCCCTTACCATCTCCGGCATTTCCGGGGCCGAGCGCCGCCGCCGCGCCACCGAGGCACTGGAGAAAGTGGGTCTGGGCAACCAGCTGCACAAGCATCCCAGCGAGATGTCCGGCGGCCAGATGCAGCGTGTGGCCATTGCCCGTGCACTGGTGAACAACCCCGACATCCTGCTGGCCGACGAGCCCACCGGTGCACTGGACAGTGAAACCAGCATCCAGGTCATGGAGCTGCTCAAGGAGGTGGCCCGGGACCGTCTGGTGGTCATGGTCACCCATAACCCGGAGCTGGCCGAGCGCTACGCCACCCGCATCGTGACCCTGAAGGACGGCGTCATCCGCTCCGACACCATGCCCTATGAGCCGGACACCCAGACCCTTGCGGCCCCCGTGCACAAGAACATGGGCCGCTCGTCCATGTCGGTGCTCACCTCGCTGACCCTCAGCTTCAACAACCTGCGCACCAAAAAAGCACGCACCCTGCTCACTGCCTTTGCCGGTTCCATCGGCATCATCGGCATTGCGCTGATCATCTCCCTGTCCACCGGTGTCAACAACTACATTGACGACATGGAGCGCTCCACCCTGTCGGAGTACCCGCTGCAGATCATGAGCAGCGGCATGGACTTTACTTCCATGCTCTCTTCCCGCGTTCCGTCGGACAGCTCCCAGAGCACCACTCAGGAAGAAGACATGGTGCCGGTGCGCCAGCTGCTCTCGCAGATGGTGTCGGGCATCACCACCAACGACCTCAAGTCCCTCAAGCAGTATCTGGAGACCACCGACACCACCGTTGCCGACAATGCCACCGCCGTGGAGTATGCCTATAATGTGTCGCCCCAGATCTACCGGCAGGACCCCGACGGCAGCATCCGGCAGGTGAACCCGGATTCCTCCCTGTCCTCGCTGGGCATCAGCTCCGAGACCTCTTCCAACAACATCATGTCCTCCATGATGAACACCAGTGTGTTCTCGGAACTGCCCCAGACCCCGGAGCTGTATGCATCCCAGTACGACGTCAAGGCCGGCCGCTGGCCGGAAGCCTACAACGAATGCGTGCTGGTGCTGGACGCCACCGGCAGCGTGACCGACTACGCCCTGTACGCGCTGGGCATGCGGGACAACGCCGAGCTGGACAAGATGATCCAGCAGTTTGCCCAGAACCAGAACGTAGACGTGCCGGATGACTTCAAGACCTATTCCTATTCCGATTTTCTAGGCAAGCAGTTCAAGCTCATCAACAGCTCCGACCGCTATGTCTACGACGAGACCTACAGCTTGTGGCGCGATAAATCAGATGACACCGACTATATGAAGCAGGTGGTGGCCAACGGCACCGACCTGACCATCGTGGGCGTGGTGCAGCCCGCCGAGGATTCTTCTGCTGCCATGCTGTCCTCCGGCATCGGCTACACCCACGACCTCACCCTGCACGTCATCGAGCAGGCCAAATCCAGCGCCATCGTGCAGCAGCAGATGGCCGACCCCCAGATCAATGTGTTCACCGGCGAGGAGTTCGGTGCCGACAACAGCACTTCCTTCGATATGTCCTCCATGTTCTCGGTGGACACCGATACGCTGAAGAACGCTTTCCAGTTTGACACCAGCGCCCTGAAGTTTGACCTGAGCGGCGCCTTTGATCTGAGCGCCGGCTCCTTCGACCTCTCTTCCCTGCTGGATCCGGACAGCTTCTCACTGGACCTGGGCGACCTGCCGCAGCTGGACATGGACATGAGCAGCGTGTTTGAGAACATGGATCTGTCCATCTCGCCGGATGCCCTGCAGAATATGATGCAGAGGATCCTGAACGGCTACAAGGACTATGTGGTGGGCAACGGCATCCTGAATCTGGACAAGATCAGCTTCTCCGCCTATATGCAGACCGAGCAGTTCCAGCAGCTGCTGGCCAGCTCCATGAGTGAACTGCTGGCCGGTGCCAACCTGCAGGAGCAGTTCTCCGCCGCCATGCAGCAGGCCATGCAGACCGTGATGGAGAGCTACTCTGCCCAGATCAGCCAGGCCCTGCAGAGCCAGCTGAGCACCGCCATGCATACGGCCATGCAGCAGATGGGCACCCGGATCAGCCAGCAGATGGAAAGCGCCATCCAGAAGAACATTGCCCAGCTGGGCAGCCAGATGGAAAATGCCCTGAAGATCGACGCCAGCGCCTTCCAGAATGCCATCCACATGAACATGACGCAGGAAGAGCTGGCTGAACTGATGAAGTCCTCCATGCTGTCCTCCACCTCCACCTACGACGGCAACCTGCAGAGCCTGGGCTACGCCGACCTCGATGACCCCAGCACCATTTCCATCTACCCGAGGGACTTTGACTGCAAGGCCCTGATCGTGGATGCACTGGACGCCTACAATGCCTCCGCCGAGGCAAATGGCGAGGATGACAAGGTGGTGCGCTACACCGATGTGGTGGGCACCCTGATGACCTCGGTGACCAAGATCATCAACATGATCAGCAACATGCTGGTGGCCTTTGTGTCCATCTCGCTGGTGGTGTCCTCCATCATGATCGGCGTCATCACCTATATCAGCGTGCTGGAGCGCCGCAAAGAGATCGGCATCCTGCGTGCCATCGGCGCGTCCAAGCGCAACATCTCGGAGGTATTCAACGCCGAGACCTTCATCATCGGTCTGTGCTCCGGCTGTATGGGCGTGGGCCTGAGCCTGATTCTGCTGATCCCCGGCAACATGCTCATCCACTCCATTGCCGACAGTGCCTCGGTCACGGCAGCCCTGCCGCTGCAGGCTGCACTGGTGCTGATTGCACTGGCCACACTGCTCACCATTCTGGGCGGCCTGATCCCCGCCAAGAGCGCCTCTAAGTGCGACCCCGTCAAGGCCCTGCGCTCGGAGTGATTCCCGGCAGACAAAACACAAGCGGACGGTTCCCCGATCGGGCAGCCGCCCGCTTTTTGCATTGCGGCGCATCTTGTGCTAAAATAAGAAAAAACACAAAGGAGCCTTTTTCCATGCCCAACATCATTGAGATCACTGATTTTTCCGCGCCAGAGCTGGACGTCTACGCCCGCTTGACCCAGGCCCAGCTGCGCAATCGACTGGAGCCGGAAAAGGGCGTTTTTATTGCCGAGAGCCCCAAGGTGATCGCGCGGGCGCTGGATGCCGGCTACCAGCCGCTGTCCCTGCTCATGGAACGCAAACAGATCACCGGCCCGGCCCAGGACATCCTGACCCGCTGCGGGGACGCCCCGGTATACACGGCCGACCGCGAGATGCTGGCCCGCCTGACCGGCTACGAACTGACCCGCGGCGTGCTGTGTGCCTTCCGCCGCCCCGCGCCCCGCACAGTAGAGCAGGTATGCCGGGATGCCCGCCGGGTGGCTGTGCTGGAGGGCATCGTGGATTCCACCAACGTGGGTGCCATCTTCCGCAGTGCTGCCGCATTGAACATGGATGCGGTGCTCATCACGCCCTCCTGCTGCGACCCGCTGTGCCGCCGGGCGGTGCGCGTGAGCATGGGTACGGTGTTCCAGGTGCCCTGGGCGCAGATCGGCACCACCCCCGCCGACTGGCCGGAACACGGCATGGCACAGCTGCACGCTCTGGGCTTCAAGACCGCTGCCATGGCCCTGAGCGACCGTTCGGTGAGCATCGACGACAATGCCCTTGCCGCTGAGCCCAAACTGGCCATTGTGCTGGGCACCGAGGGCGACGGCCTGGCCCACAGCACCATCGCCGCCTGCGACTATACCGTGAAGATCCCCATGTCCCATGGGGTAGACTCGCTGAACGTAGCCGCTGCCAGTGCCGTCGCCTTCTGGCAGCTGGGCCGTACCTGACACAATCCGCTTGACAAATCTCCTGATTCGAGTTACACTTACAGGGTCATCTGGTATGGGCCTGTAGCTCAGTTGGGAGCCCATGCGGTCCTTAAACAATCTGGAGTTATATACCACGCGCCCCCAAGCGGTTTTTGGGGGCTTAAATATGGGCTCGTAGCTCAGTTGGGAGAGCGTTCGGTTCGCATCCGAAAGGTCGAGGGTTCGACTCCCTTCGAGTCCATAAAACGCCGTATCGTGTTAAACGATACGGCGTTTCTTTTTGCCGTTCTTTGCAAAATCGTGCATCATTCGTCTTGACAGCGCAAAGTGACATGTGCCGAGCTTTTCGGCATAATGTTCATAGCTTCACCAGAAGTTTTGTCAAAAACGACGATTCCCCCATTCGGAGTACCCAGCCCCCTAACGGGTGCTTGTTTAAGGTCCGTTTTCCGCCCACTCGGAGTACGCACCGAGAGCGAATGACTCTTAAATTCTTCAAACTCCTCCAGCGGAACATTGAGGATGATCTCAATATCATAATCCCGTCCAACACGGACTTCCTTGATGAACTGGTTGAGGATTGTCTGCCGCTGCTGAAAGGATGCGTTCTGATAGGTACTTGCCCAAGTGAACAGATTGCTGCAATCATTTTCAGCTTTCTTGTTTTCCTGCTCAATCTCCTCCAGCTTGTTCTGTGCAGCGGTCAGGGCGTCCTGTGCTGCTTGGATCGCAGCTTGATTTTCATCCAGAAGCTGCTGGATCATATCACGGTCAATGCTGCTCTTTCCCCGGATGACGCGAATCATTTCATCCTTCAATGCATTCCGTTCGTCATCCTTGAGGTCGAGTTCACTCTTTGCACGTGATACTTCTTTCTGCGCTACTTCCATGTCCTTGCGAAGCATATCCTGAAGCAGCTTGCTTTTGGAACACTCTAAAATCTCCGAAAACTTGGTGCATACGATACTCTCTACGATTGCGTCCAGTTTTGTTACACCGTAGCCGGACTGTCCATCGCATTGACCCGGATGCCGTACATTATAATGGCAGCTATAACGGAACCGCTTTTCCTTCACCGTGGAGCCATCCGCACGCAGTCTGGTGCGTCCGCTGCTCGTGATGTTCAGGCGATTTCCGCAGTGTGCACAGAACACCTTCCCACAAAGCAGAGCATGAGGACTGTAACTATCAGAGTCTTCGCCCTTCTCTCTGCGACGAGCATCCCGCAGCTCCTGAGCCTTTTCAAATACTTCCGGCTCGATGATCCTCAATTCCGGGCATTCCTTTTCGACGTTGCCGTTGATGAGGTAGCCCAGATAGGTTTTATTTCGCACCATCCGAACCAGCGTCGTGGTCGGGATGTTCTTGCCGTTCCGTCCCATGATGTTGTTCTCTACAAGGTAGTTGCAGATTCGCTTTACACCGTAGCCTTCATAAACGTATTTCTGGAATATCAGACGGACGATTTCTGCTTCTTCCTCGTTGATTTCCAGCTCACAGACTTCCTGATTTTTCTTGTTCACGCGACCCTTTTTTACACGCTTGTATCCGAAAGCAACCGTTCCACCGGTATAGTGACCTTCCTCTGTAAGCTGTTCTATACGGGTGCGAGTACGGATAGAAGTTTTGATACTTTCGCCGGATGCCTGCCAGTAGCGGATGTAGTTCATCAGCTTATCGACATGGGAATCAAACCGCTGCTGACCTTCATTTACGCTCCAGACCTCGACCCCTTGCTTCGTGAACCATTCCACGATAAAGGGCGTTTCGTCGTCACGCCGACCCAGACGGTCAAACATGAACACCAGCAGAACATCAAACTCTCCGGCAGCAGCAGCCTGCTGAAGCAGCTGGAGCTGATCGCGGTCTTTTGCAGATTTCTTAAAACCGGAAACGCCTTTTTCGGAAAACTCCTTGACGATTTCCCAGCCCTGCCGTTCTGCAAATTCGTGGCAGGCTTCTTTTTGCATGGGTATGTCATCCTTTTCGACCTGTCCAATGGTCGAAACGCGGTATAAGGTATATACACGTTTTTTCATCGTTGTCACTCCTATGTAAAACTAAAACAACGATACTGTGCGCACACTCGTTTGTTTGAATTGGTTGCTGCATCAACTGTACCATTATTTTAGTGCTGGACTATCCTTGTTGCAAGGATGTCGATTCAATTGTAATTCTTGGCTTCTTCGCGGAGGGTATCATGAATCAGTTTCTGAAGAACCTCCATGCTGTCACCATCTTCTGCATAAGTGATTTTCACTTTGCAGCCATTAACGATATACGAATCCTGCGACACAGGAATCACATTCATATTGGTCATATCTAGCCCTTCTTTCAAAAGTAGCGATAGCGCGATATAATAGAGGCACCCACAGCTTGCAGGTGCCTCTTGGCATAGGAAATATGTTTTAGAACTTCATCGGCAAGGCGTCCTTGCGGCCTTTGCCGTTGTAAGCCATGTAGATGGGAAAAACGTATTTCTTCCATCCGGGCAGCTTTGCAGGGTTATCCCTGCCAACACGGTAAATCTCCATGGGATGGACGCTGCCAAGCGCACGAACCAGCCGTTCCTCGCTGAACTCGCCGTGATACAACTCCACAAAGTGCATCATGCCACGCAGGACAGATGCACGGAATGAATCGGGCTTGCCATCCCACGCAGCCACGATTATCCGCAGGGATTCGCAGTAGATCTTTTCGCCCATCTCGTTATACAGCTTGAGCGCGGTGCCCACGCAGCTGATGCGGTAGTCGCTCAACTGCAAACTGTCATAGTTGAATGCCAGCCCCACCCGGTTGGTAGCAGCCAGAAATGCCTTGGAAGGAGCATCACCGCCCACGACCTTGGCACGCAGCTTGATGCCTGCCGTCAATGGTGCGGAGTGTCCGTTCTGCTCGGCAAAGAGCAGGGCTTCCTGCTGCATGGTCATACCGGTGTAGACCTTGCAGAGAATCGGCAAGGCTCTGCCGCCGTTACGAAGGATGCGCGCTTCGATGGTGTGCTGGCCATCCACCACATAATACTTGCCGTTGCGGAAGCTGATCTTCGGCTCATTCGCAACGTATTCGTTGAAGTCAGCAGCAATCAGTTCCACCCGCTTGCGCTGCACACCCCGCTGGTAGATTTCACGGGGGGTAGATCAGCTTACTGCTGTGAATCACCCTCATTTGGTAAGGCGGGGTGATATTGAAGGAAGCTGCAAAATTTTCAGTGTCATTCTTCAGGCGCATCTGATTTCCTCCTTAATTCGCCAAATGTATTTTTCAGCTTCGGTCAAAATCTCAGTCACTTGCTTCTTACGCTTCGGGCTGGTGAGCAAGCTGGGATTAAAGGTGAAGCTGTATTCAAGCCGCTGGATCATTGCATGAACAGCGGATTGCAGTTCGGTGTATAACATCATTTCTTCGACTGTTCCTGCATCCTCAAAATCGGATTTGATAGGAGTGTAGGGATAGACAGGCGGCTTACCGTCAACTACTTCTGGCGGTGCGTAAGCCGCCGTAGAACGGACGATCGGTTTGAGCTTTTGGATGCTTCCCATTGGGTTCAGAGCAAGGCTGATTTTTACAGCATCATCGACCCGCCCCATCTCTTCTGGGGTGAGGTGTCCGACAAATCTTTTGACACGGCTTTTGTCGATGGTGAAGATTTGCTCAGCCTGAACGATGGACGGCTCCAGCCCCTCCGGTTCTACCAGACAATGTGTCGGCTGCGTAGCTTTCTTTTCTGTCTTACTTGTCAAAGTCGCAACGATCAATGTCGGTGAACAGGAGTTTCCCACATCGTTTTGTAAGATGACCGCTGGACGGGTTCCGCTTTGTTCGGAACCCGTGCGGTTGTCAAGTCGAACGAAGTAGATGTCTCCGCGTTGGAATTTCAAAGTAGATTCCAAATTGCGAAACCTCCGTTTGGATATGTAAGAAACCCACTGCACCTCCTAGGCAGCGGGTTTCTGTTGAAGTATGGGAGCAATTCTTTTTATACGATACACATCATCTCCTTCGATGACTGAGATAAAGCACCGGTATCAACGGTGCATTACAACATAATCGTAACCACGCCGGGTCTGACAGACAGTGCAAGTGTCCATGCTGTTGTCTGCACTCGGCACGATAGCAATTTTGAAAGCCTTGGCTTCTACGAAATGTCGCAGACAGGTTGCACAGAGGGTTCGGATGGACTTGATCATTTCCGGGGTCAGTTCCATCTCCTCATAAATTTCCTGTTCGCGCACCGTAGGATTCAACTCGTCCATTTGAGTAGTCCTCCGTGTTAGTAAAAGTGGATAGCGGATAAATATGTAAAAGAACAGGAGTGACCGGAGACCGAAAACAGCATCCGGTCACTCCTGATAAAATATGTTCAGGTCTCGCATATTCGCCCTCGGCTCCCTGCGAGTGGGGAATCATTCGGCAGCGGATTTGTACCGCTTCATTGGCATCTCAGCCACCCCGCCTACATCCTGACCGGGCCGCGAATTACGGAAGTATCATTATCTGAGTACCGAACAACTGAACTATTCAACTTTCAAGGTTCGCGAGTGCGGACGTTTTGCCAGCGGCAGGAGCCGATTTGGTGAATTGTCCTCTCACTTACTAGCTCACGAAAGAGGTCAAATTATAACCAGAAATCAGAATTTCTTCAAAAATATAGTAATTTTTGCAATTCTCTTATGAATTGCGGGCTGTGAAATATTAAAGACTTTAGAAATCTCGGCTTCGGTGTAGCCCTCATAAGCATAGAGCGTCAAAAGTCTGAGCTCGTCTTCGGACAATTTTTCCAGAGCAGAGAGCAACCGTTCATCCTCAATTTCCCCAATCCATGCAAAGTGACTTTTAGTTTCATGGTATGTATCGGTTGTTAAAATGACTTCATGGTAGTGCTTTGTGTCGCGTGAGTCGCCAGCTTCGGTATTGCTAATGGAAAGATCAACCGTATGGCGATAATACGTTTGTTCTGAGTTGACAACTTGAAAATCAAATTCATACATTGCTTGAATTGCTTCATCGGACATACCAGCTGCCCGATACTGAACCCGCAGCTTTTTCCACTGATTTTCCAAACGAATGCGCTCAAGGCCATTGTTGAAGCCCATATTAAACCTCCAAATTTTCGATAAAGCGTGAAAAGTCAAAAATTTGGAGTTGCTAGGGATACCGTGCGGCCAGTTCCAGCCACGAAAAATGGGCAAAAAGAAACATGAAGCATCCTTTCCGCCGGATGCGGAGGTTGAGGACACTTCACTGCGGGACAGCTTGCGGGCTTTTCTTGGCAACAAAAAAAGAGATGCACTAAAGAAAAGGGTACCGACACTGTTTTCCATCCGAAAATGGAAAGCGGTATAAGTATCCTCGGCCTTTAATGCATCTCAGGCTTCGATATGTTTTTGTTCTGACGCATCGAAGCCTATAAAAAAGAAAACCGCCGTGCGATCAGCTTTTGCAAGGCATCGATTCGTGCCCTGTAAGCATATCACACGACGGTGTTATGAAAGTTATCTGGCGGTGTTATGAAAGTGTTATGGAGCCATTTTTGCCCCTTTTTGCCCCTTTCTGAAAAATTTTAGGTGTTATGAAAGTCACATGAAGGTGTTACGAAAGTGTTATAGGAATCATTCTTACCAATTAGCTCCAAATGCAAGGATTTCCTCGTATTCTTCTGTGGTCAGATGTTCCTTTGCAGCGGCCAGTTCATTGGTTGCAAGTTCGTTCATTCCCTGCGCTTTCAAGGAGCGGATCAGCCAGCAGTATGCTTTCGGGTTATCGGGTGCGATGGTCAGAGACTTCATGGCGTACTGATTGAGCAGGTCATAAGAATGCAGCGAATCCAGCTGCCTCAGCAGTTCACTGACAGCACCCATATAGGAGAGATGGTATTTTGTGGAAAACTGAATGAGCCAATGTTCGCCATCTGCAGAGGACAAGACCTTTCCATGGTAGAGATCAAGAGCATTTTTGAGGATGTCCACTTTGTTGATTATAGAGGATGCCCTGACAGCAGAAGACACAAGTTCGTCAAAACGCTGATAATCCGTCATAATGTGAAGTTCCGGGTTGAGCTGATATCCGGATGCAGAGGATAAAATCAATGGCTCATCTGAAATAAGGTTGAACTTCTGGCGCAAGCGATAAATCAGTCCCTTGACGTTTTTGGCTGGGTTGTCTAAATCATCCGGCCAGAGTGTTTGAGTGATTTCCTGCGGAGAAATGGCATTTTTACGGGAGATCAGCAGGTAAGAAATCAGTCGGCTGATTCTCGGAGAACTAAAGTCAGCTTCTTTCAGAACACCTTTGGATGTGCTGATGCTCAGTTCACCAAACAGACTGACATAGATATCCTTGCTGCTTTGGATGGAAGTCGGGATATATGCCATTTGGAGCCGGTTCAGCATTTTCTGTTCGTTGTACGATGCAAGCAGCACATAGGCCAGAATCCGCAGCATACTGGTCTGCTGAATATACCGCTTAGGATTCCGGACGGCAAGCAGAGCGACTGGGCGCGGCTCCAAGGAAACGGCAATAACAGACCGGATGCCAAGCCGCTGGTACAGGTTATACTCCGCAGGATAGGCTTCTTTTGTCGCTTCGGCGTCCGGGACGACCATTGGAATTCCCTTGCGGACAGTTTGTACCCACCGATCAAGAAATTCAGCGGATTCATATTCTTCGGTTAAAAGCATCGTCTTGTCTGTTGCGCCAGCGTTGAACCACCAGAATGGCGTCCACAAATTCAAATCAAGATCGACCTGAATTAAACCGCACCAGTCAGCATCGTAGAATTGGCAAGTGGCTTTCAGCACCTGCTGGGCAACTTCTTTCGGGGAAAGATGCTGGTAATACAATTGCGATTCAAGGTCATTCATACTGTTCTCAAAATCAATTGCACGTTGAATATCTCCAAAGCTCCGTTCTTCGTACTCATGATCAGGCTGACGCATAAAATTTCACCTCATGTCAAATAAAAAAGCACAGCACTGGGATTCACTCGCTCTGTACGGTGAATCCCAGTGCTGTGCTGGTATCAATCATGCAACCGCAAGAGCTGAACAAAGCTACATCGTAGTGTGGTTGGGCGGCTCAAGCAAAAATGAATCTCATTTCGTCAAAAATCAACCAGAAAATTATTAAAGGAGTCATTCAAATGAAACGAAATCAGAATTTCGACCATAATCACTCTCAAAAAGTGTTTTCCTGCCGCTACAACATGGACACCAACCGGGTGGAAGCCCGATTTGAAGATGGCACCACCCTTTCCATTGATTGTATCGCCATAGAGGACGAGTACAGCAACACTCCGGCGCAGCGGGCAGAACTGGACTGGCTACTTATATAACAAGCCCTTGGAATATACCCAGCTTGTGCTGAGTGGAGAAATCGAACATTATCTTTCACTTGGTTGCGATCACGGTAGACTAGAAGATTGACCTTTTTTCATAGAAATGTGATTGGCTGTTACAGAATGGCTCTTCAAAAAGCATTACAGAAAATCCGGAAACTTTTTTGAACCATAATAACTCAAAAAAGTTTCCGGATTTCTGTTTTTGTACGATTGCTATCGTATTTTCATTTTGCAATAGTTTTCATAATTGACCATTGTCCATTACAGAGAATATAGGTCTCTTCCTATAATTGGCTGACATTTTATAGCACACACATTTATTTCTGCATGGAATACCCACTGCTTCCATAAAATATTTACTCGAATAATTTTCCGCAAAATGGACAACGATCTTTCACTGTTAGTACAATTGAAAAGTGCTTCCCACAAAAAGGACAACGACGTGTTATAAAATCAAAAATATAGTCTATCAAAAGTACAACAACAGCTGCTATACGAAACTCAAATGCCCATAGTGCGCATACGACTATTGCTATGAAGATGAATACAGCTTTGCATAATGTGAGTTTTGTTTGGAATTTCATTTTTTATTCTTCTTTCAAGCATTTTCCTTATAAGACGGAAGATTATGCTCAAAGCAATAGTAGGCTTTTTCCAAGATATAGCTATCGTTGTCATAGTGAGTAGCTTTTCTATATTCTGTCTTCTTTGCAGTTTGTGAGGTAAATCTTTTTGTTTTAGGATTTACCAGCGCATAAGTTACAGTCGTATCCTCAATGGTTGCTCTTTCCAAAAAAGCATTTGGCTGCCATGAGTAATCCTTATAAAATTCACATTGTCTAATTTTCAGATGTGTATAAATATTTGTTGATGCGTATTGACTGGGATCACTGTAAATGAAAATCTGAGAGGGAGTTAGCCCAGAAGCTGTAAATGGAATCCAAATATAGGGTTTTGTTAATCCAATCAGAATATTAACACCTCTGTCTAGTACCGCAGCTGCAGCAGGACTCACAACACTTCTCCTTTCATTTTTTACAGGTTTATTTCCGTACGTTATCTGAAAACGATATGGAACTCCCTTATAAGAATCTCGCGCTGCAGGTCTTTCGACAACAATTTTTTCATATGTAATTGTCGAATCATATGGGATGTTACGTTCGGTAAGGATTTTTTCCTGTTCGACAGGCGACAAGCCGCTTAAATCAACCACTTCACTTATATACATTCCTGCCGATGGAGCATCTATCTTCGACGTGTCTGCATATGCCGAAGTGGGGATAATATGGGACATTGCCAACAATGCGGTACTTGCACCCGTGAGTTTAAGAAATTCTTTGCGAGTCATCTCTTTCATATTTATTCTCCTTGAAGTTTACTGATTATCGCATACCGTTACTTGATATAATATATTGTTTATACGTTTCTTCAACTCTGCATTGGAATCACCCTTTCATGTAAAAACAAAAGACACGAAATTGTTACGTCCACCTTAATTCTTAGATTAACTATTGATAGCATCAAAGCACAATAAGCAATCAAAGTCCACGATTTTGTATCAAAGTAGAGAAAACTTGTAACGAAATCGGTGTGGCCGCAAATAACATGACCCTCAACACTGGGCATCCAGCATTGAGGGTCATACTTAAATAACCGTTTGTATTGCACTCGCACTATGCCTCAAGTCGATTGTCAACCGAAGGCTTTTATTATGTCATGAAGAATTTCCATCTGCTGCGGCGAAAGATC
>OGQH01000743.1_pt1 | contig 36160 bp, 39 predicted proteins | sample 1553181 | NCBI WGS metagenome assembly OGQH01 (sample SAMEA2579946, study PRJEB22360) | human gut metagenome | biome: human gut; feature: human-associated habitat; material: faeces | place: Denmark | collected 2008/2010 | reverse complement strand
CAGATCGTGGTGAAGTAAGAAAATTAAAGATTTAGAGGGAAATGATGTGCAGATATGGAGATCCTTTTATGGAGGGGACCTATATCTGCACATTTTTGTATATAGGAAAATTCGAGGAATGCACTGCTATACCAGAGGACGATAACGTATCAGGAATACGCATCTGCGCAAAAATACAGACTGCTGCGGCGCGGGAATGCGTTGAGATATAGGATAGGAATCTTGCCCGCATAAATTCTCAAATTCTGTAATAAGATGGTAAAAATATCATCGAGGGGCAACCCTATGAAGGAATATATTGAAGAGCGGGCGATTCAGATCGCGAACTATATTATTGATGAGAATGCGACGGTGAGACAGACGGCGAAAAGGTTTGGAATCAGTAAAAGTACGGTGCACAAGGATGATGGTGTCATAATAGGAATAAAATTTCAGGGAATGCGGAAAGCGCCTGTTTAAAGGGTTTTCAGGGCTTCTTCGGGCAGGGAGGAGCCTCATTACAACTTCATAGTGGATTACATAGCGTCTGTTTGACGGTTCATAAGAATCGCCGGACAGGCGCTTTTTTCATGCCCGGAAGCGGGCAAAGGAGGTGAGCCAGAATGTCGGAAATGAAATATGCGGAGGACAGACCGAAGGACTGCAGGTACTGCTACTTCTGGTCGGGGAAGAAAAAGGGCTGTGATCTGGGTGGGGACGAAAACTGTTATTACAGGTTACGCCCGGAAGAGACGCCACGCAGCGAATGTGACGGCTGCCCTTACAGGCAGGAGCCGAAATGTGTGAGCCTGTGCATGAAGAAAATCCTGAAGGACTGGAAGGAAAAGAGATGACCGCTGTCCTCATGGATGTGGAAAGGCGGTGGCGTTAAGTGGCTTTTGATTATTTTTATGGCCCACAGGCGGAGCAGTTTGCCTTCTACCGGATTCCCAAAGTGCTTTTCACAGACGGACGTTTCGGGAATATATCCACAGACGCCAAAACACTGTATGGAATCCTACTTGACCGGATGAATTTGTCTGCGGCTAACGGCTGGCTGGATCAGGCGGGAAGGGTATATATCATCTTCACCGTAGAGGAAATCATGACTGCCCTCTCCTGCGGGAACAAGAAGGCTGTTTCCCTTCTGGCGGAGCTGGAACAGAAAGCCGGGCTGATTGAGAGAAAGCGTCAGGGACTTGGAAAGCCCAACCTGATTTATGTCAAAAACTTTACTGGCGTTTATGTGGATAAGTATGTGGATAACTATGTGGACAGCTATTCCCAGAAATGTCAAAAGGACACTTCTGGAAGTGTCGAAAGACCACTTCAGGAAGTGTCAGAACGACACGGAAATAATACTGATTTTAAAGAGACTGACAGTAATGATACTGATTATTTCTCTTCTTTCAGAACGGAGGGAAAGAATAGCGAGGGAATGGAACTTCGCAGAAGTTATGAAGAGTATTTTCGGGAACAGCTGGGATATGCGTATCTGGTTCAGGAATATCCCTACGAGACAGAAAGCCTTGAAGAGATACTGGGACTGCTGGTTGATACCTGCTGTTCTGTTAGGAAGGTGATAAGGATTGCCGGGGATGATAAGCCAGTGGATGTGGTAAAGGGCCAGTTTATGAAGCTGACAGGCGAACATATCCGCTTTGTACTCTCCTGCATGAAGGAGAACACCACAAAGGTGCGGAACATGAAGCAGTATCTGCTGGCTGCGCTTTATAATGCGCCGCTGACTATCAGCAATTATTACTCGTCCCGTGTGAACCATGATATGGCAAACGGGCGGATATGAAGGGAGGAGGAAAATGGCGAATAAAGCTGTCGTTCTGGCTGTCTCGAACCAGAAGGGCGGAACGGGTAAAACAACAACCTGTGAGAACCTGGGGATTGGGCTGGCCCAGGAAGGGAAAAAAGTGCTGCTGGTGGACACTGATCCCCAGGCAAGCCTTACGGTGGCCCTTGGATATCCCAGGCCGGATGAGCTGCCTTTTACACTGTCCGATGCGATGGAGAAAATTATGATGGAGCAGCCGATTGCTCCTGGGGAAGGGCTTCTCCACCATCTGGAAGGCGTTGACCTGATGCCTGCCAATATCATGCTGTCCGGTCTGGAGGTATCGCTGGTGAACGCCATGAACCGGGAAAAGATCCTGAAACAGTACCTGGATACGGTGCGGCGGGAGTATGACTTTATTCTGCTGGACTGTATGCCCAGCCTGGGGATGCTGACGGTCAATGCGCTGGCGGCGGCTGATCAGGTGCTGATTCCGGTACAGGCCCAGTATCTTTCCGCGAAGGGTCTTGAACAGCTGCTTCAGACCATCAGCAAGGTGAGGCGGCAGATCAATCCCAAACTGAAGATAGAAGGCATTCTCCTGACGATGGTGGATTCCCGGACGAATTACGCGAAGGAAATCAGCGCACTGATCCGGGAAGCCTATGGAAACAATATTAAAGTTTTCTCTACGGATATCCCCCGGTCGGTTCGGGCCGCTGAAATCAGCGCCGAGGGGAAAAGTATTTTTCAGCATGACCCGAAGGGAAAGGTAGCGGAGGCTTACCGCGTATTGACGAAGGAGGTGTTAAGCGATGCAGAAAAAAGGCGGAAACGTCAGCTTCATCAAGTACGATGATATTTTCTCCACTGAGCAGAGCCGCGCCGAGGACAGGTTGGAAAAGGTACGGGAGATTCCGTTGGCGGAGCTTCATCCCTTCAAAAACCATCCCTTTAAGGTGCTGGATGATGAATCCATGCAGCGGACGGTGGAGAGTATCGCAAGGTTCGGCGTCTTGTCTCCGGCGATTGCAAGGCCATCCCCGGACGGCGGTTATGAGCTGGTAGCTGGGCACAGACGACATCATGCTTGTGAACTGGTAGGCATGGAAACCATGCCGGTAATTGTCAGGGAACTGGACGATGATGCGGCCACGATTCTCATGGTAGACAGCAATCTCCAGCGGGAAACCATTCTTCCCAGTGAGCGGGCTTTTGCCTACAAGATGAAGCTGGAAGCGATTAAACATCAGGGAATGCGTTCCGATTTGACTTCTACGCAAGTTGCGCAGAAGTTATCTGTACAGCAGGTTGGTGACGAGGCAGGGGTAAGCAAAGATACGGTTCGGCGCTTCATCCGTCTGACCGAACTAACCCCGGAACTGCTGGATATGGTGGATCAGAAACAGATTGCCTTCAATCCTGCGGTGGAGCTGTCCTATTTAAAGCCGGAGGAACAGAAGCAGCTTCTGGAAGCCATGGATTACGCGCAGGCTACACCCTCACTGTCACAGGCGCAGAGATTAAAGAAATACAGCCAAGAAGGGAAATGCTCCTTCGAGGTTATGTGTACGGTCATGGATGAAGAAAAGAAAACAGATCTCGACCGGGTCATTATCAAGCAGGATGTCCTGCGGAAATACTTTCCTAAATCCTATACGCCCAAACAGATGGAGGACACGATCATCCGGCTGTTGGAGCAGTGGCAAAGAAAAAAGCAGAGAGAACAGGAACGATAAACGAAGGAATCTTGCCCCATAGAGGGCATTTTTTATGCACAGAAAAAAGGAGAAATTCAGATGGATATCAGAGTAAACATTTCCGGAAACGTAAACTTTTTTGTCCCGGTACTGTCCGGCTCTCTGGACGAGGCCAGACGGCTGCTCCGCTACTATGAAAAGGAGCTGGAAGGACGCAAGACAGAAGAGGCGGCTGCCCTGTTGGACTTCCTTCAGGATTTTCTGGAAGAGTGCCAGGAGGAACAGAACAAAGAGAACAGTAATGGCAAAGAGGAGGTGGGAAAAGAGATGGACGAGGATGTGAATGTCATGATTGTGGAGCCGGGAAAGCCCGCAAAGCTGATGAAACTTCCGCTGGCCCTTGAGCTGATGGAGCAGGAGTTCCAGGGAACAATGGAAGTCCTGGAATGTGTTGTACCGACTTATGACCTGACTATGTGCTGCAGCGGTGGAAAGATGATTTCCGCAGGAGAAGAAAAATTCCTGTTCGGGAAGGCCATGATCTGCAAAAAGGTATGCGGCGATTTCTATCTCCCGCTGACCAGAGACGAGATTCATGATGTTACCCGGATTTTTGAAATGCTGACCGTAACGCTCTGTGCGGACGGAAAGGATTTTCAGGCCTTCCGAATTTAAGGAGGAAACGACTATGAAGCGACCGCTTGCTTATATTACTGCCCCTTGGGGCAGCAAGGATTTTGATAACCGTGAGAATGCGGCCCGTTACTGCCGCCAGGTGTACGAAGCAGGGTACTCACCCATCTGCCCGGTTCTGTTCCAGCCCTATTTTCTTCATCTGGAAGTACCGCAGGAAGCAAAAGACTGGGCCGACATGGCCGCTGAACTGCTTCGCCGTTCCAGGATTCTGGTGGTCTGCGGGAATACCGCGACACAGGAAGTGAAGAATGACATCGCCCTCGCAAAGCATCTGCGGATTGCGGCCACAACGCTGGAGGGGATTCTGACTGTGGACGGCAAAGGAAAAGACGGCGTGGAGGGCGTGTGAGATGGGGAAAACCATTGGCGAGATGATGGAGGAAATGCGCATCCGGGCAGGAGCCATGGAGTACAAAGGTCATGAGTATCTTGACCTGAACCGCTTTGCAGAGGATACCCGGCACATGATTATCTTTGATGTGAAATCGGATGATTCGCCCTGGGGTTTTAAAGGCGACCGGATGCGCCTGTACCTTAATGACACAGGCTATGGGAAGGCAAAGGATTTTCAGGAGAAGGGGTATATCCAGATCCGGAGCCACGCCAAAGTAATCGCCGGAAACCTGCATTATGATTCCAGATCGCAGGAGCGGTGACGGACAGGGAGGAGGAAGGACAATTCAGAACTATCAAGTAATCTATGCAGATCCGCCATGGGATTACCAGCAGTGCCGTTTATCCGGCTCGGCCAAGAAGCATTACCCTACCATGCGGATCGAAGAACTCTGTGCGCTCCCGGTGGCTGATATCGCTGACCGGGACTGCGCGCTTTTTCTTTGGGCTACGTTTCCGCAGCTTTCAGAAGCGCTCCGGCTGATTAAGGCATGGGGCTTTGTGTATAAGACGGTGGCCTTTGTCTGGCTGAAGCAGAACCGGAAAGCCCTGACCTGGTTCTATGGGCTTGGCTTCTGGACCCGCAGTAATGCGGAAGTCTGCCTGCTTGCCACAAAGGGACATCCGAAACGTCAGTCTGCCGGAATCCATCAGCTGGTCATCAGCCCGGTGGAGCGGCACAGCAAAAAGCCGGACGAGGTACGGGAGAAGATTGTGGAGCTGATGGGCGATGTGCCCCGGATTGAGCTGTTTGCCCGTCATCAGACGCCGGGCTGGGATGTCTGGGGCAATGAGGTGGAAAACAGTACCGTTCTGCTGAAGGAGGGATAAGGTTTGCAGGAGGAAGTAGAAAACAGGACAGTCAATCTGATGATTAGCACCACAAAACTGACATGGCGGGCGCTGGTGACAGGTTATCGGAAATTTCAGCAGTATCGGGCAAAGGTAAAGGCAGGAAAAGAGGCTCCACATGGAAAGCAGACGGTAAAAAAGCTGATCGGGCAGAATCAGGGCGTGTCCAGCATTGATATCGCCAATACCGGGATACGGGACTTCGACCGCATAGCAAAGAAATATGGCGTAGATTATGCTATCAAAAAGGATCGGTCAGTCTCTCCGCCAAAGTATCTCGTATTTTTCAAGGCCAAGGACGCGGATGCCTTGACCGCAGCTTTTAATGAGTATTCTGCAAAACAGATGAACCGCAGCCAGAAGCCCAGCGTATTGAAGCAGCTCTCCAGATTCAAAGAATTGGCAGTCGGTATTCCCGCTAAGGTTCGGCAGAAAAAGCTGGAGAGAGATTTGTAGGAGGCAGTGAATGGATTACAGAGAATTTATGGAGCAGGTAAAAAATGATTTGCCGGAACGGCTCTCCGGGGTATTGGAAGGGGCCACAGTAGACACAACGCAGGTGGATAAACTGCAGGGGCGTTCCTATGAAGGACTCAGCATTGTGCCGGAAGGTTCCATAATCGGGCTGACAATGGATTTACAGCCCTATTTTCAGATGTTTAATGATGGGATATCTTACGAGAATATCGTGGAACAGATTGCAGACAGAGCCGCCGGAGCCTATGCGGATCGTCCTGCTGTTACGGCAGAAGACATTGGCAATTACGAAGCTGTAAAAGATAAGCTGATGATTCAGCTAATAGGGCGGGAAGGGAATGAGGAAATGCTTCAGACAATCCCTCATCATTCCATTGAGGATATGGAGATTGTTTACCGTTTCCACGTTCAGGATACAGAGCTGGGAATGGCTTCAGCGCTGGTGACAAATTCCATGCTGGAGCGTTATGAAATTACGGCAGAACAGTTGAGACAGGATGCGTTTGCCTCGGCAGTTTCCCACGATCCCCTTGAGATCAAAACCATGGCGGAAATCCTGAATGAGCTGATGGGAGCAGAAATTATTCCAGAAGATGCGATGCCTATGTATGTGGCCAGCAATACAGAACGGATTCACGGCGCTGGAGTGATTGCGTATCCGGAATTTATGGAGGAAGCCGCAAAGCGGCTGGGCGGGGACTTCTATGTTCTCCCGTCTTCGATTCATGAGGTTATTCTGGTTCCGGATACACCTGACTTTTCTGCTATGGAACTGCAGAGAATGGTGCAGTCTGTCAATATGGAACAAGTTGCGCCGGAGGAAAGACTCAGCGATCATGTTTATCATTACGACAGCAAAGAAAAACTGTTTGAGCGGTCAGATATATATGAGAGCCGGAAACTGAATCAGGAACAGGAAAGGGAATCTTCCCGATCTTCCGTTCTTGACGCGCTTCGTAGCAATCAGAAGGATTGTTCAGAAAGACCTCATAAAAATACTGCGGCTATCCGGCGGGATGTGGCTGCTCTGTGAGAGGGAATCTTATGATAAAGATATGGGAGGGGTGCGAAGCATGACGGATAAAGCAAGAAAGCTGCTGATTTTGAATCTGCCCTATGTGATTCTTGGGCTTATCGCCACGAATCTTGGCGAGGCATGGAGGTTGGCGGAAGGAGCAGACATTTCCGAGAAGCTGCTGGCACTGTTCGGGATTTTCCCAACGGCTTTCCAGAATCCCCTTCCCAGCATTCATCCGCTGGATTTTTTGATTGGGATGGCGTGCGGTGCTGCTCTGCGGATCGCTGTATATCTGCGGGGGAAGAATGCGAAGAAATACCGCCATAATGTTGAGTACGGATCGGCGCGGTGGGGAACAGCGGCAGATATCGCTCCTTTTATGGCATCGAAGTTTGAGGATAATATCATTCTCACCAAAACGGAACGTCTGATGATGTCGAACCGCCCTAAAAATCCGGCAAACGCCAGGAACAAGAATGTCCTGATTGTGGGCGGCTCCGGCTCAGGCAAAACAAGGTTTTGGCTGAAGCCGAACCTTCTCCAGTGCCATTCTTCGTATGTTTGCACCGATCCAAAGGGCCAGATCGTATGCGAATGTGGAAATGCGTTATTGAAGCATGGGTATCGGATTAAGATTTTTAACACAATCAATTTTAAAAAATCTATGCATTTTAATCCTTTCGCCTATATTCACAGTGAGAAGGATATTCTGAAACTGGTCACTACGCTGATTGCCAATACCAAAGGGGACGGAAAATCCGGGGACGAATTCTGGACGAAAGCTGAGACGCTTCTGTACACGGCATTGATTGGCTATATCCATTATGAAGCTCCAGAGGAAGAGCAGAATTTTGCTACCCTGATTGAGTTTATCAACGCCATGGAGGTCAGGGAAGATGATGAAGAATTTCAGAATCCGGTGGATATGATGTTTGAAGACCTGAAAAAACGGGAACCTAACCACTTTGCAGTCCGGCAATATGCCAAATACAAATTGGCCGCGGGCAAAACAGCTAAGTCGATCCTGATTTCCTGCGGAGCCAGGCTTGCGCCATTTGACATTCAGGAGCTACGGGAGATCACAGCATACGATGAACTGCAGCTGGATACGTTGGGTGATCAGAAAACGGCGCTGTTTTTGATTATGTCGGACACGGACAGTACCTTCAATTTCCTGATTTCCATGATTTACACGCAGCTGTTCAATCTTCTGTGTGAAAAAGCAGATGATGTGTACGGCGGCAGGCTTCCGGTTCATGTAAGGTGCCTGATCGATGAAGCGGCGAATATCGGACAAATCCCTAATCTGGAGAAGCTGGTAGCCACAATCCGAAGCAGGGAGATCTCCGCCTGCCTTGTCCTGCAGGCCAGGAGCCAGCTGAAGGCCATTTATAAGGATAATGCGGATACGATCATTGGAAATATGGATTCGCAGATCTTCCTGGGCGGTTCGGAGCCAACTACGCTCAAAGAGCTGAATCAGGCGCTGGGTAAGGAAACCATAGACACGTTTAACACCGGAGAAAGCCGGGGACGGGAGACATCCCACTCATTAAATTATCAAAAGCTGGGAAAAGATCTTGCTACAATCGATGAGCTGGCAGTGCTGGACGGAGGCAAGTGCATTCTTCAGCTACGCGGCGTCCGGCCCTTTCTTTCAGACAAGTATGATTTAACCCAGCATCCCAACTATAAGTACACCTCTGATTATGATAAGAAGAATACTTTTGACATTGAAAAGTTTCTGGAGCATCGTCTGAAGCTGAGAGCAAACGATGAATACGAGGTGAGCGAAGTATAAGGAGGTTGCAATGGCAGGAGAAAAGAGTGTGCAAAGACAGACGGCAGTCCCGGAAGATTCCCCAAAACGGGAAGAAGTGACAATAAAGTTTGGCAAGGGACTGGTAGGAGAACCGTTTATTTCAAAGACAGGAAAAGAACTGGTGGAAATCAAAATTCCCAACAGAGATCCCAGAGATCATCGGCCATGGGAATCTTTTGTGGTATCGCCGAAAATGGTTCATGAGAATCAGTATGGAGCGGGGGTATGGATGAAGCTCCCGGCAGATGGGACAACGAAGGTTTCCCGCCCAGAGTACAGAGGCCGGGATGAAAGCGGGAAAAGTATCTGGGGGACCGAGTCCAGAACTGTGTCCAATCAGGAACTGAAAGCCATGATGGAGTCTTATAAGGAAAGAAACAGAGAATCGGTGCGGTCAGTGCTGGAAGAAAAGATGGCGGATTCCGGAATCAGGGAGAAGCCCTCTCCCGCAAGGTCTGCGCCATCTAAAGAAACTGCCAGATAAAGTCGTAAAAGTGAATTGTTAAACTATCATGTATAGGCAGCCTGCCGGAAAGACGGAACAACAGGCTGCTTTTTTTACGCAAAACTACGGCGGCAGGCAGAGAAACAGCCAGACTGCGGCAGGCAGGGAAAAGATGGTTTCCGGAAACTTGCCGCCGGATGCAATAAGGAACCTAAACTTAAGTACCGCTCTGAATTTCTGAGCGCAGAGAAAACGGGGGAACGTGTATGGATTTTTTCAACAGTGCGATTGAGGTGCTGCAGACCCTTGTGATTGCCCTGGGGGCAGGTCTTGGGATCTGGGGCGCGATTAACCTGCTGGAAGGTTACGGCAATGATAATCCGGGGGCCAAGTCCCAGGGAATGAAACAGTTAATGGCCGGAGGAGGGGGTGCCCTGATCGGGATGACGCTGGTGCCGCTCCTGTCCGGACTGTTCGGATGAGCAATCCCAAGGCATGCCTATGCTCATGCCCAGTGGCGGCGAAAGCCGCCCTACATAAACCGTGTGAAGGGCAGGCGGGTACATAGCCGTTCAGCAGACTGATCACCTCTGAAAGGCTGATTTTATGCGGGTTTCTCGGTATGCAGGTGCGCAGGCAGAGAGAAAAACGCAAGGAAACTACTATCTCATTTTTCAAAGGAGGAACTGCCCTATGGATTTTTTCAACAGTGCCATCGATGTACTGCAGACACTCGTCATTGCCCTTGGCGCAGGCCTTGGAATCTGGGGAGCCATCAACCTTCTGGAAGGTTACGGTAATGATAACCCGGGGGCCAAGTCGCAAGGGATGAAACAGTTAATGGCCGGAGGAGGGGTTGCCCTGATCGGACTGACCCTGGTGCCGCTGCTTTCCGGTCTGTTTGGCTAAGAAGGAGGTAACTGCCCGTGGACAGCATTATTTCAGCGATTCAGGACTGGATTAAGGAAATGCTGGTCGGTGGGATTATGTCGAACCTGTCCGGGATGTTTGACGCGGTCAACCAGCAGGTGGCTGAAATTGCGGGCGATGTGGGGATGACTCCGGCGAATTTTTCGCCGGGCGTCTACTCCATGATCCGCAACATCTCAGAAAGCGTCATCATCCCGATTGCGGGCCTGATCCTCACCTTTATCGCCTGTTATGAACTGATCCAGCTGATTATTGACCACAATAATCTGGCGAATTTTGAAACCTGGATATTTTTCAAATGGATTTTTAAGACCTTTGTGGCGGTCACGCTGATTACCAACACGTTCAACATTGTGATGGCGGTCTTTGACGTGGCTCAGAACGTGGTGAACGCCAGCTCCGGCATTATCTCTTCCGGGACAGCGGTGGATGCCTCTACCCTTGAAGCTATGGAAGAAACATTGATGGAGATGGATATCGGACCATTGCTGGGACTGTTTCTGCAGTCCATTATCGTACAGATCACCATGTATGCCCTCTCCATTGTGATATTTATCATCGTGTATGGAAGAATGGTGGAAATTTATCTCCTGACCAGCCTTGCGCCGATTCCCTTTGCCACCTTTAGCAGCCGGGAGCAGAGCCAGATCGGCCAGAATTATCTGCGCTCCCTTCTGGCACTGGGATTTCAGGGATTCCTCATCATGATCTGTGTGGGAATCTATGCGGTACTGATCCAGTCGATAGCGTTTTCCGACAATATCATTTCTTCCATCTGGGGAGCTATGGGCTATACGGTTCTTCTGGTGTTTACCCTGTTTAAAACCGGGGCAATCGCCCGCAGCGTGTTCAACGCACATTAGAAAGAGGTGATGAAAATAGCAGCTTATGTATCGGTCCCGCGTGATTTGACGCGGGTGAAATCGAAAATCCTGTTTGGGCTGACCAAACGCCAGCTCATCTGCTTTGGAGCGGCGGCACTGATCGGAGTGCCGTCGTTCTTTCTGCTCCGGCAGACAGGAAATACCAGCCTTGCGGCCATGTGCATGATTGTGATCATGTTGCCTCTGTTCTTTCTCGCCATGTATGAGCGGGATGGACAGCCGCTGGAAGTGATTGCAAAGCATTTTATCGAGGCCCGCATAATTCGGCCAAAAGTACGGCCCTATGAGACAGATAACTATTACTCCGCTCTTCTGCGGCAGTATCAGGTTGAGAAGGAGGTACAGCAGATTGTTTGGCAAAAAGAAAATGAAGCGCGATGTGAAAATGCCGCCGCACCTGACTCCAAAGGAGCAGAAACAGATAAAGGCAGTTGTGGAAGCGGCGCGTAGGGACAACGGCATTCCCCGCACCGCACAGCAGTCTATTCCGTTTCAGAGGATGTTTCCGGACGGGATCTGCAGGGTAAGAGATAATTACTACACAAAGACAATCCAGTTTCAGGATATCAACTACCAGCTTGCCCAGCAGGAGGATAAGACAGCGATTTTTGAAGAGTGGTGTGGATTTCTGAACTTTTTTGACAGCTCTATCCACTTCGAGCTTTCCTTTATGAACATGGCTACGGATGCTGATAGCTTTGAGCAGTCGATTCGGATTCCCTTTCGGAAAGATGAATTTAATCCGGTCCGCTCCGAGTACAGCCAGATGCTCAGGCAGCAGCTGGCACGAGGCAATAACGGCCTGACCAAAACGAAGTTTTTGACCTTTGGGATTGAGGCGGATTCCATGAAGCAGGCAAAGCCCAGGCTGGATCATGTGGAGACGGATCTGTTAAATAATTTCCGGCGTCTGGGTGTTTCTGCCAGGGTACTGGATGGAAAGGAACGGCTGCATCTGATGCATTCCATGTTCCACATGGGGGACGATGATAAGTTCTTCTTTGAATGGAAATGGCTGGTGGAATCCGGGCTGTCCGTGAAGGACTTCATCGCGCCCTCTTCCTTTGCTTTCCCCAAAGGCCGGATTTTCCAGATGGGGAGTCTGTATGGGGCCATGTCGTTTCTTACCATCACTGCCTCCGACATTTCTGACCGGATGCTTGCGGATTTCCTGAACATGGACTCCAGCCTGGTAGTCTCCATGCACCTGCAGTCGGTGGATCAGACGGTGGCGATTAAGACAGTAAAGCATACCATTACGGAGCTTGACCGTTCCAAAATTGAGGAGCAGAAAAAGGCTGTCCGGGCCGGATATGACATCGACATTATTCCCAGCGACCTGGCCACTTATGGAAAGGACGCAAAAGCGCTTTTGAAAGAACTGCAGAGCCAGAACGAGCGGATGTTCCTGATTACCTTCCTTATCATGAATACGGGCCGTACCGAGCAGGAATTGGAAAACAACGTATTTCAGGCCCAGAGCATCGCCCAGAAGCATAACTGCAATCTGCGGCGGCTGGATTACCAGCAGGAGCAGGGCCTGATGAGCAGCCTGCCCCTTGCGCAGAACCTGATCGAGATTCAGCGGGCACTGACTACCAGCTCTACGGCGATCTTCGTGCCCTTTACCACGCAGGAACTGTTTCAGGATGGGCCGGGAGCTTTGTATTATGGGCTGAACGCCCTTTCCAACAACCTGATTATGGTGGATCGGAAGAAATTGAAAAATCCCAACGGCCTGATTCTTGGTACGCCTGGTTCCGGCAAGAGCTTTTCGGCGAAGCGCGAGATCACCAATGCCTTTCTGGTAACGGACGATGACGTGATTGTCTGCGATCCCGAGTCAGAATATACCGCACTGGTGACAAAACTGAAGGGGCAGGTAATTAAAATTTCACCCTCCAGCAGCCAGTATATCAATCCCATGGATATCAATTCTAATTACTCAGAGGAGGATAATCCTATCGCCCTGAAAGCGGATTTTATTCTGTCCCTGTGCGAGCTTGTAGTGGGCGGAAAGGACGGACTCCAGCCTGTAGAAAAGACGGTTATTGACCGCTGTGTCCATCAGATTTACCAGAAGTATTTTAACGATCCCAGACCGGAAAATATGCCGATTCTTCAGGATCTGTATGAAGCGCTTCTGAAGCAGGAGGAAAAGGAAGCCCACCATGTGGCTACTGCCCTTGAGATCTATGTCACAGGCTCCCTGAACCTGTTCAATCACCGGACGAATGTGGATATTGAAAACCGTCTGGTCTGCTATGACATCAAGGAGCTGGGAAAGCAGATGAAGAAAATCGGGATGCTGGTGGTTCACGATCAGGTATGGGGACGTGTTACAGCCAACCGGAACGCCGGGAAAACCACCTGGTATTATATGGACGAATTTCATCTCCTTCTCCGGGAGGAACAGACAGCGGCGTATTCGGTGGAAATCTGGAAGCGCTTCCGGAAATGGGGTGGCATTCCCACAGGTATCACTCAGAATATTAAAGACCTCCTGGCAAGCCGGGAGGTGGAAAATATCTTTGAGAACAGTGATTTCATCTATATGCTGAATCAGGCCGCCGGGGATCGGGCGATTCTGGCAAAGCAGCTGAACATCTCGCCTCATCAGCTTTCCTATGTAACCCATTCCGGCGAAGGGGAAGGGCTGCTGTTTTATGGAAATGTGATTCTGCCCTTTGTGGATCGGTTCCCCACAGACCTGGAACTGTACCGGATCATGACAACAAAATTGTCCGAGATATCCGGAAATGACAGAAAGCAGGCATAGGGCGGGCAGAAAGGAGGAAGGAGCGGATGAAAAAAGAAACCACACGGCTGCATTTTTCCAAAGAAGACTTGGAGAATCCAGCCGTTTCCCACGCCGCAGAAAAAGCGGAACGGGCAGCCGACAGGGCGGACGCGGCGAAAGCCCGTCTTCCCACCAAAGTCAGGCTGAGGGACGAGAAAGAAAAGACAGCTTTCTATGGAGAACAGCTCCGTTTTGGAAAGAAGGATTTATCAGATGCCGGGGAAGAGATTGCCTCATCGGGAAGGCCCGCAGGCCGTTCTGTCTTCCATGCGGCCGCAGGGATGCTCAGTGCGCAGGCACATCGTGAGGTCGCGGAACATGAGAATGACAATGCAGGCGTACAGGCTGCTCATCAGAGTGAAGCGCTTGTGGAAGGGGCAGGGCGAGCTATTGACCACGCCAGCTACAGCCGGAAGCTGAAAAACTACCGGAAGGCGGTCAGACTGGAAAAGAAGGCGGACAAAGCTAATGTGGAAGCATTATTCCAGAAAAATATGGCGGATAATCCGGAAGCTGCGTCCAATCCCCTCTCCCGCTGGAAACAGCGTCAGGAAATCAAAAAGCAGTACGCGGCGGCAAAGTCTGCCAGCAGTACAGCAGCCGGGGCAAAATCAGCGGGCGGTACTGCGAAGGGGACGAAGAAAGCGGCCAAAGAAGCCGGGACAGTATTGGGGCGGTTAAAAGAGTTTGCGGTTCGGCACTCCCATGCCCTGTGGCTGGTGCTGATTTTTGCGTTCCTGCTCATGATGATTTCCGGGATGTTCTCTTCCTGCTCAGCCATGCTGGAGGGTGGTTCGGTATCAATTCTGGGAACTTCCTTCACGGCGGAGGACGAGGATATCATCGGCGCAAATGACGATTACAGGGCATTGGAGGAAGAACTGCAGAGGCAGCTTGATCGGATTGAAACAGACCATCCCGGATATGACGAATATCGCTATCAGTTGGACGAGATAAACCACAATCCTTACGAACTGACGGCTTATCTGACGGTATCCTTTGAGGACTATACCAGAGCAGAGGTGCAGTCGGCTCTGCAGGAGTTGTTCCAGAGGCAATACACGCTGACGCTGAGGGAGGAAGTGGAAGTCCGGACACGCACAGAAACCCGCACCCATACGTCCACAGATCCGGAGACTGGCGAAACCACAGAGGAGGAATACGAGGTAGAGGTGGAATACAACTACTATATTCTTCATGTGACGTTGACCAATCACGGCCTTGGTTCTGCCATAGAAGCAGGCGGGCTTACAGAGGATCAGCAGGAGCGTTACAAAATTCTTCTGGAGACAAAGGGAAACCGCCCGTATCTGTTCGGCGATGACATTTATGCTAACTCTTCCGGGGAATATCTGGACTATGATATTCCGGGCGAGGCCCTGACGGATGAAAAGTTTGCCAATATGATCCGGGAAGCGGAAAAGTATCTGGGGATGCCTTATGTCTGGGGCGGCAGTACGCCCAGCACAGGATTTGATTGTTCCGGTTTTGTCTGCTGGGTCATCAATAACAGCGGCAATGGCTGGAATGTGGGACGGACTACGGCAAACGGGCTGATGGACTGCTGTGACATTATCCCGCTCAGTGAGGCGGAGCCGGGAGATCTGATTTTCTTCCAGGGAACCTATGATACGGCGGGAGCGTCACATGTGGGGATCTATGTGGGAAACGGCATGATGATTCACACAGGAAATCCCACGTCCTACGCTTCCATTGAGACAAACTACTGGCAGTCTCATTATTATTGCTGCGGCAGAATTCGCTGATTCTGCCGGGAAAGGAGAAATAATGGGGGTAAAACTTGAAAAGATCGGTGCTGATCTGGAAAAAGCCCGGAAGAAACGGGCGGAATGGGATGCGAAGGTCAAAGACCTGGAGCGGCGGTACCGGGAAGAGGAAAATACCGAGATCCATGAAATGGTTCATGCGGCCAACCTGACGCCGGAACAGCTGGCAGAGCTGATCCGGAAGTCTGCGGTGTTCATGCCGCAGGTAATGGATGAGGAAACGAAGGAGGATGGACAGTATGATGAGTAAAATGCGGATGACAGCGGCATTTCTGGCGGCGGCTTTATGTATGACTGTATTTCCGGTTACAGCTTTTGCTGCCGGGACAGAGACAGAAGAGGTAGTGGAAACGGAGGGTGCGGAAAGCCAGGACGATTCTGCCGGGGAAGAAACGAATCGCTCCCAGGTAGGGATTGTTACAACCAATGGCGGAGATCTGAATGTCCGCACTGGCGCGGGAATGGAGAACACTGCCTTCGCACAGCTGCCGAACGGCACTGAAGTGCAGGTGATCGGCAAAGATGGCGAATGGGCAGAGATTCTTTTGCCGGAGAGAGTCGGCTATGTGTATGGCAGTTACCTGACCATTCCGGCAGATGGAGAAATTGACAGTGGTTTTTCTCTGTCTTTCAGCGAGGAAGAATTGTCCCGGCTGATGGAGGTGTTTATGAGCGGCGCTTTCAGCCTGAATCAGACGGACGGAAATGCTTTCACGCCGGACGGAAACCTGACATTGGTAGATGACCTGGGCGGTATCACTAAAACTGGCAAACAGTTCATTACGCTGGTCACGAAGAACGGAAACTATTTTTATCTGATTATCGACCGGGACGATGAGGGAAAAGAGACGGTACACTTCCTGAACCAGGTGGACGAGGCGGATCTGCTGTCGCTGATGGATGAAGAGGAGGCAGCGCAGTATCAGACGCCAGATGAGCCAGAGGAGACTCCAGCTCCTGAAACACCTGAGACGGAGGAAGAAAGCTCAGAGACGGAGGATATGAACATGGGAACTGAAACGAAAAAATCTGTGAATCTCCTGCCTGTGGCACTGCTGTCCCTGGCGCTGATTGGCGGTGGTGCGGCCTATGGCTGGATGAAGCTGAAGGGAAAGAAAAAGGAACAGGTAAAACCAGATCCTGATGCAGACTATGAAGAGGATTTGGATGAATATGATTTCCCGGAGGATGATGAAGTGGAAATCGCTGAGGAGGAAGAAGAGGAAGAGTCCGGGGATGTAGAAGACCCGGAGGACGATGAGCTGATTTGATGAAGTTTGAGGGCGGCTTGGGGCTGCCCTACATAGGAGCAGCGTATCATGCTTTTATCCGCTTTGCTTCCGGGTTATACTGTTTCTGGAGCCAGTTATGAGAAACAATGCCGTCAGTCGGCAGAAATGGAGGATACTTATGGGAGCAAAGAAAAAGGAAATGGAACGCCTTGTAAAGATTTTTTCCGGATGCATTGAGCAGCATGAGAGTTATGAACTGCTGTATTCCAAGAAACTGGACTGCTATCTTCTTCTGGAACTAAATTCTTATAGGAAGGACGTGGAAGCTGCAGACTGCTACTATGAACCGAAAGAGTTTTGTCAGAAAATGTTTGAGATTATTGCCCAGGACGCATTTGCGCTTTCAGAATTTGAGCATGACGAGCCGGATGAGCAGGAACAGGCGGAAATGAAGCGGTCACTGGGAGTTTATACGGAGCAGCTTCCGGAATATAAGTATTTGGCGGATGAGGTGTTGGAGGGGTATGGCGTATTGGGCTGACAGGTAGAGATATGAAAAGTTTACGGCTCCAAATATTTATTTACATAGCAGCCCCGGTCACCACCGGGGCTGCTCTCACGTTCAGGAAAGGAGAGGATGCTGATTGAACAAATTAATTTTGACTAGGAAGTCTTCGGAGATGAATGAGTCGGGGAATCAGGCAAAGTATCTGACTTTATCTAAACTGCGTAATTATCTGGAAGAATTAGAGAATGAAGAATTTATTTTAACAGTCCCGCTGAAAATGGAGGAGGATGATAATGCCAATAATACCGGATATTGAACCTCAAGCCGAGGAAGGAAGATTTAAACTGGATCAGGTTGCCATTCGCATGGTCAAGGAGCGCCCTCTTTATTCGGAGACACCGATTCACTCACCGAAAGACGCAATTAGAGTTATGGCGGATGCTTTACTGGATTATGATCGTGAAGTTTTTGCTGTTGTTAATTTTCAGACAGATATGCGGCCCATCAATTTTACCATTATCAGTATGGGGTGTCTGGACAGTTCTTTAGTGCATCCAAGGGAGGTAATCAAAGCCTCTATTCTGTCTAATGCATCTGGAGTCATATTGTTTCACAATCATCCCAGTGGCACTGTAGAACCCAGCAAGGATGACATTATTTCCACAGACCGATTGAAAAATGCGTTTAATCTGATGGGTATCCGGGTGCTTGACCATATCATAGTCGGAAATGACAAGAGCTATTATTCATTTTGTAAAAAGAATAAGCTTGCGCTTCCAAAGAAAAGAAATGCAGAGACTTTGGATGAATTAGATTTAAAACATCAAAATGTCGATACACCGGAGAAAATAATTGAGGCTGTAAATCCGAAAGGAACAGAGGATAAAAAAACAGTAGTAAGTGAATATAAAGCTTTTTCTTATGGAAAAAACATAGCAGAATCTTATGAGGGAAAGAGCAGAAAATCGGTTCTTTCGGACTTGTCTGATTGTAAACGCAATATGGCAGCTAAAAAGCCTTATGGCAAAAGTATAAGAAGGCAGAAAGCTGTCAGATAAGACAAAGGTAAGGCAAAAGACGGCGTATTGTTGGAAAGGAGTGGATGAGGATTGAGCAAATTAGTTCTGGCCGAGAAGCCCTCGGTCGCACAGGCGCTCTCGAAGGTCTTGGGAGCAACCAGGCGCGGGGACGGCTATCTGGAAGGAAACGGCTATGTGGTGAGTTGGTGTGTCGGCCATCTGGTGGAGCTGGCTCCGCCGGAAGCATACGGCGATCAGTATAGGAAATGGCGCAGGGAAGACCTCCCGATTTTTCCGGAGCCGTTTCAATATCGGGTTTCGGCGGCGACGAAAAAGCAGTTTGAAATTCTGAAAAAGCTGATGGCCCGTGAGGATGTAGAGAGTCTGGTCTGCGCAACGGATGCAGGACGTGAAGGGGAGCTGATTTTCAGACTGGTCTATCATCAGTGCAGGTGCCGGAAGCCGTTTGAACGGCTTTGGATTTCTTCTATGGAGGACAGCGCCATCCGGGAAGGATTTAAAAACCTTCGCCCATCAAGTGAATATGATGCTTTATATGAAGCGGCCCTGTGCCGGGAGCGTGCCGACTGGATTGTCGGGATCAACGCTACCCGGCTTTTTTCATGCCTGTACGGAACCACGCTGAATACCGGGCGGGTTATGTCTCCCACCCTGGCAATGGCCGTGGAAAGGGAGGCAGCCATTGCGGCATTCCAGCCGGAAGCCTTTTATCAGGTGCAGCTTTGTTTCGATGGTTTCAGCGTATCTGGCGAGCGCATGAAAAACCGTAAGGAAGCCGAGAACCTGGCTGCATCCTGCCGGAGAGAAGGTGCAGCCCGGACAGGTAAGATTGTGCAGACCGAAAAAACAGAAAAGCCTCCGGCTCTTTATGATTTAACTACCCTTCAGAGGGAAGCCAACCGGGTACTTGGCTATACTGCCCAGCAGACCTTGGATTATGTTCAGGCTCTTTATGAGAAAAAGCTGGTCACTTATCCCAGGACGGACAGCAGATTCCTTACGGAAGACATGGCGGAAATGCTTCCGGAGCTTGCCGCTGTGACGGCTGCCGCCTGCTTTCCGGAGGCTGGCACAGTGTCAGCGAATGCCGGACAAGTGATTAACAGTAAGAAGGTGACTGACCATCACGCCATTATTCCCACGAAAGAAGTGCAGAACTGCAGTATTTCTGAGCTTCCAAAAGGGGAACTGGAGATTTTAAAGCTGATTGCGAAGCGCCTGCTGACGGCAGTAAGCGCTCCCTGCCGCTATGCGGAAACTACGGTAGAGATTTCCTGCGGCGGTATTGATTTTAAGGCAAAGGGATGCGCTCTTCCGCGGCGACCGGGAAAAAATCCGGGAGATGCTGCGCAAAGGCCGCATCCTGAAACAGCATAACGCCGCCGAAAAAAAGATGATCTATGAATGATCCGGTGAAGCGGCGATGCCGCAGCATCGGAAAGAAAAAAGAGAAGGAAAATGTCTTACCACCTTTGCAGGAGGACGCTGATCTTCCGCTTCTCTCCGCTGAGGTTAAAGAAGGAAAGACAGCCCCGCCAAAACACTTTACAGAAGATACGCTTCTGCAGAGCATGGAGACAGCCGGGGCGGATGAAATGCCGGACGGAGCGGAACGCAGGGGTCTGGGAACACCAGCCACCCGCGCGGGCATTATTGAAAAGCTGGTGCAGAAAGGATTCCTGGAACGGCGTGGAGATAAAAAGACCAGATATTTGATTCCTACGCAGAAAGGGGCTTCTCTGGTGACAATCCTTCCGGAGCAGATTCAGTCTCCTTCTATGACGGCTGAGTGGGAAGAGAAACTTTTGCTGATTGAATGCGGTGATTATAGCGCAGAAAATTTTATGGAGGAAATCTGCGCAATGATACGGGAACTGACAGAAACTTATGAAGTGGTGAAAGGGGCGAATGTGCTGATGCAGAACAATGTAGTGATTGGGAGCTGCCCGCATTGCGGAGCAGAGGTTATTGAGCGCAGGAAGGGCTGGTTTTGTTCAAACCGGGAATGCCGTTTTACTCTCTGGGCGGACAATGCTTATTTTAACAAAATCGGCAAGCACATGACGAAACAGATTGCGGAGAAGCTGGTACGGGACAAGCGTGTGAAGCTGAAGGATTGCAAGAGCCAGAAAACAGGAAAGTCCTACAATGCCACAGTGCTTCTTGAGATGGAAAATGACGGCAGGCCGCGCTTTAAAATGGAGTTTGAAAATGGAAAGGAGTCAAAGCGATGAGCCGCCGCTACCATCTGACGCTGGCGGAACAGGAAACGGTGATTCTATGGGATAATGAACTGGATACCGCCAGTGTTTACACTCATGATCAGCGTCTGATCAACAAGCTGAAAGCACTTTCCGAAAAATATCCGGAACAGTACAGGTTAAAACGGCGCGGGCCGCAGCGGGCTGTGACCTATACCGTTCCCAAAAAGAGTATCGGGATTCGGCCTCCCTATGGGGAAAAACGCCGCCAGCGTGACATTGAAAATGCAAGAAAAAACGGGCTTCCTTTTATGAAGCCGCTGCAGGAGGAACAAGATGGCGATGGATAAAATTGAGAAATGGGACGAGGTGAACGGGATTACCGCTCCAGAAAGAAGTCTTGAAGCTTTTCTGGAGAGCAGGACGGACACCTATGTGATATTGCAGCTGAGAGACAGCGAAGATACGAGATACGAAAGATTTGCTTCTTACAGCGCATTACAGAAGCAGGGAAAGGAACCGGAGATTGACCATTATGATGTGGTTTATCTGGCTCCGCTTCCACCATTCCAGGACAGGGAAATGCTGCTTGAGCAGATATTTATGAGATTTAATGATAATCATCCGGAAGATTTCAGAGGCCGCAGCCTTTCTGTCAGCGATATCGTGGCGCTCAACATTGGGGGAGAGGTATCCTGTCATTATGTGGATTCGGCTGGATTCGTGGAGCTTCCAGGCTTCTTTTCCGGGAAAAATCATCTGCGGTCTGCCGAAGACAGTCTGGAGCAGAATGACAACAGCCTGGATGGAGTGATAAACAATCTGCCTGACGGACAGGCAGGCCGCAGCAGCGCAGAGGAAAGACCTTCCGTATTGGAACAGCTGAAAAGCCTGCAGCCGCCTGGACGGATGATGGCTCCATACCAGCTGACAGAACGAAGCAGGGAGTGAAAAGGTGGATTTTACAGGCGAAGAAAAAATATTGATGATGCTTTACAGCCCCGGAGACCGTCCGGGGCTGTATCAAGCCCTTGGGAAAATGCGTAAACAGCTGGAACATGACGAACAGGAACTGAGGGATTTGACGGATCGAGTAATGAAAAAGCTGGAACAGATAACGGACGAGGATTTTGACCAGCTGGATCTTTATCCAGATATCTGAAGACAGGGAGGAGGATGAGAATGGGAATCAAGGCGCGGCATTATGCAGACATTCTGGCAGGCGCACCAGAATATGTAACAGGACGGCAGGAGGAATGGAAAGCCTTTCTGACTACGGCTGCCCGCAACTACAAATATCCCTATTATGACCAGCTTATGATTTACTTGCAGCGTCCAGAAGCGACTGCCTGTGCAGAATATGATTTCTGGTTCGATACCATGCACAGATATGTGAAGAGGGGCGCAAAGGGAATCGCCCTGGTGGACAACGAAGGGGATTCTCCGAAACTGCGGTATGTCTTTGATGTGGCAGATACCGGGGGCAGAAGCAATTCCCGCCCGGTCTGGCTCTGGCAGATGAAGGAAGAATACCGGAACACGGTTATGGCTGCCCTGGAACGTGCCTATGGCGTCAGCGGAGAAACCCAGTCCCTGGAGGCACAGCTGGAACAAGTGGCTGGCCGTCTGGCCGCCGATTACTGGCTGGATTACGGCAGGCAGATTCGCGGCATCGTTGCGGACAGCTTTCTGGAAGAGTATGATGAATTTAACATAGGAACTGTATTTCGGAAGGCGGCGCAGGCCAGCATTGCCTATACCCTTTCTGTCAGATGCACAGAGGAAGGAGAAAACCAGTTTGAGCCGGAGGATTTCAGGGATGTTTCTGATTTCAACACCCGTCAGACTGCCACTGTGCTGGGAACTGCAGTCAGCAGTATTTCCGGAGAGGTGTTCCGTGAAATTGAGAGGGCTATCCGGGATTATGAACGGACAAAAGCCCAGGAAAGGAGCCAGAACTATGCAGAAAGAAATAACATACAGACAGGAAGGGGATTATCTGCTTCCGGAGATAGAACTGAGCGTGACGACGGAGAAACCTCTGGGCAAATACGGGAGGATGCGCAGGGCATATCTGAAGGAGAACAATCCGATACTGTACAGCGATCTGGTATTGACGGAGCAGCTGTTTCCTCATCTTCAGGAAATCGACGAGACAGCGCACCGGAGGCTGGATCAGCTGATGAAGGAACTTCTGGAGAAGAATCCAGCGCCGGACAAAAAGTCGAACCAGATGGATTGGGTACGCCATCTAAACAGTCTGAAAGCACAGGCGGAAGAGATAATACTGGCGGAACTTATCAACAATTAAGTCTGTTTCCTTCTGAAGCGGATCAGATAGCGGCCATAGACCACTTAGAACCAGCGGAGAGCATGAAGCCCTCCGCTTTTTCTGTGCCTGAAGAAGAGGTAGAAAAGATACTTGCGAAAGGTACTCTGATAAAGGATGGAAAACTTCGGATTACTGCATCCTATGATCGAGAGGATAGTCCAAAAGAACGTATAAAGCTCATAAAAGAAGAATACGGTATTGGCGGCGGCAGCTATCATTATCTTGATGGAACGAGAGGCTTTGTGGACATCAGTGGAAAGGGGATCTGCTTTCGGAACTATGATTATGACAGCTCACAGCTTCTGCACTGGCCTGAGATAGAAGCGATCCTTAGCAGAATGATCCGGGAGGAACGCTATCTGAATGCTGAGGAACAGGAACGGTACGATGAGCAAGAAAATTCAAAAGAGGCAGAAAATGAGGGCAGACCCACCGCAACGCGAACGGCTGATGCGCTTTTAGCTGGAGACAGCGTTTATCTTGAGGGCACGCAGTATATTGTAGAAAATGTCTGGACATTCGATGTGGAGCTTCGTGACCCGGCGCAGGCATATCCGATTTCCCGGGTGGAGAATAAAGATAATCTGGACAGGATGCTTGAGCAGGATGAGCGCAACCGATGGCTTCAGGAGTATGTAATTTCTCTTGCTTCAGCGGCAGAGATTTCGCCCCAAAACTACCGGATCACAGACGACCATCTGGGGGAAGGCGGCCCAAAGGCAAAGTACGAGCGCAATGTGGAGGCAATCCGTACCCTTTTCGCATTGGAGAAGGAAAACCGGAACGCCACGCCTGAAGAACAGCCTGTCCTTGCTCAGTATGTGGGCTGGGGCGGTCTGCCGGATGCCTTTGACCCGGAGAAACCGGGCTGGGCGCGGGAATATCAGGAGCTGAAAAACCTTCTGCCTGAGCGGGAGTATGAAATGGCAAGAGCCAGCACGCTGAATGCACACTATACCAGCCCGACTGTGATCAAAGCGGTTTATGAGGCGGTTGGCGGTATGGGCTTTACCTCCGGAAATATCCTGGAGCCGTCCATGGGCGTGGGAAATTTCTTCGGCCTTCTGCCGGATGAAATGAGCAAGGTTGGGCCTTCTGCGGGAGGAAAGGAGCGGCAGCCGCCTGTATGGCGTGGAACTGGATTCTATCAGCGGACGGATCGCGCAGAAACTCTATCCCAATGCGGAAATTACTGTTGCCGGATTTGAGACTACAGACCGCAGAGACTTTTACGATCTGGCTGTCGGGAATGTCCCTTTCGGAAATTACCGGGTGTCGGACAAACCCTATGATAAGCTGGGATTTTCCATCCACAATTATTTCTTTGCTAAAACATTGGATCAGGTTCGCCCTGGCGGTATCGTTGCCTTTGTCACCAGCCGTTACACCATGGATTCCAAAAATCCGGATGCAAGGCGCTATCTGGCACAGCGGGCAGAGTTACTTGGAGCAATTCGTCTTCCCAATAATGCTTTTAAAGCCAATGCAGGGACAGAGGTAGTCTCTGATATCATTTTCCTGCAGAAACGGGAGCATCCCATTGATATGGAACCGGAATGGGTGCATCTGGGGCTTACACCCGAAGGATTTCAGCTGAACAGCTATTTTACTGAGCATCCGGAAATGATTCTGGGAAATCTGTCAGTGGAGAATACTCAGTATGGCCGGGCAGAATGTACCGTTGAGCCGATTCCCGGCGCAGACCTGGCGGAACAGCTGCATCAGGCGGTGTCCCGGATTCATGGGCAGTATCAGGCCATCGAGACGGTGCTTGCGGAAGAGGAAGACACGCAGCAGGTTATTCCGGCAGATCCCAATGTAAAGAACTACTCTTATACCGTTGTGGACGGCCAGGTGTATTTCCGGGAAAATTCCGTCATGCGTCCGGTGGAATTAAGCGAAGCGGCCAAAGGACGGATACGGGGGTTGGTGGAGCTTCGCCAGACAGTAAATGAGCTGATTGATTATCAGATGGAGGACTACCCTGAGGAAGATATCTGCGCAAAACAGCAGGAGCTGGACACACTCTATGATAAATTTACTGCGGAGTACGGCCTGATCAATTCCCGGAGCAATGCCCAGGCATTTGCGGACGATTCTTCCTATTACCTGCTCTGTTCCCTGGAGAATATCAATGAGAACGGCGAGCTGGAAAGCAAGGCGGATATGTTTACCAAACGTACCATCCGCCCGGATCGCCATATTACCAGTGTGGATACGCCCAGCGAAGCACTGGCTGTCTCCATCGGGGAAAGGGGAAAGGTGGATCTGCCATTTATGGCGAAGCTCCTTGGGACACCCGGTGAGTATGAAGCTATTACGGAAGGATTAAAGGGGGTTATCTTCAAAGACCCATTGTCTTCTGACCAGCCGGAAGCAGGCTGGCAGACTGCGGATGAGTACCTTTCCGGGAATGTCCGGGAGAAACTGCGGATTGCGCAGGCAGCCGCCAAAAGTGACAGTGATTTTGCAGTCAATGTAGAGGCGCTGACGAAGGCACAGCCAAAGGATCTGGATGCTTCTGAGATCGATGTGCGCCTGGGGGCTACCTGGATTGAAGCAGACGATATCCAGCAGTTTATGCAGGAAACCTTTGAAACACCTTTCTATCTGCTCCGTTCCATTGAGGTACGTTACTCTCCCATTACTGCAGAGTGGCAGATAAGCGGGAAAAGCGCAGTCAGCCGTAACAATGTGGCGGCTTATACCACTTATGGTACAGAACGGGTCAATGCCTATCGGATTCTGGAGGAGACACTGAACCTGAAGGATATCCGGATTTATGACACAGTAGAAGATCTGGACGGTAAACAAAAGCGTGTCCTGAATAAGAAAGAGACGACATTGGCCCAGCAGAAACAGCAGGTCATAAAAGATGCGTTTCAGGATTGGATCTGGCGGGAGCCGGAGCGCAGGGAACGGCTGTGTAACCGTTATAATGAGATGTTTAATGCCACCAGGCCGCGGGAATATGACGGCAGCCATATTCATTTCGTCGGCATGAATCCCGATATCAAACTGCGGCCTCATCAGCTTAACGCTATCGCTCATGTGCTTTACGGAGGAAATGTTCTGCTGGCCCATGAGGTCGGCGCAGGAAAGACCTTTGAAATGGCCGCGTCCGCTATGGAATCCAAACGGCTGGGGCTTTGCCAGAAGTCTCTCTTTGTGGTGCCCAACCACCTGACACTCCAGTGGGCCAACGAATTTCTCCGGTTATATCCCAGTGCGAAACTGCTGGTGGCATCCAAAAAAGATTTTGAGACAGCGAACCGGAAGAAATTCTGCGCCCGGATTGCCACTGGGGACTATGACGCAGTGATTATCGGACATTCCCAGTTTGAGAAAATCCCTATCAGCGCGGAACGGCAGGAACGGCTTCTCCGGGAACAGATTGATGAGATCACCAATGCTCTGAGTGAGATAAAATTCCAGAGAGGCGACAGCTTTACCATTAAGCAGATGGAAAAGACCAGAAAATCCCTGCAGACGAGGCTGGATAAATTGTTGGGCGCAGACAGAAAAGACGATGTGATTACCTTCGAGCAGCTGGGAGTGGACAGGCTGTTTGTGGACGAGAGCCATGCGTTTAAGAACCTTTTCCTTTTTACCAAAATGCGCAATGTGGCGGGGCTTTCTGCCTCCGAAGCGCAGAAATCACAGGATATGTTCCTGAAATGCCGCTATATGGATGAGCTGACAGGCGGACGAGGTGTGGTATTTGCCACAGGTACGCCCGTCAGCAACTCCATGACGGAACTTTATACGGTCATGCGTTATCTTCAATACGGAACCCTTCAGCAGAAAGGGCTGACGCATTTTGATTGCTGGGCATCCACCTTTGGAGAAACGACTACGGCTATCGAGCTGGCCCCGGAAGGAACTGGATATCGGGCAAGGACGAGGTTTGCGAAATTCTTCAATCTGCCGGAGCTGATGGCCATGTTTAAAGAAGTGGCAGACATTAAGACCAGTGATCAGCTGAACCTTCCAGTGCCGGAAGCCAAATTTGAGACGGTGGTGGTTCAGCCATCGGAGCATCAGCAGGCTATGGTGGCAGAGTTGTCAGAACGGGCTGCAGCAGTCCACAGCGGTATGGTGGATTCCACCGTGGACAATATGCTCAAAATCACTTCTGACGGCAGAAAGCTGGGACTGGATCAGCGGCTGATGAATCCCCTGCTTCCCGATGATCCTGGAAGTAAGGTCAACGCCTGCGTCTCCAATGTACTGCGGATCTGGGAAGAGGGAAAAGAAGAACGGCTGACACAGCTTCTCTTTTGTGATCTCTCTACACCGAAGAATGACGGAACCTTCAATGTCTATGACGATATCCGCTCCAAACTGATTGCGGCGGGCGTACCGGAGCAGGAAGTAGCATTTATCCATACGGCGGACACCGAAGCGAAAAAGAAAGAACTGTTCGCCAAAGTGAGAAGCGGCCAGGTTCGGATTCTCATGGGCAGCACACAGAAAATGGGAGCCGGAACCAACGTCCAGGACAGGCTGATCGCCGTCCATCATCTGGATGTGGGCTGGCGGCCTTCCGACATGACCCAGCGCAATGGTCGTATCATCCGGCAGGGAAACCAGAATAAAGAGGTGCAGATCTATCAGTATGTGACGGAGAAAACCTTCGACGCATATCTTTTTCAGACGCTGGAAAACAAGCAGAAATTTATCAGCCAGATCATGACTTCCAAATCTCCGGCCCGTTCCTGTGACGACGTGGATGAGCAGGCACTCTCCTATGCTGAGATAAAAGCATTATGTGCCGGAGATCCGCAGATTAAAGAAAAAATGGATCTGGATATTGAAGTGGCCCGGCTGAAGGTGCTGAAAGCAGACCACATGAGCCAGCATTTCCGGCTGGAAGACCGTCTGCTGAAATACTTTCCGGCGGAGATTGAAAAGAGCCAGGAAATAATCCGGGGACTGATTGCGGATACCCAGACTGCCGCGTCTCATCCCCATCCGGCAGATGGCTTTGCGGGAATGAAAATCGGCGATGCAGTCTTTACGGAAAAAACCGATGCCGGGAAAACAATCATTGAGGCGTGCCGGAATCTGAAAGGTGACGGGCCGGTTCCTCTGGGTGAGTACCGGGGATTTTCCATGGAACTTTGTTTTAATGCTTTTTCTAAGGATTTTGAAGTTATCCTGAAAGGCTCTTTGAGCCACAAGGTTTCTCTTGGAGAAGACGCGAGGGGCAATCTCATCCGGATGGATCATGTTCTGTCCGGGCTTCCGGGAAGACTGGAGCGGGCGCAAAATGAGCTGATGAATCTGGAAAACCAGCAGAATGCCGCCAGGGAAGAACTGCAGAAGCCCTTTCCCCAGGAACGTGAGCTTGCGGAGAAATCCGCCAGACTGGCGGAACTGGACGTGGCGCTGAATATGGATGATTCTCATTCAGAAGCAGAAAGCATTTCAGCGGAAAAGGAGGCGGGAAGACGGCCATCTGTGCTTGCGGATTTAAAGGCCAGGACGGGACATTCTCCGATATCAAAACGGGAAACAGAACGGGAGGAGGCGGTGCTGTAATGGAGAAAAAGGATCAGGAGCTGCATTTCTTTGTGACAAAAAGCGATCAGGAACGAATCCATCAGAAAATGGCTGAGATGGGGATGCGCAGTAAAAGCGCGTATCTCCGAAAAATGGCACTGGACGGTTACTGCGTTAAGCTGGATCTGCAGGATGTGAGGGAACTGGTTTTGCTCCTGCGCCGCTGCAGCAATAACATGAATCAATACGCAAAACGGGCGAATGAGACGGGAAGCATTTATCAGGAAGACATCCGGGATCTGCAGGCGCGGCTGGATGAAATCTGGCAGTGCGCCAGGGAACTGCTTGCCCGTCTCGCATTGATCCAATAAAACCTTTTGTAAACTTGGCAGGCGGGAAGCGCTTCTGTATAATAAGGGTACGAAATGATTTCACGAAAGAAAGGACGTTGTATATGTGGCTTTTAAAACTCCCCTTTAAGATACTTGCGCTTCCTGTCATTCTTCTGTTGGGCATCTTCTGGGTGCTGGGCAAGATCATGACAAACCTGTCCGCCTTTGCGGTGGGAATCTTCATGCTGTTCATTTTTCTGGTAGGTGTCTTCTGCGCTTTTCAGGGCCAGTGGGGCAATGTGGCGTTCCTCATCGGTGTGGAAGTGGCCTGCCTGGTCCTGCAGTATGGGGCCATGATGATTGTAGATATCTCCGGTTCTATCAACGGCGCACTGGTACGGTTTCTTCATTCCTGAAAGGAGCTGTGATGGACAAAGAATTTATTCGGAAATACTGCGAAAGCGTTTATCCGGAATTGGAAGTGACGGCAGTAAAGTGCAACGAAAAATATCAGCATCTGATCTTTAAGAAACATGAGGACGAATTTGAAAAAGCCATTGGCGATAAAAAGCTGTTTATGATGTATGAAGAACTGCTGGCTGACTATATGGATATGGAACATGAAATGGCTGTGAGCGTATATCTTCTCGGAGCCGAAGATCGCGAAAAGATGCTGCGGTAAAAGTCAAAGGGGCTGTCTTGGAGGCGGCTCCTTTTCTGATGGGAGGCGGAGGCATGGCGGCAAGCAGACTGATTGCACTTCATATCAATAAGGGAAAAACCATCGCTCAGTGTCTGGCAGACAGAACGGATTATTCACAGAATGCGGAAAAGACCAACGGCGGCGAGTATATCAGTTCCTATGAGTGCGATCCAGAGACTGCCGATCAGGAATTCCTTCTCTCTAAGCGCCAGTATCTGCAGATGACCGGGCGGACGCAGGAGCATGATGTGATTGCCTACCAGATCCGCCAGTCCTTCAAACCGGGGGAAATTACGCCGGAGGAAGCCAATGAAATCGGCTATGAGCTGGCCATGCGTTTTACCAAAGGAAAGCACGCATTTCTGGTAGCGACTCACATCGACAAGGCCCATATCCATAATCACATCATATATAATTCTACCACACTGGACTGCCTGCACAAGTTCCGGGATTTCAGGCGTTCCGGTCTGGCAGTACAGCGTCTCAGCGATATGATTTGTCTGGAGCATGGGAAATCCGTGATTCAGCCGAGGCCATACAAAGATCGGGCAAAGAGGACAGATTATCCCAGACGCCCCTGCCATCGCGATAATATCCGGCAGGCAATCGACCGGGCGCTTCTGAAAAAACCGAAGGACTTTGAGGAATTGATTCGGCTTCTTGTGGAGGCAGGATTCGAGTATAAAGACGGGAAACAGCCATCGCTCCGTGGTAAGGACGGCGGGCGTTTTCTGCGCTTCCGTTCTCTTGGAGAAGGCTATACCGTTGAAAATCTGAAGGCAGCACTGGCTGGCAAAGGAAGGCATCCGGTTAAAAGAAGAAAACTGCAGAATCACAGTCGCACGCTGGATCTTCCCATTAACATTCAGGAAAAACTGGCCGCAGGAAAAGGCGCAGGATATGAGCGGTGGGCGAAGGTGTATAACCTGAAGGCGGCGGCAAAAGCGATTTTGTTTCTGCAGGAAAAGGATATCCACACGATGGAGCAGCTCCGGGAGAAAACGGAGGATATTACCCGGCATAGCCATGGGCTGCTGGATTTTGTGAAACAGTCTGAGAAAAGGCTGGCGGAGATTGCGATCTTGCGGAAGCATATCGTCAATTATGCAAGAACCAGAGAGACTTATATCGCATACCACAAGGCAGGTTACAGCCGGAAATTTTACGAAGCGCATCGGGAGGAGCTAACGCTTCACAAGGCGGCGAAGGAAGCCTTTGACCAGCTGGAAATCAAAAAAATTCCGAAAGTGAAAGAATTGAATGCGGAGTATGCGAAAGTTCTGGAAAGCAAGAAGAAAACCTATGCAGAGTACAGGAAGGTTCGTGCAGAAATGCAGGATTATCAGATTGCACTGAAGGTGGCCGAGGCGTGTGTAGGTGAAGAGGCCGAGAAGGAAATGTTTCAGAAAGAGCAGGAGCAGGGACAGGTGCAGAATCAGGATCGGTAGTGTATAGAAGATTCCCCGGTACAGTGGATCACAGAATGGTGGTCTGCTGTGCCGGGGATTTTTGCTGTTTTGCGACTCTTGCTATGTGATAGATTTGGCTTTGACGGCCTATGTCGTAAAGCGTCCAATAGGACGCGCAGCCATCACCTGTGGTGATGATCTCAAGGGGATTGGGGATATGCCCCAACAAGCTGTTTGAAGAGGTTTGCGCGAAGGCGGAAATCTCGAAAACGAGCATTCCTGGACAGGAATGCCCTGCTTGCGAGGTAGTGAGATTTTTAATATGTTATGCTCTATACATGGATAAACATTTTGTGATATAATAAAACAAAATTATGCGAATACAAGGGAAGTCACTATGCGCAAAGTTTTTGAATCGTCATCAGCCATTCTTAAAAATGAAAGAACCATATTAGTTGCTAGATATGGCTTTCCCTCTTGCGGCCTTTTCGCGCCCTGCGCTCATTCGTCTGTAGGACAATGGGCGCGGGGCGCTTTTTGATTTTCTGAAGGGAGTTAGAAACCATGAGCTTAAAATACACCTGCCCCAGATGTGGGACGCCCTTGGGCTATGAGGGATTGTGCTGGAAATGCAAGTGCGAACAGGAGCGGAATGCTGCCCTGGCCTGGACACCGGAGCAAGTTGCGACAAAGCAGAGAAACCTGATCCAGAACATCCAGCGGCTGGCGGAGATGGAGGACACGGAGCTCACCGACTTCTGGCAACTGCTGGGGTATCGGGACGCCATCACCCCGGAGATCCAGCGCGTGGCGCTGGCCGCAGAGGTATTCTGGCCCTGTGAAATCTATTATCACGCGCCTGCCGATGTGCGGGATGGCCTGATTCATACGCTGTTGTCCGCGGAATATTCCAGCGAGGCGTCCAACCTGATGAGTTGCCTTGCTATGCAGGGAGATGGCAGGGCAATGGAAACGCTGCTGGAGCTGGAGCGGAATCCCCGGCCCTGGCGCAAGGGCCTCTATGTGGACCCATCCAGCTATGCGCAGATCGGCGGCTGGACCTTCGACAAAGAGGGCCAGAAAATCCAACTCAACTTTGACACCTGCTATCCTATGGTCAAGGGAATCACTGGCGAGAAATCTCCCGTCTGCATTGGCCGCCCCCGGGAGGACACCTGCCCCCACTGCGGTGGACGTATGGTGGATATGCTGGTGCTGGATGGCCGGGATGAGCGGCTCCGGTTCCTGGGGCTGGATGGCATCCTGACCGCCGCCTGTTGCCCCAGTTGTGTGGGATTCCTGAAAGGCCCTGCCTTCAACCGTTTCACCCTGGACGGCGGCGTGGAGGTTTTCCCCTCGGAGCTTTTTGACGGGGCGGAGCAGATGGATTGCTATGTCAGTCCCGAGGACTACAAGGCTCTCACTGAAAATCCCTTTGTGCTGGGCAGGGCGCCTGTGCCCCTGTTTTACGGGTGCGCCAGCGAGGACGTGAACACCATTGGCGGCTTTGGCAACTGGGTGCAGGACGCGGAATACACCAGCTGCCCCCACTGCGGGAAGCCCATGAAGTATCTGGCTCAGATCCAATGGGATACGGTGTTTGACTGCGCGGAGGGCACGCTTTACATCGAATTCTGCCCGGACTGCCAGATCGTATCCATGCAGCACCAGCAGACCTGAGAGGAGAACCAATATGAGTTTACCAAAGCGTGACGGCGTACATGACCGCTACTACCTGATCCACAAGCCGGACACCTCCCCGGAGGTGCTGGCGGAGGCGGATGCCTGCATTCAGGACATTCTGGACGGGACCGCCCGGGAGAATCACTCCGTCTTTCCGACCGTGGTGCGGAATCACAATGGAACGCCGTTTCTCCCAGATCAGCTGCTGGAGCGGTATCTGTCCAAACTGCCTTTGAAGGGCTTTCCCTATGAGGACGCTGTCGCCTTCTGCGATGCCATGCGGCGGCTGGCGGGCTGGAAGGAGATCGATCACACACTGCGGCAGTACATCGAAAAGCAGGTGCGGGATCGGTACTTTGAGGTTGGAGAGCGGGAGGATTTCTTTACGGCTTTTCCACTCTGTACTGTGTGGCCGGAGCTGCGCCCGGAGGATGTGGACGAAGGGCTGCTGCGCTTCGCCTGCTATGTGGCGGTCTGCTATACCGTGTATGGGTTGAGTTTTGAGTACCTCACCACTGAGCATATCCTCGGCCTGGTTTCCCAGCTCCGCCCCGACATGGTGAAGGAGCTGAAAACCAGCGGCACCGGCAAACTGCCGCCCAACATTCAAAAGCGGAAAACGAAGCACCTGACTGCCTCGGCCAACGACGCCTTTGCCACCATCCGCATCACCGCCAGGGACTGCACCGAGGGTTGCTGCGACGAGGCGCTGAGCTATCTGGTGGAGGTGCTGGAGCAGCCGGAGTTCCCCCGCAGCTACTCCATCGAGTTCCGCGGGCCGGAGAAGATCTACCTGCCCATCCCCGGCCTGCCCAAGAAGGGCGTCAACCAGCTCTTTGCCTGCGCGGTGCGGTACCCACGCCTCCATGTGCGGATGGAGAATTATGCCCGTCTTGCCATGCGGGAGGATGAGTGGTATCAAAACCTCTCCGATGAGCATTGCGCCCTGCCCGGCACCTTCGCCGTGTTTGCCCTGGGGCTGGAGGGGCAGAAGTGGTGGGGGCTGGTGTGCGATTACCTGGATCGCTGCGATGACGAGCACTCCTCTTTGCAGGAGAAGTTCATCCACGCGTTTTTCAAAAAGTTCGGCTTTACCGCCCAGTCCCTGCCGGTGCTGGTCCACGGTGTCCAGTCCATGCAGAATATGAAGCCCGCAAAGGAGTTCCGTACCCTGATCGCCAATGAGGAGAGCCTAAATGCTCTACTGGACATCAAGGGACATCTGGAGGACTTTCTGCCCGAGGAAGGGGCGCAGGATCAGCGGGCTCGGGACTACCTGTGGCGGGAGGTGCTCTGGGCCATCTGGGGCCCGGCCTCCGAGAACGGCGGCGGCAAGGTCCTCAAGGCCGCACCGAAAGAGCTGAAAGAGAAATACCAGCAAGTATTTGCGTGAGGGGGCTCTGTATGTGCGACCACTGCCGAACCATTCAAACATGGCGGAAATTTGATGCCCCAAGGGACTACCTGGCCTGCATCGCCTACATTCAGAAACTGGTGGAACAAGGCGAATTGGAACTGCTGACTGAGGAATCCACCTGTCCCTTAGAGCAGGTCAAAACAGAGAACGGCTGGGCGGACGAGATCATGGTCCACAGGCTCCGGTGCGGGCACTGTGGGCAGATCTTCACCTGTGTGGTCAACACCTGGCGGGGCAGCGGCCACTTCAAAAAAGGCAGGAGCTGACAGGAAGGGCGGTACTGAAATGAACCAGAGAGATGAAACAAAACTGCTGGAGCAGTTGGAGCAATGGAATGAGGCAAACGAGTATTCCCGGTGCATCCAGGCCATCGAAGCCATCCCGGAGCGGGAGCGGGGCTATCTGCTGACCGTCAAGCTGAGCCGGGCCTACAGCAATCTGGCGGTGCTGGGGGACCACCGGGCACACGGGACAGACGGCGAGGTGGACGGGGAGCTTATCCGGCACGCCATCGAGCTGCTGGAGTCCGTCCGCACCCAGGGGGAGGGCGACCCCTACTGGAACGCCCGCATGGGCTATTCCACCTTGATGGCATACTCTTCCGCCGTCACCGCCTATGAATACGCCAAACACTGGCTGGCCCTGGCCCCGGAGGCCCCGGACGCCCAGAAGCTGGTCCGGGACTGCGAGGAATATCTGGAGGAGGAAAAGGCTCTGGAGCTGGATTGGAACGAGCGGGAGGAAATCATCTGGCGGGAGACTCCCGATGATGGAAAGGAGGTTATCTGTAAATGAGCGGCGAACAGATCACGGCTTTTTTACAGGAGCACTGGGAGTGGGTGACTTTGATCATGGGCCTTGTGGCCGTGGTTGGCTCCATTCGGAATTGGAACTGGATGTGCGATCCCACCGGCAAGCCGGATTCCCAGCGCCATGGCCGCGGCTCCCGGCGGGTGAACTTCTTCCTGCTGGGGCTTGTGCTGATTGTGGTCAGCATCATGTCTTTGGTGAAGTAAGGAGGACGAAGCGATGATTGAAAAATATCCTACGTGGCTGGAGGGCCATGTGAAGGAGTGGGCGCAGAAACGCCTGCCCACCGTGACATTGTGTTCTACCACCGGCAATGAACTGCTGGAGGTCTGGTATTACGGAGATTTGCTCACAGTGAAGGGAGAGCCCCAATCCTATATTGTAGATAGCGGCGAGGCCCCCGGACTGGTGGCGGCTCGTGACCCAGAGAGCGGCGAGGAGTTCGTCATCTTCGACGGCGGGCGGCACGGCTACGACAATCTGTTCTGCGACGAGCAGGACCCGGACGCGCTGGAGCGCCGCCCCCTCCGGCGGTATGACATCCCCGTCTCCAGGCTGGTGCTGGAGCTGGGCTACAGCATCGACTATGAGGACGAGAAGGAGGACTTCGAGCCGGACGAGAACGACACCGTGGAGCTGATCAGCGGCGGGGGGGGGGGGTGGTGTTTTAGCCGATGCACAGACGGTAGAGATTCCGTGGACGAGGGCGGAAAACAGGTCCAGATTCTGGACGCGGAGCTGGCATGAGTAAGGAGAAACCACAATGTCCATAACCGCCTATCAAGTGGAAGCTGTTGGCCATGATCGGACCGGCAGGGACTTCGGATATGTGAATATCATGTACCGCTATGGCGACAAGCAGTCCTGTCCCCGGCCGGATCGGTGTGAAAAGCTGGAGGTCATGTGGGCGGATGAGAGCGTCTATGGGCCGCCCGCCCCCGGCAGCAAGGTAGGCGATTTTATCCAGACCTGGCTGATAGGCTCCTGGAACTGTGGGGTGTTCACCCACCGGGAGATTGCCCAGCGGCTCATGGATACCTTCACCGGCCTGAAGATCAAGGAGCTGAAGTGGTTCGAGAATCCCAGAGAGAAGACACTGAAAAACGGCAAGCTCCGGGCGCGCCGGGCCAGGTGGCTTCCGGAGCAGGAGGTGGATCTGGTGTATCTCTACTCCGACTACTATATTGACGCAAGAGAACCTACTTCTGCCCAAACTGACTTCTTCACCGTCACAAGGATGGACGCCTGGGGCGTGAGCACCTGGTTTATGTGTACCCCACAGGCCGCCGAAAAACTGATCGCCATGGATTATGACAATCTGGCCGTCCAGGAAACCACCATAGTGGGATAGGAGCAATACAGCATGATCGGGACAGATGAAAATCGGGCTGTGCTCCATGTGGAGGTCACCTTCTG
>OGQH01000691.1_pt1 | contig 38332 bp, 36 predicted proteins | sample 1553181 | NCBI WGS metagenome assembly OGQH01 (sample SAMEA2579946, study PRJEB22360) | human gut metagenome | biome: human gut; feature: human-associated habitat; material: faeces | place: Denmark | collected 2008/2010 | reverse complement strand
GGCCTAGAATAGTCGTACTTCTAGGTGGATTTCTTCTTAAATCATAACCGCAATGTGGACAGAAGTGATCTGTGGGTCTGATATCTTTATGACAATGTGGACATTTCATAGTTATTACTCCTTAAAATAATGATTCATAAATACTTTGAATTCTTTAATGAATTCTTTTTTCTTTTTGATTTGTTGACTACGATCCTTAATCGCATAATAGTCTTCATCAAGATACTGATATTTACTTTGTACAGAACCCTTTGAGATGACTTCTAATGTGGGTGTCCAATTAAAATCAAATGTTTTATAGAGATTCTTATAGAACTCTTTTTCTTCTTTTGTGGCATCCTTTTTGAGTGACGCATCACGATATGCTTTGATATTGAGGTAATAAACACCTTCATCAGGATGCTTATTAAGATAGTCTTCAAGGATAGGTTTAAAAGCCTGACAGTCTCCACAATCAGGACGACCTAGATAAAGCATGAAAGAAACATCTTCTTTCATGAGTTTCTTTAATTCTGTATATTGTATCTCTTTAATACCTTTTACACTCTTTTTTTTAACTGAAGATGTACTACATCCTAAAAGTATTAAAGTAAGGCATAAAATGAGTAATTTCTTCATTTTCATTTCTCCTTTTCGACTATATTACCACAAATACAAAAAAAGCGAAACTAAGACGTCTCGCTTTAATAGTTCAATTATTTAATAAGGCTTGTACCATCCATTTCTTCTGGGATAGCAAGTCCTAGAAGCTGTAACATAGTTGGAGCTAAATCTCCAAGTTTTCCGCCTTCTTTTAATTCAAGGTGAGAGTTTGTTACGATTAAAGGTACATCGTTTGTAGTATGTGCTGTGAATGGGTTACCTTCTTCATCAAGAAGTCTTTCTGCGTTACCATGGTCAGCAGTGATTAACATAGTACCACCAAGTTCAGCAACCTTTTCATATACTTCACCAACACAATCATCAACAACTTCAACTGCTTTGATTGCTGCAGGAATAACACCTGTATGACCAACCATGTCGCAGTTAGCAAAGTTAACGATGACTACATCAAATTCTCCAGAATCTAATTCTTCGATTAACTTATCTTTTACAAGGTAAGCACTCATTTCTGGCTGTAAGTCATAAGTAGCAACCTTAGGTGAGTTGATTAAGTCACGCTTAGCACCTTCGATTTCCTTATCTTCTCCACCATCAAAGAAGAATGTTACATGGGCATACTTTTCAGTTTCAGCAATTCTTAACTGCTTTAATCCCTGAGCTGATACATAATCACCAAATGTGTTAGTTAATTCTGGTAATGCGAATGCTACATGACCATTTACTGAATCAGCATATTTCATCATACATACGAAATAGATACCATTTCTCTTAGTTGCTGGTGTATATCCCTTATCTGCATAGAAATCAGGATTTGTCATAACAGTGGCAATCTGAATTGCTCTGTCTGGACGGAAGTTAGCAAAGATGACTGAATCATTATCTTCTACAGCACCGTCTACTGCTGAGTTATAACCAGGTACTACGAATTCATCAAATACTTCTTCAGCATAAGAATCTTTTACGAACTGTACTGGATCAGTGAAGCTGTTTCCTTTATGATTAACAATTGCTTCATAAGCTAAGTTAATACGGTCAAATCTCTTATCACGGTCCATTGCATAATAACGTCCAGAAATAGATGCGATTTCACCAACACCGATTTTCTTCATTTCTTCAGCAAGTTCACCAACGAAGTCTACTGCTGAATCAGGTGCTACGTCACGTCCATCTAAGAATGCATGTACATAAACCTTAGTTAAACCAGCATCTTTAGCAAGCTTTAATAAAGCATAGATATGTTCATTTGAAGAGTGAACTCCTCCGCTAGATAATAATCCCCAGATATGTAACTTAGAATCATTTTTCTTAGCGTTTTCTACTGCTTCTACAAATTTTTCATTTGTGAAGAAAGTACCTTCAGTAATTGCTTTATTGATTAAAGTAAGTGACTGATAAACAGTACGTCCTGCACCAATATTCATATGACCAACTTCTGAGTTACCCATCTGTCCTTCAGGTAAACCAACAGCGTTACCACAAGCTTTAATAGTTGTAGTTGGATACATTGCCATTAAATCATCAAGATTAGGTGTATTAGCAAGTTTTACTGCGTTACCATCAACTCTATCAGTTAATCCATAACCATCCATAATACATAAAACAATAGGTCTTTTTTTCATAACTTTTCATCCTCCGTATACTTCAAAGATAATAGCATTATCCACTTTGAAATTCAATAAGCATGATTTAAAATTTACATATTTAGACCATAACTTTCTAAGATTTCTTCACCAAAGGAAATCAAACGTTCAACATCGATATCCTCTTCTCCTCTTTGTGAATAAACGATAATCATCTGTTCATGATACTCAAAGCGATTACAATGAATAAGCGCATTAATATCTTTACTCATTTGAGGTAAATAGTTAATAAACTGATTTTCTTTCATCTTTCTTAAAAGAATACAATAATCTGCTAATGCAAGTTCTAGATGAAGAATTGTACGCATACGATCTTTATTAAGTACAGCTTCTTCAAGTATTCCTTCCTGTAAATCAATCTTTTTCATATGATTAAGTACAACTTTAACGTTAGATATAGAACCATCCAACGCCTCCATATAACATTTCTCTTTGAGATCTCTTTCCTTCATGATTATCACCTCACTATTATTCTACAAAAAAACTGCACATATGTGCAGTTATAATTTCAAGAATTTACGTACTGAGAAGAATGAACCAATTAATCCTACAACAGCACCAAGTAGTGCAAGCAGAGCACCTAATTGCCATACTAATGGATATGGTGACATAAATGTGATCAAGTTAGATGACATCAATGATGTCATTGTCACATAAGCAAATTTATAACCATATACTAATATCAACAATGGCACAATAGAACCAATAAGTCCAATAAAGATACCCTCTAACATAAATGGAATACGGATATACCAGTTAGAAGCACCGACCATTCTCATGATTGAGATTTCTGTTGATCGAGATGTAATAGTGATTTTTATAGTATTCGCAATCATAAATAATGCAACTACGATTAATGCCACTACAAAGATGGCTCCACCATTACGTACAGATTCAAGGATGTCCACTAATTTATTTGTAGAAGAGCCACCATAAGTCACTTCTTTTACACAAGGAATATCACCAATCTTCTTCGCAATCTTATTAAGATTCTTTGCATTCTTGACTTCTACAATATATGCATCACCAAGAGGATTATCATTACGATAATTTTCAAATAACTGTTTTGAATTCTTATCCTGAGATGCAATTAATTTGTCTAATTCTTTATCTTTACTTGAATAATTAACTTTCTTAATACCAGTTAATTTATTGATTTCATCTCCTACCGCCTTACTTTGTTCATCGGTAGCTGCTCTATCAACCTTAACATAGATATTTAAACTGTTTTCAATATTCACAGTCATATGGTTCACATTGATTGCGATAACTGAAACAACACCAATCAATATTAACGTAATAGTTACTGCAAAGATAGATGAAATAGACATCACACCGTTTCTCCAGATATTCTGGAAAGCAGTTTTACAATGCTTAGGCATTGCCTTTAATTCTTCTACGAATTCCATGACTGATAACCTCCTAAACTTGTATCTGTTGTGACACAACCATCTTCAATAAGAATAGTTCTCTTCTTATTTCTCTGAACGATTTCACGGTCATGTGTGACAACAAGTACAGTTGTCTGACGGACATCATTGATTCTTTCTAGAAGTTCAATGATTCCCTGAGATGTTTCAGGATCTAGGTTACCTGTTGGTTCATCCGCAATTAATACTTTAGGCTGATTAACAATAGCACGAGCAATTGCTACACGTTGCTGCTGCCCACCTGATAATTCATGTGGGAACGAATTCGCTTTGTCTTCTAGACCCACAAGTTCTAGTACATTACGAACTTTTTTTCTGATTTCAGTTTTTGGTGTATTAGTTACTTCTAGCGCAAAAGCGACATTTTCAAAAACTGTCTTTTTTGGTAGAAGACGATAGTTCTGGAATACAACTCCAATCCTGCGTCTAAAATATGGGACTTTAGAGTTCTTAATACGAGATACATCGGTTCCATCAACAATAACTTTACCTCTTGTTGCTTTTTCTTCACGATAGAGAAGCTTGATAAATGTAGATTTACCAGCACCAGTTGGACCAATGACATAAACAAATTCGCCAGCATCGATTGTAAGTGACATATCATTTACAGCACGTACGCCAGTTTTATAAACTTTTGTTACGTTTTCAAGTTTAATCATTTCTTGCATAGCATCACACTCCTTGTTTCCCCATTATAGCACATACTCAAAATAAGTAATGATTAATTTTAAATTTCTTTTGAAGACCATCTGTCAAGATTAACGTTAGGTAATGTAAAGCCTCTTCCGTTTACACTATGAACTTCACTAGTGATTTCAAAGGCTTCTGGATCCATTTCCTGAATAATATCATGGAATGCAGCATATTCACGTCTATTTAAGACTACCATAACAGCCTTAGAATCATTCTTCATAAATCCAGTTGTGATATTTAAGAATGTACAACCACGATCTACATCTCTCATTAAACGTTCAGCAATTTCTTCATAATGTTCTGATACAACAATAACCTGTATGTTGTTTTGTCCAAGTAACATCATCTTATCAATAATATATGTAGACATCACAACAGTAATAATACCATAGAGAATTTCTTCAACATTTGAAAATGGAATCTGAATAAGTAGAATCAAAATATCAAATATATTAATTAATAATCCTAGAGAAAGACCTGTATACTTATTCACAAGTAATGGTGGAATATCCATACCACCTGTACTATAACCAAGTCTTAATACAAGTCCTAGACCTACTCCAATAAGGAATCCTGCATAAACAGCTGCAAGTAATGTATCCTTAGTTAAATGTGTCAAATAGTAACTCTTTTCAAATAATGCAAGGAAGAATGGGAATGCGAATGTAGAAACGAGTGTTCCTACTGCAAACTTCTTTCCTAATACAATATAGCCAACAACAAATGCGATTATGTTAATTGCGAGTACAAGTGTTGATAAATGAACATAGAACACATAATGCTGGAATGAAAGGGCAAGACCTGATGCACCACCAAGAATAATCTTAGCTGGTACCGCAAAACCTGCAGTACCTAAAGCCATAATGGCATTACCTAGCATAACTAAAATAAAATCAATCACTAATTTCTTTGCAGAATGTATTTTACTCATTATTTTTCTCCTTAACTTGAGATCTTAAATAAGCATAAATAAGATCATCAAGATCACCATCTAATATTTTCTTTGGATCATTTGATTCATAACCAGAACGGTTATCTTTGACCATAGAATAAGGATGAAGAACATAAGAACGGATTTGAGATCCCCATTCAATATTCTTCTTTTCACCTTGAATTTCAGATAGTTTTTCAGCATGAGCTTCCTGCATCAATAAATACAATTTACTCTTTAACATCAACATGGCCTGTTCTCTGTTCTGTAACTGAGAACGCTGTGACTGACAAGAAACAACTGTATTCGTAGGAATATGCGTAATACGAACTGCTGAATCAGTTTTATTAATATGCTGTCCTCCAGCACCGGATGCACGATATGTATCAATACGTAAATCTTTAGGATCAATCGTAATCTCAATATCATCATCTAATTCAGGTGAAACTTCTACAGACGCAAATGATGTGTGTCTTCTTTTTGATGAATCAAACGGTGAAATACGTACAAGTCGATGAACACCCTTCTCTGCTCTTAAATGACCATACGCATTATAACCAGTAAAACGGATAGAACATGATTTTAATCCTGCTTCATCACCTGCAAGATAATCATCAACATCAACCTTCCATCCTTTCTTTTCGCCATAACGTATATACATACGCATAAGCATCTCAGCCCAGTCCTGAGATTCAGTTCCTCCAGCTCCTGGATGAATTTCTACAATCGCATTAGAATGATCATATTCCTGATCAAATAATAATGTCTTTTCAAATTCATCGAGATTCTTTTGGAATTTAATATAATCTTCTTCTAAAGAAGCCATAAAGTCAGGATCTTCTGTATCCTTAACATATTCATATACTTCAACAAGTTCTTTATAGCTTGCTTCTAAAGAATCATCTGTATCAGCCACTTTCTTCATTTCATTCAGATGAGCATATACTTTAGTCGCATGTGCTTGGTCATCCCAGAAATGTTCGTCCATTGTCTGTACAGTTAGTCCTTCTATTTCTCTTTTTAGTACTTCAATATTTGCAGAAACATATAATTGGTCTAATAATAAACGGGCATCTTCCAGCCCGTTTTTGATTTCATATAATTCCATTATTTAAATTCAAGTTCAACCTTGATTTCTGGAATGTTCATTTCTGCTTCTGTACCAGGACGGATACCCATATGGACAATATTACGAGCAATTTCCTGAGAAATAGATTTTGTCATCTCTTCAAACATATAGAAACCTTCTTCTGTATATTCCTGAAGAGGATCACGCTGTGCATAAGCTCTTAAGTAGATACCATTTCTAAGTTTCTGCATTGCATCAATATGGTTGATCCATGTATGGTCAATGATACCTAAAAGAACACGACGTTCATAATCAAGTTTTACTGAATCTTCTAGATCCTTATTGAATCTGTTTTCATAGCTCATGAATACAACTTCACTGACTGCATCAATGACCTTCTGAGGATCATTCACTGCTTTGTCTGGATTCTTAGCTACTAATTCACTTAATAACATGTAGTTCTTACCAACGTAGTTTAAGAATTTTTCAATATCTACAACTGGCTTCTTACCTTCATTATTAGTGAACTTAGGCATATCTAGTTCGATAGCTGTTAAGAATTCACCCTTGATGATTTCTGATAAGTCTTTAGAACGCATGATATCATCTCTTTCTTTATACATGATTTCACGCTGCTGACGCATAATATCATCATATTCTAGTAACTGCTTACGCATATCGAAGTTCTGACCTTCTACACGCTTCTGAGCAGTTTCAATAGATTTAGTCACCATCTTAGATTCAATAGCTTCATCATCCATGAATGAATCAGTAAGAGCTTTAATCTTTTCACTTGCGAATCTCTGCATCAATTCATCTTCAAATGATACAAAGAACTGTGAACATCCTGGGTCACCCTGACGACCAGAACGTCCTCTTAACTGGTTATCGATACGTCTAGATTCATGACGTTCAGAACCAATAACCATTAAACCACCAATTTCAGCTACACCTTCACCAAGCTTAATATCAGTACCACGACCAGCCATGTTAGTAGCGATAGTAACGGCACCCTTCACACCAGCCTTAGCGATAATAGCTGCTTCTTTAGCATGGTTCTTAGCGTTTAATGTATTATGCTTAATACCTTTTGCGCTTAACATCTTAGATAAGATTTCAGATGTTTCTACAGCCACTGTACCAAGAAGGATTGGCTGACCATAAGCATGGCGCATTTCTACTTCTCTAATAATAGCTGCATATTTAGCTTTCTTGCTTGAGAATACTAAATCTGGTTTATCATCACGAATAACAGGCTTGTTTGTAGGAATAACAACTACACGCATGTTATAGATCTGACGGAATTCTTCTTCTTCAGTTTTTGCAGTACCTGTCATACCAGCTAGCTTATCAAATAATCTGAAGAAGTTCTGATAAGTAATTGTGGCAAGAGTAACAGTTTCTTCTTTGATTGGTACACCTTCTTTTGCTTCAATAGCCTGATGTAAACCATCAGAATAAGCACGACCTGGCATAACACGTCCAGTAAACTGGTCAATGATCATAATAGAAGCATTTCTAATATCATGGCTGCCATCTTCAGTAGCAATCATGTATTCAATGTCCTTAGTCATTGTATAGTTTGCTTTAAGTGCCTGGTTGATATAGTGTACTAATGCAGTATTTTGTGGATCATATAAGTTTTCTACATTAAATGCCTTTTCTGCTTTCGCAATACCATCAGGTGTTAATGTACATGTCTTACTTTCAACATCTACCTGATAATCCTTTTCATTCTTTAAGCTCTTCGCAAAGTGGTCAGCAGATATATACATAGAAGCAGTCTTCTTCTTACCACCACTAATAATTAATGGAGTACGTGATTCATCGATTAAGATAGAGTCTACTTCATCGACTAATGCATAATGTAATGGACGAAGTACTTTATCTTCATAGTTAGTTACCATGTTATCACGTAAGTAATCGAATCCTAATTCAGCATTTGTAGTATATGTAATATCACATGCATGCTGTTTTCTCTTATCATCTGCATCTAGTTCTCTTTCATTTAAACCAACAGTCAAGCCTAAGAACTTATAAACCTGTCCATTTAATTCACAGTCACGACGTGCTAAATATTCGTTAACTGTTACAACATGAACACCCTTACCATCTAAGGCATTCAAATAAACCGGGAAGATAGATGTTAGAGTTTTACCTTCACCTGTTTTCATTTCTGCAATATCACCATTATGAAGTGAAATAGCACCCATTAACTGTACTTTGAAGGCTTTGAGTCCTAGTACTCTATAAGCTGCTTCACGTACAACCGCAAATGCTTCTGGTAAAATATCATCTAATGTTTCACCCTTTGCAAGACGATCTTTAAAGAACTGAGTCTGAGCACATAATTCTTCATCACTCATCGCCTGAGCCTGAGGTTCTATCGCAATAATTTCATCTGCCTGTTTTTCTAATTTACGTAGAATTGAACTGTCCTGTGAGAAAATACTCTTAATACGGCCAGTAATCCCTTTTTTCTCTTTCTGAGGTGTTGTAGAGAATGGTAATGGTTTTGCATCTGTCTTGATATCGTCAAATGATTCTACAATGATATCATCACCACGATGATCACCTAAATCAACGATTTCAGCCTCTTGATTGAGTTCCTGATGCTCCATTCCTTCCTTTTTCAACTTTTTCTTAACTTGTTTTCTAATTTCTTGTTTTTTACTAGGCATGATGTGTCTCCTTTCAATACAAAATCGTATACATTATATCATACATACCGCAAAAAACAAAAGATTTTATATACTCCTTGCTTGTTTAATTATTCCCAAGTTTACAAGGTATTTTTCTTTCATAGAGAGGATCAATATTTCTATTTTCTGAGGTTTTTCTTTTTCAATTAATTCAAGACAGGTCTTGATTGTTTCTCCAGAAGTCATCACATCATCTAAGAGTAATATTTTCCTATTTTTAAGGAATGCACCGCCTCTTAAACCAATAACATCACGTATCCCTGCTCTTTGTGTATAAGATTGATCACTTTGTTTATAATCTACTTTCTTATATAGTCCATTGAAAACATGAGAGTGAATTGTCATTGCGATGGCTTGGTTAGGGGCAAAACCACGCACAACATTGGCCTTTGACGCACTTGGCGCAACAACAATCAAATAATCCTTATAGCGTCTTTGTAGTTCTCTTTTGTACATATCTAAGAAAGCATCCTTTAAGGCATAATCATATTGTCCCTTATAACGAAAAAGCAGGGTACGGAAGAAGTCATTGTAAGCATATAATATGCGTAGCGGATAACCTTGAAAGTTTGTCTTAATATCAATTCTCTTAAATAAAGATAAACAGGAGGAACAGATACAGTGATGCGTAAATAATTGATGAAAAGAAGATGTTTTAGACATAGAGGATAAACAGATCAAACAGACATCCTGTTGAGCTTCTGAATGGTTTTTATACATCCTTTCATCGCCTTTGAATAATGGTTATCTATTAATAATATTCTTCCATCCTCATATCCTATTTTTCTTCCTACTCTTCCCGCAATCTGTATCAATGTTCTTTCATCAAATATACGATCTCCTGCTTCTAATACAATCACCTGTACATCTTCTATTGTGATTCCTCTTTCTAATATCGTTGTGGTGATTAAAACTTCTAGTAAGCCTTCTTTAAAATCCTTTGTATACTCATTTAAATAAGGAGACTCTGAACTCACACCCTGTACTTTATATGTATCCTTTAATAAGTCTGCATAATATTGTGCATCACTTTTCCTAGGTACATATACTAATACTTTCTGGTGTGTTTCTAATAGTTTCTTAATCCAATATTTCAAGCATATGAGCCACAAAAATTGAGGAATGATATAAATATGAGGAACAGGCAGATCATGACCATGGTAGCGTCGATTCATGATCATGACACATTCATCATGAATATCTTCCTCAAGTAATGTAGCGGATAATTTAATATACCTTTTAGAGGCATGATAAAAGATAGAGTTCAATACATCATCTCCATAAAAAGGAAAGGCATCTGCTTCATCCATAATAATTAAATCAAAAGGAGAAGATACAAATCGATAGAGCTGATGAGTTGTACAAATGATTAAGGGAGCATCACTATTCTCTTGATAGCCCCCATATAGAAGACCAATGGTTAAGTGAGGAAAATCCATCTGAATTCTTTCATGTAATTCTATACACAATTGTCTTCTTGGGATTGTGAAGCATACTCGTCCACCATTTTCAATCACATGCTTGATGATTGCATAAGAGATTTCTGTTTTACCAGAGCCACATACGGCAAGGACAATAGAATTCGTGGCATTCTCATAATTCGTGATAAGTTGTTCAGAGATGAACTGCTGGCGGGATGATAATCTAAAAGAAAGATGATAGGACGCATCAGTCATTATTAAAGGAGTCTTGTGTATTGGATAAACTTCATCTAAATAAGTACGTCCAAATGCGATACACTTTCTACAATAAGGTCTCTTATTGATATAGCTAATGTAGTTTTCATCCTCATTGCCACATACAGGACACTTCACAATCACCACCTCTTTTGGCCCTCTACTAACCTATACATCTAGAAGATGGTTTTTTTCTCAAAAAAGTTAAATTTTTTTCAAAAAAACTATGAGCATCGCTCATAGTCACACATATTGACTTTAAATTTGTTGTAAACTATAATAGAAACGAAAGATAGAACAACCAGTAAGCGGTTGTCCTTGGATTTATATGTTTGAAATAACTACCTCAAACTTTTGCCGAGAACGAGGTAGTTATTTTTTTGCATTCTTATCAATAATGATAAGAAGTAATTTAATAACAAGTGTCAATAAAGATATGATCAGTGTCAAACACGTTAACATAATCATGATTATTTCATACGTTGTCATCACCGTTTTCAACTTAAGAGAAGAATTACGAAGAGTTGCGTACCTTCGTCATAACGACCAAGAATAACCACCTACCGTATACAGTTGTTCCAAACATAAATTGTATCATAGAAATCTATCTGCCTGGATAAGTAATCAATTATCACAATTTCATAATCTCAATTTATCGGTAGAAATACAATACACAAACAACCTCTAGGTTAATAGCCTAGAGGTTATTTTCATGCTTAAGTTTTGTGAATGAAGATGTTAGTCTTCTACTCTCAAATCATATTCTCTAATAAGTCTTCGGGCAATCATCTTATTCACATAAGTCCTCTTAATAGTGATAGTGCGTTCACCATTAGAGTAAATACAATGGTCCCCTTTCGCATGTCTAAGGAAATGATAACCATTGTTTTCTAGTATTCTTTTGAACTCTATGATCGAGTATGTTCTTGCTTTCATGGTCTTTCCTCCTTGTCTATCTCTATTCTATCATAGTTATAATATTTAATGATTATTTTTCATATAACGACATAATTAATCATAATTTACTGTAAATGCTAAATTATAATTATTTTTTAATGTTTTTATAATAATTTATTATTGCATTGACTAAATGTTTGTACTATACTTAGACCAAACAAAGGCGAAGACGAGGAGAGTAATCTATGACAGAGACTCTAGCGAGTAAGTGATTGGTGGAAGACTTACAGTTAAGTGATAGATGAAGAACACCTCTGAGCTGTCTACCCAAAGCATAATGCAAGTAGGCTAGAACGTTCTTTCAGCGACGTTACCGCTGGCGGGTATCGCATGCTCTTTGAAGTATGTCTGTACTTAGTTATAGACTCAACGACTTAGTAAGATACTCGCACCACAAAGCGAGTTTTTTTTGACTCAAGTATAGGAGGAAAATGTAAATGTGTGGTTTTCTAACAATGGGTTCTACAGAAGTAGAAATTGATGTATTTGATGAAGCTTTAGGAAAGATTGAAGGTAGAGGTCCTGATATGATTGAGACTTCTAGATTATTTGATAAGACTTTTGGTTTCAATAGACTAGCTATTATGGATTTAAGTGAAAATGGTATGCAGCCTTTTTCTGATGATCATACTATTGTGGTATGTAATGGAGAAATCTATAACTACCCAGAATTAAAGAAGAATATTATGGATGGATATATTTTCAAGTCTTCTAGTGACTGTGAAGTATTAATTCCTCTATATAGAAAATATGGTTTAGATACACTTGTAAGATATTTAGATGGAGAATATGCATTCTGTTTATATGATGCAGATGCTGATAAGATGATGGCTGCCAGAGATCCAATTGGTATTCGTCCAATGTTTTATGGATATACTGAAAAAGGCACTATCGCATTTGGTTCTGAAGCCAAAGCTTTAATGCCTGTCTGCAAAGAAATTATGCCTTTCCCACCAGGACATTATTATGATGGTGAAAAGTTTGTATGCTTCAATGATGTGGCTGATGTGAAATTAATGCATAATGATGATGTAGAAACAATTGCATTAAACTTAAGAATCAAATTAATTGAAGCCGTTAAGAAGAGATTACAGAGTGATGCCCCTGTTGGTTATTTATTATCTGGTGGTTTAGATTCATCATTAGTATGTGCGATTGGTCAGCGTATTACTGATACACCTATTAAGACATTTGCGATTGGTATGGAAACAGATCCTATTGACTTAAAGTATGCAAAAGAAGTCGCTGAATTCTTAGGTACTGATCATACAGAAGTTATTATGACTAAAGAAGATGTATTAGGTTCTTTAAGAGAAGTCATTCGTACATTAGAGACTTGGGATATTACGACTATTCGTGCAAGTATTGGTATGTATCTTCTATGTAAATATATTCATGAACATACTGATTTAAAGGTTATTCTAACAGGTGAAGTCAGTGATGAATTATTTGGTTATAAGTATACAGACTTTGCACCTAGTCCAGAAGAATTCCAGAAGGAATCTCAAAAACGTATGCGTGAATTATATATGTATGATGTATTAAGAGCAGATAGATGTATTAGTGCAAATGCCTTAGAAGGACGTGTTCCTTTCGCAGATCTTGATTTTGTGGATTATACTATGCGTATTGATCCTAAGAAAAAGATGAACACTTACAACAAAGGTAAATATCTATTAAGACATGCTTTTGAAGGATTAAACTATCTTCCTCATGATATCTTATTTAGAGAAAAGGCAGCTTTCTCTGATGCAGTAGGACATTCTATGGTAGATTACTTAAAAGAATATGCTGATTCACTCTATACAGATGAAGATGTAATAAACGCTAAAGAGAAGTATCCTTACTGTACACCATTTACTAAAGAATCATTATTATATCGTGATATCTTTGAATCTTATTACCCAGGAAAAGCTAAATGGATCAAAGACTTTTGGATGCCTAATAAGACATGGGAAAACTGTGATGTCAATGACCCAAGTGCTAGAGTACTTAAAAACTATGGAGATTCTGGAAAATAATATTATAATAAGAATGAGGTGATGATTATGTTAGGCACATTATTATCTATGGTGTTCTTTCTTGCATTTCTTCCATTTATTGTGATGTTCTATATATTTAAATGGAGTTTAATGGTTGTGATTTATCTCATTCTTATTTTCCTTGCATTAGGATTCTTGGGAATCATTATATAGAGGCTATGAATTATTCATAGTCTTTTTTTATGCATAAAAAAACGTGGTTACCCACGCAAATAACTATTGGTGCTCGGAATGGGACTTGAACCCACACGGCATAAACCACCAGTACCTGAAACTGGCGTGTCTACCATTCCACCATCCGAGCATTCAACAGTTTTGATTTTATTCTCGTTTTATTTGTTTGTCAAATATTATTCATGATGGCATTCACAGCTATCATGACTGCATCCACAAGTAGGTTCTGACTCAGGAACAAGTGTACCATCTAAATAAGCTTTTACTGCAGTATCACAATCACCTGTCACTCCACCTACGACATTAATATTAGACCCACTTAAAGCCATAATAGCGCCTCTACCAATACCACCACAGATCAATACATCTACATTCATATTAGATAATAAGACTGCTAGAGCACCATGGCCTAATCCTTCTGTACCAACGACCTGTGATTCTTTGATTTCATTGTTTTCTACATCATATAATTTAAATTGTGAAGTTTTTCCAAAGTGTGGAAAAACTGATTCATTTTCATAAGTTACCGCAATTCTCATAATATGTTCTCCTTTTACTTTTAAAACAGGATAACCCGTTTTATTTATACATTCATTGCCTTCAATTCTTAAAGGATAGCCTTCCATAATACTACGGGCTATCTTTTTTCTTGCTCTGGCATATATTTCAGTGACTGTAGTACGTGATATATTCATCTTATCAGCGCATTTGGCGTGTGTATAGGACTTATAGTCTATAAGACGGATGACCTCAAATTCATCTAATTCAAGTTCTATATAGCCTCTTTGAGGTATACCATCTGGTACAAACATATTGTATTCAGGAAATCCTGTAATTGTCCTTGATCTCTTTGGTCTAGCCATACATTCCTCCAGTTACTGACATATGTCGATAATATTATAGCACAAAGTATTATAAAAAAAAGCAGTTTTCACTGCTTTAGAGTAATCTTATTGCGCCTTGTTCTCTTGTATGAATAATATAACAAGAACCCTTACCAAATATAGAATCCATATAAGATGCATAATCGTTAATTCTATTTGTTTTCACAAAGGCAATCATAGTACTTGAGAATCCTCCACCATTCACTTTTACAACACCATCTTCACCTAAAAAGTTTTCACTTAATACAATAGCTGTACCAATATTTTGATGACGTGTACTTTCCTGTGGATAAATATTCTGTAGTGCTTTAAATGTAGAGTCTCCAGATTCTCTTACTAGTTTTAAGAAAGTATCAAAATCTCCCTTTTCAAGTGCTTCCGACTGCTTTAAGACACGATCTTCTTCTTTAAAGAAATGAAGTGCTCGAAGTGCTGGACGATCCCCTACTCTTGCTCTTACCATACGGTAGTTCTTCATGAACTCATCATAAGAAACATCTCTTAAGACATCTTTCTTAAAGAAGTTAGCCACCTTGATCATTTCTTTCGGAATAGCATCATAATCAATTGTATTATCCGATCTACACACATTAGAATTCACACAACATAGAGTATAATCAAAATTTGAAAAATCAGTATTCAACTTATAAATATCAGGTGAATTAGGATCCCTAAAATCCACTTTAATAAATCCACCTACGCAGCAGACACATTCATTCATTAAACCACTTGGTTTACAATAAAATATGTTTGTCGCAAAACGACCAATCTGGACAAGATATTTGTTTTCAATTTTTCCTTCATTGTATAAATAGTTAATAATGGTACCAATCATAATATTAAAATTAGCACTAGAACCTAAACCTACATTTCTAGGAATATCAGATTGAATATAAGCATTAAAACCACCTATATGATAATTCTTCTGGTTTAAACCAAATAATACACCATTGATCAATGATTCCATTGTGCCTTTCTTGGCTTCATTATATTTTATATTTTCTGTATCTATTTCATTAATATTTAGTTCATTATAAATAACCTTCACATAACGATCCTGTTTACCTACTATACCAATAGAATCTAATTGAATAGCGGATGCAAGAACACGTCCTTGCTGGTGATCGGTATGATTCCCACCTATTTCACATTTACCAGGAACACTAAATATCATAATATCCTGATCTCCATAATAATCCATAAAGGATTGTATAGCTCCTTTATATCTTAATACCTGCTCATCTATATTTTCTGAGTAAATTCCTCTTAATAGAGGAATCATTTCACCACTAGAAAGTCTTTGTAGTACTTCAGATGCTTTCATAGTGTAACCCCCCTTTCTTGTAAACGGTTGCATTTCCTATTTTATCATGTATTCGTTTGATTACAATATTTCATGGTATATTTTAAATCAAAATTATATATCTGAATTGTAAAATGAAACTGGAATTAAGGAATTGGGATAAAGGGGCATGCCCCTTTATCCCAATTCGCGCGGTCGCAGGCCCACTATTCTCAATTTCTGTATAAAAAAAGTCCATAGAAATCGTATTATATAGTTACCACACTTTATAAGGAGATTCCTATGAACAGCATTAATATATCACAAAAAGCTAAAAATAAACACCTTAATTTTTCTCATTATGAATTCATCATCAATTCTTTGATTCAGTTCAATGCTTCCCATCCTGGCAAGCGTAACATTGGCAAGACTCAATTCATTAAAGAGTTAGCTTCTACTGTAGGCACTACCGTCTCTAATGTCTATTCGGTCATTAAGGATGCCACTATAACTATCAAAGATACTCATCTTAAAATTCATTATGAACTTTCTGCCATGGCTGCATTTGAAAAGAGATCCAAGAATCATAAGATTCCAAATAACTCTAAATTTGAAGAATCAAAAGAGTTCATCTCTCTTGTCGAACAGGAAATTAAATCAAATAGATTATCCTCTATTGATGAGACCATAAACTATTTAAGGATTCATCAGCCAGACAGAATAAAGAATATGGTGACTGTGTCTACTAAAACTTTTTACAACTATGTCCACCAGGGAAGAACATCCATCAAGCCTCTTGATCTTCCTCGCATGGTCAGAAGAAAGACAAAAAAGAACTGGAAATCATACATTCCAAAAAGACAGAAAGGCACTTCCATTACCGAAAGGCCTGAATATATCAAGGATAGAGAAGAATTCGGACACTGGGAAGGTGATCTAGTTACTGGACCTAGAGACGGACAGAATGGTGCATATCTTACTCTCATTGAAAGAAAGACACGCTTCTATTATATGATTCCCATCTCTGCTAAATCTTCAAAGCAGGTCTATATGCAGATAAATAAGCTTCATAAGTTTTATGGTGATAGCTTTAAGGATATCTTTAAATCAATCACCTTTGATAACGGCAGTGAGTTTTCTAGATGGAAGGATATAGAGCAGAAGCCAAAATCAAAAGAGAAAAGAACCACTGTCTATTTCGGTAGACCCTATCATTCATGTGACAGAGCCTCAAATGAGAACTGCAATGGACTTATAAGATATTTCATTACGAAAGGAACTGATATTAATACAATTGATAAAGAGACAACTATTGATATAAACAATAAAATAAATCAGAAGAAAAGAAAGATACTTGGATACCTTTCTTCTGAAGAACTATTTCTTAACGAACTAGCTAAACTTAATGTAACTAATAATACCATTTTCTATAAAATCTAATTTATCTTCTTATTTCCAGTTTCTGCTTGCAATTCGGGCCATAAATAAATAAAGTCCCATTTAAGGGACTTTATTCGTTCTTAATTTTCTTTTAAATGGGCAATATCGATATATGAAGGAATACCATTCTTATAAGTAATAGCGATTTCACCCTGGATTAATGGATATAAGTAATCATAAAGTTCTTGAGTGATATCATTACCTTCTTTAGTAATCCATTCTACTGGAACTTTCTGTTCTAGGTTCGCAATATCCTGTACATTACTATAGATACATTCTGCAGTATATGGATCATTGCTAGTTCTCTTAACACCCATCATAACATTTGTATGATCAGCAAGTGCTGTTTCTACAGCCTTTTTACCAATAAAGAAAGATTCATCAATATCTACTTTAGAGGCAATATGCATTGCACATCTTTGTAGTACATTTAATTCGATACTTCTTACTTTGCATCCAAAATGTTCTTTACAGATATTTTCTAATACTTTACCAGTACCAAAATGGATTGGATGACCAAATGCATCATACTGCTGTGAATCACCACTATCTAAGAAGTTTCCGTTTTCATCATGAATACCTTCACTTACTGCAATCATGATAGAAGACTTTTCTTTGAACTTTTCTTCAATATCCTTCAAGAAACGTTCTTTATCAAATACGACTTCCGGTAAATAAATGAGATCAGGGGCATCATTACATTCAGTTCTTGCAAGTGCACTTGCAGCAGTTAACCAACCTGCATTACGTCCCATGATTTCTACAATAGTAATCGCATCTAGCTTATAAATAGAAGAATCATAAGCAATTTCTAACATAGAGCTTGCAACATACTTTGCAGCTGAACCAAAGCCTGGAGTATGATCTGTACCCATCAAATCATTATCGATAGTCTTTGGAATCCCAATGAAGTGAATAGGGGAATTGATTGTTTCACCATAAGCAGCAAGTTTAGCCACAGTGTCCATAGAATCATTTCCACCAATATAGAAGAAATCAGTGATTTCTAAATCATTAAATTTTTTAAATAACAAGTCGTAAGTGTCTTTATCATCACTTACTGTAGGCAGCTTATAACGACAGCTTCCTAAATACATTGCTGGGGAATGCTTTAATGCATCAATTTTTTCCTCAGAATTAAATGTTGTACCTAGATCCATGAAGTGATCTTCTGATAGTCCCTGGATACCATTAATCATACCATAGATATGAGTAAATCCTTCTTTCTGGCATTGAGTAATAATACCTGCTAGAGAGGCGTTGATGGCAACCGTAGGCCCACCAGACTGACCAATAAAACAGTTTTTCGTATTCATTTTATGCTCCTTTTGTATATTTCATCCCCATTTTAACATTAAATGCATTTGATAGAAAGATTTATCTAAAAGAAAACAGCAGAATGCATCGCTCATAAGACATGATGGGTATAGAACATGGCAATGAGCACATTACAGTATTTAAATATTTTCAGACTGAAGTAGATAAACATCTTATGAAGTATAGAACTATATATATGTTAGAAGTAAAATACATGATAATAATTAATTATAGTATTTTATTGCATATCAGCGTATAATGGTAGATAAGGAGGATTGAAAGATTATGTCTAAGAAGTATTTATCTATGGATGGTAATACTGCTGCCGCTCATGTTGCATATGCATTTTCTGAAGTAGCAAGTATCTATCCAATTACCCCTTCTTCACCAATGGCTGAACATGCTGAAGAATGGGCTTCGCAGGGAAGAAAAAATATTTTTGGCTCTGCTGTAAACGTAGTTGAAATGCAGTCAGAAGCAGGTGCTGCTGGGGCTGTACATGGTGCTTTACAGGGTGGTGCTCTAGCTACTACATTTACTGCATCTCAGGGTCTATTACTAATGATTCCTAACCTTTATAAGATTCAGGGTGAAATGCTTCCAGGTGTTTTCCATGTAGCTGCAAGAGCTCTTGCAACTAGTTCATTAAATATCTTTGGGGATCATCAGGACGTTTATGCCTGCCGTCAGACAGGTATTCCTATGCTTTGTTCACATTCTGTACAGGAAGTTATGGATTTAGCTGGTGTTGCACACTTAACTGCAATTAAAGCAGGTGTACCATTTATCCATTTCTTTGATGGTTTCAGAACATCTCACGAAATTCAGAAAGTAGAAGTTCTTGATTATGAAACTTTAGCTTCATTAGTTGATTATGATGCTATTAAGAAATTTAAAGCAAACGCACTTAACCCACATACTAATCCAGTAGAACGTGGTGGTGCAGATAATGATGATATCTATTTCCAGAGCAGAGAAGCTCAGAATAAACATTATGATGCAGTTGTAGAAATTGCTGCAGATTACATGAAGAAGATTTCTGAAATTACTGGTAGAGAATATGCTCCATTTACATACTATGGTGATCCAGAAGCAGATAGAGTTATTATCGCAATGGGTTCAGTAACTGAAACTATTAAAGATACTATTGATGAAATGGCTAAAGAAGGAGAAAAAGTTGGTGTAATCAAAGTCCATCTTTATAGACCATTCTCTCCAAAATACTTAAAGGCTGTTTTACCAGCAACTGCTAAGAAGATTGCAGTACTTGATCGTACTAAGGAAATGGGTGCTACTGGTGAACCATTATATCTTGATGTATGTTCAGTTATTAGAGATGCTGATACATTAGTTATTGGTGGTCGTTATGGTATGGGTTCTAAGGATACTACACCTCAGCATATCAAGGCTGTTTATGATCACTTAAATTCAGATAATCCATTTACAGGATTCACAATTGGTATCAAGGATGACGTAACTCATTTATCATTACCTGATGTTCATGGATTCCATATCAATTCTGGTGTTACTCAGTGCTTATTCTATGGTTTAGGTTCTGATGGTACTGTATCTGCAAATAAGTCTTCTATCAAGATTATTGGTGATAATACTGATTTATACTGCCAGGCTTATTTCGCATATGACTCTAAGAAGGCTGGTGGAGCTACTCGTTCTAACTTAAGATTTGGTAATAAGCCAATTAGAGCAACTTACTATGTAAATAGAGCAGACTTCATCTCTTGTTCATTAGACAACTACTGCTTAAAGTATGATATGTTGAAGAACTTAAAAGATGGTGGACGTTTCTTATTAAATACTGAATTTACCAAAGAAGAAATCGCTGATTATCTTCCAAATAGAGTAAAGAAACAGTTAGCAGACAAACATGCTAAGTTCTATATTATTAATGCCAACAAGATTGCTGGTGAAATCGGTATGGGTAGACGTACAAACACTATCCTACAGTCAGCATTCTTCGCATTAAATGAACAGATTCTTCCAATCGATGAAGCTGTTACTAAGATGAAAGAAATGGCTAAGAAGTCTTACAGCAACAAGGGTGAAAATATTGTCCAGGCTAACTATAAGGCTATCGATGCTGGTAAAGATGCAATTGAAGAAGTAACTGTAGATCCAGAATGGTCTAACTTAACTGTATTACCATTAAGAAAACCAACTGGTGATGATTACTTTGATAACTTCGTAGCTCCTATCAATGCTCTTGAAGGTTATGACCTTCCAACTTCAGCATTCTTAGATAAGCTTGATGGTACTATGCAGAATGGTGTTGCAATTAAAGAAAAACGTGCAATTGCTATTCAGGTTCCTAAGTGGGAAAAAGACAACTGTATCCAGTGTAACCAGTGTGCAATGGTATGTCCTCATGCAACTATCCGTCCATTCTTAATGACTGAAGAAGAAATCAAGAATGCACCAGAAGATATTACTAATGATGTATTAAAACCAATTGGTAAGGGTGTTGAAGGATTATCATTCCGTATCCAGGTTTCTCCTGATAACTGCGTAGGTTGTGGATTATGTGCAGCCGTATGTCCAGGTAAACGTGGTGAAAAGGCACTTACAATGGTTCCAGTTAAGGAAGAATTAGAACATTCTGCTTTATCTGAATATGTATACAACAATGTAGAATATAGAGATGACAAGTATCCTACAACTACAGTGAAGGGTGTTGGATTTATGAAGCCTTACTTTGAAGCTTCTGGTGCCTGCGCTGGTTGTGGTGAAACTCCATATTATCGTTTAGCTTCTCAGTTATTCGGTTCTGATATGAGAATTGCGAACGCTACTGGATGTTCATCAATCTATACTGGTTCAACTCCATCTACTCCATGTACTACTGATAAGAATGGTCATGGTATGGCTTGGGCTAACTCATTATTCGAAGATAATGCTGAATTTGGTTTCGGTATGAAACTTGCAGAAAACTACATGTCTAAACATATCTTAGAAATCATTGAAGCAAATAAGAATGATGTAGAACCAGAATTAAAAGAAATTCTTGAAAAATATGAAGCTGTTAAGGGTCAGAGAGTAGAAGAAAAGGCTCTTTATAACGAATTAGTAGAAAAAGTTGAAGCTTCAGCTAATGAACCTATCAAGGAATTACTTGATATGAAGGGTGAATTAGTAACTAAGTCTCAGTGGATCATCGGTGGTGACGGATGGGCTTATGATATCGGCTACGGAGGATTAGACCACGTTCTTGCTAATGATCAGAATGTCAATGTATTAGTTCTTGATACAGAAGTATATTCTAACACTGGTGGACAGTCTTCTAAATCATCACAGGCTGCTTCTATTGCGAAGTTCACTGCAAGTGGTAAGAAGGTTGCTAAGAAAGACTTAGCTCAGATTGCTATGGCTTATGGTCATGTATATGTTGCACAGATTGCTTTAGGTGCTAACCCAATGCAGGCTATTAAGGCTATGAAGGAAGCTGAATCTTATGATGGACCATCATTAATTATTGCTTATGCACCATGTAATGAACATCATATCAAGGGTGGATTAATTAACTCTTCAAGACAGGAAAAATGGGCTGTTGAATGTGGTTACTTCAACTTATTAAGATACGACCCACGTTTAACTGAAGAAGGTAAGAACCCACTTACAATTGATTCTAAGGCTCCTGATTATTCTAAGTTCAAAGACTTCTTAATGAGTGAAAACAGATTCTCTCAGTTAGTTAAGATCAATCCTGAAAATGCAGAAGCATTATTCGATAAGTGTCTAGTAGATGCTAAACGTCGTCGTGCAAGAGCAGAAGCACTTGCTAAAGATTTTGATGCTGCTGAATAATTCATACGAAAGAGATAGTAGAAATGCTATCTCTTTTCTTTATATATTTATAACATATCAAAAAGATAGGTATATTGTTTGCTATTTGTATCTATTATTTCTATACTAGGAGTGGGTGATGGATATGAAGAGTGTACTAATAAAAGATACAACAAGAGAAGAAAGAAAAAGAATCATACAAGAAGCATTGGACTGTAATGATTCTGCAGGATGTGAGAACTGCAGTGGATGCGGCTTATTTGGGGCTGGAGATCCCTTTGAAATGTATGAAGATTATATAGAAGGTAAAAGAGAAATCAAAGAAATTAATATGGAATTTGTTTCACGCTACTTTGGGAGAGGTTAATCACATCGTAATATAAAGAGATGTCATATCATTGTGTGTACTAAAAAACAGGGATTTTTTTAAAATCCCTGTTTTTCTATTTCATGATTTCGTTGTAGATATCATCAAGATTTACAACACTTGAACGATCAGTAAATTCAATCTTGATTGGATCATTTTCTTCATATCTTGGAATAATATGAATATGGAAATGATGCACTGTCTGACCAGCGACTTCTTTCGCATTAGTAAGAATATTACATCCCTTTGCATGCATATTCTCTACAATCTTATTTGCAAGCTTCTGAGCCACTTTCATACAATGTGCCATCACTTCTGGGTCTGCTTCTAAAAAACTATCATAATGTTCCTTAGGAATGACGAGTGTATGTCCATTAGTAGTCTGTGATAAATCCAAGAATGCAATGCATGTGTCATCTTCATATACAACTTTGCCAGGAATTTCCTTAGCGGCAATCTTACAAAAAATACAATTATCCATCATATAAAACCTCCTGTATTCATTCTAACACAAAAGAGACGTTTTCACGTCTCTTAGTCTACATATTTACTAGAAATTTTCTTGATCTGTTTCTTAACCTTTTCATCATCGACAGTGAACTTATATTTCTTTAAATAGTAAGTTTCAATATCTGTTTTCACATCGCCAAGGTTTAATAAGCTTTCAACAATATCATTCTTCTGAGCACTCTTATCAGTGTTGTATACATATACAACTGCATATTTACCAGTACTTAATTTTACAGCTTCCTTATATACACCATCAGTCTTTAATGAAGTAAACTTACTTAAAGCCTTAATAATTTTCTTATCAACAGTAGTTGTAGCACTCTTACTGCATACAAAACCTAAATCAGTAGAACTAGAAGTATTCGCATTCATTAAAGCGGTCATTGCATCTGCACTAGTCACTGTCTTTAATGCCTTTAATGCTTCAGATTCTTTACTATATTCAACAATCTTTAAATAAGAAACATTATATTTCTTACATACATCATTGAACTTTGTATCTAAATATTTTTCTTCTAATAGGTCAGATTTTGCTTCTGGCACAACGACTTCCTTCTCAAAAGCCTTTGCATCACTATATCCCTGATTCTTTGCATAAGTTTCAAAAGAACCAGAATATTCAGCATAACGCTGTTTAAGTTCTTTTACTTTTGCATCAATTGCATCTTTATCAGTAATCTCTTTTGCAGTAATCTTATTGTAAGCTTCATTTAATACTTCATTGGCGCCATAGTTGTCTAATAAGTATTCATATAAACCTTTTTTGGTCACACTTACATCACCACTGACTACTTCTGTTGAACTATCCTTTACAGAACTTGTATAACCATCTTTATCAGCAGTCACAATATAAGCTGTAATTACTCCTACAACAAGGATAATCGCAATGACAAGTAATGCAATCATTTTCTTAGTAAGTTTAAAAGGTTTCTTTTCAACTTCTACTTTATGGATTTGTTTGTATTCTGCCATTCTCATTACTTCCTTTCTGCAGCTCTAGACTTTAAGCCTTCTTTAATAGCTTCATTGACTGCTTTTTTAATCTTTGCATCTTTATACTCGATATCATAAGTCTTGAATGCAAGATAAATGATTTGATCATCATAAGTAAGTAATGGAGACTGGATAGTCACATTCTTTAATTTCTTCTTAATCTTTTCTTTACTAGTAGAAGTACACTTTAAGATATAATAACCATCAGTACCTGTTAATACATCAGAAGTTTGTCCTTCAGTTAAAGAGAAAGCTGCTTCATTAATTGTACTACCATAAGTATTTGTTAAGTTACTTGTTGTATCTACAACACCTAAAGACCCTTTTGCACTCTTAGTTGTAGAATCATCTGAATAATCCTTGGCAACATCACCAAAGCTCTTACCATCCTTTAATAACTCCTGTACTTCTTTTAACTTTTCTTTTTCAGAATCAGTAGGATTAGAAGGATCAGAAACAGAAATCTTAATCATAGAGATCATACGAGGTGTGGCAACCTTATAATAATCTTCAAATACAGTATCATAATGTGTTTTTACATAGTGTTTGACTAATTCTGCATACTGTAAAGAATAAATAAGTTTCTTCTTATATTCACTTTCACTTGTATAACCAGCACTCTTTAAATCGCTCTTAAACTGTTTTTCATAAGAATCTTCACCATATTTGCTCTTATAAGAATTCTTAATACTATCAAGCATATCACTTGCATTATCTTTCATATCACTTGTAATAGGATATTGCTTATTGATCAACTGATCAAGAACATACTGGAATGCTGCTGACTTCCCTGAACTAGTAGAAATTAAAGTATCATAAACATCATCTGCATAAACATTACCTTCACTAGTTGAAGCCACTACGCTCTTTCCATCTACAGTTTTACCACCACAGCCACTTAGTAATAAAACACTCGCTAAACATAGCGCCGCTATTTTTTTGGCTTTCATACGTACCCTCCTTGCGTAACATATATATTATACATGGTAGGTGATTTTTTTCAAATAATTACCCCTGTTTCACATAAAAAGACATAATTCTTTATCATATTATTTGAGGTTGAACGTTTAATCTTTTATAATGATTCTCGAGGTGAAAAAAAGATGTCAGTTTTGAGTATAAAGGATCTTCATGTTGCGATTGGCGACAAGGAGATTTTGAAGGGAATTAATCTAACAATTAATACAGGAGAAACACATGCATTGATGGGTCCTAATGGGAATGGGAAGTCAACATTATTAGGTACAATCATGGGTCATCCTAAATATAAAGTGACTCAGGGAACAATCACATTAGATGGTGAAGATGTTCTTTCTATGAGTGTAGATGAAAGAAGCCGTAAAGGATTATTTTTAGGAATGCAGTATCCACAGGAAATTCCAGGTGTCACAAACTCTGATTTCCTCCGTTCTGCAATGAATGCGAGAAGAGAAAAACCATTAAGTCTTTATCAGTTCATTAAGGCTATGGACCATGCCACAGAAGACTTAGAAATGGATGGTAATTTAGCTCATCGTTATTTAAATGAAGGGTTCTCAGGTGGAGAAAAGAAACGTAATGAAATTCTTCAGATGAAATTACTAGAACCTAAATTCGCATTATTAGATGAAATTGATTCAGGTCTAGATGTTGATGCGTTACGTATCGTCGCTGATAATATCAATGAGATGAGAGAAAAGAATGAAGACTTTGGTCTAGTTATGGTTTCTCACTATGAAAGATTATATGAATTAGTAAAGCCAACACATGTACATGTATTAGTAGATGGAAATATTGTGGTAGAAGGTGGCTTTGAACTAATTGAAAAGATCAACAATGAAGGATATGAATGGGTAAAGAAAGAATTAGGCATTGAACTCCAAAAAGAAGATGAAGACGTTGTTTCTATTGGGGTATGTGGCCATAAGGTGACAAGCAATGTATAGTTTTGAACACTATATTCATTTTGTGGATGGGAAGGTAACAGAAGATAATCTTCCTAAAGAAGTTGTTGTGAATGATACAACAATCACATTCAAGTATGGAGAACCCATTCAGCTTCATGTAGTGGTAGATGTAAAGAATGAAATGTCACTACATTATGTATTTGAAGACAATGTCCATGCAGAAGTGATTGAAACAAGACATGTTGAAGAAAACGGTGTATTAAATCGTACATTTACTAATGGTGCTTATTCACATGTTAATTTCTTTAATGAAAATGAAGGAACAGGAAAAAATACTTATCTCGATGAAGGACATTCTTCTCATGATAGTATGCTTCAGCTTGGCTATTCTGAATTATCTGATGCGTCTATTGAAGCCTCTTATACATTTGAATTAGATGGTGAAGGGGCAGATGTCAGATTAAGAATGGCGGCTTTATCAAAGAATAAAGAAAAGAAACATTATAAGGTGCATATAAAACATAATGCACCACATACTACTGGTATCATGGATAACTATGGTGTTGCGAAAGATGAAGCACATCTTGTGATTGATGGTATCGGTACAATTACAAATGGACAGAATGGTTCAGCATCTCATCAGACAAATAAGATCATTGTCTTTGATCCAAAATGTTATGCAAGTGCAAATCCATTCTTATATATTGATGAATATGATGTTCAGGCTTCTCATGCAGCTGGTGTAGGGAAGATGGATGAAGAACATCTTTATTATCTACAGTCACGTGGCTTGACTAAACGTCAGGCTATGCAGCTGATTACTTATGGTTATTTAATGCCAGTAGTCGAAGTTGTAGATAATCAGATGATTAAGGAACGTTTTGAATTGGCGTTATCAAAGGTAGGTGCTTAGTTATGTTAAATAGTAAGGATATAAGAAAAGACTTTCCAATGTTGGATGGAAAGACATTAATGCATGGCAAGCCACTGATTTATTTTGATAATGGTGCGACTACATTAAAGCCTCAATGTGTGATTGATGCAGTATGTGAATATTTATCTAGCTACTCAGGAAATGCCCATCGTGGAGATTATGATTTATCTCATCAGGTGGATGTCGCTTATGAAGAAGCGAGAGAAGTGGTTCAGCATTTTATTCATGCTAAAAGAAAAGAGGAAGTTGTATTTACAAGTGGTGCAACAGATTCACTTAACTTAATTGCGAATGGTTATGCCAAAACACATTTAAAAGCAGGTGATGAAATCCTTTTGAATGTGGCAGAACATGCCTCTAATACATTACCTTGGTTTGATGTGGCGGAGGAAACAGGCGCTGTTGTGAAATATATTGAACTCGATGAAGAAGGTCGTATGACATTAGAAAATGTCAAGAAGGCTGTAACAGAGAATACAAAGATTATTTCACTTGCGATTGTGACAAATGTATTAGGTTATGAAGTACCTATCAAGGAAATCACAGAATATGCTCATTCTAAGGGTATTATTGTAGTGGCAGATGGGGCACAGAGTGTACCACATATTGTCACAGATGTTGTACGTGATGATGTGGACTTCTTAGCTTTCTCAGGTCATAAGATGTGTGGTCCTACAGGCGTTGGTGTTCTTTATGGTAAATATGAGTTATTAGAAGAAACAAAGCCTACACGTTTTGGCGGAGGATCTAATTCACGCTATAACAGCTGTGGACTTGTCACACTAAAGGAACCACCATATAAATTTGAAGCAGGTACACCTCATATTGAAGGTGTTATTGGCTTAGGTGCAGCTGTTAAATATTTACAGAGCATCGGTATGGACAATATTCGTCAAAGAGAATTAGAATTACGTCATTATGCGATTGAGAAGATGTCTCAGTTGGATAATGTCACTGTATATAATCCAAACTCAGAAGGTGCTATTGCCTTTAATATTAAAGATGTATTTGCGCAGGATGCAGCCAGCTTATTTAATACTTATGGTATTGCAGTAAGAGCTGGTGAACATTGTGCAAAGATTCTAGACGAGTTCTTAAAAGTAAGAACAACTTGTCGTGTCTCTTTCTATTTCTATAACACTGAAGAAGAAATTGATCAGTTTATTGAAGCATGTAAGAAAGGAGATGATTTCCTTGATGCATTCTTTGGATGATCCAATGATCATGAGAGAAATTATTATGGACCATTATCAGAATCCTAGAAACCATGGACTTGTAGATGATGATTCATATCAGAAAGTCAATATGGATTCAAGTACATGTATTGATGATATTGATGTCCAGGCTAAGTTTAATGGTGATGTAGTGGAAGATGTACGTTTTGATGGTGAAGCATGTGCCATTTGTACTGCCTCTACTTCTATCATGACTGAACTAGTTAAAGGAAAGACAAAAGAAGAAGCAGCGCATATTGTAGATAACTATATGCATATGATTTATGAAAAAGAATATGATCCAGAACTTCTTGAAGAAGCGATTGCGTTTAAGAATACGCATAAGCAGGCCAATCGTATTAAGTGTGCGACTCTAGGCTGGACTGGATTCTTAAAATTATTAGAAGGAAGCGAGGAATAGAGATGGCTATTGAGAATCTTAATATTCCACAAGCTGAAGTGATAGAAGATCATCCTGATGAGGATGTATCTGTCTTCAAGACACCTAAAGGGTTAAATGAAGATATCGTTAGAGAAATATCAGCCATTAAAGAAGAACCAGAATGGATGACTGAATACCGTATCAAGTCATTAAAACAGTTCTTAAAAATGCCAATGCCTAAGTGGGGTGTTGATTTATCTAAGATGGATTTTGATGATTATACATACTATAATCGTCCATCAGATACTAAAACAGATAAATGGGAAGAAGTGCCAGAAACAATCAAGAATACATTTGATCGTTTGGGTATTCCTGAAGCAGAACAGAAGTTCTTAGCAGGGGCAAGTGCTCAATATGAATCTGAAGTTGTTTATCATAATATGCTTGAAGAAGTCAAAGAGAAGGGTGTTATTTTCTTGGATATTGATTCTGGATTAAAACAATATCCAGAAATCTTCAAGAAGTATTTTGATACTGTTATTCCATATTATGATAACAAGTTTTCTGCATTAAATGGAGCTGTCTGGTCAGGTGGATCATTTATTTATGTACCACCTCATACTAAATTAGATAAGCCATTACAGTCATATTTTAGAATCAATTCTGAACGTATGGCACAGTTTGAAAGAACTTTAATTATTGTAGATGAAGGATCAGATATTCATTATGTAGAAGGATGTACAGCACCTTCATATTCTAAAGATTCACTTCATGCTGGTGTTGTAGAAATTATTGTCGGCAAGAATGCACATTGTCGTTATACAACAATCCAGAACTGGTCTAAGAATATCTATAACTTAGTTACACAGCGTGCAAAAGTTATGGAAGGTGGATCAATGGAATGGGTGGATGGTAACATCGGTTCACTTGTTACTATGAAATATCCTTGCTGTGTTCTTGCAGGAGAAAGAGCCAAGGGTACAGTTATTACTATTGCGGTAGGGGATAAAGGTCAGATCATTGATTCTGGGGCTAAGATGATTCATGCAGCACCTCATACATCAAGTCAGATCATTTCTAAATCTATTGCGAGAAATGGTGGTAAGACAAATTATAGAGGACTTGTCCGTCATAACAAGAATGCGTATGACTGTAAGAGCAAGGTAGAATGTGATACATTAATTCTAGATAAGATTTCTACAAGTGATACAGTACCTACAAATATCATGGCCAATAATGATTCTATTATTGAACATGAAGCCACTGTATCTAAAGTATCAGAAGATCAGCTCTTCTACTTAATGAGCAGAGGTCTCACTAAAGCACAGGCAACTGAGATGATTGTTATGGGCTTCATTGAACCATTCAGTAGAGAATTACCTATGGAATATGCTGTTGAATTAAATCAGCTTATTAAGCTTGATATGTCAGAAGATGCTATTGGATAGAAAACAGATGATTAAGAAACGTCTCGCTTTAGAAGAAGAGACGTTTCTTTTTTATTCAAAAAGAATTGCCTTTTATCTAGAAGAAATGCCTGCATTTAAGAATGCGAAAAGAATAGGGTTTTATATGTCTTATCGTCATGAAGTGGATACACTTCATTTGATTGAGAAATATATATTAGAAAAGGAAATCTATGTACCAAAATGTGTAGGGGATGAATTAGATTTCCAAAGAATATATACTATGGATGATTTAAAAGAGGGTGCTTTTCATATTTTGGAACCTAGTACAAATGAACATATGGATGTTAAAGATTTAGATGTGATTGTAGTGCCATTACTTATGTTTGATGCAAATCATAATCGTATTGGCTATGGCCGAGGTTTTTATGATCGTTGTTTAAAAAAGACAGGTGCTCTGACGATTGGTTTAGCATTTGATTTCCAGGAAGTAGAAAATACTCATCCTCACTCGCTTGATGTACCACTTAATTACATAATTACACAAAAAGGTGTCTTCTAAGACACTTTTTTTATAGTAACAAAGGTATAAATTTGATATAATAGATATGATTATGAGGTGTTTTATATGGAAAAAAACGTTGTAAAGAATATTCTCGCAGACATTGATCTGCGTCAAAATCTAATAAAATTAAAAGGCTCAATGGCAGCTACTGATACATTAGATGGTCCTATTGTAGAAAAATTATGTGATTGTTTATCTCATGAAGATCCAAAGGTAAGAAAAAATGCGGCATTACTAAAAATTCTATGATGGCTTCTGTTCTTTTAGATGCTTATAAGAATGAAGAAAAGGACTTTGTAAAGGATGCTTATTTAAAAGGTATGAGTCATTATGATTGTAAGCCTTATATTAAGGAATTACAGGAAATTCAGAATGAACTCATGAATTCAGAAGTAGTAGACAGCAAGCATATCAAAGCACAATTAAAGGTATTAAATCCAATGATTCGTTCTTATTCTTATCATAAGAAGAAATCAATCCGTTTATTGCATAAAGAAGTCGATGTTATTCTTACAACACTTCCTTATTATCAATATACACTTTTTGAACAGGTAAAGCATTTACGTTATAAACCAGTAGGACAGGGCGTATTAGTCCGTACAAAGGCTATTTATGACCTTTTGGGCTTACGTAATTATAGAGAGATGATTTTCCCATTATCTGGCTGTTCAGGTCTTGCACAGGATGGGCATATAATTGGTAAACGTATTGCGCAAAGTAACTTGGTAGACGTACTACATCGTTTATATGATGCAGAAGGATGTTTCTATTATCGTTTGGTTGATCAAATGAGAGAAAAGAAATCAGCTGTTATCAATGATGTCGTTCAAGAACTCATTGAAGAAATGCCTTCACACTTACAGAATGTAACATCTGATTATGATATTGAAATACTTATTAGAGAATTAAAGCCTGGAACAGTGAATGTATACTTAAAGTTAAGTTCATTAGAAAACCCGCGCTTTAATTATAGACGTGAAATTATTTCTAATTCAATGCAGCCTTATGTAGCAGCAACACTTATGGAAGTTGCTAAACCATATATGGGCATGCATTCTCGTGTATTAGATCCATTCTGTGGCAGCGGTGTTACACTTATTGAAAGATGTATGGCTAAACCAGTTAAGTTTGCGATGGGATTAGATATTTATGGAGAAGGCTTAGAAGCAGCTAAGAAGAATGCGATTGCAGCTAATCAGGCTATTCACTTTGTAAATAAGGATGCCAATCGTTTTGTGAATAATGAAATGTTTGATGAAATCTTTACTGATATGCCTACCTATGCACAGATGAAAGATACACGTGCTTTAAAGAATCTTTACGATAACTTCTTTAAACGTATCCACAGACACGTTTTACCAGAAGGGTATGTATTTATCTATACAACTGAAATATCTCTTGTAGAGAAGAATTTAAGACTAAATTCAGACTATCTCACACTCATAGAACATTATGATGTACCTAGAGGTAAGACAATGGCTTATTTCTTCATCATTCAGGTAAACAAATAGAGGTCCAATCAGGACCTCTTTTTCTATCTAAATAAATAACGATAACCTTGCCAGAACCACTGTTTTACTGTTTCTGGGTTATCTAAATAAAAACGTACACCAAATGCAAGTGCTACTAATATAATCACAAGTAATACTAATAACACAAAAGTCTTAATAAAAGTCATCACAGGATGTGATTTCTCTTTATACTTTACCTTAGTCTTAGTACGTTTAGGTAAAGAATGTGATCTCTTATGTTTCACTTTTGTCTTAACAACTTTTTTAACTTCAGGTTCTTTTTCTTCCTGTTGAATAGAATTCTCTCTCCTAGTGTCTTTAATAGAGTCATCTTCATCATCAAATGTGAATCTTTGCATACTATCACCTCTCTGCTTTAATGAATATAGTCTCTATTAGAGTATTTGTCAAATTAAAAAATGCTCTCATGACACAATAAAAGCTCTTGAATAAGGAAAGCAAATGTATGTGTCATTGAGAGCGGCCTTAAACAAGAGCCTTTAAAATGTACCTATTACTAGGTACAGTTAAATTGTAATCGTTCTTATAACAAAAAGCAAATAAAATACAAAAAAACTTGAAGAAATCAATAAAAATTAAAAAAAGCGTCATTAAATCTAATATACCTACATATAAAACTGTAAAAAAGTTTCTGTTTTCTGTTGACTTAGAGTAAATATGATGATAATATAATACCCGCAGCGGAGGTTTAGCTCAGTTGGGAGAGCATCTGCCTTACAAGCAGAGGGTCAGCGGTTCGAGCCCGTTAACCTCCACCATTTTTTTGCCGACTTAGCTCAACTGGTAGAGCAACTGACTTGTAATCAGTAGGTTGGGGGTTCAAGTCCTCTAGTCGGCACCATTAGTGACTCGCTAGCTCAGATGGCAGAGCATCTGACTTTTAATCAGAGGGTCAGGGGTTCAAATCCCCTGCGAGTCACCATCTTGATGCGGGTGTGGTGAAATTGGCAGACACGCTAGACTTAGGATCTAGTGCTTCGGCGTGCAGGTTCAAGTCCTGTCACCCGCACCATTCTGAATGCAGACACCGAAATATTCGGTGTTTTTTTTATGCCTAAAAATAAAAAATCTACCAAAATGGTAGATTACATTCCATTATAGAAGAGAATTTGATGAGGGGAAGCTCATTAGTATCTCATATATTTTGGGAAGCTATAACAGAATGATGTGTATATTATAATACTCTAGAATAGAGTAGTAAATATGTATATGGTTATGAAATCCCTTGTATTTCATAACTGAATGTTTTAACATATTATTATAATTGAAATGGGAGCTAATTTGCTGAGAGTAGACATAAGTCTTGACCATGAAACCTGATTTGGATAATGCCAACGTAGGAATTTTATGAGCACCCTCTTTCAGCGTGCTCTTTTTTATGGAGGAAAAGAATATGAACTACATTAAGAAATTAAGAGAAGTAAAACCATTAGTACACAACATCACTAACTATGTAACAGTGAATGATGTAGCCAATGCGATTCTTGCAATTGGTGGCAGTCCTATTATGTCAGATGAGATTACAGAAGTGGCTCAGATGACTTCTATCAGTAATGCATTAAATATTAATATTGGGACTCTCAATCAGGTGAAGATTGCTTCTATGTTTGAAGCAGGTAAGGCATCTAATGCGTGTAAGCATATTACTGTATTAGATCCAGTAGGTGCAGGTGCGACTGATTTACGTACTAATACATGTAAAGAATTATTAGAACAGATTCATTTTGATGCTATCAAAGGGAATATTTCAGAAATCAAGACTTTAATGGCTGGTACAGGTCATACTAAAGGTGTTGATGCATCTGCAGAAGATCAGAAGAACTCACATGATCTCATTGACGATATCAAAGCATTCGCAAAAGAACTCAATACTATTATTATTGTGACTGGCCCTGTAGATTATGTCACAGATGGTAATAAGTGCTATATGATCAATAATGGATGTAAAGAAATGAGTGCCATTACTGGTACTGGATGTATGTTATCAGGTATCTTAGGCTGTTTCCTAACAGTAGAAAATAGTGTAGATAGTGCTGCGGCAGCTGTTATGTCCATGGGTATTGCGGGTGAAATTGGTGCTTCTAAATTAAAAGAAGGTGAAGGTAATGCAACACTTCGTACTTATTTAATTGATGCATTATTCAATATGACTGATGAAGAACTAGAAAAGAGTGGTAAATATGAAGTTCAATAATGACATGTTGAGACTCTATGCTGTGACTGATCGTCATTGGACAGGAGAACAGACTCTATATGAGCAGGTAAGAGATGTTTTAATGGGTGGTGCAACTTGTCTTCAGCTAAGAGAAAAAGACCTAGATGAAGCCTCTTTCTATGAAGAAGCAAAGAATATTAAAGAACTATGTCGTTTATTTGATGTACCATTTATTATTAATGATAATGTTATGCTTGCTAGGGAAATAGATGCAGATGGTGTTCATGTGGGTCAGGATGATATGGCATGCGTGAAGGCAAGAGAAATTCTTGGACCAGATAAGATCATTGGTGTAAGTGCACATACTATAGAAGAAGCAAGAATTGCGAAAGAACAAGGTGCAGACTATTTAGGTGTAGGGGCTATTTTCCCTACATCTTCTAAAGATGATGCGGAAGTATTAGGTATCAAGCGTTTAAAAGAAATGACGGATACAGTGGATCTTCCAATGGTAGCCATTGGTGGAATCAGTTATGATAACTGCTTATTACTTAAAGATACAGGTATTGATGGTATTGCGGTTATTAGTGCTTTATTTGGTCAGAAGAATATCAAACAGGCTACTATTGATTTAAAGAAGCGTGTGGATGCACTTTATGAAACAATGCATACATGTTTAACTATTGCTGGTAGTGACTCTAGTGGTGGTGCAGGAATACAAGCAGACTTAAAGACAATGCTTGCTAATAAAGTATTTGGTATGAGCGCTATTACAGCCCTCACAGCCCAGAATACAACGGGTGTGACAGATATTATGGATGTTACTCCAGAATTCTTAGAAAACCAGATTCGTGCTGTATTTGATGATATCTATCCTGAAGCTGTTAAGATTGGTATGGTATCTTCTAAAGCACTTATTCATACTATTGTAGAAATGTTGAAATATTATAATGCGAAGCATATTGTGGTAGATCCAGTCATGGTTGCGACAAGTGGCGCAAAGCTTATTAGTGATGAAGCTATCTCTACATTAAAGGAAGAATTACTTCCTATCGCTGAAGTCATTACTCCTAATATTCCAGAAACAGAAGTACTCACTGATATGAAAGTTAAGACTGTAGAAGATATGGAAATAGCAGCTAAGAAGATCTATGACACATATCATTGTGCTGTATTAGTTAAAGGTGGACATCAATTAAATGATGCCAATGACTATCTATACAATGGTGAAAAGGGTACTTGGTTTAAAGGACATAGAATAGACAACAGTAATACACATGGTACGGGATGTACTTTATCAAGTGCGATTGCATCTAACTTGGCTAAGGGCTATACACTAGAAGAATCAGTTAGACATGCTAAAACATATCTTTCTGGTGCAATAGGTGCTATGTTAGATTTAGGTCAGGGAAGTGGTCCTATGGATCATGGCTACAATATCTAAAAATATTGATAAATACACAATAATTCCATAACTGTCTGGTATAATCTCTTTTAAGAGGTTAAGGGCATGAAAGAATTCAAAGCGTGGTTTATACTCATATTATTTATTTTGCTTCTTCGAGTAATATATCTATTACTTGAAGGTGGGCACATCTTATGAATATCCTCTAGATATATCATCTGGAGGATTTTTTTATTTAACACGCCGTGAGCAAGAATTTCCCCACCTAATAGGTGGTGGGATGAATTGCGGTAAACACGGCGTTTCGTTTTGCTTTTATTGTCAGGTAGTAGTATAATATATATGTAATCAGGAATAAATAGAAAAAAGGTCATAAATACTATGAAATTAGATAATAATAACCATTCAGTGTTCTTGCTGAATTATCAGCTTATAATGTGCACTAAACATCGTAATAAGGTGATAGATGATGTGATCTCAAATCGTCTCAGGGAGATGTTTGAGAATCTATCTATCAAATATAATATCTCATTGGATGAATGGAATCACGATGCCGACCATGTTCATATTCTCTTTCGAGGACAGCCTAATTCAGAGATAAGCAAGTTCATCAACGCTTATAAATCTGCAAGCAGCAGGCTCATCAAGAAGGAGTTTCCAGAGATACGCAAATCCCTCTGGAAGGAGATGTTCTGGTCGCCAAGCTTCTGTCTACTGACTACAGGTGGGGCAACGGTAGAAATCATCCAGCAGTACATACAATCCCAGGGAGGTAAGGATGGCAAACAAAGCAATAAGATACAGACTGTATCCAAACGCTGATCAGAGAATTATGTTTGCAAAGACCTTCGGCTGTTGCCGTAAGGTCTATAATCTCATGCTTAATGACAAGATTGAAAGCTACAAGGAGACTGGCAAGTTTGTCGCTGTGACACCTGCCAAGTACAAGAAGGATTATCCCTTTCTTAAGGAAGTGGATAGTCTTGCACTTGCCAATGTTCAATTGAATCTGCAGGCTGCATTCAGAAATCATTTTGATAAGCTGCGTAAGAAGCAGACTGGATTTCCAAAATTCAAGTCTGCAAAGCGCAGTAGAAAGTCATATACTACAAATAATCAGAAGGGTACTGTTGCTATCATTGGTAATAGTATAAAACTTCCTAAGATAGGAAGAGTGAAGGCAGTCATCCATAGACAGCCTGAGGCTGACTGGGTTATCAAGTCTGTTACGATATCCCAGGAAGGTGATGGCACATACTATGCTTCTGTATTATTCAAGTATGAGAAGAATGTTGTAAAGGTTAGGAAGTCGGATAATGCCATTGGTCTTGACTATGCCTCTAATGGACTCTATGTAGACGATAAAGGCAATATCGGCAATAACCATAATTATTATCGTGAAAGCCAGAAGAAGCTTGCAAAGGCGCAGAGAAAACTTTCACGTATGCAGGGTGCTAAGAAAGGTGAGAAGAAATCCAACAACTATCTTAAGCAGCTCCGCAAGGTGAACAAGATTCATAGACATATAGCCAACCAGAGACTTGACAAGCTACACAAGTTATCTACTGAGATAGCCAATCAGTATGATGTCGTATGTGTTGAAAGTCTTGATATGAAGGCTATGTCTAACAGGGGCTTTGGAAATGGCAAGGCTACTATGGACAATGGCTATGGATTATTCATAAACATGCTGGCCTATAAGCTTGATGATAGAGGGAAATATCTTGTCAATGTAGATAAGTGGTTTCCATCAAGTCAGATCTGTCACTGCTGTGGCAAAGTCCACAGAGAGATGAAGGATCTGCGCATCAGAACAATGAGCTGTGAATGTGGTCTTACAATGAGCAGAGACCAGAATGCAGCCATCAACATAAAGCTTGAAGGCTTACGTATACTGAAATCAGTATAAAACATATAGGCTAGGAATTAGCCGAATATAACGCTTGTAGACATCATGTAGTCCTGACGGTACCGTAAGGTCACCAGCCAGGCAGTGGTGGTTGAAGCAAGAAGCCCTGACCTCTAAGCAAAGCGTAAGTCGGGGTAGTTCACCTTAAAAACTTGCATATTAACATTCACAAAGTTAAAATGAAATAAACTGAGTTAAAAGTATCTGACAAATTAATGGTCAATGGAATTGCTAAGTTTAAAGAGTACTTTAAAGCTATTGGTGTACAAGCAACAAATAAGGATGAATTAATTTCTCTTTTACATCAGTGCTATGGTTTAAGAAAATAAGTGTAAAAAACCCCTATAGAAGAATCACACCTTCTATAGGGGTTTCTATTATTTGTTAAGTTTTTTCTGGTATTCTTTTAAGTCTTCTATGACGTTCTCTATTGTAT